>Ga0208242_100017_pt1 | contig 344224 bp, 302 predicted proteins | sample SubbioAug_CSW13A_FD_184825 | JGI IMG/M metagenome (GOLD analysis project Ga0208242, IMG submission 184825) | Serpentinite rock and fluid subsurface biosphere microbial communities from McLaughlin Reserve, California, USA - CR12Aug_CSW13A (SPAdes) | ecosystem: Environmental > Terrestrial > Deep...
CCCGCAAGGCCCGCATTCTTGGCCATCGGAAGATCGAGATCGTGCGACCCGTTGACGATGTCCACCGCGGTCTCCAGCGCGTGGCGCGCATCGGCGCCGATCTGGGCGGTCGGCCCCGTCAGCGGCCAGATGCAGCCGATCAGCACTTCGCCGCCTTGCGCGACGGCGCGCGTTCCGACAGCACCGGCCAAAGACAACGCAACACCGGACAACAACACTTCGCGACGATTCATCGACAATACTCCTGTGTGTGACGAAGCCTTATGTCAGGCAAAGGCTTGGCGGCTGGTTGAGCAAACTTCACTGAATCGAAAATTCCGAATTGCGAGCGTCCGTCACCAGCATATGGCCCGGCGCATGAGTGATCGCGAAGTCAGGCCGCGATTGCAGAATGACCGATTGCGGTGTCACTCCGCACGCCCAAAATACCGGCACTTCATCGGGCTGAATGCTTACTGCGTCACCATAGTCAGGCTTGGAAATATCCTTGATGCCGATTTGCTCCGGCTTGTCGAAATGCACCGGCGCACCATGCACAGCCGGAAAACGAGTGGTGATCTGAATCGCCCGGATCGCTTCCGCAGGCTTGAACGGCCGCATCGACACCACCAGAGGCCCCGCGAACGGACCTGCGGACGCGCAGGCAACGTTGGTGCGGTACATCGGGACGTTCCGCTTTTCCTCGATGTGGCGAATCTTCAATCCGTCCGCGATCAGCGCTTCCTCGAACGAGAACGAACAGCCGATGACGAAGGCAACAAGATCATCGCGCCAGTGCGCCATGATGTCGGTCGGCTCTTCAACCAGCTTTCCATCGCGCCAGATCCGGTAGCGCGGCAGATCGGTGCGCAGATCGAGATCGAGGCCGAGCGCCGGAATGCGCGGATCGCCGACTTCCGACATACCGATGATCGGGCATGGCTTGGGATTGAGCTGGCAGAACCGGTGGAACGACGAAGCGAGTTTTTCCGGGAGGATGGCGAGATTGCCCTGAACGAAGCCCGGCGCGACGCCGGCGGTGACCCCCACCTTGCCGGACCGATAGGCCAGCCGCGCGTCCCGGCTCGGGAGATCGACGCCAGAGCGCTGACCGGTTGGAGACATCTGTTGGGCTGCCGAAAGCATAAGACCACTCCATTTCTCACAGAAAAGAGTGGATCATTGCCGTTTGATAAAGTCTAGTCGTGTTTTCTTATAAGAAACGATAAGCTGGACTAATAGGCAGCGAGATAAACGGGCATGATCGATTTCAAGTCAATCGAGACGTTTCTCTGGGTGGTGACGCTTGGAAGCTTCGGCGGCGCAGCGCGAAAGCTCAACACCACCCAGCCTGCAATCTCTCAGCGCATCGCCCAGCTCGAAAGCGAGATTGGCGTGAAGCTTCTGCAACGCGACAGCCGCACCGTGATGCCGACGCCGAGCGGACGGCAGATGATGCAGTATGCCGAGAAGCTCATCGCGCTGCGCTCCGAGATGCTGGCCGCGGTGATGGATCGATCCGGGATGCGCGGCATCCTGCGTCTCGGCGTTTCCGAGACAATTGTTCACACCTGGCTGCCGCAACTGATCGAACGCGTCGCAAGCACACATCCAAATCTCTCGCTCGAAGTCGAAGTCGACATCACGCCGAATCTTCGCGCGCGGCTGCTGGCGCAGGAGATCGATCTCGCCTTTTGTCTCGGGCCATTGTCGTTTCCGAACGTGCGCAACCGCGTGCTGTGCGATTATCCGATTTCGTTTGTGGCCAGCCCTATGCTTGGTCTCGGCGACCGCGTGCTGACGGTGCATGATCTGGCGCGGTTCGCGATCATCACATTCGCACGCAAGACGCAACCATATGAAATCGTGAGATCCCTGTTCAATCGGCCCGATCTGCCTCACACAAGGCTGCACGCCAGCGCTTCACTGGGAACGGTGATCCGCATGGCGACCGATGGTCTGGGAGTCGCAGTGATCCCGACAGCGATCGTCGAGCGTGAACTGGCGGAAGGCCAGCTCTGTCTCTTGTCCACCGACCTGCATGTCCCGACACTGACATTCGCCGCGAGCTGGCTGGCATCACCCGACACGCTTGCCGCTGAACTGGTCGCCGATGTTGCCGCCAAGCTGGCGCAGGGCGAAGACGACCCTACGGTGTCCCAGCGCGCTATCAGTGCCGCGACTGTGGCTCGTCCGGAATCTCGAGCGCTTCGCTGAACGGAAACTCGAGCACGATTTCGCCGGCTTCGTCGGTGACTTCGAGCGACGCCGACAGCAGCCCCGGCTCCTTGCCCTCTTCCTGAAGGATCTGCCGGATGGTCGCACGCGCGACCTCCCAGGCGTGATCCGGGTCGCGCAGTTCCTCGCCCTCCGGGTCAGGAATAAGCGTCTCGCCAATACGGGTGTTGAAGAAGTAGCGGGGCATGGCCGAAATCTATTGTCGCCATGGCAAACCCACAAGGGCGGCCTGCATTTCTGCGCGGCGATAGCTGTTGATCTGGACGGGCTTTTTGAGGCCTAAGTGAAAGCTATCTGACGGAATCATGACGTGCATACCATCATCACCGAGCCGTTGTTCTATTTCGTGGCGGTTCCGGCGGTGATCCTGCTGGGACTAGCCAAAGGCGGCTTTTCGGGGCTCGGCATCGCGTCGACCCCGCTGCTGGCACTTTATCTTCCGCCGCTGGAAGCCGCTGCGCTGATCCTGCCGATTTTGATCACGCAGGACGTGATCTCGATTTATGTCTACCGGCGCGATTGGGATGGATGGAATCTGAAAGTCATGCTGCCCGGCGCGATTGCCGGCATGGGGCTTGGCTGGCTGCTGGCGTCGCACCTGTCCGACGCCCTTGTCCGCATCATCATCGGCATTATCGGGCTCGCCTTTGTCGCCAACACCTGGCTGCGCCGCGGGAGGATCGAGCCGCATCCGGCAACCGCGGTCAGCGGAGTATTCTGGGGCGGCGTCTCGGGGTTCACCTCGTTCATGACACAAGGCGGCGGGCCGCCGTTTCAGGTGCACGTTCTGCCGCAGCGTCTGCCAAAGCTCACGCTGGTCGGCACCACCACAATCTTTTTCGCGGTCGTGAACGTTCTGAAGATCGGGCCCTATTTCATGCTCGATCAGTTCACCACAAAGAATTTCGCGACCTCGCTGTTGCTGCTGCCGATCGCGGTGCTCGCAAACTTCGCGGGCATCTGGCTGGTCCGCAAGACGCCGACCGGACTGTTCTACAACATCGCCTATGTGCTGCTGTTCATCATCTCGTTGCTGCTGCTCTGGCAGGGCGTCGCAGCAATAATCTAGAGCATCGGCAGACTGCGCGGTTCACGGCCGAGCGGAAACGCCTTGTCCAGCGCTGCCATGTCGCTTTCGGTCAAGGTGATGTCTCCCGCACCCGCATTTTCCGCTGCATGATCCGATGACGATGCCTTGGGAATCGTGAACACCGACGGCCATCGCGCCAGAAAACTCAGCGCCACCTGACGCGGCGTTGCATTGTACCTTGCAGCGATCTGATGCAGGACCTTGCCGCCAGTCGACTGCGGAGCCGGAAAATCATCGTGTCCGAACGGCGAATACGCCACCACCGCCACGCCATGCGCCTCGCACCACGGGATCACCGAATGTTCGATAGCGCGCTCGTTCAGATGATAGAGCACCTGATTGCAGGCGATACGTCCCTCGCCGGCGACATCGACCAACTCTGCAAGATCGCCAGCATCGAAATTGCTGACACCCCACGAGCGGATCTTTCCCGCGCTCACCAGTTCTTCCAGCGCAGCGACGGTATCTTCCAGCGGATATGATCCGCGCCAGTGCAACAGGTAGCAATCCAGACGATCCGTCTTGAGCCGCTTCAGCGAACGGTCGCACGCCTGGATCGTCCCCTTGCGCGAAGCATTGCTGGGCAGCACTTTTGAGACCAGAAACACCTCGTCCCGCCGGCCGTTGATCGCTTCCGCGACCACAAGTTCGGCATCGCCGTACATCTCTGCGGTGTCGATATGAGTCATGCCGAGATCGAGGCCGCAGCGCAGCGCCGTCACCGCAGATTTGCGGTCACCATGATCGATGTACCAGGTGCCCTGCCCGATGACTGAGGTTTGCTGTCCCGTCTGGCCGAATGGCTTCTGCTTCATTCTGTGTTCTTTCTCAGTAACCCGTCATTTCAAGATAGCCGACACCTGCATGGCTGCCTTTGAAATTGATCGGGCCTTCCCAATAGGCGAAGCGCGTTCCCATCCAGCTTTTGGCATTAAGCGGCACGCTCTCGATCTTCAGTCCGCGATCCGCGATCGCAACGGTCCATGACGTCGGCAGCTTGCGGTTGCGGCTCTCGATGGTGGTAAACCCGGTCGGTGTCATGACGATCGAATCCGGCGCAAGCGGCACCGAGTGCCCATCGCGCTCAATCCAGTTTCCGGCGAAATAGTTCCGTCCGTCTTTCTGACGCAGACGAAACAGCATGACTTTCTCGCCTGAATCGAGATGCAGCGAAAACCAGTCCCATCCGGTCTGGTCAGACGCCAGCGGCTGACTGCTCCATTCACGGTCCATCCAGGCGTCGCCGGTGGCGGCGATCTGCCTGTCACCCAGTATGATCGTGCCCGTGGCTTTGAAATACGGCTGACTGAAATAATACGACGCCTGACCACGTTCCGATTTCTTGCTGTAACCGCCCTCACCCTGAAGCACCAGCGGACGATCCGCAGTGAGATGCAGGGTGTAGCTGAAATCTGATCCCGATGCCGAGACGGCAAGCGGCGCGACGTTCCGCGCGTTGAAATCTTCAAGCCCTCGCATCTCCCATGAATCGATCCATGCATGAAACGGCGACGCGTCCGCGCCCGCCTGCTTCACACCTCCGCGCGCGAACTTCTCGGCATACCGATGAACACTTGCGCTGGTGAGGGCGGCATGACCCATCCAGATTTGCTGATTGGCCCAGCCTTCCTGCTGCGAACCCGGTGCCGTCGCCTGCCGGAACAGGGTCCATTGCGCGCCCCACTGCGCGCCGTTTGTGTCCTTCAGATTCGCCGTGAGATACCACCACTCGATCCGGTAATCCGGATGCGCACCGTGTTCGCGCGGGAACTCCAGCACCTTGCCGGGCACGACGGCCGCAAAGCCTTCGCTCTCGCCGCCCAGTCCTGCAAAGCCCTGGGCGCGCGCCAGCGTACCACCGAGACTTGCGAGCAGGCTGCCGCCGAGGAACGAACGGCGGCTGGTGCGAAAATCAGCGCTCATTGGCGAATATCTTCGCAAGAGTTGCAGGTTGCAGACGCATCAGGCGCAGGATCGGCAGACATGTCGCGAGCAGTGCCGCCAGCATAGCCACGACAAGCAATTGCGCCAGTTGCGCCGGGAAGACATGGAACGGCAACCGCCATCCGAAGGCCTTGACGTTCACCACCGCCACCAGACACCACGCCACCAGCAAACCGAGCGGCAGCGCCAGCAGCGCGGTGATGAATGCGACCGACATCGTTTTCAGAAGTTCAATCCCTGCAAGCCGCCGCCGCGTCAGTCCGAGTGCCCACAACGGCGCCAGTTGCGGGAGCCGGCTGTTGCTCAGCGTCAGCAAACTCGTCAGCAGCGCGACCCCGGCGACACCGAGGGTGAATGCGTTCAGCGCGGTCGTGACCGAGAATGTACGATTGAAGATGCGCGTCGATTCAGCCTTGAGCGTCGCCTGATCCAGCAGACGGCTGGTGTCGAGACCGAATTCTTCGCGCAACGCCGTGACGAGTTCAGGCACTTTCGCGGGGGTCACACGCAGGCCGAACCGCGTCCGCGCGATGTCCGGCCAATGCGCCGCGAGCGCGTCGATATCGATGCCGATCTGGCCCTTGGGATTGCCGTAGTCGGGATAAATCCCTGCAACCATGACGGGCCATGGCCCCGTTACCGCTGGAAGCACAACGTGATCGCCGAGACCGGCTTTCAAGCGCCGCGCAAGCTGCTCGCTGACCAGCATACCCTTGCCCGCCCGCACCTTGTCCCAAACGCCCGGCATGAATTCCAGCAGCGGCCAGCGCTCACGATAGGTCGCGTGATCGGCGAAGCCGAGAATCTCCACCGGCAACGTGTCCAGCGTCACGTCGGTGCGCCAGGCCGGCAGGATTGCTTCGACTTCCGGGCGCTGGCGCAGCCACCGCACGATCTCCACGGCCTGCGCATCGCTGTTCGCGTTCAGATAGACCTCCGCCGCAAGCCGGTCGTCGAGCCAGGTGGTGAAGGTTCGCGAGAAGCTCTGCACCATGGTGCCGACGCCGACATTGACCGCGAGCGCAAGCAGCAAGGCCATCAGCGCCAGCGACAGTCCGGGAAGTTGCTGCCGGCTGTCGGCCCAGAACCATTTGACGACAGGCCGGACGGTGCCGCGCTGACCCAGACTTAACACCATGCCAAGCAGCACCGGCAACGCCAGCGCCGCCGCGAGCAGCATCCCCGCAAGCACCAAAAATCCCGAGGTGAGCGAGTCGCCGAAATAAAGACAGGCCGCAGCGACAACCGCGACCGCCCCCGCCATGGCGCCCTGCCGTATCAGCCATCGGTGCTGCGCCTGCTGCCAGGCATAGGGCTGCGCCGCAGCAAGAACCGGCAGACGGTAGACGCGATAGAGCCCCGCCGCCGCCGCGAGCAGCGCGCCGAGCACACTCATGCCGAGGCCCGACAGCCACCAGCCTGGCCGCAGCGACAGATGTCCCGGAATCTGCGCGCCATACAATCCGCGCAGACTGACCGCGACATCCGGCAACAGAAAGGCCGCGACGACATAGCCGAAGATCAGCCCGATAACACCGGACAGCAGTGCAAGCGACACCAGTTCGGTGATGAGCACAACGGTAAGTGCCCTCGCCGACACGCCGCAGGCGCGCATCGTGCGCAACATCGGCAGCCGCTGCTCGAACGCGAGCCCGATCGCAGAATGAACGATGAAAAGACCGACCACGAACGACAGCAGACCGAACGCTGTCAGATTGAGGTGAAAACTGCTGGTGAGGCGCTCGAGGTCGCTCGGTGCGCCTGCCTCCACCAGCAACAGTTTGCTGCCGGTGACCTGCGCAAGTGGAGGACGCTTGCCGCTGCGCATGTCGCCGACAAGAAGCCGCGAGATCTGGTCCGGCATTTTGAGAATGCGCTGCGCGACGCCGATGTCGACCACCAGCACGCCCGGCGCGAGATTGTCCTGCACCACGAGCGGCGGCAGCGACATGCCGTTTATCTGCGGCGATGCGCCCTCGTGCATTTTCAAATCCGCCAGCGTTTCCGGTGCGACCAGCGTTTGGCCAGGCGGCGCAATGAACTTCTGCAAGTCCGCCTGCCCGAGTTCGGGCGCTGACCCCGCCCCCGGAGGCAGCGAGACAGGCTCAATTCCTAATAACCGGGACGACCGGCCGCCGATCAGTACCCGGCCTTCGACCACCGGCGACACCGGCCAGTTGGCGCGGCGCAGATCAACAAACAACTGCTGCGGAAATGCCGGGCTGTCGCGCCCGACCAGCATTGCGGTGTTGCCGCCGCCGAATGTGGCTGCCGCGCGGTCGTAGCTGTTGCGCGCCTGCTGGTTGAGCGCCTGTACCCCGCTCCATAACGCAGTCGCCGAAATCAATCCGACCAGCAAGGTCGCAAGCTGCATCCGGTGCCGCTTCCAGTGGCTCAAAAGGCCGACCAGAATCCAGAACGGACGCGTCATGTGATGCGCCCCGCGGTCAGATGGACTCGCCGGTCGAGCGTCGCGGCAAGCCGCTCGCTGTGCGTCACCATCAGGAAACCGCAGCCGGTACGGGCGACCAGATCGCGTGCCAACGCCAGCACATCGTCGGCGGTGGCTTCGTCGAGATTTCCGGTCGGCTCGTCGGCCAGCAGCACGAGCGGCTTGATCGCCAGTGCGCGTCCGATCGCGACACGCTGTTGCTGGCCGCCGGACAATTGCTCTGGATAGCGGTCGAGCAGCGTGCGAAGCCCGAGCCGCTGCACCAGTTCATCCTGCCACACCGGATCGTGGCGGCCGGCGATGCGCGCCTGGAACGCGAGATTGTCGGCGACCCGAAGACTGGGAATGAGGTTGAACTGCTGGAACACGAGACCCAGCCGGTCACGCCGCATCGCCGCCCGGTCGCTGTCGGACAGATCGGACACCAGCGCGCCGTCGAGCCAAACCTCGCCACTGTCCGCTTTATCGAGGCCCGCGATCAGATGAAGAAGGGTGCTCTTGCCGCTGCCGGATTCGCCGGTGAGCGCCACGCTCTCGCCGGCCGCCAGCGCAAGATCAACGCCGCGCAACACCGCAAGCTGCTCCTCCGACGTCCGATAGGATTTGGTGAGGTTGCGAACGGTCAGCATGGTTGCGGCGATCATACATAAAGCCGACTTCGCCGTACATCATGAAGCATCAACCGGTGCCAACGATGAAGGTTGAAACATCGTCATGGCCGGGGTTACCCCGGCCACCCACGTCTTAAACGGGCACCGATAAAGACGTGGATGCCCGGCACACAGACAAATTTCGCGGTTTGCGACCGCTGCGGCCGGGCATGACGACGCGTCACAGCCTCAAGTCAGGCTGAGTTCGTATTTCTCGATATCCTTGGCCCGCTCGGTTTCAGCCGCAGCCCTGTGGTCAGTCGCAAGCACGGTATAAACCGCCGGCAAGACGAACAGCGTGAACAGCGTGCCGACCGACATGCCCGCGACGACCACAATGCCGATGGAGAAACGGCTTGCCGCGCCGGCACCGCTCGCGGTGAGCAGCGGCAGCAGGCCGGCAACCATCGCGGCCGTCGTCATCAGGATCGGCCGCAGACGAACGCGCGCCGAGTGCTCGATGGCAGTACGCCGGTCCACACCTTCGTTGACCTGCATCTCGTTGGCGAATTCCACCATCAGGATGCCGTGCTTGCTGATCAGGCCGACCAGCGTCACCAGACCCACCTGCGTGTAGATGTTGATGGTGGCAAGGCCGAAGAACAGCGGGATCAACGCGCCCGAGATCGCCATCGGCACCGAGATCAGGATTACCAGCGGATCGCGCAGACTTTCAAACTGCGCGGCCAGCACCAGGTAGATGATGATGAGCGCGAATATGAAAGTAACCGTGAGCTGGTTTCCTTCCTGCACATACTGACGCGAGTCCGCGAGATAATCGCGGGAGAAGCCCGCAGGCAGTTGCTTCGCCTGCTGCTCGAGGAACTCCACCGCCTTGCCCATCGTCACGCCCGGCATGGCCACGGCCTGGAACGTCGCGGAGTTGAGCTGGTTGAAATGGGTCAGAGCGTTCGGGTTGGTCATCGTCTCGATCGTAACGACGGTCGAGAGCGGCACCTGCCGGCCGGTATTGGTCGCAACGTAATAGTTGCCGATCGATTCCGGCGTCAGGCGCAGGTCACGCGGCACCTGCGGGATTACCTGATACGACCGGCCTTCCAGATTGAACCGGTTCACGTAGTTGCCGCCCAGCAGGGTCGACAGCGTATTGCCGAGGGCAGCCATGTTGATGCCGAGGTCGTTCGCCTTGGAACGATCGACAACGACGCGGACCACCGGCTGATTGAATGCCAGGTCGCTGTCAGCCACGATGAAGAGTCCGCTGGCGCGGGCCGCCTTCTTCAGGTTCTCCATCTGCTCGAATACGGCCTGGAAGCCGCTCGTGCTGCTGATGACCATCTGGATCGGCAGGCCGCCGGGGCCACCCGGCAGCGCCGGCAGATTGAAGGCAAACGCATTCACACCCTCGACCTTGCTCAACTCATTCTGCACCAGAGGCTTGAGCGCCAGCGAGGATCGCTTGCGCTCATCCCATGGCTTCAGGATCATGCCGGCAATGCCGTTGGCGGGGCCATTGGTGCCGTTGATGATGAAGCGCAGATCGGTTTCGGGGAAACCCGCAAAGACCTTGTCGAGCTTCTCGCCGTAGAACTTGCTGTAGTCGATGTTGGCGTATTGCGGCGCCTTGGTCACCGAGAACAGGATGCCCTGGTCTTCCTCTGGCGCCAGTTCCTTATTGGTGTTGACGAACATGAAGCCAACAAGAAACAGAATCGTCAGGGCGAAGAGGCCCGTGATGGGCCGATAGTCCAGCGAGCGGTCCAGCTTGCGGCCGTACCAGTCGGTCACCCGGGTAAACACGCGATCGACAAGCTTGGCGAAACGGCCCTGTTCGTGACCGCCCTTGAGCAGCACCGAGCACATCATCGGCGACAGCGTTAGCGCGACCACACCCGAGATGATCACCGACCCCGCCAGCGTGAATGCGAACTCACGGAACAGGGCGCCGGTCAGGCCTCCGAGGAAGCCGATCGGGGCATACACCGCGGCCAACGTAATCGTCATGGAGATGACCGGGCCGACAATTTCGCGCGCGCCTATCAGCGATGCCTCAACGGGCGATTTGCCCTCCTCCAGATGCCGATGGATGTTTTCGACCACGACAATGGCGTCGTCGACCACCAGTCCGATGGCGAGCACCATCGCCAGCAGCGTCAGCAGGTTGAGCGTAAAGCCCATCGCCAGCATCAGGATGCAGGCGCCGACCAACGACAACGGAATGGTGACAACGGGAATGATCACCGAACGGAACGACGCGAGGAACAGGAAGATCACGACGACGACGATCACCACCGCCTCAAGCAGGGTGTCACGCACCTCGTCGATCGACGACTGAATGAACTTGGTTGAATCGTAAGCCACCCGCATTTTCAGCGACGGCGGCAGATTGCGCTCGATTTCCGGGAACAGGCCACGCACGCCCTTGACGATATTCAGCGGGTTGCCCTGCGGCGTCGACTGAACGCCGATGAAGATGGCCTGCTGGCCGCTCATTGCAACGCTTGAGTCCGTGCTCTGCGCGCCGAGCTCCACCGTCGCAACGTCTTCAAGCCTCACGAAGCCGCCATCCTTGGCCTTCACCGTCATCCGCTTGAACTGCTCGATGCTGGTCAGGTCGGTATTGGTCGTCACGTTCGATACGGTGAAGTATCCCTTCGACTGACCTGCGGCGGCCTGGAAGTTGTTCGCTCTGATCGCCGCGGCGATGTCGTCGGGCGACACGTTGCGGCCGGCCATCCGCACCGGGTCCAGCCAGATGCGGGTTGCCAGCGTCTGCGCACCGAGAATATCGGCCGATGCGACGCCATCCACCGTCGAAAGAATCGGCTGCACCACGCGGGCCAGATAGTCCGAAATCTGCGGCCCGCTCAGCTCGTCGCTGGCGAAACCGAGATACATCACGGCCGTGGTCTGGCCGGTCGATTTGGTGATGACCGGGTCGTTCGATTCTCGCGGGATCAGGTATCTGACCGAACTGACTTTCGAACTGACTTCGGTCAGCGCGGAGTTCGGATCGACATTGAGCTTGATGTAGACCGAGATCGTGCTGGTGCCCTGCACCGACGACGACGTGATGTAATCGACGCCTTCCGCCGACGCCACCGCCTGCTCGATCGGCTGGGTGATGAAGCCTTGCATCAGGTCGGGCGACGCGCCGGGATACGACGTCGTGACGGTGACCACAGTGTTCGACAGCTTCGGATACTGACGAATTCCAAGATGCGTCGCCGCCTGAAAACCGATCAGCAGGATCAGCAGGCTGACGACAAGCGACAGGACGGGCCGCTTGATGAAGATATCGGTGAAGGCCATGAGTGGCGCTCCGTTCAAAAATCAGTAGCGCGGCGGCTGCGCGGGAATCTGCGGTGGCTGGTCAGGCGAGATCGTGACAGCCGAGCCGGATTGCAGCTTGAGCTGTCCGACTGCAACCACCCGATCCCCCGGCTTTATGCCGCTGGCGATGACGACACGGCCGTTGATGCGCTGTCCGGTCTTCACGAAGGTCCGGTCGGTTTTCAGCGACACCTTGCCGTCGGGGCCCTTGGTCTCGGTGATGAGCCAGACGGAATCGCCGTAGAGCGTATAGTCCACGGCAGTTTCCGGCACGGTAATCACCGCAGGCTTCGGCGGCAGCTCGACCGTGGTCGATGCGAACATGCCCGGCTGCAGGATACGGTTCGGATTATCCAGCGTCGCCTGGACGCGCACGTTGCGCGTGTCGGCGCTGATCTGCGGCTCGATGGTGGTGATCTTGCCTTCGAAGGTGCGGCCCGGATAGGCGTCCACCTTGATGCGGACGGTCTGGCCCACGTTCAGAACAGCACGGTCCTTTTCGGTCACCGTGAAGTTCAGATAGAGGCGCGACAGATCGGTGAGCGAGACGATCTGCGTTCCCGCGCTCAGATACTGACCGAGCTGGACCAGACGCACGCCGAGTACGCCGTTGAACGGCGCGGTGATGCGCTTCTGCGAAATGATGGCTTCGGTCTTCGCGACCGCGGCGGCACCCTGATCGTAAGCCGCCTGCGCCTGATCGACCGTCGCTTGCGGACCGAACGATCTGGCGAGCAGCGTCTTGGCGCGGTCGAGCGCGAGCTGCGCCGCCAGTGTCTGCGCCTTGAAGCTGGCGAGATCACTCTGCTCCGGCGCGTCATAGATCTGGAGCAACGGATCGCCTGCCTTCACTTCCGAGCCTGGCTGGAAGAGAATCTCGGTGACGCGTCCGTTGACGTCGGTGGTGACGTTGACCTGATTGATCGCGGCGAGATCGCCGACTGCCGTCAGGAGATTCGGCAACACTTCGGACTTGGCTTCAGCCACGGCCACCACGGTCGGAGGCGGTTTGTTGTTCTTGAAGAACTCCGCGATCATGTGACTGCGGAAGGCGTTAAAACCCCAGATGATGCCGACTAGCAGCACAAGCGCGCCGCCGACGATGATCAGCCAGCGCCGCATGCGAATGGGCTTTTGCGGAGACTTCGCAGCAGGAGTTTGATGGGAAGGCGAGCTCTTGGCGTCCATGTTTATGCACTTTCCACAATCCGGACCGTCGCTGGCGAGAGCGACGGAACGGTATCCAAATAAGAAGCGATAGCGTGGCCGTTCATTCCGATTCCCCGAAGAATGAACTGGCAGATATGCCGTTCGAAGTCCGGCGCGCTTGGATAGTCGAGCGAGGGAGTCGCGGGAAGCCTTGTCAGGGCAATCATGTGAACAACTTGATGCGCGAACCAGAAGAGATTTAGCGATTCACCCTCAACCCGCTCCGCGTCACCCGCCGCGATGGCGCTTTCAAGCGAAGCGTTGAAGATGGGGCCGATCAGCTCTCCGATTTTGTCATAGAGCAGCCTCGCGAATTCGCCGTCGGTAAGCTGGCTGGAGATCAGAAGTCTGACCCGCTGCGCGTCTTCCTGATCCGGTTCTTCGGTCGCGCGCATGAAGTGCGCGACCATTTCGCGGATAAGAATGACCAGTGTCTCCGTCGATGGCTTCAACTCGCGCAGCCGAAGCAATTCCGGATCAGCCTCGCAGGCTTCCGCGAGTATTTCCGCATAGAGTGCGGCTTTAGTAGGGAAATGCTTGAACAGCAATCCTTCCGAGATACCCGCAGCCTGCGCAACACTTCGCGTTGTCGTCCCCGCGAAACCATACAGGGCGAAGCAACGTTTGGCCGCCTCCAGGATCTGCTCCCGGCGGAGATCGCTCGTGAGTCTGAGGGTGCTCATGCGGCGTGAGTAAGCACTCACTTAGCCTAAAGTCAACTGGAATTGCTGCAACGCAATGCGCATTTCAGCCACAATTGGGCATCCAGCGTCTCGCCATAAGACCAGTGTCGGGAACTCTGTCAGGCACGTTTGCGGCTGGTGCCTGCAATCAGATTCTGCGGATCGAATTACCGCGAACCGTCCCGCGTTTTGAGTCATCAGCGCCCCACGTCACTCTGTCCGCTGTTGATCTTTCATCCTGCCCAGAACGAAGTCTTGCCTTAATCGGGCAAACCCGCCTCAATGGACACAACGAATGGCCCCCGCCCCGGCGGGAAGGCCGCTAAGGCCCGGAACAATCAGGGCCAGGGGGAGGCAGCATGACGACGGTAAATACACCGCCGGGCAATGACCCGACGGTCATTTCCGACGAGGCTTTGCGCAAGGCTGAGGAATTCATCGAGGCCGATGAAGGCGCGACCAACAGACTAGGCGGGCTGGCCGGTCAGGCTGTCACCTGCATCGCCATCGCGATGAGTCTGTTTCATCTCTACGCAGCCTACGCGATCGTCCCGACGCAGGAACTCCGTTACACCCACGTCGCCTTCACGCTGGTGCTGAGCTTCCTGCTGTTTCCACTGGCCGCGCGCTTTCGCAACCGGGTGCGCTGGTGGGATGTGATCCCTGGCATCCTTGCCGTCGCGACCATCGTCTATGCGCTGTGGGGCGGTGACGATTTCACCGACCGCGCCACCACGCCGGACCGCTGGGACGTTATCGTCGGCGTGATTTTCATCGTCCTCGTGCTTGAAGCAACCCGCCGCACCACCGGCGCGATCATGCCGGTGGTTGCCATCCTGTTCATCGCCTACGCGATGCTCGGCCCGTACTTCCCTGCCCCCTGGACCCATCGTCCTTACGACCTGTCACGGCTTGTCGGACATCTCTTCATCACGCTCGAAGGCATCTTTGGCGTCGCAGTCGACGTGTCGGCGACGCTGATCATCCTGTTCACCATCTTCGGAGCGTTTCTCCAGCAATCGGGCGCCGGAAAATTCTTCATCGATTTCTCGCTGGCGATGATGGGCGGCAAGCCGAACAGCGCCGGGCGCACCGTGGTGCTGTCGTCGTTCCTGCTCGGCGGGCCGTCGGGATCCGGCGTCGCCACCACCGTGATGATTGGCACCGTTGCATATCCGATGATGAAGAAAGCCGGCTTCGAGAAAAACGCCGCCGGCGGCCTGCTCGCCGCGGGCGGCCTTGGCGCCATCCTGTCGCCGCCGGTGCTTGGCGCCGCCGCATTCCTGATCGCCGAGTTTCTCAAGATCAGTTATCTCGACGTGATCTGGATGGCCACCATCCCCACCTGTCTTTATTACCTGTCGCTGCTGATCATGGTCGAACTCGACGCCAAGCGCTTCGGCGCGCGCGACGTCAACTTCACACCGGAAATGTCGCTCGGCGCGATGACTAGGCGCTATGGCTTCCACTTCATCTCGCTCGTCGCCGTCGTCGTCTTCATGGTGATCGGCTATTCGCCGGCTCTGTCGGTGTTCTATGCGATCATCACCACGTTCCTGCTCAGCTTTCTGCGCAAGGACACCGCTCTGATGCCGCCAAAGCTGAAACGCGCGCTGGCCGACGGCTCGATCGGCGCACTGAACGCCGCGACCACCTGCGCATGTGCGGGCATCGTGGTCGGCATCGTGACGCTCACCGGTCTCGGCCTGAAGTTCTCGTCCATCGTGATCGCCTACGCCGGCGGCAGCCTGCTGCTGACAGCGATCTACACGTCGCTGATCGTCTGGATCATCGGCCTCGCCGTCCCCGTCACCGCGTCCTACATCATCTGCGCAGTGATCGCGGCCCCTGCCCTGATCAAGCTCGGCGTGCCGGACTACGCCGCGCACATGTTCATCTTCTATTACGCCGTGCTGTCGGAAGTCTCGCCGCCGACCGCGCTCTCACCGTTCGCGGCAGCCGCCATCACCGGCGGCGATCCCTACAAGACCACGCTGCAATCCTGGAAGTACACGCTGCCGGCATTCCTGGTGCCGTTCGTGTTCGTGCTCGATCCGCAGGGCGTCGGCCTGCTGCTCAACATCCCGAAGGGCGGCTCATGGGTCGATATCTTTGAAATCACCCTCAAGACCACGCTCGGCCTGATGGCGCTGGCGGCGGCGGCACAGGGCTGGGTCCTTCACCACACCACGCTGATCGAACGTGGGTTGCTGGTGCTGTCCGGGCTTCTGCTGGTCTTTCCGAGCCTGATCGAGGCCGTCATCGAAGCGGCGATTGGTCGCGATATTTCTTATACTTATGTACCCGGCGTCCTGATCGGATTGGGGGTATTGTTATGGCAGGCAAAAGGGCCGGCGGTTCAACGACCGGCCTGAAAACTCAAATGGGAGGATGATCGAGAATGAAGAAAACGACGAAAATGGCCGCGGTGCTGGCCCTCGCGCTGTCCGCCGGACTGATAACGGCCCACGCGCAACAAAAGACAATGGCGATCGGAACGGGCGGCACCGGTGGCGTATACTATCCGCTCGGCGGCGCTATCGCGAACGTTCTGTCGAAGAACCTGCCGAACGTGCAGGCCACCGCCGAGGTCACCGGTGGATCGGTCGACAACCTGAAACTGATCGGCACCGGAAAGAACGAACTCGGCTTTACCATGGCCGACGCTGCGCTCGACGCCTACAAGGGCGAAGACAAATTCAAGAGCGGAAAGATTCCGCTGCAAGCGCTGCTCGTGGTGTATCCGAACCGCATGCATGTCGTGACGGTCGAGAGCACCGGCATCAAGACCATGGCCGATCTCAAGGGCAAGCGCGTCTCCACCGGTTCGCCCGGCGGCGCCACCGAGGTGATGGCCTTCCGCGTGATCGAGGCCGCCGGTCTCGACAAGGACAAGGACATGAAGCGCGAACGCCTCGGCGTCGCCGAATCCGTCAACGCCATCAAGGACGGCAAGATCGACGCATTCTTCTGGGTCGGCGGCATCCCGACCGCATCGGTTACCGACCTCGCCGCCACACCCGGCGTCAAGCTCAGGCTGATCGACCACGCCGATGTCGTCGACAAGATGAACGCCAAGTACGGCAAGCTCTACAGCGCGGGCGTCATCAAGGCCGGATCGTATCCGGGTTACGACGTCGACAACAAGATGGCCGAGGTCTGGAACATCATCGTCACCGGCGACAAGATGAGCAATGACGAGGCCTATAACATCGTCAAGACGCTGGTGGAGAAGAAGGCGGATATCGTCGCCGTCCACAAAGAAGCCGAGAGTTTCTCGCTCGACAACCAGGTGCAGGATCGCTCACCGGTGCCGTTCCATCCCGGCGCGTTGAAGTACTTCAAGGAAAAGGGCAAGGGCGGCTAGGCCCACCCTGAACTGCTTCGATGGACCCCGGCCTCGTGCCGGGGTTTTTCGTTGCGCTAGGCTGCGATTTTCGGCGCATCGCGGTCGATAGCGAAATCATCGAACCATGGCTGGTGATTGCCGGCAATCGACGCCGCGATCATGCGCGAGGCAAGATAGCTGTAGGTGATGCCGTTGCCGCCGTAGCCGTAGGCCGCGTGAATACGCGGATGACCGGGCACGCGCCCGATCAGCGGCAGACCGTCGGTCGTCGTTCCGAACGCGCCGGACCACACAAACTCTGCGACAGGCTCGGCATGCGACCACAGCCCATTGAGTCTGTGCAGGAGAGCATCAGCCTTAGCAGGCATCAGACGGTCGCGCGCCTCGGGTTCGATCGCCTGATCGTCGTCCTCGCCGCCGATGATGATCCGGTTGTCGTTTGTTGTGCGTGCATAGCTGTAGTTCTCCGATGCCTCCCAGATCAGCGCGCCGTCGCGCCACAAGCCGTCGGCCGGCTGCGGCGGCGTCGCAATGGCCCAGCTCGATGAAATCTTGTGAAGGCTGGAGCTGATGAAATCCGGCATCACATAACCGGTCGCGAGAACGACCTGTTTCGCTTCGATCACATGACCGTTGTCGAGTCCGACGACGACCGCCTGCCCGCTGTTGTCGTAATTTTCCGCGCTTGCGTCGAATATCCTGACGCCTTCCGTTGCGGCTGCGGCCAGCAGCGCCTGACACAACAACAAGGGATCAGCATCCGCGGAGCCGATCGAATGGATCGCCGCCTCCCTGTAGAGACCGAATTCCTCCAACAGCGTCAGGTGATCGAGATAGTCGCCGGGTAGCCCGGCCCGCATCCGAAGTTCATGCTCGGCCTTGAGTTCGCGCGCACCGATCTTGCCCGCTGCCAGATAGAGCGAGCGCTTGTGGCGCATGCCGCATGCCAGCCTGTGCGCATTTACCAGTTCGGCCAATCCGCTGACCGCGCGGAAGCTGCGGCGATAGATGTTGGCCGCGCGCTCAAATCCGTACATCGCCGTGAGATCGCTCAGCGAGCGGTCGATCTCCCATAACAGCATCGCGGTGCTCGCGATGGTGCTGCCGAGACCGGGACGCTGCCGGTCGATGACGCAAACCTCGTGCCCCTCGGCCGCGAGATGCTCAGCTGCCAGCGAGCCTGTAACACCCGCGCCGACCACCAGAACCTCGCAGCGGAAATCCCGATCGACCGAGGGCCGGCCGGGCTGCATGAGTCTCTGGCCCCAGGGCGACGTACCGCCCCGCAAATCGCTCTGCCGAACTTTCTCAGGATCGAACATCATTCGCTTCAATCATGGCTGGAAACCGCCCCCGGTACCGCAACCATGATGACGCCAGAACGTGGCAAAAGTTCCGTTCGCTGATGTCTCCGTTCAGGCTCCCTCGTCCAGCGCGACCAGTTCGCGCTTCTTTCTGAGCGCCGGCAGCAGCGGCCCGATCAGCAGGATCGCCGCGATCACAAGACAGATCGCCGAGATCGGGCGCTGCACAAAAGTCATCAGGTCGCCCTGCGACAGGATCAGCGACTTGCGCAGATTGTTTTCCATCAGCGGTCCCAGCACGAAGGCAAGCACCAACGGCGCGGGCTCGTATCCGAACTTGCGCATCAGGTAGCCGATCACGCCGAACCCGACCATGACGTAGACATCGAAGACGTTATTGCTGCTGCAATAGACGCCGACGATGGTGAACAGCAGGATCAGTGGGAACAGCACGTTGTAAGGCAGCTTCAGCAACTGCACCCACATGCCGATCAGCGGCAGGTTCAGGATCAGCAGCATGATGTTGCCGATATACATGCTGGCGATGATGCCCCAGAACAGGCCGGGGTTCTGCGTGATCATCAGCGGTCCCGGCTGAAGGCCGTGGATGACAAATGCGCCCAACAAGAGCGCCATCACCACATTCGGCGGAATGCCGAGCGTCATCAGCGGAATGAACGCGCCGCCGGCGGCGGCGTTGTTGGCCGCTTCCGGTCCTGCCACACCTTCGATGGCGCCCTTGCCGAAACGCTCCGGCGTCTTGGACAGCCGCTTCTCCAGCGCATAGGACGCAAAGGATGCGACGACCGCGCCGCCGCCCGGCAAAATGCCGAGAAAGAATCCGAGCAGCGTGCCGCGGCCGACAGGGCCGGCGCTCGCCTTCCAGTCGTCCTTGTTGGGCAGAAGCTGTGTGATCCTGGCTTCGATCACATCGCGCTTGATCACCTGCTCAATATTGATGAGGACTTCGGCGACACCGAATAAACCCATGACCACCGGCACGAGACCAATGCCGTCGATCAGCTCGAGGCGGCCGAACGTCAGCCGCGGCTGCGCCGTGATGCTGTCGAGGCCGATCAACCCGAGTACGACCCCGATGCACGCCATCAGCAGCGCCTTCGCCATCGAGCCCTGGGTCAGGAAGGTCAGTACCACGAGGCCGAGCACCATCAGGCTGAAGTATTCAGCCGGTCCGAACGCAACCGCGACGCTTGCGAGCGACGGCGCAATCAGCATCAGCGCGATCAGCGCGAAGGTGCCTGCGATGAACGAACCGAGCGCGGAGATGCCGAGCGCCGGGCCGGCTCGCCCCTGCTTCGCCATCTGGTGACCGTCGAGACATGTCACCACCGATGCCGCCTCGCCCGGAATGTTGACAAGGATCGACGTGGTCGAGCCGCCATACATCGAGCCGTAATAGATGCCCGCCATCATGATAATGCCCGACTCCGGCGTGCCGGACAGCGTCACCGGCAGCAGCAGCGACATCGCCGAGATCGGGCCGATGCCCGGCAGGACGCCGACCAGTGTGCCGATGAATACGCCGATGAAACAGTACAGCAGGTTGACCGGCTGAAGCGCGACGCCGAGACCATGCGAGACGTTGACGAGAACATCCATGAGCCTGCCCGATCAGCCGATGTTGAACATGCCCGCAGGCAACTGGATGAGCAGCGCGTGTTTCAACACCCACCACACGCAGAGCGGCGCCAGCACCGCGAGCGGGATCGCCAGCGTCCAGCGTACCGGATCGATCACCCGCAGCAGCAAGAGCAGCAGCGGGATCGTTGCCAGCAGAAAGCCGAGCGGCTGAAGCAGGAAGGAAAACGCAGCGAGGCACACAATGACGACCAGCGGCTTGGTCCATCGCGTTCCGGCCCACAGCGATGCGACGCTCGGACCGCCTTCCGTGATCGCCGCGACAACGATCGTGCCGGCGAACAGGCACATCAGGATGCCCGTGTAGAACAGCACAAAACCCGAACCCGGATCGTTGATGCTTCCGATCTTGAGCTTCTGCCCCGCCCATATCACGAACACGCCAAGCGCGAGGCCAACGAGCCCGCTCCACAGTTCGGAATTGCCCAGCAGGCTTTTCGAACTCTTCTCAACCGCCATCGCGCCCCTCCCCTCAGGTCAGGGCTCGCGACGCGCGAGCCCTTCACGCACTGTGCGCAGGCGTCAGTTGGTTTTCTTCGCCAGCCCCAGCGTATCGATCACCTTGCGTTCGGACTCGGTGACCTCGGCGACGAATTTCTTGTAGTCCTCGGTGTTCTTGTAGTTCGCCACCATGTCGAACTTCGCCAGCGTCGCGATCACTGCCGGGTCATCGATCGCCTTCTTGAAGGCGTCGTGAAGTTTGGCAACGATCTTGGGGTCCATGCCTTTCGGGCCGGCGATGCCAAACGGCGAGTCATACACCATCGAATAGCCGAGTTCGTTGAGGGTCGGCACGTCGGGGAAGTTCGGCGAGCGCTTCGAGGTCCAGACCATCAGCAGGCGCAGCTTGCCGGCATCGACCAGCGGACGCCAGCCGGTCGAATCCGCTTGAAGCATGGTGTGGTTTCCAAGCACGGCAGCGTTAGTTTCCGCACCGCCCTTGAACGGCACCTGTGTCAGCTTGATGCCGGCTTTGCCCGCGATCTGCTCCATGCCGATGTGCAGCGAGGTTCCCGCGCCCGGCGTTGCGTAGGTCACCTTGCCGGGATTGGCCTTGGCGAAATCGACCACATCCTTCCAGGTCTTGAACTGCGACTCTGCGTTGGTGGTCACGCCGAAAGTGTAGCCGGTCAGATGAACGATGTAGGTGAAGTCCTTGTCCGCGTTCCACGACACGTCCTGCATCAGCGGCAGACGAAACACCGTGATCGGTATCTGCGAAATCGTGTAGCCGTCGGGCTTCGCCGTCGCCGCCATGGTTGCCGGCCCGACGGTGCCGCCGCCGCCCGCCTTGTTGTCCACGACGATCGGCTGGCCGAGAACCTTCGACGCGCTTTCAGCAATCGCGCGCATCGAGATATCGGTCGAACCGCCTGCGGGCCACGGCACGATCAGCGTGATCGGTTTGGTCGGATAATCCTGAGCCCCTGCGACACTGGACAACGCAGCCAGCGCGGCCGCAGCGAAAACGGTTTTGAATCCGGCTCGATAAGCCATTGAACGTCCCTCCCCTTGGCGGCTCATGACGATGTCCGAGCCCGTGTTGTTTTGTTTATGCGGCGATGATCCCCGAAATCGGCGCGAAAGAAAAGCAAGGAGACGCGTGCGGGACGCAGTTATTGCGACGCATCCGGCAGATGCGTCATTAGGTCCCAAAATATCCTGTCTCACGGCAGCCTTGCGTTCGCCCTGCGAAACGGCAAGTTGTGAATGAACAAGCCCTGCCCATCGGGAAATCTGCCGGTTTTGAGCGCATCATCAGCCCAACAGTCCGGATGGATCGGTTATGCTCAGGGAACCATCAGCCGCGGCCGGAACGGAGCCCTCTCAATGCAGCGCGTGACCATCACCCTCGACGACGATCTCATGGCCGAACTGGATCGCATGATCGAGGAGCACGGCTACCAGAACCGCTCGGAGGCGATCCGGGATTTCGCCCGCGCCGGCATGCAGCAGGCGGCGCAGGATGCCGGAAAAAGCGGTGGCGATTGCGTCGCCGCGCTGGTTTATGTCTACGACCACGCGGCGCGCGATCTTTCCAGCCGCCTTGTCAACAATTTTCACGACCACCACGACCTGTCGCTGGCGACGCTCCATGTGCATCTCGACAACGACAACTGCATGGAGATCACCGCGCTGAAGGGCCGGACGGCGGACGTGCAGCATCTGGCGGACCACGTCATCGCGGAGCGCGGCGTGCGCTACGGCCGCGTGGTGATGATCCCGACCGAAGCCGGGGCCAAGCCTTCGGGCGCGCGCAAAAAGCACGTCCATCGGCACACCTGACCCTCCTTTTCCGGAGATGTTTCCGGCGCCAACCTGCGGTATCGATCCATCATGACAAAAGCCAGATCCAATCTTCAGATCGATTCCGCGCGCCTCTGGGGCGACATTCACGAAACCGCGAAATTCGGCGCAACGCCGAAGGGCGGCGTCAAGCGGCTGACGCTCGGGCCCGAGGACAAGCAGGTGCGCGACTGGTTCCGCACCGCCTGCGAAGCCGCGGGCTGCGAGGTGAGCGTCGATGCGCTGGGCACCATGTTCGCGATCCGGCCCGGCCGCGACATGTCGAAGCCGCCGATCGGCATCGGCTCCCATCTCGACACCCAGCCGACCGGTGGCAAGTACGACGGTATTCTCGGCACCCTCGCCGCGCTCGAAGTCGTCCGCGCCATGAACGACGCTGGCATCGAAACCGAGTATCCCGTCTGCGTGTGCAACTGGACCAACGAAGAAGGCTCGCGCTACGCGCCGGCGATGATGGCGTCCGCGGCTTACGCCGGCGACTACACCACCGACGACATCCTGGGCCGCAAGGACGCCGATGGCATTACCGTTGCGCAAGCGCTCGACACCATCGGCTATCGCGGTACGGACGCAGTCGGACAGCAGAAGTTCAGCGCGTTCGTCGAACTGCACATCGAACAGGGCCCGTTGCTCGAGGCCGAGAACAAGACCATCGGCGTGGTCGATCGCGGCCAGGGCATCATGTGGTATGACGGCACGATCGCGGGTTTCGCCAGCCACGCAGGGACCACCCCGATGCCGCTGCGCAAGGATGCGCTGGCAGCGTTCTCCGAAGTCGTGCTTGCGGTGGAAAGGATCGCGCGCGATCACGGGCCGAATGCGGTCGGCACCGTCGGCGAAATCAGGATCGACAATCCCTCGCGCAATGTCATTCCCGGCGACCTCACCTTCACCGTGGATATTCGGAGTTCAGAGTCGGCCACGCTGGACAAGTTGCACGACGCGCTGCAACGCGCGGTCGCAGAAATCATCGCACGCCGCAACGTCAAGATCACGATCGAGCAGATCTGGCGCAAGGAGCCGACGGTGTTCGACACAAAACTGGTCGATGCTGTCGAAACCGCGACCAAAGAAATGGGCTACAGCCACCGCCGCATCACGTCCGGCGCGGGACATGACGCCTGCAACCTCGCAGCCGTGGTTCCGGCAGCGATGATCTTCGTGCCCTGCAAGGACGGTGTCAGCCACAACGAACTGGAGGATGCGACGCAGGCCGACTGCACCGCAGGCGCAAACGTGCTGCTGCATACGGTTCTCTCGCTCGCTGGCGTTGCGACGGAGCCGAAGGTCGGCGGCTAGCCCCCGCGAAAGCGGGAGATATGCCCTAGCCTGACAGTAAGGTACGTCATACATCCCACGTAATGTCTCGCGACAGGGAGTATGGGTCCCCGCTTTCGCGGTGACGACCCGGAATTTTCCGTCGATTGAAAGCCCGCACCGCATGACTTCAAAAGTTGCCACTCCTCCCGTCGCGCCGCGCCGCCCCCACAGCCTCACGCATCACGGCGTCACCGTGACCGACGACTATGCGTGGCTGAAGGACGACAACTGGCAGGAAGTCCTGCGCGATCCGTCGGTGCTCAAGCCGGACATCCGCGCCTATCTCGAAGCCGAAAACGCTTATGCCGATACGGTGCTGGGCCACACCGAGCCGTTGCAGAAGAAGCTGGTCGCGGAAATGCGCGGCCGCATCAAGGAAGACGATTCCAGCGTCCCCTCGCCGGACGGACCGTTCGCCTATTTCCAGAAGTATAATGAGGGCGGCCAGCACGAGCAGATCGGACGAACAGCGCGCGACGGCAGCGGCGAGGCCCGTTTCATCATCGACGGCGATAAACTGGCGAAGCAGACCGAGTACTTCCGGTTCGGCGGCGCGCGTCACTCACCCGATCACAGGCTGGAGGCGTGGAGCGCGGACGTTCGCGGCTCGGAATATTTCACCATTCGCGTGCGCGACTGGGAGAGCGGCAAGGATTCTGCCGATATTCTCGAGGAGACCGATGGCGGCATCGTCTGGGCGGCAGATTCGAAATCATTCTTTTACGTGAAGCTGGACGACAACCACCGTCCGATGCAGGTCTATCGCCACATTCTCGGCACCGCGCAGTCGGATGACGCGCTGGTCTACGAGGAACAGGACTCCGGCTGGTTCACGCATATTCATGAAAGCGCCAGCGGACGCTTTTGCGTGATCGCGGGTGGCGATCATGAAACGTCCGAACAGCGCCTGATCGATCTGAGCGCACCCGAGGCCCCGCCGCGCCTGATCGCGAAGCGCGAAGAAGGCGTGCAGTATTCGATTGCCGACCGCGGCGATCAGCTTTTCATCCTGACCAATGCGGACGAGGCCATCGACTTCAAGATTGTCACCGCGCCGCTGGCATCGCCCGCGCGCAAGAACTGGCGCGACCTGATCCCGCATCGGCCCGGCACCTACATCATCGACATCGAACTTTATTCCGGCCATCTGGTGCGGATGGAGCGAACCAATGCGCTGCCCTCCATCGTCATCCGGGATCTTGCGACCTTGCAGGAACATGCCATCGCCTTCGACGAGGCGGCCTATTCGCTCGGCACCATCGGCGGCTACGAGTTCGACACCACGCAGATCCGGTTTTCCTATTCGTCGATGACCACGCCGTCGGAAGTGTTCGACTACGATATGGCCAGCCGCGCGCGCACCCTGCGCAAGCGCCAGGAAATTCCCTCCGGCCACAACCCTGCCGACTACGTCACCACCCGCATCATGGCGACCTCCCATGACGGCGCGCAGGTTCCGGTATCCATCGTCCATCGCAAGGATCTCAAGCGCGACGGCAGCGCGCCGCTGCTGCTGTACGGCTACGGCTCCTACGGCAGTTCGATGCCGGCATCGTTCTCCGCCAACCGGCTGTCGCTGGTCGATCGCGGCTTCGTCTATGCCATCGCGCATATCCGCGGCGGCTCGGACAAGGGCTGGGGTTGGTATCTCGACGGCAAGCGGGAAAAGAAGACCAACACCTTCGACGATTTCGCTGCCGCAGCCCGCGCGCTGATCGACGCGAAATACACCTCGGCGAAAAAGATCGTCGGCCACGGCGGCAGCGCCGGCGGCATGCTGATGGGCGCGGTCGCGAACCGCTCGGGCGAGTTGTTCGCGGGCATTGTCGCCGAGGTGCCGTTCGTCGATGTGCTGAACACCATGCTCGACGACACCCTGCCGTTGACGCCGCCGGAATGGCCGGAGTGGGGCAACCCGATCGAAAGTGCGGCCGATTTCAAGACCATCCTGTCGTACTCGCCGTATGACAACGTCGCGGCGAAAGAGTACCCCGCGATTCTGGCGATGGGCGGCCTCGCCGACCCGCGCGTCACTTACTGGGAGCCGGCGAAATGGATCGCACGGCTCCGCCCCGTGATGACGGGCGGCGGGCCAGTGCTGTTGCGCACCAACATGGGCGCAGGTCACGGCGGCGCGTCCGGCCGCTTCAACCGGCTGGACGAGATCGCGATTGTTTACGCGTTTGCGTTGTGGGCGGTGGAGCTGGCTGACGGCGAAGGCTGAAAAGCTTTCTCCACTTACCTCAAAGGTAATTTAAGCACTGCCGTCAGCCATGCATGATGCACCTGCGGATTGCGTTGCAGCGCGTCATGACGCGCTGCCGTTCTCCGCCCATACTTCAATGCCACTCACTCGCCTGTTGCCCGGAAGTCCCGCATGCGCCGCCTGCCCTTCTATTACGGCTGGATCATTGTCGCCGTAACCTTCATCACCATGGGCATCGGCGTGAATGCCCGCACCTCGTTCTCGCTGTTCTTCTCGCCGATCGTCGATGAGTTCGGCTGGGATCGCGGCGTCACCGCAGGTGCATTCTCCGTCGGCTTTCTGGTCTCGGCGCTGCTCAGCCCGCTGATGGGCAAGCTGATGGACCGCTCCGGCCCGCGCACGGTGATGGAGCTCGGCATTCTGTTGATGGGCGCTGGCCTCCTGCTCGCGCCGCTGACGACACAGCCTTGGCATCTTTACGTCACCATCGGCTGTCTTGTCGGCGCAGGCAGCATTTGTCTGGGCTATTCAGGCCAGTCGCTGTTCCTGCCGAACTGGTTCGTCAGACGCCGCGGGCTCGCGGTCGGCCTCGCCTTCGCCGGCGTCGGCATCGGCTCTATTATCATTCTGCCGTGGGTGCAGTTTCTGATCGACAGAAGCGGCTGGCGTGCCGCGAGCTGGGCGATGGGCATTCTCGTGCTCGTTGCGCTGATTCCGCTCAACCTGCTGCTGCGCAAGCGTCCGGAAGACATCGGACTGCTGCCGGATGGAGATGCAGCGCCGACCGCCACGACCGTCGTACCGCCCTCGAATATCGTCGATCCGGCATGGGCAGCGACCGACTGGACGCTCGGTCTCGCCGTTCGTACCGCGCGGTTCTGGTGGATCTCGCTCGGTTACTTCTGCGGCCTCTATGTCTGGTACGCCGTGCAGGTGCATCAGACCAAGTATCTCGTCGAAATCGGATTCACGTCGAGCTCGGCGGCATGGGCGCTGGGCATGGTCAGCCTGATCGGCATTCCGGGACAGATCGCGCTCGGCTATCTCTCCGACCGCATCGGCCGCGAATGGATCTGGACGATTTCCTCACTGGGATTCGCGATCTGTTTCGCGGCGCTGATTGCGTTGCAATTCACACCGACACTGCTGCTGGTTTACATCATGGTCGTTGTGCAGGGTTTCCTCGGCTACGGCTTCACCTCGATCATGGGCGCGGTAGTGGCCGAAATCTTCCAGGGCAAACACTTTGGCACGATCTTCGGCACCATCGGTTTCACCGCACTGGCCGGCGGCGCCGCAGGCCCATGGGTGACCGGAATCCTGCACGACATCTACGGAGACTACACGCTGGCCTTCATCATCGGCATAGCGGTCAGCGCACTGTCCGCCGCCTCGATCTGGCTTGCTTCGCCCGGCAAGGTCCGCGCCGTTGCGGGCCGCATGGACCGGATTGCGAAACCGGCCTAAAGCCCGATCTGCACCGGATAGCCTTCGCGCAATGCATTGACGATCGACGGTGGCGTTACGAGCCTTGCATCGGCGAGACTTGTCGATGCGCGGCTGTAACCCGCGAACGACCAGTGCCACGCTTCACCGTTTGCGATCAGATAACTCTCGCCGCCTCTGGTCACCATTACTCCATTCGGCAACTGGAGCGCTGCGGTGTACAGCGGGTGCAGCCGCTTCTCGCGGCCATCGAGCCGCTCGCCATGAAGCACGGCGTCCATGTCGGTCGCATATGGCTTTGCGCGGCCATTGCCCTTGGCCCACGCGTCGCGAAACGCCGTCGCATCATCCCGGCGGCAATAGAAGCAAGGCCTATGCCCCGCGGCGAACGAGGTCGCCTCATCGAGGAAGAACAGCTCGGTCCAGCTTCTCCCGTCCATCACCTTGCGCCGGCGTCCGCGAAATTCGCAGACGCAGGTGATCCATGCCTTTGACGACCAGCGCCGGTTCAGTAGCGTCTTCGTCGCCGGATCGTGAATGATGCCGCGATTGCCGGTGAAGCGGCCGCGATGCGCGGTCGCAACGATCTCGCCGAACGGCGACACGCGGTTTTGCAGCGGCATAGGCTCATCCCTTTCCGTCATTGCGAGCGAAGCGAAGCAATCCACCGTAAGAAGAATGGATTGCTTCGTCGCTAGCGCAACTCGCAATGACGAACCACGGAATATCAAGCCACCCGGAAACCGATGAACCGCTGGAAGCGATCAATTCCCTAGCTCAGCACATCCTGATTGATGACATTCTCGCGGATCGGTTTGCCGTCGAGCGCGCTGAGAATGTTCTTCGCGGTTTGCAGGCCCATGCGATCGAGCGCCTCGCGGGTCACGCCCGCCAGATGCGGCGCGGTGATGACGTTGTCGAGCTTGAACAGCGGATGATCCGGTCGCGGCGGCTCCTGCGCGAACACGTCAATGCCTGCGCCTGCGATCTTGCCCGAGGTGAGCGCCGCATGAAGCGCGTCCTCATCCACGATGCCGCCGCGCGCAGTGTTGATGAGATAGGCCGTCGGCTTCATCCACTGCAACTGCGCCGCGCCGAACATATTGACGGTTTCCGGCGATTTCGGACAGTGGATCGAGACAAAATCGGCGCGCGGCAGCGCCGTGTCGAGATCGGTCACATATTCCGCGCCAGCCGCCTCGACTTCGGCCGCGGACTTGAACGGGTCGTAGACCAGGACGTTCATCTCCATCGCCACCAGCCGTTTGACCGTCCGCGTCCCGATGCGGCCGAAGCCGACCACCAGCGCGGTCTTGCCGAGCAGGTCATACGGGATCGCGCCGAGGCGCTTGGTCCAGTTGCCGCTCTTGACGATGTGGTCGAGTTCGGTGGAACGCTTCGCCAGCCACAGCATCATGAACAGCGCGCATTCGGCGACCGACGGTGAGTTTGCGATGCCGGTGGTCATCAGGGGAATTTTCTTGCCGCTCAGGGCTTTCACGTCCACCGCGTCGTAGCCGACGCCGATCCGCGCCACCACCATCATCTCCCCGGAAGACGCGATCTCGTTGGCGCCGAAACCGGTGCCGCCGAGCGCCACGCCATTCACCGGCGCATGCTGCCGCAGCATTTCGTTGAAATCCGGCGCGGAAATCGTGTTGGGAAACTCGATGGCCTCGATGTCGCTGCGCTCTCGGAACAGGGCCCAGCCGCCCGGCGACATGGTCTCCACGATCAGCAGTTTCTTCTTGTTGGTCGCCATTTCATCCCCTGATGTTTGTTGGTTTTCGTTCGGCGCGAGCGTCCATCATCGCCTCGTTTGACCTCTTCCCGCAAGCCGGGAAGAAGCCGAAGCTCGCTCTTGCCGCCGCGACGCTGCAAAGGCACACTCCCCGCGCCGCGCTCCAGCCGGCCTCAAACATCAACAACAGGAGATCAACCCGTGACCCAGTCCGCGCCCCACCCCGCATCCCTGCTCGAAACACTGGCGCGCTGGGACACACCAACCATCTGCAACGCGCTGGAAGTGGTCGCGCCGGAACGCCGCCTGATCGGGTACACGACAAAGCCACTGGTCTGCCCGTTCCCGGACCTGCCGCCGATGGTCGGCTATGCCCGCACCGCAACAATCCGCGCCACCTCGCCATCGAGCCTGTCGGCGGCGGATCAGCGCGCCCAGCGCGTCGCCTATTACGAATATTGCGGGACGGGTCATGGCCCGCGCATCAGCATCATTCAGGATCTCGACGGCGCGAACATCGGCTTCGGCGCCTTCTGGGGCGAGGTCAACAGCTCGGTCCACAAGGCGCTCGGCTGCCTCGGCGTCGTCACCGACGGATCGATCCGCGATATACCGGCGTGGGCGCCGGGATTCCAGGCGCTGGCCGGCAGCATCGGCCCGTCGCATGCGTTCGTTCATCTCGCGGGCTTCGGTGAAACAGTGTCCGTCGCTGGCATGACGGTGAGTTCGGACGATCTCATTCATGCAGACCGTCATGGTGCGGTCGTGATTCCGGCCAATGTCGCAGCGAAACTCCCCGATGCCGCGCGGCTGTGTGAACGCCGCGAGGAGCCGATCCTCGGCATCGCCCGCGATCCCGGTTTCACCGTGGAGAAGCTCAAGGAAGCGCTGGCCAAAGCCGCGGAGATTCACTAACGCGAGACGATGGCGCAAGCCTTCTCGCAACACGCAATCAACGGAAGGTTTGTGCCATGAAAGTCGCGCTCGGCGTCATCGTCGGACTGGTGATCGGATTCCTCGCTATGACCTGGTTCAAGACCGGTCATCTTCCGTTCTAGCCGTTCGTCCTCAGACCGCTTCGTAGGCGAACAACACTGCGATAACGGTGATGCCGAGCAGGCCGACCAGAAACAGAACGTCTGCGATGCGCTCATAACGCTCGCTTGCGCGGCTCTGACCCGCATAGCGGATGGACAGATAGGACGCCGCCGCGCTGACGAGAAACAGAATCGCGGCGAGCGCGGCATACTCGTCGACATGGCTCGGTCCGCTTCTGCTTTCCACCACCTTGACGAGGCCGACCAGCGTCACGCAAACGCCGATCATCGTCGCGGAAGTAGGCAGAATGTGACGGGAGAGCTCCTTGCTGGCGCGCGGCTCTTTCTGCTGCCGGTCGGTCATGTTCGACTTTCTTTTTGAACCCGAACGCTGCGTGGTCCGTTATGCTCCACTCACCCGCCGCATAAATTACCCGAGTCCTGAATGCCTGTCTCACCTCAATACCGCGCCTCGACCAGCCACGCCGCGCTTGGTCCCGAGTTCTACGATGTGGTCGCGGCGGCCGCCTTCCCCAATCACATCCTGCGTTATCGCAATCAACGCGCCGCGAAGAGTGTCGGGCTCGATACGCTCAGCGACGAGGAATGGATCGCGCATTTCGGTCGGTTTCAGCCCTTGGCCGAAAACTTCAAGGAGCCGCTGGCGCTGCGCTACCATGGCCATCAGTTTCGCACCTATAATCCGGAGCTTGGCGACGGACGCGGCTTCCTGTTCGCGCAACTGTACGACGACAAGGGCCGCCTGCTCGATCTCGCCACCAAGGGCAGCGGCAAGACGCCGTGGTCGCGCACTGCCGACGGACGGCTAACCCTCAAGGGCGGCGTGCGCGAGGTGCTGGCGACCGCGATGCTGGAAGCGCTCGGCGTCGATACCTCGAAAACCTTCAGCCTGATCGAGACCGGCGAGGCGCTGGTGCGCGGCGACGAGCCATCGCCGACGCGATCCTCCGTGATGGTGCGGCTGAGCCACTCGCATATCCGGATCGGCTCGTTCCAGCGCCAGGCGTTTCTCCGCAGCACAGAAAATATCCAGAAACTACTCGACTACACGATCAGGACGTACATGCCCGCGGTGTGGCGCGACGATGTAGCGGCGCGCGCCATCTCATTTCTCGAAGAGGTCTGCCACCGCGTCGCGCGGGTCGGCGCGCAATGGATGGCCGCCGGATTTGTCCACGGCGTGCTCAACACCGACAACATCAATGTCACCGGCGAGAGCTTCGATTACGGCCCGTGGCGGTTTGTTCCCGTGCTGGAGCCGGGCTTCACCGCCGCGTATTTCGACGAGACCGGGCTCTACGCCTATGGCCGACAACCTGATGCACTGTTCTGGAACGTCACGCGGCTGGCGGAATGTCTGCTCGGCCTTGCGGATCAGCCCAGCCTCGAAAAGCCTCTGGGCGTTTTCGAGCCCGCCATTCGCAAGGAGTTCACCGATGCGATGCTAAGACGGCTCGGCGTCCAGCCGCGCGATGCCGTGAGCGACAATGAACTGGTGCGCGCACTCTGGATATTCCTGTCGGAGACGAAAGCACCATTCGAGCAGACCTTCTTCGACTGGTTTGGCGGCCTTGCGAGCGCCGAGCGCGCGGCGAATAGCCCGTCGAAGGATCACTATGTAAATACGGCGTTCGCTGCCGTCCGCAACGCATTGAAAGACTTCGTTCCGCGCGAAGGCGTTGACCTAAGCCACCCGTACTTCAGCAAGACGGCCGCATGTTCGATGCTGATCGAAGAAGTCGAAGCGATCTGGAAGCCGATCGCTGACAATGACGACTGGTCGGTGTTTCACACCAAGCTTCAGGCCATCGACGAGATGCGCGAGGCGTATGGGCTGATTTGACTGTCATTCCGGACAGCCCGCGCAGCGGGCTGATCCGGAATCCAGTTAACTTCATCAAGGCCGATTTTGGATTCCGGGCTCGCCCGAAAGCGGGTGCCCCGGAATGACTCCTGAAATCAGGCCACCTTCTTGCGCGGCGTGGCGGCAACGTAATTGCCATCGAGGAATCCGGCGAGGCGCTTGCGGATGAGGTATTCGGCATCCGCCATGATGCGATCGATCAGTTCCTTGACCGTCGGGATGTCGTGGATCAGGCCGACCATCATGCCGCAGCTCCATGCACCGGCGTCCATGTTGCCGTCGATCATGACCTTCGGATAAACGCCCGCGACTTCCTCGAGAATATCCTCGATCTTGATGCTCTTGCCCTTTTCCTGCTCGATCTGGATCAGCTTTTCGACGCCCTTGTTGGTGAGAACGCGCTCGGTGTTGCGCAGGTTGCGCATCACGAGCCGGGTGTCGAATTCGGTCGCCTTGAGCAGCGCCTGCTTCACGTTGTCATGCACCGGCGCTTCCTTGGTGGCGATGAAGCGGGTGCCCATGTTCATGCCCTGCGCGCCCATCGCGAGCGCAGCAACCAGGCTGCGCGCATCGGCCATGCCGCCAGAGGCGACGAACGGAATTGTCAGCTCTTCTTCCGCGCGCGGCAGCAGGATCATGTTCGGCATGTCGTCTTCGCCCGGATGACCGCCACATTCGAAACCATCGACGCTGACAGCGTCGCAGCCGATGGCCTCAGCCTTAAGGGAGTGACGAACCGAAGTGCACTTGTGAATCACCTTGATGCCGGCGGCCTTCAGCGCGGGCATGTACTGCTCGGGGCTGCGACCGGCGGTCTCAACCGCCTTGATACCGGCTTCCTTGATGGCCGCGATATATTCGGGATACGGAGGGGCCGAAAACGTCGGCAGGAAGGTCAGGTTCACGCCGAACGGCTTGTCGGTCATGTCTTTGCACTTGGCGATTTCCTTGGCCAGAAGCTCCGGCGTCTTCTGGGTCAGGCCGGTGATGATGCCGAGACCGCCTGCGTTCGACACGGCCGACGCAAGCTCCGCGAAGCCGACATAGTGCATGCCGCCCTGGATGATCGGGTGCTGAATGCCGAACAGTTCCGTAATTGCCGTTTTCATGTGTTCCCTCTCCTGGTGTCTTCAATCGAAGTTCGTTGCGGCGCTTCCGCAAGCGGGCTGATCGGTTTACACCGTTAGCGCAACTGCTCGCGGCCCGACAATGGTTTGGCCGGGCAAGGCTGCCATGCCATCCGTTCCGAAATGGAACGTATCAGGATGAACCATAGCGTCAACCTGCGATCCGGTTCTGACATTCGTATCATTTCAGCGGCCACTGGTGGCCAAACCCCGAAGCAGCGTGTATCAGGGCGGCGATAACTCCATTATCCCGCAACGGAATTTCCGCTTGAGCCAGCCGCAGCCCACTAAGCCTTTTCTCGAAGTTCTCGCCGGAAGCCGTCAGAGCGTGCCGCCGGTATGGATGATGCGGCAGGCTGGCCGTTATCTGCCCGAATACCGGGAATTGCGTGCCAAGGCCGGCAGCTTTCTCGACCTCTGCTTCAATCCGGAGTGGGCCGCCGAGGTGACGCTGCAGCCAATCCGACGGTTCGGCTTCGATGCGGCGATCATCTTTTCCGATATTCTGGTGATCCCGCACGCCCTCGGACGGTCCGTACGCTTCGAGGCGGGCGAAGGACCTCGCCTCGACCCGCTCGACACACCGGAAAAGATCAACACGCTGGCGACGGCTGCTGACTTCACCAAACTCGAGCCCGTCTTTGAGGCGCTGCGCCGGGTTCGCGCCGAACTCGATCCAAAAATCGCGCTGATCGGTTTCTGCGGCGCGCCGTGGACGGTCGCGACTTACATGGTCGCCGGGCAAGGCACGCCGGATCAGGCACCCGCGCGGATGCTCGCCTACCGCGAGCCCGATGCCTTTGCGAAAATCATCGACGTACTGGTGGAAAATTCAATTCAGTATCTGCTGGGACAGCTCAAGGCGGGCGCCGATGCGCTGCAGATCTTCGACACATGGGCAGGCGTGCTGCCGCCACACGAGTTCCAGCGCTGGTCGGTCGAGCCGACGCGGCGCATTGTCGAAGGCGTGCGCGCAAAAGCACCGCGCGCGAAGATCATCGGATTCCCGCGCGGCGCGGGCGCACAGTTGCCGCTGTATGTCGGACGCACGGGCGTCGACGGCGTCAGCATCGACTGGGCGGCGGACCCGTCACTGATCCGCGAGCGCGTGCAGAACCATGTCGCCGTCCAGGGCAACCTCGATCCGCTGGCCTTGATCGCCGGCGGCGCAGCATTGGATCGCGCCGTCGATGATGCGCTGGCGAACTACGCTGGGGGCCGATACATCTTCAATCTCGGCCACGGCATCCAGCCGGAAACGCCCATCGCTCATGTGGAGCAGATGCTGAAGCGCGTGCGAGGGTATCAGGGCTAAGCCGGCCGCGACCGTTCGATGATCGCTGCTGCGCCTTTCGCCAGCAGATCGAACGCCACCGCGCGGCCAAGCTCGCGCGGCTTGTCGGCGGGTCCGGTGCGCGTCGCCTCCAACAACTGATCGCCTTCAAGATCGAGCACCGACGCGGTCAGCGACATCTCGCGGCCATCGATCGTAGAGAATCCGGCGATCGGTGAATTGCAATGGCCGTTCAGCACCCAGAGCACTTCGCGCTCGGCGTCGGCGCACAGATGCGCGGCGGGATCATCGATCAGCGCGAGATACTGCCGCGACCGCCAATCATTCGCGGCACATTCCACCGCGACAATGCCCTGCCCCGCAGCCGGAAGCATCTCCAGCGCTGTGAACTCATGGGCAATGCGACCGGAAAGCCCGACACGCTCCAGTCCGGACCGCGCCATGATCAGCGCATCGGCCGGGCCGACCTCGCCGCCGCCGGCGAGCTTTTGCATTTCGCCGTTGTCGAGCTTTCGCACCCGCGTATCGGCCGCGCCACGGAAATGAATCACTTCGATCTCGGGAAACAGCCGCCGCGCGTATGCGGCACGCCGCACGGCATTGGTGCCGATCTTGAAGCCCTTGCCTTTGGTACGCTTCAGATCGTCGAACGTGACGCCCGCGCGCAGCACCAGCGCATCGGTCGGCGGATCGCGCGACAGCGTCGCGCCGATCACAAGGCCCGGCGTATCCTCGTTGCCCGGCATGTCCTTGAGCGAATGCATCGCCGCGTGCAGCTTTCCGGCGATCACGGCCTCGCGAATTTCGGCGACGAATGCGCCGCCCTTGCCTCCGTGCGGCAGCAGCAAACCGGTCTGATCCTGATCGCCGCGCGTCTCGAACTTGACGATCTCGACGTTCAGATCCCGCGCAGCAGCGGTAAGCTGGCGTGCGATTTCCTCGGTCTGCGCAAGCGCCATGGTACTTTTGCGCGTTCCGATACGCATGGAAATTGCTGCCACGTCTGCTCCATCTGGGGGCGAATTATTCGAGCACGATCCGGAAAAACGGAAACCGTTTCCGCTCCGATCATGGTCATATACAGGATGGCGCACAATACGGCGAGCGGTCCCCCGAATGCAACGCATGGGCATCGAAAATGACGGGCAGCGATGCTTTCAGGCTCTGGACGCCGGACGCATCATTCGGTCTTGATGCGGGTATGATCCAGCGCGCCCCGTCATCCACCGGCGAGAAGCCGCGTGTCGTCATTATCGGCGGCGGGTTTTCCGGCGCTGTGCTGGCGTGGCATCTGCACCGCACCGCGCCCCACCGCCACGACATCATTATCATCGAGCCGCGCGATGAGATCGGCCGCGGCCTCGCCTACGACAGCAGCGATCCGGCGCACCGGATCAATGTGCCGGCGCTGAAAATGAACCTCGACTTCGACGAGGAAGGCCATTTCGAGCAATGGCTGATTGCATCGGGATATCCCGCGCGCGACCCCAAGTCAGTAATCGCCGATGTGCACCTGTTCCCGACACGCGCGGCCTTTGGCGATTATGTCAACGCCCATGTCCGCGAACTCGGCGAAGCGGTCGCGCACCACAAGACAAAAGCCCGCGCCGTCGTTCAACTTGAGAGTGGCTACCGCGTACCGTGCGAGAACGGCGAGGACATTCACGCCGATGCCGTGGTGCTGGCCGTGTGCCACACGCCGCCGCAAGTACCGTCATCAATCGCGTCGCTGCGCCATCATCCGCGATTTGTCACCAACCCGTGGCAGACGGACGCGCTGCGCAGCATCGCGCCGAACGATCGCGTGCTGATTGTCGGCACCGGACTAACCATGGCCGATATCGTCGCCTCACTCGACCGTCAGGGTCATCGCGGCAAGATCACCGCGATCTCGCGGCGCGGTCTGCGCTCGCAAACCCATGCCGCGCAATTCGGCGATCCCGTTGGCGATTTTGTCAGCAATCCCTCACGCACCACACTTTCGCTGCTGCGCTGTATCAGGCGCGCCATCGCGGAAGCCGCGCGCGAAGGACAATCGTGGCATCCGGTGCTCGATCAGTTGCGGCTGCAGGGCTTTGATATCTGGCGCGCACTATCGCTGCACGAACGCGCCAGGCTGATCCGGCACTTGCGTCCGTTCTGGGACACCTATCGGTTCCGCATCGCTCCTCAGGTCGACGATGTGATCGTGGGCCGGATCACTGACGGCACACTTGCGATCCGCGCGGCGTCGGTCCGCGCTGGCACATCGCAAGACGACACGGAGCTGTCTGTCGAACTGCGCGCGCGGCGCAGCCGGACATGGGAACCGGTATCGTTCGACGCCATCGTGATCGCAACCGGCCCCGCCCATGACACGGTGTTCGAGAGCAATCCGCTGCTCGGACAGATCGGCAGCGACGGCCTCGCCCGCCCTGATCCCCTCGGCCTCGGCATCGATGTCGCTCTGCAAGGCCGCGCTATCGGCCGGAATGGACAAAGCGCCGAAAACCTGTACGTCGCAGGCCCGCTGGCGCGCGGCACATTCGGCGAACTCATGGGCGCGCCGGATCTCGCACGACATGCCCGCAACATCGCCGAAACCATCGCGCACGCGGATATCCGCGCGACGCGGTTGCCTCCGTATCCCATCCAAGCTTAAAACGGGGCTATCATGTGCAGGTGCGCTCCGCTCCGCGCCGCGCATCAGCCTGCCGGAGATGCAATGACATCCGCCCTCGCGCGCATCGGTTTTCTTGCGCCCCTGTTCGTTCCAGCCACCCGTCCCGACCGCTATTTCAAGGCGGCGGCGTCCGGCGCGGACGGCGTCATCATAGATCTTGAGGATGCCGTAGCGGCAAACGAGAAGGACGCCGCGCGCGCGACCCTGGCTGGTGCATCCCTGCCGCCCAATTCCATCGTCCGCGTCAACGCATTCGGAACGCGCTGGCACGAGGCGGACGTGGTGGCGATGAAGGGACTCGGCATTGCCGGGATCATGCTGCCGAAAGCGGAAACCGCCGGACACCTCGAAAGCGTGCGCGCGGTGCTCGGCGACCTGCCGGTTATATCGCTGATCGAATCGGCGCATGGTGTCGCGGGCGTCCGCGAGGTCGCCGCGCATTCCGACCGGCTCGCATTCGGCTATATCGATTTCAGCGCCGATGTCGGTTGCAGCATGGAGCGCGATGCGCTGCTGATGGCCCGCGCAGAGATCGTACTCGCATCAAGGCTGGCTGAACTGCTGCCACCGCTCGAAGGCGTGACGCCGTCGTTCGACGATCCCGCGCTGGTGGAAGATGACGCGCGCTATGCCGCGTCGATGGGTTTCGGCGGCAAGCTCTGCATTCATCCCAAGCAGATCGCGCCGACGCTGGCTGGATTCCGGCCGCCGCAAAAAGACATCGACTGGGCGACAAGGATCGCGAACTCCGGAGATGGCGCGGTCTCCGTCGACGGGATGATGGTCGATGCACCGGTTCGCCTGCGGGCACAGCGGATTCTCGCCGCGGCAAAGGCCTGCGACTCTGCGAGAGGCTAGGCCGCGACCGGAGGCCAGGTCATCAGAACCATCTCGACGATCTTCTTGAGTTCGTCGCGCTTGGCTCCCCCGACGGCCTGCACCGCAAGCCCCTGCGAAATCGTCGCGATGTAGCGCGCCAGCGCCGCGGGGTCCGCCGCGTCGGGGAGATCGCCTTCGGATTTCGCGCGCTCGAATCGCGCGCGCAGATCGCTCTCGAACTGGCTGCGGCGCACCCGCAGTTCCTGCTTGATTGATTCAGCCGCATCGCCGCCCGTCAATGCGCCGTTGATTGAGAGACAGCCTGCAGGGCATTCCGGATCGGTCACCGCGTCCACTTCGCTGTAGAGGAGGTTCTCGACAACGGCGCGTGCGGTCGGCAACAGCAACGCCCGCTTGGTGTAACCGGCCGGACCGTCGACATAGGAATCGAACGCTTTGCGGAAAAGTTCTTCCTTATTGCCGAACGCGGCATAGAGCGACGGTTTGGTAATACCCATCGCTTCGGTCAGGTCCGCCATCGACGCGCCCTCGTATCCCTTCGCCCAAAACACGTGCAACGCGTTTTCCAGAGCCTGGTCGAGATCGAATTCACGGGGACGCCCCATGGCCACAGTAAGAACCTTTCTGAATTTGTACCTTTCGTTAGATATGTCCCTTGACGGCGAAAGTCCAAGTCCCATTTATACCGAACGTTACAGTTGCAGTGCAGCAATAAAACACTGCGACTTCGGGGCAAATCGGAACTTTATTCTCTCGTCAGACGACGATCCCCCGCAACGTGTTGAAATAGCAGCGATTTGCGCTCGGAGCGCGAAGCGCAAAAGTGGGGTCCATAATGAAAAGCCTTTCAAAAAGAGCGAGCCTGATTGGAGCCGGCGTTGGTCTGGCTATTCTGGCGGCCGCAGGAACCTTGATCTCAACCACCTCGAACAACCGCGCCAAGGCTGACGCCGCCGCACCGCCGCCGGCAACTCCGGTTTCGGTCGCGGACGTCAAGGAGCGGGAAACCGCGATCTGGGACGAGTTCTCCGGGCGCCTCGAAGCCATCGAGCAGGTTGAAGTCCGTTCGCGCGTCGCGGGCGCCATCCAGGAAATCCGTTTCCGCGAAGGCGCGTTGGTTCAGAAGGACGACGTTCTTGTCGTGATCGATCCGGCGCTCTACGCCGCGGAAGTCGCCCGCGCGGAAGCTCAGGTCGCAGCTGCGCAGGCACGTCTCGTCTTCACCAAGAGTGACTACGAGCGCGGCCAGCAGCTGACCGGATCGCAGACCATCTCCCAGCGCGATCAGGACAACCGCATCAACGCCTATCGCGAGGCGGAAGCCAACCTCAAGGCCGCACAGGCCACTCTCAAGACCGCGCAGCTCAATCTCGGCTACACTGAAGTCCGCGCGCCCGTCACGGGCCGGGTCGGCAAGCGCGAGATCACCGTCGGCAACCTGATCGCCGCCGGTCCGGGGTCGCCGCTGCTGACCACCATCGTGTCGACCTCGCCGATCTACGCCAGCTTCAGCGCCGACGAGCAGGTCGTGCTCCGTGCGCTCGACGCGCTCGGCAAGGACGACGCCGCATCGAAGACCGGCCGCATCCCCGTCAAGATGGGCACCGCGACCAGCCATGGCCTGCCGTTCGAGGGCCAGATGCAGCTGATCGACAATCAGGTCGATGCACGCAGCGGCACGGTGCGGGTCCGCGCCATCTTCGACAACAAGGATGGCCGCCTGATACCCGGACAGTTCGTCCGCCTGCAGATGGGCCAGCCCAAGACCGAACGCGCCATGATGATCAACGAGCGCGCCGTCGGCACCGACCAGAACAAGAAGTACGTGATGGTCGTGACCAAGGAGAACAAGGCCGAGTATCGCGAAGTCTCGCTCGGCGTCGCTATCGACGGCCTGCGCGTGGTCACCGCCGGCCTGAAGCCGGGCGAGCAGATCGTGGTCAAGGGAATGCAGCGCATTCGCCCCGGCGCGCCTGTCGCACCCGAAGTGATTGCGATGGACGCGAACTGACGCAGAGCGTTCCCCATCAACAACGTCATTGCGAGCGAAGCGAAGCAATCCGTCGCTGAGAAAAGAAAAGCTGGATTGCTTCGCCGCTACGCTCCTCGCAATGACGGCATCAGACAGTCGACTGCAACAAAACCAATAATGAGATGACGTCATGAATATCTCGAGATTTTTTATCGACCGGCCGATTTTCGCCGGCGTGCTGTCGGCGCTGATCCTGCTTGCGGGCCTGCTGTCGCTGCCCGCGCTGCCGATCTCCGAATATCCGGAGGTCGCGCCACCGATCGTGACGGTGCGCGCGCTCTATCCCGGCGCCAACCCCAAGGTCATCATCGAATCGGTCGCGACGCCGCTCGAAGAGCAGATCAACGGCGTCGAGAACATGCTTTATATGAACAGCCAGGCGACCACCGACGGCGTGCTGACCCTCAACGTCACCTTCCGCCTCGGCACCAATCCGGACCTTGCGCAGCAGATGGTTCAGAACCGCGTCTCGCAGGCGGAGTCGCGGCTGCCGGCGGTGACGCGCCAGCTCGGCATCACCACGGTGAAAAGCTCGCCGAACATCACGCTGGTGGTGCATCTGCTGTCGCCGAACGACCGCTACGACACCACCTACCTGCGCAACTTCGGCGTGCTCAATGTGAAGGACCGCCTCGCCCGTATCCGCGGCGTCGGCCAGGTGCAGATCTGGGGCGCCGGCGATTACGCGATGCGCGTCTGGCTCGACCCGCAAAAGGTCGCCGAGCTCGGTCTGTCACCCGGTGACATCACCCGCGAAATCCAGGCCCAGAACGTCGAGGCCGCGGCCGGCACCGTCGGCGGCGCGCCGAACTCCGCGGACGTCACGTTGCAGATGCCGCTCAACGCGCAGGGCCGCCTGAAGGACGAGCAGGAATTCGGCGATATCGTCATCAAGACCGGGCAGAACGGCGAAATCACCCGCCTGCGGGACGTCGCCCGGATCGAGCTTGGCGCGTCCGAATATGCGCTGCGTTCCCAGATCGACAACAAATCCGCGGTCGGCATCGGCATCTTCCAGGCACCCGGCGCCAACGCGCTCGCGATCGCCGACGAAGTCCACTCGGTCATGAAGCAGATCAAGCAGAACATGCCGGAGGGCGTCGATTATCGCATCGCCTACGATCCGACGCGGTTCATCCGCGCTTCGATCGAAGCCGTGATCCACACCCTGCTGGAAGCCATCGCGCTGGTGGTGCTGGTCGTCATCCTGTTCCTGCAAACCTGGCGCGCGTCGATCATTCCCCTGATCTCGGTGCCGGTCTCGATCATCGGCACCTTCGCGGTGCTGCTGCTGTTCGGCTATTCGATCAACGCGCTGAGCCTGTTCGGTCTCGTGCTCGCCATTGGCATCGTGGTCGACGACGCCATCGTCGTGGTCGAGAACGTCGAACGCAACATCGAGGAAGGGTTGTCGCCGCGCGATGCGACCTATCGGGCCATGAACGAAGTGTCGGGGCCGATTATCGCGATCGCCCTGGTGCTGGTCGCGGTGTTCGTGCCGCTCGGCTTCATCAGCGGCCTCACCGGCCAGTTCTACAAGCAGTTCGCCATGACCATCGCAATCTCGACGGTGATCTCCGCGATCAACTCACTGACGCTGTCCCCGGCGCTCGCAGCGCTCTTGCTGAAGGGGCACGATCAGCCGAAGGATGCGCTCAGCCGCGGCATGGATAAGGTGCTCGGCGGCTTCTTCCGGCGGTTCAACAGCGTCTTCCAGAAGTCCTCGGATTCCTACAGCGTTGGCGTCAAGCGCGTCATCTCGCGCAAGGCTGCCGTGATGGGTGTCTATCTGGTGCTGATCGGCGTGACCGCGGTCCTGTTCAGGGTCGTCCCCGGCGGCTTCGTGCCGTTGCAGGACAAGCAGTATCTGATCGGTTTCGCCCAGCTTCAGGAAGGCGCCACGCTCGACCGCACCGAAGAGGTGATGCGTCAGATGTCGGCGATCGCCATGCAGCAGCCCGGCGTTGAAAGCGCCGTGGCGTTTCCAGGCCTGTCGATCAACGGCTTCACCAACTCGTCGAGCGCGGGCATTGTGTTCTCGACGCTCAAGCCTTTCGGCGAGCGCAAGGATCCTTCGCTCAGCGCCACCGCCATCGCTGCGGAGCTGAACAAGAAGTACACGGTCATTCAGGATGCCTTCGTGGCCATGCTGCCGCCGCCGCCGGTCGACGGCCTCGGCACCACCGGCGGCTTCAAGCTTCAGCTCGAAGATCAGGTCGGCCTCGGCTACGAGGCGCTGGACGAAGCCAAAAAGGCCTTCCTCGCAAAAGCGATGCAGGCGCCGGAGCTGACCGGATTATTCTCGAGCTACAAGGTCGACGTCCCGCAGCTTTACGCGGACATCGACCGCACCCGCGCGCGCCAGCTCAACGTGCCGATCACCAGTATCTTCGAGACGCTGCAGGTCTACCTCGGCTCGTACTACGTGAACGACTTCAACAAGTTCGGCCGCGTTTACTCGGTGCGTGTGCAGGCCGACGGCAAGTTCCGCGCACGGCCTGAAGACGTCGGCCAGCTGAAGGTTCGCTCCACGACCGGCGAAATGATCCCCCTCTCCGTGCTGTTGAAGCTGCAATCCGCCGCCGGGCCCGAAAGCGCGATGCGCTATAACGGCTTCCTTGCGGCGGACATCAACGGCAATACCGCGCCGGGCTATTCCACCGGCCAGTCGCAGGCAGCGGTCGCGCGTATCGCCAACGAAACGCTGCCCAAGGGCATCGGCTTCGAGTGGACCGACCTGACCTATCAGGAGATCATCGCCGGCAACACCTCGCTCTACATCTTCCCGATCGTGATGCTGCTGGTGTTCCTGGTGCTCGCCGCGCAGTATGAAAGCCTGATGCTGCCGCTGGCGATCATCATGATCGTGCCGATGTCGCTGTTGGCCGCGATGTTCGGGGTCTGGATCACCGGCAACGACAACAACATCTTCACCCAGATCGGCCTGTTCGTTCTGGTGGGATTGTCGGCAAAGAACGCGATTCTGATCGTGGAGTTCGCGCGCGAACTGGAATTTGCCGGGCGCTCGCCGGTTGCGGCAGCCATCGAAGCCAGCCGCCTGCGACTGCGGCCGATTCTGATGACGTCGATCGCCTTCATCATGGGCGTGGTGCCGCTGGTGACGTCGGTCGGCGCAGGCGCGGAGATGCGTCACGCCATGGGCATCGCGGTGTTCTCCGGCATGATCGGCGTCACCGCGTTCGGCATCTTCTTCACGCCGGTCTTCTATGTCCTGCTGCGCGGCCTCACCGGCAACAAGCCGCTGGTCCAGCATGGCGCAAGCTCGATCGAGCTGGCGCCGGCCGGACATGCTCCTCACGCGCTGAAGGACGCGGCCGAATAACCCGCTGAATGCGGGTCACGAGATGGCGCACAGCTGCATTGCCCGTGACAGCGATGCGCCTGCGACGAAGCGATCCGGTCCTTGCCCCTCCAAGCCGGATCGCTTCAGTCGCAACTTCCGCAAAAGAAATGGCCGGGGATGACCCGGCCATTTTTTATTCAAGCTGTAAGTGGAATCAGCCCAGCGTCTTCGCCAAAGCGCGAAACTTCTCGAGCTGGTCGGTCTTGAGCGCGCGGTTCTCGTCGCGGCCGACGAAAACCTTGAACATCACGCCGCCGTCGACGTTGAGAAACGCCACGAAAGCAGACGACTTGCCCATGAACGGGCGTTCGACGAAGGCGATGCCGCCGCAGCGCTCATGACGCAGATGGCCGTGCATCCCCTTCGGCTTCATAATGTTGTAATAGCCACGCCCGATCTCGCCGCCACCCACCGGCTCGGTGACCTCGAAGATGCCGTCCTCGGTGTGGATGATCAGCGTCACCTCGCCCCATGTCGCGATGTCCTGCATCGCGGGCACGAAGGCCGAGCCAGGCGCAAAGCTGCGCATCTCCTCCGGCAGCGCCTCGATCACGGCGCGCGCCGTGACGTTCTTCTCCCGCGCGACGTCCTCAATGACGCCGCCCGGGTTCTCAGCCATGTGCTTCCTGAGATCGGCCAGATTGGTGTTCGGCATGGTTCAGGCTGCTGCGCTGGACTTGCGCTCGGTCTGGATGATCTCGAAGCCCTCGAACTTCGGATGGCCGAGATAAAGGCTCTCGCCGGTCTGGTTGTCGGCGCGGGCATGCGCCTTGCGGAATTGCTCAGACTTGGTCCAGGCCTCGAACGCCGCCTTGTCCGCCCACAACGTATGAGTTGAATACAGCGTGTGATCGTCAGCCTTCGGCCCGCGCAGCAGATTGAATTCGATGAAGCCTGCAAGCTCGCTGAGATAGGACTCGCGCGTCGCCCACACGGTCTCGAACGCCTGCTCGGAGCCGGTCTTCACCTGAAAACGGTTCATCGCGATAAACATTGGTCTTCTCCTGTTTGTCTCATTGTAAAGCCGAATGGCCAAAGTGTCGTTCATGAGAGCCTGCGCTGAAGACGCAGCGAGCCGCGCAGAAAAGCTCCGCGCGGCAACCTCTTTTTGCTTTTCAAAAAGCAGTGACTGATCGTTCTGCGTTCAGCTTCCTCCGAAGTGGTATTTGAGCCCGGCCTTGTAGACGATGCCCGCGCCGGCGCTGGCCCACAGCACGTCGTTCTGCGGAGACGTGAAGTCGGCGGCGCGCGGAATGGCATAAGGCCGGTAGTACTGGTTCAGAAGATTCTCGACCGAGAAGTTCAGCGCGAAATCCTTGGTCGGCTTAACTTGCAGGTAGAGGTTGACCAGATCGTAGGACGTGCCGGGCAGATACGTGACCGGGATGTCGGTATTGCTCTTCACCGACGTCCACATCGCCGACAGTACGACCTGATTGTCGAGGAAGCGCAGGCCCGCGGTTGTCGTCACCTTCTGCGGCTGCACACTGTACAAGCCGATGTTGGTCTGGGTGTTCTTGCCCTCCTGCAGCGTCACCGACACACCGACGAAGAAGTCGTTGGCATCGTACATCGTTTCAGCTTCGAAGCCCTGGATCCGGGCATGCGCGATGTTCTGATACTGAAGATACGTGGTCGGAAACGCGCCCGGAATCGGCGGGAAGGAATTGAACGGAGGTCCGGTGAACTGGACGCTGTCGATATAGTCGTCGACGTCGTTGCGGAACACGTTGAACTTGCCGCGGAAGCTGTCGCCGGCTCTGAACAGGCCGTTCTGCTTGATGTTGACGCCCACTTCCTTGGTCTTGCCGACCTCTGGACGCAGATTGGGGTTCGGCAGGAAGCAGAAATAGCCGCGCGTGCCATCGGGACAGATCGAAAAGTCGCCCTGTCCGGTGCCGGTCGCGACGTGAGCACTGTTCACGAGCGTTTCAGTGATCGACGGCGCGCGATAGCCCTCTGCATAACTGATGTAGGGGGTCATGACGGCTGCCGGCATCAGCCCGATGGTGATCTTCGGCGACAAGCGGTCACCGCTGGCGGAGCCTGCAGACGAACTAAGCTGATAGTTGTCGTAGCGGACAGCGCCGACCATCTCCAGCAATGAGGTGTAGTTGGTCTTCCACTGGATAAACGCACCGGTGACCGTGCGCTCGCCGCCCGGTGTCGTCTTGTTGGAATTTCCGCTCCTGTCGGCGGTCGAAACGTCGTCGCGGAAACCGTCGCCGCCGTAGGTCACTGCATGACGCCAGTCGCCGGTCTCAAAGCGTGACGTGTTGTGAACGTCGAAACCGAAGGTGTCGATCAGATAACTGCGCTGGTCGCCGACGCAGCCGGTGATGCTGTTGCCCGGCTGGCCGCCGGTGCAATTGCCCGTGGCCAGTGCTGAATTGTGCAGCGTCTTGACCTGCTGGCTGTCGGTACGATTCCAGTAAATCTTAGCGTCCCAATCGAAGATCTGATCGTCGGGCCGCGAGTACTTCCAGCCAAGCGTTGTGGTGTAGTTCTTCAAATTGGTCGCATAGACTGAGGTGCCGTTGCCCGCAGAGCCCGGCTGCGCGAAAGGCTGCCCCAGCGGACGGCGGGGCTGTCCGACATTGTAGATGTCTTCCTGGAAGATTCCGCCGAGCTTGATTTCGTGGCCATCCGCGGGACGGACAGTCAGCTTTGCAATGCCGCTTGAGAGCCGCTGTGCGGTGTTCTCCACGGGAATGCCGAGTCCGTCCTTGTAGTTGTCCTGCGTCGAATAGGTGCCGCCAGCGAACACATCAACGTTCGGATTGACGTGGACACCGCCGAAGATCGAGCCGAGTGCGCGGCCATGGTTGGTGCCGAAGATCGTATTGGTATCGACGCCCCAGCGCTCGCCGGGACGCACGACATCCTGGATGTCCTTGGTCCGGAACGACGCCACGCCGCCGATCGCGCCCGAGCCGTAGATGTTGGCTGTCGGGCCGCGCACGATATCGATGCCGCCGATCAGTTCGGGATTGAGGAAGAACGAACCGTTCGAGTTGTGGCCGGTGCGCTGATAGTTCTGGCGTGCACCATCGACCACGACCGCAACGCGGCCGAAGTCCTGCAAGCCGCGAATGTTGATCGATGTCGATGGATCGTCGCCGCGATCCTGTATCCAGACACCTGGCATGGTATAGACGAGATCGCCGATGCGCGTGGCCTGACGTCCCTGAATCTGCTCCAGCGTCATGACGCTGACCGGCGCCAGCGCATCGATCGCGCGCTCCTGGGTTTTGGACGCGGCAACCGTGATTTCATCCAGCGACTGATAGACCGGCTGGCCGATCTGCGCGTTGGCATTCATTGGATTGCTCGGCACCGGCACTTCCGCCATCGGCGCGCTCGCGCGTTTGCGCTTGATCGGCTTCGGCTTCGCAGGTTGCACGGAAGCATCGGCAGATTGCGCATGCACCGGCGTGGCCGCGACCACTCCCCCCAGCGCAACAACAGACACGGATAATAGTAGCGCGCACGCGCGCGCATTCAGCCCCAGCATGACAGCCCCAAATCTCAACTTTGTTTTGCGTGATGCGGCTGGCGGGCATCGCCCGAAGGCGGCTGGCTGGCTGTCGTAGAATCCCGTTGGTCACTGCCAACGTATTGCCACTTTTCGTAAAATGGTCCGGCTGGGTCAAGCCAATGAACGATCAGTTTAAACCTATTGTAAACTGGAGTGTTGGAATTCGCGCGCCGACAAACTTAAGAACAACGGGAGTTTACAAACAGGACGCGCAAAACGGATGAATGCTGGCTCTCCTCACGATCCCGACGGCTCCTCGGGCAAAGATGCCGGCGATAAATCTAGAACGGCTCTAATTGAGCGTTCGATCCGTTTGTCGGATAACCGCATCAACAGCCGTGACCTGTTCGTCTCCTCGCGTGAAATCATCATCACGCACGGCGATGACACCTATCGCCTGCGGCTGACTGCGCAGAACAAGCTGATCCTGACCAAATGAAAAGCAAAATCCCCGCTTCCCGAACGATCAGCGCGACGTTTGGCGTCACGCTCGCCCTCGCCGCGGGTCTTTGCGTCAGTGCGGCCCCGCTCGCGGCAGCACGCGCCGAAGGTATCATTATCCACGACGCCCGCGGCCGCGACGTGACCATCGGCAACACGTCGCGCATCGTCTCGGTCGGCGGCGCGATCACAGAGATCCTCTATGCGCTCGGTCTTCAGGACAAGATCGTCGGCATCGACAGCACGAGTCTTTATCCGCCGAAGGCGCTCGGCGAAAAGCCGAACGTCGGATACATGCGACAACTCAGCGCAGAGGGCGTGCTCGGCCTCAACCCGCAACTGATCCTGGCGATCGAAGGCTCCGGCCCGAAGGAAACCCTCGACGTTATCGACGCCGCGAAAATTCCGTTCGTGTCTTTCCCGGAGACGCACACGGAGCAAGGTCTGCTCGACAAGATCAAGCTGGTTGCGCATGCGATGGATGCAGACGCACGCGGCGCATGCCTCACTGCAGCAGTCAGCAGCGATCTTGCTGAACTGAAGAAGCTCCGCGAAAGTGTCAAACAGCCCGTGCGCGTGATGTTCGTGATGTCGTTCCTCAACGGCCGCGCCATGGTCGCCGGACAGAAGACGGCCGCGAACGAGATCATCAAGCTCGCCGGCGGCGTCAATGCCGTCGAAGGCTTTGACGGCTACAAGCCGGTCAATGACGAGGCCATCGTCGCCGCCAAGCCGGACGTCATTCTCACCATGCAGCGAGGCCGCGAGCAACTTGAGGCAGAGGCCGTGTTCGCCAATCCGTCGTTCGCGTTGACGCCCGCTGCCGCGAAGAAATCGTTTGTCGCGATGGACGGGCTGTATCTGCTGGGCTTCGGTCCGCGCACCGCCGCCGCCGCCCGCGATCTCGCACTGTCGCTTTATCCCGATCTCAATGAGAAGGCCGCGACGTGGAAGCCGGCGGCGCTTTCCGTCGACTGCCATAAATGACGGTGACAGAAGCGACGCCATTGGCTTCCGCCAAGGCTGGTGGATCGATGCGCCCCTCCGCAATCGCCGTATACGCCGCTTTGATTGCCGGAGTTTTGGCGGTCGCGCTGCTGGCGGTGACCGTCGGGGCGGCGGGCATTCCGCTGCCTCGTTTTGCTGCGGCACTCGGACTGAACATCGCCGGTGTCGATCCCGCTTTGCTTGCGCGCGACGAACTCGTGCTGTGGTCGATCCGGATTCCCCGCATCGCGATTGCCGGAATGATCGGCGGTCTGCTCGCGCTGTCTGGCGCGATCATGCAGGGCCTGTTCCGCAACCCCCTCGCCGACCCGGCGCTGGTCGGCGTCTCGAGCGGCGGCGCATTTGCAGCAGCGGCAGCCATCGTGATCTCCGACAGCGCATGGGGCGCAAGCCTCCGCTTTATGCAACTGGAACTACTGCCGATCGCGGCGTTCACGGGCTCGCTGCTGACCACCACTATCCTCTACAAGATCGCCAGCCGCGAGGGCCGCACCTCGGTTGCGACCTTCCTGCTCGCGGGCCTCGCCATCGCAGCCATCGCCAATGCCGGCATCGGGCTCCTCGTGTTCGTCGCCGATGACCGCCAGTTGCGCGACATCACCTTCTGGCTGCTTGGTTCGTTGAGTGGCGCGACCTGGCCGAAAGCCGGAATGGTCGCACCCGTCGCATTGCTTGCGGTGCTGGCGATCCCGCTGATCGCGCGCGGTCTTGATGTGTTGGTGCTGGGTGAAGCGGAAGCCTTTCACACCGGTATCGATGTCGAGCGGCTGAAAAAGATCTCGATCGTGATGATTTCCGCAATGACCGGCGTTGCCGTATCGATCTGCGGCGTGGTCGGCTTCGTCGGCATCGTGGTGCCGCACCTGTTGCGGATGGTGATCGGCCCCGGCCACCGGCTGCTGCTGCCCGCCTCGGTTTTCCTCGGAGCCATTCTTCTGATATTGGCCGACACCATCGCGCGCGTGCTGGCGGCGCCCGCCGAAGTGCCGATCGGCATTCTCACCGCTGCGCTCGGCGCGCCGTTCTTCCTGTTCATCCTGCTGCGGCAACGAAGGCTGATAGCATCGTGAGCGCGCTCGCCCCTGCCATGATCGAAGCCGATGCGGTCTGCATGAAGGTGCGGCAGGCAACGCTCCTGAATAACGTCAGTGTGCGGCTTCGCGGCGGTGAAACCGTCGCCATCGTCGGGCCAAACGGCGCCGGCAAGTCAACGCTGCTGCGGCTGTTGTCCGGCGACCTGCGCTGCACCGGCGGTGGCGTCCGTCTCAAGGGCCGCGACCTCGCGTCGTTCTCCTCGCGCGATCTCGCCAACCATCGCGTCATGCTGTCCCAGCATGTCAACGTGTCCTTCCCGTTCTCTGTCGAGGAGATCGTCGCCATGGGCGCGGGTGATCGTCCGCGCGCTGTCGCCGCGCCGCTGGTGGACGCAGCCATTGCCGAACTGGACCTGTCACCGTTCCGCTACCGGGAACTGCCGACCCTGTCCGGCGGCGAACAGCAGCGCGCGCATTTCGCACGGGTTCTTGTTCAGTTGGCCTGCGGCGAAGCCGAGCATGGCCCCGGCGTTCTTCTGCTCGACGAGCCGACCTCGAGCCTCGACCTGCGCCACCAGATCAATCTGGTCGAAACCGCCAAGCGCAGGGCGCGCACCGGCACGGCCGTGGTCGCGGTGCTGCACGACCTCAATCTTGCGGTCCGCTTCGCAGACCGCATCATCGTTCTGCGCAAGGGAGCGGTCGCCGCCGACGGCAGCCCTGCCGAGACGATTACCAACAAGATGATCAGCGACGTCTTCGATGTGGAGACCAATATTGGCTCCGAGGACGGCCAGCCTTTCGTGCTGCTTCAGCGCATGCAGTAACAGCCACTGTGACGGCCAGGGCGGTTTAAGCCTTCGCGTTTTTCATATTCCGCACATCGAATTCAACGCGGCGGATACTGCGGCGCACGCGCAGCCGATTGCCGTTTCAGCCCGCTTCCGTTATGTCTGATCGAGGTTCACCTCCGGCCTCCTGCATTGCAGCAAGCTGCAACATCCGATGTTTAACATCGGATGATTGTCGCCGCGAGCGCCTGTGTGCTAGCTTTAGTGAATGAAGTCGCCAGCAAAATCCCGCCCGAAAGCCGCCAGCAAGCTCGTCAAACCCGGCCGCATTCAGGCCGTGTTGCGGACGCTCGGCAGCGAGATCGCGCAGGATCTGATTCCGGTCGGCTCGGCGCTGCCGCCGGAGCATGATCTCGAAAGCCGCTTCGGCGTCGGCCGCGGCGTGGTGCGCGAGGCAATCAAGACACTCGCGGCCAAGGGACTGGTCAGCGTCCGTCCGCGCCACGGCACGCATGTGCGTCCGCGCGGCGACTGGAGCCTGCTCGACCGCGACGTGCTGAGCTGGCTGATCAGCAAGGAAGAACCCAATCGCGATCTTCTGCTCGCGCTGCAGGAAGTGCGCCTGATCATCGAGCCAGCCGCCGCTGCCCTCGCCGCCGAGCGCGCGACGGCGAAGGATCGCAGGCGCATCATGACAGCGCTCGCAGCAATGGAAGCCTCGCACGACGTGCCGACCGCGATCATCGCGGACAAGGCGTTCCATCTCGCGATCATCGACGCCACGCACAATCCGGTGCTGCAAGGTTTTCGCGGCGCCATCGACACCATTCTGAGCGCCGTGTTCATGGTCGCCACCGGCAGCCCGGGCTGGTTCAACGAGAACCTGCCGAACCACGCCATAGCCGCGCGTGCCATTGATGAGGGCCATGCCGAGAAAGCCCGCGCCGCGATGCAGCAGGTGCTCGGCTACACGCAGTTCAAGCTGTCGACAAAGAGGAAATACGGACGCAACGCGAAAATCTCGCCGCGCAAATTGACGGTCAACGGCAAGCTCAGGAAGAAACGCGTCGCGTGACGCGGATTGCAATCTGTACCCGCGATCCGGTTCGCCATACGAACCGGCATATTGCGCTGCGTCTGCGAGGGATGCTTACCCTCACTGGCATCGATGCAAAACCTCCTGTGCAAATTCTGCAACGTCTGTTCGCACCAACGCCCATGCAAGCTTTCGTCGCACGCTTCAGGAACCGGGATCGTAGACGCGCGCCAAAAGCCCGCTTAAGCTGCCATTGAACCACTGACATCCGGCAAACGGATGCGGAAACAAAGAACCGGCATGACCGGACAATTCGGGAGGAACAGCATGAAGCGCTTCACGCGAACATTTGGCTTGTTGACGGCCTGCTCCGCCGCTGCACTGGCGTTTACCGGCCCGTCATCGGCACAGGAAAGCTTCAAGGTCGGCATTGTCACATTCCTGTCGGGTCCCGCAGCGGAAAGCTTCGGTGTCCCCGCCGGCAAGGCTGCGGAATTCGTCATCGGCGAACTGAACAAGGGCGCTGGACCGGCCCCCTATAATAAAGTCGGCTTCGGTGGCATGAAGATCGAGCCCATCGTCATCGACGAGAACGGCGGCGCGACCAAGCAGGTGCAGGAGCTGCGCAACCTCTATCAGCGCGACAATGTCGATGCCGTCATCGGCTATATCGGCTCCGGCGACTGCCTCGCCGTCGCACCTATCGCGGAAGAACTAAAGAAGCCGCTGTTCCTGTTCGACTGCGGAACGCCGCGCATCTTCGAGGAAGCCAAATACAACTACGTCTTCCGCACGGCGGCCCACGCCACCCAGGATAACGTCGGGCTGATCCGCTACATGAAGCTGAAGAACATCAAGATGGATACGTTCTCGGCCATCAACCAGGATTACGCCTGGGGCCAGGACAGCCGGGCCGACTTCGTCGCGGCTGCGGCCCAGCTTTATCCAAATGCGAAGCTCAATGCCGATCTGTTGCCGAAGTTCGGCGCGGGCCAGTACGGCACCGAGATCTCGGCGCTGGTGTCCGCCGGATCTGACGTCGTCTATTCCAGCCTTTGGGGCGGCGACTTGCAGGCCTTCATTCTGCAGTCGGTGCCACGCGGCCTCGCCAAGCGCAGCCAGCTCGTCCTCAGCGCCGCCGACCACGTCCTGCCGCCACTCGGCGACAAGATGCCAGATGGCGTCATTATCGGCGCACGCGGTTCCTATGGTCTGATGTCGCCGAAGACCCCGCTCAACGAGTGGTTCTTCAACGGCTATGAAAAGGCTCACGGCACCTATCCCGTGCAGGCCGCCTATCGCGTCACGCAGTCGATCCTCGGCGTGAAGAGTGCGGTCGAGAAGGCGATGGCGAAGAACGGCGGCAAGAAGCCGAGCGCTGATGAATTGGTCGCTGCGATGACCGGCTCCGAGTGGCAGAGCCCGGGCGGCCTGATCCAGATGAAGAACGGCGACGGCCATCAGGCCATCCAGCCAATCTCGTTCAGCCGCACCAAGTACAACGCCGAAAAGAAGCGCGTCGATCTGGTGGATATCGTCAACTTCGAAGCCGAATGCGTCAACCCGCCTCCGGGCGTGAAGGCGATCGACTGGATCAAGGGCGGAATGAAGAACGACAAGTGCAAGTAATCCCCTGCGCTTGAGGCCACCGGGCGGCGCGACGATGTGAATCTCGCGCCGCCTCTCTCTTCGCTGCAACTCCGGCCTGATCACCTTCATGAATACGTTTCTCACGGTCATCCTCGACGGCCTGATCCAGGCATCGTGGCTCTTTGTTGTGGCGCTGGGCCTGACGCTCGTTTTCGGCGTGCTCAAGATCCTCAACATCGCGCACGGCGGCTTCTACGCGCTCGGCTGCTATCTCGCGGCGACCGCCGTCACAATGGCGGCGGCGCATAAAGTCCCCCCGGCACTTGGGTTCGTACTGATGCTGGTATCGGTGGCCGCGATTGCCGCGGTCGTCGGCCTGCTGATGGAACGTGGACTGATCAAGCTGTTCTATGGCCGCGATGAAGTCGTGCTGCTGCTCGTGACCTACGCGGTGTTTCTGATTTTTGAGGACGCGACCAAACTGATCTGGGGCGTCAATCCGATCTATGCCAACCAGCCCTATGAACTGTTCGGCAATGCCGAGTTCGCCGGGTTGTTCTACGTCGGCTACGATCTCATGCTGATCCCGTTTTCGGCGGTCATCGGTTTTGCGGTGTGGTTTGCGCTCAACCGGACCACCACCGGAAAGATTGTCACCGCCGTGATTCACAACGCCGAAATGAGCGCCAGCATGGGCGTGAAGATCAACCGCGTCTACGCGCTCGCCTTTGCCTTCGGCGTGATGCTGGCCGCACTGGCCGGCGGACTTACCGCGCCGAAGATATCCGTGCAGCCCGGTTTGAGTTCGGAAATCATCATCCTGAGTTTCGCCATCGTGGTGATCGGCGGCCTCGGCAGCATCGAAGGCGCGGCCGTCGGCGCCATCCTCGTCGGCATGGCGCGGGCCGCTTCGGTCCACCTGCTGCCGCAGGCTGAACTGTTCATGATCTATCTTATTATGGCAGCAGTCCTGATGTTCAGGCCCGAAGGCCTGTTCCGCCGTGAAGTCGCGAGGCGCATTTGATGAAGTACGCCACGCACCCTCTCGCTCTTGTGGGCGTTGTCGTTCTCGCGGTGCTGTTCGGCCGCATCATTCCGGCATGGACGCTGTCGCTCGCCACCGTCGCCGCATCCAAGGCGCTCGTCGCGCTCGGTATTGTCGTGCTCGCGCGGACAGGCAACGTCTCGTTCGGACAGGGCCTTTTCTATGCCGGCGGCGGCTACGGCGTGGCGCTGATCGCGATCACGTTCGGCGTCACCGACGCCGTGGCACAGGTTATCATCGGTGCAGTGTTCGGCGGCCTGCTCGGCCTGATCATTGGCCCGCTGATTGCCCGCTACACCGGCATCTTCTTCGGCATGCTGACGCTGGCGCTGTCGATGGTGCTTTACGGCGCGCTGGTCAAGACAACCATTCTCGGCGGGTCGGACGGCTTCAATGTCGGCCGCCCCACCCTGTTCGGCGCAGTGTTCAACGACCCGCGCGAGGCGGACTTCATGCTCTATGCGGTATCCGTCGTCGCCACCGGACTTGCGGGTATCTTCGCAACGATCCTGTTCCGCTCACAGTTCGGACTGACGAGTCTCGCTGTGCGCGAGAACAACCTCCGCGTCGAGTATCTCGGCACCTCCGCGAACCGCATCGTCACCATCAACTTCGTGATCGCGGCGACATTCGCAGGCGCCAGCGGCGCGCTCGCGCTGATGGCGCAGCGGCACATCGATCCGGAATTCGCCTACTGGACGACGTCTGGTGAATTCGTCTTCATCGCGGTGCTCGCGGGCACGCAAAGCGTCGCTGCGGTGTTTATTTCCGCGCTTGTGCTTGAGCTGGTCCGCTCGTTCTCCAATCTCTATATGCCGAACACTTGGCAGCTCGTGCTCGGCGTGTTCCTGCTGGCGGTCATCCTGTTTCTGCCGCGGGGCATCGGTTCGCTCTGGAGCGGAAGAAAGCGCAGGACCTCTGAGCCAGTACCGGAACCCGTCGCCGCTGGGAAAGGATCGGCATCATGAAGCCCGTCCTTTCCGTGCGCGGTCTCCAGAAGCGTTTCGGCGCGGTGGTCGCCGCCGACAATGTCAGCATCGACATTCCGGCGGGCCAAAAGCTCTGCCTGATCGGCGCGAATGGCGCCGGCAAGACCACGTTCGTCAACATGGTGACGGGCTACATGAAGCCCGACAGCGGCGCGATCGAACTCGACGGCTCGCCGATCGGCCGGCGTTCGCCGCGCGATGTCGCCAAGCTCGGGATCTCGCGCTCGTTCCAGATTCCGCAGCTGTTCATCGAACTCACCGCCGCCGAAAATCTGACCGTCGCCGTCTCCAGCGCGGAAGGTGGACGGCTGTCGCTGACGGTTCCGGCGGAAGCCGGCGATCGGCATGACAAAGCGCTGGCGTTGCTCGATCGCTTCGGTCTCAAGGGGCACGCCGATCGGCCGGTGTCCGAACTGGCCGGGGGCGTCCGCAAGCTGGTCGACATCGCCATGGCGCTGGCCCGGCGTCCGAAACTGTTGCTGCTGGACGAGCCGACGTCCGGCGTTTCGGCCGAAGAGAAATTTGCCACCATGGACCGCGTCATCCACGCCGTCTCGGAAGAGGCCGCCACCATCGTCTTCGTCGAACATGATATGGATATCGTCAGCAAGTATGCCGACCGGGTCGTCGCCTTCTACAACGGCCGCATCCTGGCCGACGGCGAGCCGTCAACGGTGCTGAAAGACAATGAAGTCCGCCGTTATGTGACGGGAGGCGCAAAATGACCGCTTCCCGCTCCCTGCTCGAAATCGACAACCTCGCCGTCGAAATCCAGTCGATGCCGGCGCTGCGCGGTTTCACCATGCATCTCACCGAGGGCGGCATGGTCAGTCTGGTTGGCCGCAACGGCGCCGGCAAGACAACGTTGATGCGCTCGATCATGGGTCACCTTACGCCGAAGCGCGGCACGATCCGTTTCGGCGGCGAGGATCTGGCAGCCCTGCCGCGTCACGCCCGCGCCGGTCTCGGTATCGGCTACATGCCGGAAGACCGCGGACTGGTGCCGCAACTGACGGTGGAAGAGAATATTCTGCTGCCGCTATGGGTCGCAAAGGACGTCGACCGCAAGGCGCGGCTGGACTTCGTCTACGAGGTGATCGGCGAACTCGTCGCCATGCGCGATCGCAAGGCACTATTACTTTCGGGCGGACAGCAGAAACTGGTCGCGCTGGGCCGCGCATTGGGCATTGGAACCCGGTGCCTGCTGCTCGACGAGCCATTCGAAGGGATCGCACCTGCCCTGTCCGAGAGAATCTCCGACGTGCTTGCCTCGCTCAAGGGCAAGGGGTTAACAGTGTTGATGTCGCAGTCCGATTTGAATCACTCGCATACTTTGTTTGATACAGAATTTGTGATCGAGCGCGGGGCCAATTTTTCAACCTGACGCAACGATCAGGACAGGTAGCTAGGATCCATGAACTGGTCGAAATACCCGATTCCTGCAATGCGGCTGGAAACCCGCTTCGGCGACCGTATCGTGCCCGCCTTCGAGACCCGCCCCGCGAACATCTGGGACATGGTCGCAGATGCCGCCGCACGCAACCCCGATGGCGAAGCGCTGGTCTGCGGCGATGAGCGGATGACCTGGCGCGAGGTCGCGCAGAAATCCGCGCAGATCGCGGCCGGTTTCAAGGAAATCGGCCTGAAACCCGGCGACCGGATCGCGCTGCTGCTTGGCAACCGCATCGAGTTCGTGCTCGCGCTCTATGGCGCGGCGCATCTCGGGCTTGTCAGTGTGATGCTGAGCACGCGGCAGCAAAAGCCCGAGATCGCCTACGTTCTCGCCGACTGCGGCGCGGCGCTGATTATCCATGAAGACAGAATGGCGGACCGGCTGCCCGATCCCAACGAGATTCCGACCCTGCTTCATCGTGTCTCGATCGGCGTAACCGATGGCTCGCTGGCGTTTCAGGATCTGGTCGCGACCGAGACGTCGCAGGTGCCGGTGGCTGTCGATGAACAAGACACCGCCATGATCCTCTACACGTCGGGCACGACGGGTAAGCCGAAGGGCGCCATGCTCGCCCATTGCAACCTGATCCATTCGGCGATGATCTACGAGGCCTGCCTCGAACTGACGCAATCTGACCGCTCGATCGCCGCCGTTCCGCTCGCGCATGTCACCGGCATTGCCGCCAACATCATGGCGATGGCGCGCTGCGCCGGTGCGCTCATCATCGTCGCCGAGTTCAAGGCGGCGGAATACCTCAAGATCGCAGCGAGCGAGCGCGTCACGCAGACCGTGATGGTGCCTGCGATGTACAACCTCTGCCTGTTGCAAGCTGATTTCGATAATTTCGATCTTTCCGCCTGGCGGGTCGGCGGCTACGGCGGCGCGCCGATGCCGGTTGCGACCATCGAGAAGCTGGCGCAAAAACTTCCCGGGCTGAAACTGGTCAACGCCTACGGTTCGACCGAAACCTCGTCGCCATCGACCATCATGCCACCTGCGTTTACCGCCAGCCACAGTGACAGCGTCGGCCTGCCCTGTCCCGGTGCGGATATCATTGTTGTCGACTCATCCGGACGCGAACTGCCGCGCGGCGAGATCGGCGAAATCTGGATTCACGGCGGCTCGGTCATCAAGGGCTACTGGAACAATCCGCGTGCAACGGCGGAAAGCTTCACCGCCGGCTACTGGCATTCGGGCGACCTCGGATCCATCGACAAGGAAAATTTCGTTCGCGTCTTCGATCGGCAGAAGGACATGATCAACCGCGGCGGACTGAAAATCTATTCAGCGGAGGTCGAGTCGGTTCTGGCCAGTCATCCCGACGTCGTGGAAAGCGCCATCGTCGCGCGGCCGTGTCCGGTGCTCGGCGAGCGCGTTCACGCCGTCGTAGTCGTGCGCTCGAATATCGATCAGCCCACCTTGCGCGCGTGGTGCGCCGAGCGTCTCTCCGACTATAAAGTCCCGGAGACCATCGCGATCGGCACCGACCCCTTGCCGCGCAACGCCAACGGCAAGGTCATGAAGAAGAACCTGCGCGACGCGCTTGTCGAGTCCTGAGCAAAACGCGCAATACTTCTAGTGACTGATCATCCACGGCCGTGCAGTCGGAAATCCTTTGGCTCCGCTGCGGCTCTTGGTGACAAACCGGGACGGTTTGTTCGAACAGCAGCCACAGCCCGGCTGATGTGACGCCTTGTACTCGCCGAGCGTTTTCGGCGCGTTGGCGCTGCGCTCATTGATCGCATGCGACTTGCGTTTGTCCGCCGGCATGCATGAGAAGCGCGGCGCGGTCAGAATGACCCGCGGCGCGGCGATCGCGCAATGCGGGCAATCCTGCGGCGCATCGTATTCGGACATCGGCCGCATATCGGTGAATGGTCCGCAGTCGTTGCAAAGATACTCGTAAACCGGCACAGCCCGTCTCCCTCGGTTTGTCCTGTTATCGCGATCCCGGCGGATGCAGGGGCGGCAAGATACGCACCGCCCCTGCATCACCTCGCGGGTTACTTGTCCGGTGACAGCGGCATGTCGATGCCGCCCTTGATGTGCTTGGTCGGCCCTGCCGACGACGGCATGACGTCGAAGTCGAAGATTTCCGTCGGCAGCCACAGCGTGGCGCAGGCGTTGGGTACGTCCACGACACCCGAGATGTGTCCCTGCACCGGGGCCGTTCCAAGAATGGAATAGGCCTGCGCGCCGGAATACCCGAACTTCTTCAGATACTCGATGGCGTTCAAACACGCCTGACGATAGGCAACCGTCACATCCAGATAGTGCTGCTTGCCAGCTTCATCGACCGAGATACCTTCGAAGATCAGGAAGTCCTTGTAGTTCGGCGTCATCGGCGACGGCTTGAACACGGGATTCTTGATGCCGTATTTCGCCATGCCGTCCTTGATGACGTCGACCTTGATGTGCAGCCAGCCGGCCATCTCGATGGCACCGCAGAAGGTGATTTCGCCGTCGCCCTGGCTGAAGTGCAGATCGCCCATCGAAAGGCCTGCCCCCGGAACGTAAACCGGGAAATAGATCTTCGAACCGCGCGACAGATCCTTGATGTCGCAGTTGCCGCCATGCTCGCGCGGCGGAACGGTGCGCGCACCCTCTGCCGCGGCCTTCGCCTTGGCATCGCCCTTCAGGCGACCCATATGCGCGGTCGGACCGAACGGCGGATTGGCGAGACCCGGCACGCGCGTCGGGTTGGTTGCGATCAGCGCCGTCTCGCGCTCGTTCCACATCGACAGCATTTTCGGATCGGGCAGACAGCCGATGAGGCCGGGATGAATGAGGCCTGCAAAATTGACGCCGGGAATGTGGCGCGACGACGTGTACATGCCCTTGAAGTCCCAGATCGACTTCTGCGCCAGCGGGAAATGGTCGGTCAGAAACCCGCCGCCATTCTGCTTGGAGAAGAAGCCATTGAACCCCCACAGGCTCTCCTTCATCGGGCCGACGTCGAGCAGATCGACCACCAGAAGATCGCCCGGCTCCGCGCCCTTGACGCCGATCGGCCCCGACAGAAAATGCACGATCGACAGGTCGATGTCGCGCACGTCGTCGGCCGAGTCGTTGTTCTTGATGAAACCGCCGGTCCAGTCGTAGGTCTCGATGATGAAATCGTCGCCCGGACTGACCCACTCCACCATCGGGATATCCGGATGCCAGCGATTGTGAACCTTGTCGTTGTCGTAGGCCGACTGGTTGAGATCGACCTTGATCAGTGTATCTGGCATTTAGGATGCTCCCCTGGTTACAAAAGGCTTCGTTAAACTGAAAGATATTTGGCGACCTGCGCGGCATCGATGCCGTCGCGCTTCTCGTCGCGGACGATCTCGCCGTTCTCGATCACCAGAACGCGGTCGGCGACGTCGAGTGCGAAACTGAGAACCTGCTCGGAGACGATGATCGACAGGCCTTTCTCGTCTCGGATGCGCTTCAGCGTGCGCGCCATCTCGCGGATGATCGATGGCTGGATTCCCTCTGTCGGCTCATCGAGCAGCAGAACCTTCGGCTTGGTGGCAAGCGCGCGCGCAATCGCAAGCTGCTGCTGCTGGCCGCCGGAGAGATTGCCCCCGCGCCGGCTCTTCATCTCAAGCAGCACCGGGAACAGTTCATAGAGATCACCGGGCACTTCCTTCTCGCCCGACGCCACCAGTCCGGTCTCGATATTTTCCTTCACCGTCATGGTCGAAAAGATCATGCGTCCCTGGGGGACATAGGCGAGCCCCTTGGCGACGCGCTCGTAACTCTTGAGCTTGCTGAGTTCGCTGCCTTCCATCGTGACCGAACCGCTCTTGGTCGGAACGATCCCCATCAGCGACTTCATCAGCGTGGTCTTGCCCATGCCGTTGCGGCCCATGATCGCGACGATCTCGTTGGGCGCGACGGAAACGTTGAGACCGTGCAGGACTTCGCTCTGTCCGTATGCGACGTGAAGGTCCGAGATCGCGAGCATTGCGTGTTTCCTTAGTGGCCGAGATAGACTTCGATAACCTTCGGATCGTTCTGCACCGCTTCCATCGAACCTTCCGACAGGATTCTGCCCTGATGCAGCACGGTCACCTTGTGCGCGATATCCTCGACGAACTTCATGTCATGCTCGATCACCAGCACCGAGCGGTCCTTGATGATGCGGTTGAGCAATTCGGCGGTCTTGATCCGCTCGCTGACGCTCATGCCGGCCACCGGCTCGTCGAGCATCAACAGGTCCGGGTCCTGGATCAGCAGCATGCCGATCTCCAGCCACTGTTTCTGGCCATGGCTGAGCAGTTCGGCGCTCATACCGAGGCGGTCCTTCAGGAAGATCATCTCCGCGACCTCCTCGACCCGGTCGCGCACCGTCGCATCGCGCTGGAATGTCAGTGCGCCGAACACCGTACGTCCGCGCGGATAGGAGATCTCGAGATTCTCGAACACCGTGAGGTCGTCATAGATCGACGGGGTCTGGAATTTTCGGCCGACGCCCGCCTGGACGATCTGGTTCTCCTTCATCTTGGTCAGTTCCTGATTACGGAACTGGATCGAACCGGATGTGGCCTTGGTCTTCCCGCAGATCAGATCGAGCACCGTGGTCTTGCCGGCGCCGTTCGGGCCGATGATGACGCGGATCTCGTTTTCATCGACGTAGAACGACAGGTCGTTGACCGCCTTGAAGCCGTCGAACGACACCGTGAGCGCTTCGACCGCGAGCAGGAATTCCTTGGGCTGATGACCGACAAGCATGATGTGCTCCTATTCCGCGGGTGCGCCGTCGGCGACCGAGCCGCCGGTCCAGCCGTTCTTGCCGCCCGCCTTCGGCTTGCGGAGTGAGAGCAGGCGATCGATGTGGGACTGAAAGTGATCGCGCCAGATCCCGGCAAGGCCATTCGGGAAGGCCAGCACCACCGCGATGAACAGCCCGCCAAGGCCGAACAGCCACAATTCGGGGAAGGATTCCGACAGGCTGGTCTTGGCGAAGTTCACAAGGAGCGTGCCGTAGACCGCGCCCAGTATGGAGAGGCGCCCGCCGACAGCGGCATAGATCACCATTTCGATGGACGGCACGATGCCGACGAAGGACGGTGACATGAAGCCGATTTCGAGGGCGAACAGAGCGCCGCCGATGGAGGCGAACACCGCCGCCGCGCAGAACGCGAATATCTTGAAGTTGGCGACGCTGTAGCCCGAGAACCGGACGCGATCTTCCTTTTCACGCATCGCGACCAGGATTCGCCCGAGCTTTGAGTGCCGGATGAAAAGAGCGACGCCGATGCAGCCGAACAGCAAGATCACTTCCACGAAGTAGAGAATGAACTTGGCGTTGTCTGTCCGGATATCCCAGCCCTTCAGCGTGCGCAGGTCGGTGATGCCGTTGACGCCGCCGGTGTAACCTTGCTGACCGATGATCAGGATGGTCAGGATCGCGGCGATCGCCTGGGTGATAATGGCGAAATACGTACCGCCGACCCGCCGCTTGAACATCGCAGCGCCGATAATGAAGGAGAAGATCGCCGGAACCGCGATGATTGCGAAGATCGTGAAAGTCAGGCTGTGGAACGGCTTCCAGAAGAAAGGGAGTTGCGTGAGCTGATTCCAGTCCATGAAGTCCGGGATGCCGGGCGTCGACTGGATCTTGGTGTTGGCGACGCTGGATGCTTCCAGCTTGAGAAACATCGCCATGCAGTAGCCGCCGAGGCCGAAGAACACTCCCTGCCCGAGGCTCAGAATGCCACCATATCCCCAACAGATAACGAGGCCGATCGCAACAAACGCGTAGGTCAGATATTTCGCGACCAGGTTGAGCCGGAAGATATCCAGGGTCAACGGCAGGACAACAACCAGCAGAACTGCAAGCGCCAGAATGCCGACAAGTTCGGAGCGGTTCGCGAAGCGCGGGTTGTCGTGGACGGCTTTGGCGACAACAGTTTGCTCGGAGCTTTTCTCTACGCTTTTCTTGGACATTTTCCTGGCCTTTTCACTTCCGGACCTTGAGGGCGAACAGGCCCTGCGGCCGCAGCATGAGGATGCCGACAATCGCGAGCAGCGTGAGAACCTTGGCCATCGAGCCCGACATGAAGAACTCCATGGTCGACTGGGCCTGCGAGATAGTGAATGCGGAGGCGATGGTGCCGAGCAGGCTGGCCGCGCCGCCGAAGACGACCACAAGGAACGTATCGACGATGTAGAGCTGGCCGGAGGTCGGGCCCGTTGAGCCGATCATCGTGAAGGCCGAGCCCGCGACGCCGGCGATGCCGCATCCGAGACCGAAGGTGTAACGGTCGACCTTCTCGGTGTTGATGCCGACCGCGCCGGCCATCACGCGATTCTGCACCACGGCACGGACCTGCCGGCCCCAGCGCGACCTGTACATGATGTAGGCGACGGCAATCGTGATCAGCACCGTCAGGCACATCACGAAGATGCCGTTGATGGGCACTTCGATGGTGTCGGTGACCTTGAGCGAGCCCAGCATCCACTGCGGCAGTTCAACGCCGACCTCGCGGGCTCCGAATATCGAGCGATAGGCCTGCTGCAACATCAGGCTCAGGCCCCAGGTCGCGAGCAGCGTATCGAGCGGCCGCTTGTAGAGATGCCGTATCAGTGCCCATTCCACCAGCATGCCGAGCGCGCCGGACGCAATGAACGCAAGTATCATGGCGAGGAAGAAGTAGCCGCTGAACAGCGACGGCAGATAGGCCTGAAAGAAATTCGACGTCATCCAGGTGACGTAGGCGCCGAGGATCATGAACTCGCCGTGCGCCATGTTGATGACGCCCATCTGGCCGAAGATGATCGCAAGTCCGAGCGCCATCAGAACGTAGACAGAGAACAGGATAAGGCCCGCAAATCCTTGCATCACAAAGATTGAGCCGAGATCGCCAATCGAATAGTCGCCGAACATTTCAATTCTCCGCCGGGGAAGTCTCGCGCCGCAGACGAATCCGCGGCGCGAGGGCTGCGGGCGTGGACTGACGATCCACGCCAGGGAGCTCAGCTATCGGAGCGAGGCTTACTGGTAGCCCTTGGGGAACGGATCGGGCTCGACCAGATCGGCGGTCTCGTACACAACCTTGAACTGTCCATCGAGGCCGGCGAGACCGACGCGGGTCTTTGACCAGAGATGGTGGTTCGGATGGATCTTCACGTAGCCTTCCGGCGCCTTGGTGAACTCGATGCCTGCGGATGCCGCCGCGATCTTGTCGACATCGAAGCTGCCCGCCTTCTCCACCGTCATCTTCCAGAGCCACGGGCCGAGATAGGCAGCCTGTGTGACGTCTCCGATCACGGTCTTTTCGCCCCACATCTTCTTGAACGCGGCAACGAATTCCTTGTTGTTCGCATTGTCGAGGGACTGGAAGTATTTCATGCAGGCGAACGCGCCCGCGATGTTCTCGCCGCCGATGCCGTCGATTTCGTCCTCGGTGACCGAGATGGTCAGCAGCGTCTGCTTCGACAGGTCGATGCCCGCCGCCTTGAGCTGCTTGTAGAACGCGACGTTCGAACCGCCGACAATGATGGCGTAGATCACGTCCGGCTTGGTCAGCTTGATCTTGTTGATGACGGAGTTGAACTGGGTATGGCCGAGCGGGAAGTATTCTTCGCCGACGACCTTCGCGCCGCCGAGATGGCCCTCGATGTGCTTGCGCGCGATCTTGTTCGACGTACGCGGCCAGATGTAATCCGAACCGAGCAAGTAGAAAGTTTTCGCGCCCTTGGTCTTGTTGACCCAGTCGAGACCCGCGATGATCTGCTGGGTCGCTTCCTGGCCGGTGTAGATCACGTTCTTGGACTGCTCGAGGCCTTCATAGAAGGTCGGGTAGTAGAGCATGCCATTGTACTGCTCGAACACCGGCAGCACCGCCTTGCGCGACGCCGACGTCCAGCAGCCCATCACCGATGCGCACTTGTCGTTGACCAGAAGCTTCTTCGCCTTCTCGGCGAAGGTCGGCCAGTCGGACGCGCCGTCCTCCTGGATGAACTTGATCTTGCGTCCGAGCACGCCGCCCGAGGCGTTGATCTGCTCGATCGCCAGCTTTTCGGCCTGAACCGATCCCGTCTCCGAAATCGCCATGGTGCCGGTCACGGAATGCAGGATTCCGACCGTCACTTCGGTGTCGGTGACCGCGAGACCCGTGGTGTTGACCGCCGACGTTGCCGGTCCGGCGCCGAACGATGGCTTCGAGACCAGTGACATGGCCGGCAGCGCCGCCATTCCCATCAGCATTTTTCGCCGGAACGCGGACTGTAAGCCCTGATTTTTGTCGTCTGACATGACCACCCCTTTTTGCTGGAAAACCGCCTTGATGGGGAAAAGATGGCCCGGATTGTGCAGCGCACAGATACGCGAAATCGCGCATACTGCACCGCAAAAGCGCGACGTAGATTTTTCAGAACCGGATCAGGACGCACAACGCGTGACGATGGAGACCAAAGTGGCCGGGCGACAGCGGATAGACCGCGTCAGGCGCCAATATAATCAATGGGTTGCCAATCAGACCCTTGAAGACTACGCGCTTCGCTTCACGGCCAAGAGTGCCCGCCGGTGGTCGGCTGCGCGAGTGGCGAACACGGCACTCGGTGCGATCTCGTTTCTGGCGCTGGAAGCCATCGGCGGCACCATCACGCTGAACTACGGGGTTACCAACGCCACCGCCGCCATTCTGGTGGTGAGCGCCATCATCTTCTGCTGCGGCCTGCCAATTGCCTATTACGCAGCCAGATACGGCGTCGATATCGATCTGCTCACCCGCGGCGCCGGATTCGGTTACATCGGCTCCACGATCACATCGCTGATCTACGCGTCCTTCACCTTCATCTTCTTCGCCATCGAGGCCGTCATTCTCGCGATGGCGCTGGAACTGTGCTTCGGCATCCCCCGCCCGATCGGCTATCTCATCAGCGCGGTAGTCATCATCCCGCTGGTCACCCACGGCATCACACTGATCAGCCGCTTCCAGTTGTGGACACAGCCGTTCTGGATCCTGCTTCACATTCTTCCCTTCGCGGCCATCGCCATCAAAAGCCCCGGCTCGTTTGCGGAGTGGACAGCGTTTCCGGGCGAGCACGGCAATCCGTCGGGACATCTGGACCTGCTGCTGTTCGGAACCGCGGCTTCCGTGGTGTTCGCGCTGGTGGCGCAGATCGGCGAACAGGTCGACTTCCTGCGGTTTCTGCCGCGCGACCGGCGGACCTCGAAGCGCGCATGGTGGATGGCGATGGTCAGCGCTGGTCCCGGCTGGATCGTACCCGGCGCAATCAAGATGCTGGCCGGATCGTTCCTAGCGTTCTTCGCGATCAAGCACGGCGTGACGGCGGAATACGCCGCCGAACCCGCGCACATGTATCTCGAAGCATTTCGTTACGTGCTCGCGCAGCCCGATCTGGCGCTGGCGCTGACGGGCACGTTCGTGATCCTGTCGCAGCTCAAGATCAACGTCACCAACGCCTATGCAGGCTCGATCGCATGGTCGAACTTCTTTTCGCGCCTGACCCACAGCCATCCGGGACGTGTGGTGTGGCTGGTGTTCAACGTGCTGGTCGCGCTGCTGCTGATGGAGATCGGCGTTTACAAGGCGCTAGAACAGACGCTTGCGCTTTACTCGAACGTCGCCATCGCATGGGTCGGGGCGCTGGTCGCCGATCTCATCGTCAACAAGCCGCTCGGCCTGCGCCCACCCACCATGGATTTCAAGCGCGCGCACCTCTACGACATCAATCCGGTCGGCGTCGGCGCGATGACGATCGCAACCATCGTTTCGATCAGCGCGTTCTACGGATTCTTCGGAACCACGGCGAAGGCACTTGCCCCGTTCGTCGCACTGACCGTGGCCTTCCTGACCGCACCGGTGATCGCATGGGGGACGGGCGGAAAGTATTACATCGCGCGCAAGCCGAAGCGGAGCTGGCAGAATCTCGAATCGATCAAGTGCTGCATCTGTGAACATGCGTTCGAGCCGGAAGACATGGCCTCCTGCCCTGCCTATGCCGGTCCGATCTGCTCACTGTGCTGTTCACTCGACGCCCGCTGCCACGACCTGTGCAAGCCGCATGCGCGGGTGCAGGCGCAGTTCTCCGAAACGCTGGGCAAGATGCTTCCGCAGTTCATCTACGCGCGGATCAATTCGCAGCTCGGGCACTATCTCGGTGTGTTTGCGCTGTCGGCGGGACTGGTCGGGCTCACGCTCGCCCTGATTTACCTCCAGACCTCCACCGCGATCCGGTTCGATCAGATCCAGCTTTCCGACGTGCTGTGGAAAGTCTTCTTCGCGCTCTCGATCATCATCGGTGTGGTGGCCTGGCTGTTCGTGCTGGCACGGCAAAGCCGCCAGGCGGCGGAAGCAGAGACCCGGCGCCAGACCACGCTTCTGATGCAGGAAATCGATGCTCACCGGCAGACCGACATGGAGCTTCAGCGCGCCAAGGAAGTCGCCGAATCCGCCAACCTCGCCAAGAGTCGCTACGTGGTCGGATTGAGCCACGAACTGCGCTCACCGCTCAACGCTATCAGCGGATACGCGCAACTGCTCGAACAGGACGCGACCATCCAGCCGAAACCCCGCGACCAGATTCGCGTCGTACGCCGCAGCGCCGATCATCTGTCAGGATTGATTGACGGCCTGCTCGACATTTCCAAGATCGAGGCCGGACGATTGCATCTGTCGCGCGACGAAGTGCGGCTTCATGCCTTCCTCGACCAGCTTGTCGGTATGTTCCGCCTGCAGGCCGCCGCGAAAAATGTGGAGTTCGTGTTTCAGCGGCCTGAGACCCTGCCCCCGGTCGTCTATGCGGATGAAAAGCGGCTGCGGCAGATTCTCATCAACCTGCTGTCGAATGCCATCAAGTTCACCCAGAGCGGCAGCGTGCATTTCATCGTGCATTATCGCAGCCCCGTCGCCGAATTTGAGGTGCGCGACACCGGCCCCGGCATTCACGCCGACGATCTGGAGCGCATCTTCGCCCCGTTCGAGCGCGGCGCGCTCGGCATTTCGCAGCCGCAGACCGGAACGGGTCTCGGCCTCACCATTAGCAAGCTGCTCGCGGGCGTGATGGGCGGCGACATCCGTGTCACCAGCACTGTCGGAAAAGGCAGCACATTCCAGGTCAAGATGCTGCTGTCGGAGGTCACCAATCCCACCCGCATCAAGGCGATCAACGCGCCTATCTACGGCTATCACGGCCCGCGCAAGACCATCCTTATCACCGACGACGATCCGACCCATCGCGATCTCCTGCGCGAAGTGCTCGCCCCGCTCGGCTTCATCATCCTGAGCGCACCGGACGGCGCGACATGTCTCAATCTCGCGCAACATTGTCAGCCGGATATGTTCCTGCTCGACATATCGATGGGCGAGACCGACGGCTGGTCGGTGGCGGAAAGCCTCCGCACCGCTGGCCATCACAATGCCCGCATCCTGATGATCTCGGCCAGTGCGCTCGAAGCCCACGGCGCTCCGCTGGCACAGCCGTTCCACGACGGCTACCTGATGAAGCCGATCGACGTGCCGCGCCTGCTGGAACTGATCGGTCAGTTGCTCAAGATCGAATGGTCTTACGAGCCCGGTCCGGTTCAGACGATTGAGACCGAAGCCTCTCCATGGAGTGCGAACGACGATCCCGCTCCGCCGGTGCAGTATGTCGATGAGTTGATCGACCTCGGGCAAATCGGCTACGTCACAGCCATTCATCTCAAGCTCGACCAGATCGACAAGGACCATCCGGAGCACGCGGCTTTCGTGTCACAAATGCGCTCGCTGGTAGAACGGTTCGATCTCGGGCAATACATGGCAACCCTTCAGAATGTGCAGCGCCATGATCATTGAAGCCAAGTCACGCGACACCGTGCTGATCGTTGACGATTCGCCGGAAACCCTGCGCATGCTGACCGATGCGCTCGACGGCGCCGGTATGACCGTGATGGTCGCGCTCGACGGCGCGTCGGCCCTGCGCATCGGCGAGCAGATCGTGCCGGATATCATCCTGCTCGATGCCGTGATGCCGGGAATGGACGGGTTCGAGACCTGCCGCCGCCTCAAGCGCGAAGCCAAGCTCGCCGGTGTCCCCGTCATCTTCATGACGGGCCTTGCCGAAAGCGAACATATCGTGCGCGGACTGGAGGCCGGCGGCGTCGACTACGTGACCAAGCCGATTGTCATCGTCGAGATGCTGGCGCGGATCAAGGTTCACCTCGCCAATGCGCGGCTGACGCAAAGCGCCCGCGCTGCACTGGACGTCTCAGGACGTTACCTGTTCGCGGTGGATCATCGCGGACGCATCATCTGGGCAACCCCGCAGGCTGAGAAGCTGGCGCGCGCCAGAGGCGCCGACGAAAAGTTCGAACTGCCGGAGCCGTGGCTCGACTGGCTCGACCAGATGCATCGGGGAATGGCTGAATCGAAATCGCCGCCCGCGATCTCCTTCCGCGACGAGAAGCTGCGCCTGCAATACATGGGCAGGCTCGGCGCGAACGAATTCCTGCTTCGGCTGGCGCGGGATAGCGGTTCGGATTCCCCGGCGGAATTCAGCAAGGAGCTGGGGTTGACCAGTCGCGAGGGAGAAGTGCTGTCGTGGCTGAGCAAGGGCAAGACCAACCGCGACATCGCGCAGATCCTGGGTCTCAGCCCGCGCACCGTCGACAAGCATCTTGAGCAGATCTACGCCAAGCTCGGAGTCGAAAACCGGACGGCGGCGGCGGCGGTCGCGAGCAACGCGAGCCGCCAGCGCATGTAAGCGCATGACGAAAGTCGCCGCTGCGGCGTCGTCATTCTACTTGCGCAACAAAAAAGCCGCTGGCATGGCCAGCGGCTTTATTTAGACGGATCGATCTGTTCAGCGTTCCGCGAACGCCTTCTCGACCACGAAATCGGCCGGCTCGCCATGGTTGCCTTCAACGAAGCCACGATCTTCCAGCAGCTTCTTGGTATCGACCAGCAGCGCCGGGCTTCCGCACATCATGACGCGATCCTTCGCGGCATCGAGCGGCGGCAATGCAATGTCCTCGAACAACTTGCCCGAGGTGATCAGGTCGGTGATGCGGCCACGGTTGCGGAACGGATCGCGCGTCACGGTCGGATAATAGATGAGCTGCTTGCTCACCATCTCGCCGATCATCTCGTCCTGCGGCAGCTTCTCGGTGATCAGTTCGCCGTAAGCCAGTTCGCGGACATGGCGGCAGCCGTGGAGCAGCACGACCTTCTCGAAACGCTCGTAGGTCTCAGGGTCCTTGATGACGCTGAGGAACGGCGCGAGGCCAGTGCCGGTGCCGATCAGATAGAGGTTGCGGCCGGCGGTCAGGTTGTCGATCACCAGCGTGCCGGTCGCCTTGCGGCTGACGATGATCTGGTCGCCTTCCTTCAGATGCTGAAGACGCGAGGTCAGCGGGCCGTCGGCGACCTTGATCGAGAAGAATTCGAGGTTCTCTTCGTAGTTCGCGCTCGCGACGCTGTAGGCGCGCAGCAGCGGCTTCTCGTTCACCTTCAATCCGATCATGGTGAACTCGCCATTCCGGAAACGGAACGAGGAATCACGCGTGGTCGTGAAGCTGAAAAGGTTGTCGGTCCAGTGATGGACGCTGAGAACCGTTTCCTGATTGAAGTTGCTCATAACCGGACCCATGCTCTTGCAATCGGTGAGCGCACAATCGCCGGACTTGCGGGCGGTCACGCCTCACGCAGAACTTCTCGCCGATGAATTTTGCTGGATGGCCTGCCTTGCAGGCGAAGACGGCGGCAGCATTCACGACGCCGGTGAAATAGCCGAATTTCCGTTTTTGGTCAATTACATACCGCGCCTGCGTCATGCCCCGAGGGCAGACCGGCGTTGCATTCTAAGATCATGTTCGAAGAGAGAAATTTCCTCCCGCACGGAGCCCGCCGGGAGGAAATTTACACTCGATCTAAACGCCCCGATAACGACGGCGCACCTGCGCGCGGCTGCGGAAACCGGCCTTACTTCTTCACCATCGGGCAGTTGCCCTCGGCGATCGGCCGGAAAGCGTCCTTCGCCGGGATCGTCTCCACCAGCTTGTAGAAGTCCCATGGCGCCTTGGACTCGGCGGGAGTCTTCACCTGGAACAGATACATATTGTGGATGTGACGGCCGTCCTCGCGGATCGTGCCTTCACCGAACAACGGATCCTTCGACGGCATCTCCTTCATCTTGGCAACGACCTTCTGTCCATCGGTTGTGTTCGCCGCGGCCGCCGCGCGCAGATAGTGCAGCGTGCCGGCATAGACGCCCGCCTGAATCGCGGTCGGGCGCTTTCCGCCGCCAACCGCCGCAGTGAAGCGGTCGGAGAACTTGCGCGTGCCGTCGTTAGAGTCCCAATAGAAGCCTTCGGTCAGATAGAGGCCCTTCGCGCCCTGAAGTCCGATGGCGTTGACGTCGGTGACCTGCATCAGCAGCGCCGCCAGTTCTTGCCCGCCGGCCTGAATGCCAAACTCGGTCGCCTGCTTCACGGAATTGACGGTGTCGTTCACCGCGTTGGCAAGCGCAACGATCTTGGCCTTGCTGGCCTGCGCCTGCAGCAGGAAGGACGAAAAGTCCGATGCGCCCGGCGGATGCCGCACGCTGCCGAGGATCTTGCCGTTCTGTTCCTTCACAACGTCCGACGCATCCTTCTCAAGCGAATGGCCGAAGGCATAGTCCGCAGTGACGAAGAACCATGTGTCCTTCTTCGCCTTTAACAGCGCCAATGCAGTGCCGTGCGCCAGCGCCCAGGTGTCATAGGTCCAGTGCACGGTGTTGGGCGAGCACTTCTCGCCGGTCAGCAGCGACGAGCCGGGGCCCGATGCAATGAACGCGGTTTTCGATCCGCGCGTGGCTTCCTGCACGGCCAGCGCCACCGAGGAGAACGGCACGTCGAGAATCGCATCGATCTTGTCGATATCCATCCAGCGGCGCGCAATCGCTCCGCCGATATCCGCCTTGTTCTGGTGGTCCGCCTGAACGAGTTCGACCTTGATATCAGGCTTCTCAAGCTTGAAATCCTCGATGGCGAGTTTCGCGGCGACAACCGAGCCCGTGCCTGTGGAATCGGTCGCGATGCCGGTAAGATCGGTCAGCACGCCAAGCTTGATCGTATTGTTGGCGATCTGTGCATGGGCCGGAGCCATCAGCGCCAGCAGCATCGCCGCTCCCGCCAGAAAAGCCGATTTCGATTTAATCATTCTTATCCTCCCGTTTGATTTTCTTATGTGGTTCTCCGGCTTCGCCGGAAATGCTTTAGCGTCGGATGATTTCCAATACCTCCTGCGCGACATCGATACGCACCGTCGCGCGTTCGACCAGCACCTTCGCAACAGCCTCGACCTCGTCGCCGACAGCACCGGCCATGATCGCGATGTTCTGTGCATGAAGCGCCATGTGACCGGACTGGATGCCCACGGTGGCGAGCGCCTTCAATGCCGAGAAATTCTGCGCCAGCCCGACGGCCGCGATGATGCGCGCCAGCCGCTCCGCTGTGGTCACGCCGAGAATTTTCAGGCACGCCTGCGCGGTCGGATGGATTTTGGTCGCACCGCCGATCAGGCCAACCGCCAGTGGCAACTCGATCGAGCCTGACAGATCGCCGTCCTTGTTGATCTCGTAGCGCGTCAGGCTGGTGTAGCGCCCGCCGCGCGCAGCAAAGGCGTGCGCACCGGCTTCAACTGCGCGCGTATCATTGCCGGTGGCAAGAATGACGGCGCTGATGCCGTTCATGATGCCTTTGTTATGCGTGGCCGCACGATAAGGATCGGCTTCCGCGAACTGATACGCGCTGATGATCCCGTCGCGGACACTCTCGCCACCGATGTCACCCAGCTTCCACACCGCGTGCGCGCGCGCCAGTCGCCGGTCGGCGAGATTGGAGAGAATGCGCAGGAATACGCGCCCGCCGCTCCATGTGGCGACATGCGGCGCAATCTTCTCGGCCATGGTGTTGACGGCATTGGCACCCATTGCATCGCGCGTATCGACAATGAGATGCGTGATGACCATCGGCCCGCCGAGCGTATCGAGAATCCGCACCTCGACGTCGCGGAAGCCGCCGCCAAGTTTCACCAGCAGCGGATCGCAGGCGTCGCAGATCGCCTTGATCTCGTCGCGCTTCTCCAGAAGACGAAGCCGCGCCGCGTAAGGATCGGGCACGTTAACGGCCTGCACCTGCGCGATCATCAGCGTGCCGGATACGGACGTGGTGAACCCCGCATCATAGGTCTGGCGCGCGGCGTTGCAGACCGCGGCGACGACGGATGATTCCTCGGTCGCCATCGGAATCAGTACATCCTCGCCGTCGACCTTCACATTGGTCGCGATGCCGATCGGCACATTCATGGTGGCGATGACGTTTTCGATCATCTTGTCCGCAAGCTGCGGCGGCAGGTTGCCCATGTCGGCGAGATGCGCCGTGGTCGCGGCATCGAGGCCGGCGAACGAAGCGACGAGATCGAGCCGCTCCTGCGGCGATTTGCGGTGAAATCCGGCGATCCGCGATGAGCGGTTCGCGCCGTGCCTGGCAACAGTCATTCTTCAGCGTCTCCCAGACCGATGGTCCTCTTGAGGGGATTTCGGCTGCGGAAACTGTATGGTGATGGGGGTACACCACAAGGAACGCTTTGCACAATTTCAGGAAGGCCCGTACCATCCGCAGGATGGGTACAGTTTCCAGTTCCGGCGGCGGCCCCGCACGATCACGCATCGAAACCATTGTCGATGCGATCATTGCGCGGATCGAACGCGGCGCCATCCGGCCCGGCGAACGCCTGCCGTCGATCCGCAGCGCATCGGAATTGTTCGGGGCATCAAAGAATACCATCGTCGATGCCTATGAGCGGCTGGTGGCGTCGGGCCAGATCGAGAGCAAGCCGGGCTCCGGCTTTTATGTCTCGCTGCATCGCCCGAAGCGCGCAGAAACCGCTGAGCCGGCAAAGGTCGAAGCGGTCGACAGCGTCTGGCTGCTGCGCGAGCAACTAGAGAAGCGTTACGAGGTCCGTGTCGGCGACGGCCGCCCGCCTGCGGCCTGGATGGAAGGCTCGGAAGTCGGTCCGTATCTGCGGCCGGTCAGCCGGCCCGGACAACGCAATCTCCCTGAGAGTTACGGCAGCCCCTACGGCCTGCTGCCGCTGCGCCAGCGCATCGCCGGTCTTCTCGCCGAACGGTCGATCGGTGCGGAGCCGACTCAGGTTTTGCTGACTCAGGGCGCCAACGACGCGCTCGACATGATCGTCCGTCAGTTTGTCGAGCCCGGCGATCCGGTCCTTGTCGACAGTCCCGGCTATTATCCGCTGTTCGGCAAACTGCGGCTGGCCAAGGCGCGGCTCATCGGCGTGCGGCGAACCGTCGATGGGCCGGACCCGGACGATCTCGCCGCCAAGGCCGCGAGCACCGGCGCGCGGATGTTCTTCACGCAGTCGCTCGCGCACAATCCAACCGGCTGTTCGATCACGTTGCCGGTCGCCTATCGCCTGCTCCGCACGGCGACCGAGCACAATCTGCGGATTGTCGATTCCGATCCGTTCGCCGACGTGCTCTCGAACAACAGTCCCCGCCTCGCCGCGCTCGATCAGCTCGACCGCGTGATCTATGTCGGCACCTTCGCCAAGACGCTCTCTGCGAGCCTCCGGTCGGGATACATCGCGGCCAACGCCGATACCATTGCGCGGCTCGCCGATCTTAAAATGATCACCCGCGCCAACAGCTCGGGTTACATCGAACAGATCATCTACGACCTGATCACCAGCGGACGCTATCGCGGGCACCTCAAGCGGCTCGGCGGCCGCATCGAAGCCGCCACGCGCCAGGCGAACGACAGCCTGGCGCGGCTCGGCCTGCCGGTGTTCGGCCAGCCACGCGGCGGATTTTACATGTGGTGCGCATTGCCGGAGCACATCGACGACACGCAGCTGTCGCGTGTCGCCGCCGAACGCAGCATCCTGCTGGCGCCTGGCTCGGCGTTCAACCCGGACGCAACGCCGACCGGCCCAGCGATGCGCGTCAATATCGCGCATGTCGGCGATCCGCGGTTTGAAAGCTTCATGGCCGAGCATCGCAATCCATAACGCTCTACCGCCGAACCGCCTCATAAAAATCAAACGGGCCACGATGAATTCGTAGGCATCGCTAAATTTCGGCATCGCAACATTAACGCGCAGCAATAATGTTCCTGCTGCGCTGAAGCGAAATCCGTTTCAAACAGATCCACGCTGCAATCATCCGATCTTTGCTTGACTTGAACTTGTCCGGCCAGCAGTCTGTCGGCGCAAAGAAAAAGCATCGAACACGAATTCAGATGCATTTGGGAGAAACGCATGAAGTCATTTCTCAGCCTGCTCGCAACTGCGAGCATCGTCAGCGCCGGCGCCCTTCTCACTTCAGCTCCGGTCTCCGCCCAGCAAACCATCAAGATCGGCGTCCCGACCTCGGTCCAGCTTCAGGTCGGCCGCGATACGCAAAATGCCATCAAGATGGCCATCGAGGACATCAACAGCAAAGGCGGACTCGTCGGCCGCAAGCTGGAAATGGTGGTTGCGGACGAGACCGAAAATCCTGAACAGGGCATCGCCGCGATCAAGAAGCTCACCGCCGACGACAAGGTCGATGTGCTGATCGGCGGTTACACCAGCGGCGTCACACTCGCCCAGTTGCCGCACATTTCCAACGCGAAGACGATCTATCTCGGTGTCGGTGCGGCCTCTCCTGCCATCACCGCGAAGGTGAAGGCCGATTATGAAAACTACAAGTACATCTTCCGGGTCTCCCCGATCCATGCCGGCCATCAGGCGCGCGCGCTGGTGGACTTCATCAACGGCAAGCTCAAAGGCGAGATGGGCCTGAAGAAAATCGCCATCGTCGGCGAGAACGCCAAGTGGGTGCAGGACCTCGTGCCGATCCTGAAGAAGGGCGCGGTCGAGGGCGGCACCGAAGTGCCGATGGCCGAATTCTTCGATACCTCGACCTCCGACTTCTCTCCGCTGTTCGCGAAGGTGAAATCCAGCGGCGCGCAGTATCTGATCGTGATCCTGTCGCACGCCTCCTCGGACATCTTCGTCAAGCAGTGGCATGACGCGCAGGTGCCGATTCCGATCGGCGGCATCGACGTGAAGAGCCAGGACGCGGACTTCTTCACCCGCGTGAGCGGCAAGGCGCTCTCCGAGACTGTCGGCCTGTTCGCGACCCGTGCCGAACTGACGCCGAAGACGATCCCGTTCTGGGACGAATTCGTGAAGCGTTACGGCACCGCGCCTGTCTACACCGGTGTCGGCGCCTATGACGCGATCTACGTCTACGCGGATGCCGTGAAGCGCGCCAACTCGGTCGAGCCGAATGCGGTGATCAAGGAACTCGAGAAGACGGACTATGTCGGCATCGCCGGCAAGATCCAGTTCGACGAAGTCCATGACGTGAAGACCGGACCCGGCCTGCAGAACCTGCTGTTCGCGCAATGGCAGAAGGACGGCGCACGCATCGTCGTGTGGCCGAAGGCCTCCGAAACGGGAAAGATGATCCCGCCGCCCTGGATGAACTAACTGCACTTGACGTCGTGAGAACGGCGGCCGGTAACGACCTTACCGGCCGCAGTCACCGGAGGCTCCGCCTTCATCTTACGTTTACGTACAAGAACAGCAGGCGGTTATGCTCGAAATCCTGATTTACGGTGCTGTGTCCAGCGCAATCTATGCGTTGCTCGCAGTGGGGTTCACCCTCATCTTCGGTGTGGCCCGCATCCTCAATCTCGCCCACGGCTCGTTTTACGCACTCGGCGCTTACGCAGCCTACGTCTTCACCTCGCTGCTGAACTTCCCGCTGATCATCGCCGCGCCGCTGGCGGTCCTGCTGGTCGCAGGCTTCGGCGTGCTGATGGAGCGCTTTCTGGTCCGGCCGCTGCGCGCGTCGCAGCTCGCCGTGCTGATGATCACGCTGGCGGTCTCGCTCGCGGTGGAACAGGCGCTGTTCATCACCTTCGGCTCCGAATATCGCAATGTCCCCTCCTTCGTGGCCGACAAGATCTCGATCGGCGGCGTCGATATCGGCGGACAGCGGCTGCTCGCGCTGGTCATGAGCGTGCTGGTGCTGCTGCTGCTCTGGCTGTTCATTCAGCGCACGCGGCTTGGCGCAGCCATTCTCGCGGTGTCGCAGGACCCCGAGGCAGCGCAGTACATGGGCATCCCGACCAACCGCATTTTCTCCATCGTGATGGCGATTTCGGCGGGCACCGCCGCGTTCGCCGGCGTACTGGTCTCGCCGTTTCTCACGGTGCAGCCGACCATGGGCCTGCTGCCGATGGTGAAGGCGTTCGCCATCGTCATCGTCGGCGGCCTGGGCTCGATCCCCGGCAGCATCATCGCTTCGCTGATCCTCGGCTACTCGGAGACCATCGTGGCCTATCTGATTTCGACATCGTGGACCGAGCTGGTCTCGCTGGTCGCTGTCGTCATTACCCTCATGATCAGACCGTCCGGAATTCTCGGACGGCGGGCGGCGTTCTGACATGCGGCAAATTTCACCGATCGATATCGCCGGCGGGATTGCCGTCGTCGCCATTCTCGCCCTCGCGCCTGTGCTGATCTCCAGCAACTATCTCACCGGCGTCCTGACCGTCTGCGTCATCTACGGCATCTGGGCCTCGAGCTGGGACTTCATGTCCGGCCTGACCGGCCGCGAAAACTTCGGCCACTCGCTGTTCATCGGCGCGGGCGCCTATACCGCAGGCTTCCTCGCAACGATCTGGTTCGCCAACCCGTGGTACAGCCTGCCTGCGGCAGTCATTGTCGCGGTCGCCTTCAGCATCATCGTCGGCTTTCCGACACTGCGTCTGCGCGGTCCCTATTTTGCGCTGGCGATGCTGTCAGCCTCCGCGATCCTGCAGCGTCTGTGTCTGATCTTCTGGGAACAGACCGGCGGCGAGGAAGGTCTCTACGGCCTCGAACCGCTGATGCGCAATCCGCTGCACTACTACTGGCTGGTGCTGGCGATCCTTGTGGTCACCGTGATCGTGCTGGTGCTTCTGGCGCAATCGCACTGGGGCCTTCTGCTCCGCGCGATTCGCGGCGATGAGGCGACCTGTCAGGCCGCTGGCATCAACGTGACCTTCTACAAGATCGCATCGCTCGCCATCAGCGCGGCCTTCGCCGGGCTCGGCGGCGCGCTGTACGCGCATTACCAGCTACAGGTCTCCCCGCCGCTGTTCTCGGTCGTGGTGTCCATCACCGTCATCATCATGTGCTACGTCGGTGGAATCGGCTCGATCTACGGCGCGGCGATCGCCGCCATCCTGCTCACGCTGCTCACAGAGATGCTGCGCGGGTTCGGCGAGTATCGCCTGTGGATCTACACGCTCACGCTGATGCTGATCCTGTTCTTCCTTCCCAATGGCCTGGTCGCGCCGCTGTGGCGCCGGATGACGGAGCGCTTCCGATGACGGCGCTGCTCGAAGTCAATGACGTCACCAAGCGCTTCGGCGGCCTCACCGCCGTGAAGAACGCAACATTCAAACTGGAGAAGGGCGAGTTCACCGGAATCCTCGGTCCCAACGGTGCGGGCAAAACCACACTGTTCAATATGCTCACCGGCTTTATGGCGCCCACATCCGGAGCTGTCACATTTAACGGTGAAGCGCTGCAAGGACTCGCGCCCTACAAGGTTGTCAACCGCGGCATGGCGCGGACCTTCCAGCTCTGCCGTCCTTTTGTGGGCATGAACCTGCTGGAGAATGTTCTCGTCGCCTGCATGTCGCCTCGTGCGCATCAGGATCACGACAAGGAAGAACGGGCGCGCCATCTGCTCGAACAGGTCGGTCTCGGCGGACGCGGTTCCGAGCCGGTCGAAACGCTGCCCTACGGCGACTTGCGGCGGCTCGAAATCGCGCGCGCGCTGGCGACCCGGCCCGGTCTCCTGTTGCTCGATGAACCCTTCGCGGGCCTCGGCAGCAGCGAGATCGAGCCGCTGGCACAACTGATCAAGCGGCTGCATCGGGAGGAAAACCTGACCATCCTTCTGATCGAACACAAGCTGCGCGAGTTTATGGCGCTGGTCTCGCGGGTGATCGTGATGAATTTCGGCGAGATCATCGCGGCCGGGCCACCCGAGGAGATCGTGAAGAATCCCAAAGTCATCGAGGCCTATATCGGCAAGACGGAGGATGCACATGCCTCTGCTTGAAGTCTCAGACCTGCGCGTCAGCTACGGCAAGGCGCTCGCCATCGAATCCGTGTCGATCAAGGTCGAAAAGGGCGAACTGGTCGGCGTGCTCGGCCCCAACGGCGCCGGCAAGACCACGCTGCTGAAGGCAATCTCGCGCTCCATCGGCTCGCAAGGCACGCTGAAATTCAAGGACCAGACGCTGGACGGTGTCGCGCCCTACGACGTGGTCGCGCGCGGCATCTGCCACTGCCCTGAAGGCCGCAAGCTGTTCTCGGAACTGTCGGTGCTAAAGAACCTCCAGCTCGGCGCTTATCTCCGCAGCAACAAGGCCGAGATCAACGCCGACCTCGAACGTGTGTTCACGCTGTTTCCAGTGCTGCGCGAACGGCAGTGGCAGCAGTCCAGCACACTGTCCGGCGGCGAACAGCAGATGGTGGCCATCGGCCGCGCGCTGATGGGGCGGCCGGAACTGCTGCTGCTCGACGAACCGTCGGTCGGCATCGCACCGCGCCTGAAAGGCCTGATCTTCGACTCGATCCAGCAGATCAGGAAAGACGGCACCGCCATCCTGATTGTCGAGCAGGACGCGACCTCGACGCTGAAGATCACCGACCGAGTGTATGTGCTTGAGCACGGCCGCACCGTCCGCGAGGGGACGGCCAAGGAGATCGCCGGCGACAAATATATCCAGCAGGTTTACCTGGGCGTGTGAGGATTAACCGCAGACCTCATCCAGTTCATTCAGCGAGCGCGATGCGCTCCCTCTCCCCGCTAGCGGGGAGAGGGTTGGGGTGAGGGGCAACCCATGTCGAACGCGAATTCTGCCCCTCACCCGACCGCTTCGCGGTCGACCTCTCCCCGTAAACGGGGAGAGGTGAAAAAGGTTACTTCTTCTCCAATGCGCCTTCGGCCTTGAGCACTTCATGCGCGGCCTTGAAGGCCTCAAGACCCGCGGGAATGCCGCTATACACGGTGGCGTGCAGCAGCACTTCCTTGATCTCATCCACGGTCACGCCATTGGTCAGCGCGCCTTTGACATGGAGCTTGATCTCGTTCGGCGCCTTCAGCGCCGTCAGCATGGCAAGGTTGAGCATGCTGCGGGTCTTTCGATCGAGACCCGGCCGGGTCCAGGCATAACCCCAGCACCACTCGGTGGTGATCTCCTGGAAGGCCATCATGAAGTCGTCGGCCTTGGCGATGCTGCCGTCGACGTAGTCCTTGCCCAGAACGTCGCGACGGACGGCCAGACCCTTTTTGAAATGTTCGCTTTCACCGCTCATGACGTCCTCCCGAGGTTGACCCTGCGATAGGCGAGATCCTACCAGCGCTCCTGTCATGACGGCATTCCACCGGCACGGCAACCGGGCACTGCAACAAAGCTCGCGCGCGCAATTGCATAGGCGTATTCGCAAACTGCCCCTGCTCCTGCGCCGCGAATTGCGGTTCATGGACTGATGACTCACGACACACTCTTCGGGCTTGCCCTGTGACGCCCGCCGCGCCGGATCAGAAACCGGGCATGAAGCCGGTGCATATCGCCCTCAATGTGCTGGCGCTGTGCTTCGCCCTGTCGGTGCTGGGACGCGGCCTCGGCGAAAGCTTCACCGTCTTCCTGCTGCCGATCTCCCAAAGCTTCGGCTGGGACCGGGCGGAGGTCATCTCGATCTATTCACTGGCGGCGCTGGCCGGCGGCCTTTCCGCCCCGGTGATCGGCCGCTTGTTCGACCGCTCCGGCCCCCGCGCGGTGTACTCGCTCGGGCTGGTGCTGCTGGGGGGCGCTTTCTTCACCGCCGCCTACGCGCAGCAGCTCTGGCAATTCCAGTTCAGCCTCGGGCTGTGTGTGGGCCTCGGCATCGCCTGCATCGGCAACGTGCCGAACTCGATCTTGCTCGGCCGCTGGTTCGGCCCGAAATTGCCGACCGCGATGGCGGTGGTCTATTCCGCCACCGGCGCCGGCGTTCTGATCCTGCTGCCGCTGTCGCAGGTCCTGATCGACCGGATGGGCTGGCGCGGCGCGTATCAGATCTTCGGCGCGACCGCGCTGATCCTCCTGCTGCCCCTGCTCCTTCTGCCATGGAAACTGTTTTCAGCGGGGTCCGCCACGCTCGCGAAGACCACGGCCGCCGCCGATCTGATCGATGAAGGCTGGACGCTGCTCAGCGCGGTGCGCCATCACGCATTCTGGGCGTTGTTCTCGACATTTTTCTTCACCGCAATCGGCATGTTTTCGCTGTCGGCGCAAATCGTCGCGTATCTGATCGATGCCGGCTTCCCGCCGTTGCAGGCCGCGACGGCATGGGGTTTCAGCGGCGTGGTGCTGCTGTTCGGCATGCTCGGCGTCACCTGGCTCGACGGAATCATCGGCCGGCGGCGCTCGGTGCTGTTCAGCTACGCGCTGTCGATCATCGGCATCGCCCTGCTCTGGCTGCTGAAATCCTATCCCAACATCTGGCTGCTCAGCGCCTTCGTCATCTGCTTCGGCAGCATGATCGGCTCACGCGGCCCGCTGATCACCGCGACCGCGATGAAGATCTTCCGCGGCGAGCGCGTCGGCACGATCTACGGGACGATCTCCATCGGCAGCGGGCTGGGCGCGGCGTTCGGCTCATGGGCCGGCGGCCTGATCCATGACGTAACCGGCAGCTACGACGCATTGCTGCTGTTCGCCCTCATCAGCGTGATCCTCGGCATGATTCCGTTCCTCGTCGTGCCCGCACTGCGGCAGTAAATAGCGGGTTGCGCCGATGCCTCGCAGTTGCGATCATCACGACAGGACGAAACCGGGGATGTTCTCATGAGCGCGCCTGTCGATGCACCGGATTGGCGCAAGCTGACACAGGAGCAGCTCGATCTCGGCTTCAACAACACGCTGCATGTGCCCGAGACCGCGACCATCGTCGCCGAATGGGATCGCCTCTCTGCGCAGATGCGCGCCCGGCATCCGCAATCCCTCGACCTTCGCTACGGGCCGCGCGAGCGCAACCGGATTGATTTTCTGAAAGCGAAGGACGGCGGACCCACGCTGGTCTTTATTCATGGCGGCTACTGGCAGACCCGTGCGAAGGAAAACTTCACCTTCTGTGCGGCGGGGCCCATGGCCCACGGCATCAACGTCGCCCTGATCGGCTATACGCTCGCGCCTGACGCCACTCTTGACCTGATCGTGGACGAAGTCCGCATCGGCATCGACTACCTTGTGGCCGAGCTTCCGGCGCTCGGCGGCGACCCGGCGAAAATGATCGTGTCGGGCTGGTCGGCTGGGGGGCATCTGTCGTCGATGTCGCTTGGTCATCCGCACATCAAGGCCGGGCTTCTGATCAGCGGCATCTACGATCTCGAGCCGATCAGCCACAGCTATCTGAACGCCAAGCTCAACCTCGACGACGCAACGATCCAGCGCAATTCGCCAATGCGCAATCCCGGCGGCGTGAACAAGCCGCTCGTCATCGTCGCGGGCAGCGGCGAATTGCCATTGCTACGCAAGCAGTCCGCCGACTACGCCGCGCACCGCGCGGCGTATGGATTGCCGGTTGTTTACGAAGAAATCCCGAAGGCGAACCATTTCACCATGATGGATGAACTGGCCTCGCCCTCAGGCCGCCTCACCACGCTGGTGCGGCAATTGTTCGAGCAACGCTGGATGCCTTAGAGATCGAGCACTACAGTCCCCGAAACGGCATCAGTGAGGCCGCGTCCGTCGCCCTGATCCTCGAGAAGGGACCTGAAGCTGTCGAGTGTCTTGATCATGGCGGGCCGCGCAGCAACCAGCGCTTCCTGACTGGACCACGCACCGATGAGACAGAACGTTTGCTCGCCGGTCTGGATAATAAAGCCGCGCTCGAGGCCCGGCCATTTGGCCTTGCCGTTCCGGTGCGCATCAAGGAAGGCGGCCTGTTCGCCGGACTTCACCCTGAACTTGACGACATTGTAGACCTGCATGATGCGCTCCAATCTACTGGATGACGATCCCGGGCAGAATCTGGATTCGCTTTTACGCCACCAACGGCATCCGCCGCTCGATGATACGCGAGAACAGGCTGGCGCCAACAGGCAGGATGCCGTCGTCCAGAACGAATCCCGGATTGTGCAGCGGCACCGATCCCTCGTGGCCGAGCCAGAAATAAGCGCCCGGCACCTTCAGCAGCATGTCGGCGAAATCCTCGCTGCCCATTTTCGGCGTCGGCGTGGTCAACACATTGTCTTTCCCGACAACGTCCCGCGCCACATCCGCCACGAAATGCGATTGCTCTTCGTGGTTGATCAGCACCGAGAAGATGTCGCGAATCTCGACCCTGATCTCGACCTGAAACGCCGCAGCCATGCCCGCCGCGATGGTGCGCATCCGGTCGCGGATCTGCAGCCTGATCTTTTCGGAGAAGGTGCGCACCGTCCCTGCCAGCGTCGCCTCGCCCGGAATGACGTTGTAGGCCGAGCCGGCGTGAATCTGCGTGATCGACAGCACCGCGGATTTCAGCGGATCGACATTGCGGCTGACGATGGTTTGCAGCGCCTGGCCGAGCGTCATCGCAATCACCACGGGATCGCGTGACATTTCCGGCATCGCGCCGTGGCTGCCGTAGCCGGTGATGGTGATGTCGAAGAAGTCCGCGCAGGCCATGCTCGGCCCCGGGAAGACCACGACCTGACCCGGATCAAGCTGTGGTGCATTGTGCAGCCCGTAGACTTCATCGAGCGGAAACTTCTCGAACAGACCATCCTTGATCATCGCGCGCGCGCCGCCCAGCCCCTCTTCCGCAGGCTGGAAGATGAAAGCCACCGTGCCGTCGAAGTTGCGCGTCTCGGCAAGATAGCGCGCGGTGCCGAGCAGAATGGTGGTGTGGCCGTCGTGGCCGCAGCCATGGAAGCGATCGGGAATCGTGGAGCGCCAGCTCAGATTGGTCTTTTCCTCCATCGGCAGCGCGTCCATGTCCGCGCGCAGGCCGATCCGCTTCTTGCCGTTGCCCTTGCCCTTCAGCAAACCGACAACGCCGGTGCCGCCGAGGCCGCGATGTACCTCGATGCCCCAGCCGGCGAGCTTTTCCGCGACAATGCCGGACGTGCGATGTTCCTCGAAGCCGATTTCGGGATGGGCATGAAGATCGCGGCGGATGGCAATGAGTTCGTCTGTATAGCTTTCGATCAGTTCAATATTGGACATGCGGCGTCATCCCGTTTCGTAAGATCATTTATGACAAAGCCTGAACGCGCGGCCTCATCTTGGCAAATCATTGCAGGCTGGCCAAGAGACCGGCCATCAACCTTCCACGCTCGACCAGGCTGTCGACTTCGATATGCTCGTTCAGCGTGTGGTAATCCGCGCCGCGAACCCCAAGGCCGTCGAGGGTCGGCAGGCCCATCGCCCCGGTAAAGTTTCCATCGGAACCGCCGCCAGAACTGCCCTGGATCAGATCAAGGCCGAGTTTCGCGCCCACCGCACGCGCCTGCTCATACAGCGCCATGGTGCCAGCGTTGGGTTCCCAGACCGGGCGTGTCACACCGCGCGTCACCTTGAATGTGACATCGTTCGCCGTGCCGTTCAGCGCGAGCATTCGCTCGACGCCTCGGTCGAGATCGGACTGTCGCTTCGCCATGCTCAGCGCCTCGCCGCGGCAGATCGAGGCCACGCAGTTGACCCACTGCCCGCCATGCACGACGCCGACGCTGAAGGTGCAATCGTCGCCGGTCATGCCGTCGATGGCGATGATCTGCCGCGCCATCTCGCGGATGGCCGACCGTCCGGCGGCCAATGTTGCGCCCGCATGGCTCGGCTTCCCGGCGGCCTCCAGATTGAACCGGGCAATCGCGTAACGGCCGGTGATGACGCCGGCATTCCTGAACGCGGGCTCCGGCACCAGCACGTACCTGTTTCGCGCCGCCTCCGCCTCGATGATATCGCGCGTGCTCGGTGTGCCGACCTCCTCGTCGGGCGTGAACAAAACCGTCACCGGCAGCGGTATCGTGACCGACGCCTTGGCGAGTTGCCGGATCGCCTCGAGCGAGGCGTAGTTGCCGCCCTTCATGTCGAGAATGCCGGGCCCGTAGCACTTGCTTCCCTCGCGCCGCCACGGAAGTTTCTCTAGCGTTCCGATGGGATGAACCGTATCCATGTGCCCGGCGATCAGGATGCCCGGCTGTCCCTGCTTCGGATGCGGAAATCGCGCCCGGATGCAACCGCCGAAGCCCTGCCGTCCGGCGATATACTCGATCGAGGCGCCACTGAGCGCCATATCGCGCGCGGCGAGTTCAAGCATGCGGTTGACCGCCGCGGCGTCCCAGGTCGGGCTTTCACATTCGACCCACGGGCGCAGGCCCGCCAGCATGGTCTCGGTATCGAACGGCAATGAGGCGGGATCGATCAAGGCGTGTCCTCTCGTTTTGCTTGTTTTACGGCAGGAACTGGTGCCCCGCTCGCCCTGATCGTTGCAGGTTCAGCCACCGATTCACAATGCAAACTTGACGGGCCTGCTGCGAGTTTCGCGATGTTGCGGGCTCATAAGAGATTGCGTAAGCAGACCGTCCAACAAATCGGGGGCTTAAGATGTCGATTTGCGGTGCAGCACGGAGGCGCGAGTGACGCAATCGGTCGTTGCGATGCAGCCTTCCAACACGAAGGCCGCCGGCTGGATGGCCGGCTGGCTCACCCTGATGCTGGTGCTGCTGGTCGCCGGGCGCGAAGCGACGCGCGAACTCGACGTGTTTCAGATCATGGAAATGCGGTCGGTCATCGGTCTGCTGATGCTGTATCCGCTGATCCACATGAGCGGCGGCCTTGCGGGCATGAAGACTGCGCGGCCGCTCACCCATATCGTCCGCAACATCGTCCACTACGCCGCCCAGTACGGCTGGTTTCTCGCGCTCACGCTGATTCCGCTCGCGCAGGTGGTCGCCATCGAATTCACCATGCCGATCTGGACCGCGCTGCTCGCCGTGAGTTTCATTGGCGAGCGCCTGAATGTCTGGAAAGTGCTGGCGATCGTGCTGGGGCTGATCGGCGTGATCGTCATTGTGCAGCCCGGCGTCGCGCAGATCAGTCCGGGCCAGTTGATCATGGTTCTGGCGGCGATGGGATTTGGCGCCGCCATTGTCATGGTGAAATCCCTCACCCGCACCGACTCCGTCACCGTGATCATCTTCTGGATGCTGGTGATCCAGTCGGCCATCGGATTGATTCCGGCGATGTACACTTGGCACTGGCCGTCGGCTCACGTCTGGCCGTGGATTCTGGTGATTGCGTTCTGCGGAACCTATTCGCACTACTGCTTCGCGCAGGCGATGCGCTATGCCGACGCCACTGTCGTCGTGCCAATGGATTTTCTGCGCGTCCCGCTCTCGGCGACGCTCGGCTGGCTGCTCTATTCCGAGCGGGTTGATGCCGCGACTGTCATCGGCGCAGCGCTGATCCTGACCGGCAACCTGCTCAACCTGAAGCGGTCGTAGACGAGACCTCTTGTCATTGCGAGGAGCGAAAGCGACGAAGCAATCCACTCTTCAATGGATTGCTTCGCTTCGCTCGCAATGACGTCGGAAATGTTTAAGCCGCGCTCTTCTTGTCCACCGACAGCACGCCGCGCCGTATCTGGTCTTCTTCAATGGACTCGAACAGCGCCTTGAAGTTGCCTTCGCCGAAACCGTCGTCGCCCTTGCGCTGGATAAACTCGAAGAAAATCGGTCCGATCGCATTGGCCGAGAAGATCTGCAGCAGCACTTTGGTATGCCCGCCATCGACCACGCCCTCGCCGTCGATCAGGATGCCGTTCTTCTGAAGCCGTGCGACGTCCTCGCCATGTTTCGGCAGCCGCGTATCGATCTTCTCGAAATAGGTATCCGGGGGCGGCGGCATGAACGGGAGGCCATCCGCGCGCAGCTTTTCGATGGTGTGATAGATGTCCTTCACGCCGCAGGCGATGTGCTGGATGCCCTCGCCGCGATAGATGTTGAGATATTCCTCGATCTGTCCGGAATCGCCCGCATCCTCGTTGATCGGAATCCGGATCTTGCCGTCCGGGCTGGTCAGCGCACGCGAAAAGAGACCGGAGGCCCTGCCCTCGATGTCGAAGAAGCGAATCTGCCGGAAATTGAACAGCTTCTCATAGAAGCCGGTCCAGACGTCCATGCGGCCGCGATGCACGTTGTGGGTCAGGTGATCGATATAGAACAGCCCCGCACCATCGGGATGAATGTCCTTCAGCCCGAGCCAGTCGAACTCGGTGTCGTAAGCCGAGCCCTTCTTGCCATAGCGATCGACAAAATATAACAGGCTGCCGCCGATGCCCTTGATCGCGGGCACGTCCAGCGCCTTGCGGGATGACGTCTCATCAGCGGGCTCCGCGCCAAGCGACAGCGCGCGTTCATAGGCCCGCTTTGCATCCACCACACGGAACGCCATCGACGGCGCGCACGGGCCATGCATGGCGACGAAATCGTATCCATGAGTGCCGGGCTGCTCGTTGACGAGATAGTTCACATCACCCTGACGATAGACCGTGATCGCCTTGGTCTTGTGGCGGGCGACCGCCGTGAATCCCATCAGGCGGAACAGCGCATGAAGCTTTTCCGGCTCTGGATGCGCATACTCAACGAACTCGAAGCCGTCGGTGCCCATCGGGTTCTGTTCGGAAATGACGGCGGCCGGCGCGTCGTGCGGAAACGGACCCATGGCGATCTCCTCTTTGCCAGTCTGCGCTGGCGATTCCTGATCTGAAGGAAGCATGAGCCGCTTTTCATGCAATGGGCGTGCAAAATCGGGCACATTTTGCTAATATCACGCACATATCGTGCATTTTTGAAGGATTGTGCGCATGGTTTCGCTGGACGGTTTCGACCTCAAGATCCTTGCCGCGCTTCAGGACGACGGCCGCCTGACCAATCAGCAACTCGCCGACATCGCGGGCCTGTCGGCGTCGCAGTGCTCGCGACGCCGTACGCGGCTGGAAGGCGAGAAGGTGATCGCCGGCTATCACGCCGACCTCGCCAGCGAAGCGCTCGGCTTCAACGTACTGGCCTTCATTCAGATCACGCTGGCGACCCACTCGCCGAACAACGCCAAGCGCTTTCGCGACCTGATGCGGCGGGTTGACGAGATTCAGGAAGCCTATTCGCTGACCGGCGATGCCGACTATCTGCTGAAGGTGGTGCTGAGCGATCTCAAGAGCCTGTCCGACATCGTCAACAATGTGCTGATGCCGCACGACAGTGTGGCGCATGTGCGCTCGTCCATCGTGCTCGACCGGCTGAAGACGACAAGGAAATTGCCGCTGAAGAAGCTGGGTTAAAGGGCAGGACGTTCCACATCCGCGATCGGTCCCCTCTCCCGTGGGGAGAGGGTTGGGGTGAGGGCGTAGAATCCATCGCGAGAGCGTACCCCCTCACCCGCCGCGCTTCGCGCGTCGACCTCTCCCCATGGGAGAGGTATAGACACGCTACCGATAACGCCCTTGCAAACACCCCTGTATCAAACCGACGGCAAAATCGTCCCCTCGACCTCGCCAAAACCGATGCGATAGCCGTCGCCCCGACACCAGCCGCGCATGGTGAGCGAGTCGCCGTCCTCGAGGAACGAGCGTTGCACGCTATTGCCGAGATCGAGCGGCTCCGCGCCGCCCCAACTCAGCTCCAGCATGCTGCCGCGCTCGCTTTTCTCGGGGCCGCTGATGGTGCCGGACCCCAGAAGGTCTCCGACATTCATTGCGCAGCCGGATGACGCATGATGCACAAGCTGCTGCACCGAGGACCAGTACATGTATTTGAAGTTGGTGCGGCAGATACCCGCCGCCTCCTTCATCGTCTCGGTCTTGAGATCGACGGCCAGTTGCAGGTCGTAGTTGTTCGCGCCCTTCTGCTGCAGATACGGCAGCGGCACCGGGTCTTGCGCCGGCCCCTTGACGCGGAACGGCTCCAGCGCCTCGCGTGTCACGATCCACGGGCTGATCGAGGTGCCGAACGCCTTGGCCTGAAACGGACCGAGCGGCACATATTCCCATGCCTGTATGTCGCGCGCGCTCCAGTCATTCAGCAGCGTGAAGCCGAAAATCATCTCCTCGGCCTGCTGTTCGGTCAGCATCTCGCCCATCGCCGACGCCTGCCCGATCACGACACCCATCTCCAGCTCGAAATCGAGCCGCTTGCAGGGACCGAACACCGGATGCTCCGCCGTCGGCGGCTTGAGCTGCCCACGCGGACGGCGGATCGGCGTGCCGCTGACCACCACTGTCGATGCGCGTCCGTTGTAGCCGATCGGAATCGACAGCCAGTTCGGCATCAGGGCGTTGTCCTTGCCGCGGAACATGATGCCTACATTGGTGGCGTGTTCCTTCGACGAATAGAAATCGGTGAAGCCCTGCACGGCGATCGGCATATGCATGTCGGCGAAATTGCGCGGGACCAGCGCGCGCCGCCGCAGCTCCATGTTGTCGCGCAATTCCGGATGATCGTGACGCAACAGTTCGCTGATCCGCGCGCGTGTCTTGCGCCACACCTTCGGGCCAAGCGCCATGAAATCATTCAAGGAGGGTTTTGCGAAGACATTCGCCGCTCCATCGACACGCAACAGGCCCGCCGCTTCCAGTGCCGCAAGATCGAGCACGAAATCGCCGATGGCAACGCCCACGCGCAGGTCTGGCTGCTCCGGCGTGAAGAAGACGCCATACGGCAGGTTCTGGATCGGGAAATCCGACGACGGATCGACCTCAATGAATGAGCGCAGCTTCGGATCGTTCGGGTGCATCGTATCCATCCATGTCTATTCCGCGTCGGGCTGACGGCCCGGTTCAGCCGCAGCAAAGGCTTCGAGCTTCGCGGCGGCGGCATCGAGCGCCACGATACGCTTGTAGGGCGCAAGATCCACACCGAAGCGGCGCGCGTTGAACACCTGCGGCACGAGACAGATGTCCGCCAGCGTCGGCTGGTCGCCGAGCGCAAACGGCCCCGGCAGATGCGCCAGCCGCGCCTCCACCGCATCGAAGCCGGTCTCGATCCAGTGCTTCGACCACGCCCCGCGCGTCGCCTCATCGACGCCCATGTCGATCAGGCGGTTCAGCACACGCAGGTTGCCGATGGGATGAATATCGGCGGCGACCACCAGCGCGATCTCGCGCGCAATCGCCCGCCCCTTCGCATCCGGCGGCAGCAGCGGCGGATGCGGATGGGTCTCGTCGAGATATTCGATGATGGCGATCGACTGCGCCAGTTCGAGATCGTCGTCGATCCAGTACGGCACAAGGCCCGCCGGATTGATCTTGCGGTAGGCCGACTGCGTCTGCTCGCCCTTGCGCAGATGCACGAAGCGGTGATCCGCGCTCAACCCTTTCAGATTGAGCGCGATGCGCACGCGATAGGCCGCGGTCGAGCGAAAGTAACCGTACAGAACAGCGTCAGTCATATTGGTATTCCAAATTCGATTTCGGCGGGCTGCCCACCTCTCCCGTGGGGAGAGGTCGGATCGCGCAAGCGATCCGGGTGAGGGCATAGAATCTCTCGATGAATCTGGATCCCCTCACCCCGACCCTCTCCCCACAGGGGAGAGGGAGTGACATTGCTGCCGTTTCAATACCACTCATCAATTCAACGACGTTAAGGCTTCGACGGGTCGAAGCGGCGCTCCAGCCCCTGCCAGCAATCGGCGTAGTCATCCTGCAGCGCGCTCGTGGTGGCTGCGAACTGCGTCACCCGCTGCGGAAACCGCGTCTCGAACATGAAGGCCATGGTGCCGGTCAGCTTCACAGGCTTCAGTTCGCCATTGCTGGCGTGATCGAACGCCTCGCGGTCCGGGCCATGCGGCAGCATCATGTTATGCAGGCTGATGCCGCCGGGCTCGAAGCCATGGGGCTTGGCGTCATAGGCGCCATACAGCAGTCCCATGAATTCCGACATGATGTTCATGTGATACCACGGCGGACGGAAGGTGTTTTCCGCCACCATCCAGCGTTCCGGGAAGATCACAAAGTCGATATTCGCGGTGCCTGCCGTCTCCGACGGCGACGTCAGCACAGTGAAGATCGACGGATCGGGATGATCGAAGCCGATGGCGCCGATCGGCGAGAACGTGCGCAGGTCATATTTATACGGCGCATAGTTGCCGTGCCACGCCACCACATCAATGGGCGAATACGGCAGTTTAGTCATGAACAGCGAGCCGCCCCACTTCACATAAAGCTCGGTCGGCGTTTCCTTGTCCTCATAGGCCGCCACCGGCGTCAGGAAGTCGCGCGAGTTGGCGAGGCAGTTGGCGCCGATCGGCCCGCGCTCCGGCAGCGTGAATGCGCCGCCATAGTTCTCGCAAAGATAGCCGCGCGCCGGGCCATTCGGAATCTCGACACGAAACTTAACTCCGCGCGGGATCAACGCGATCTCGCCGGGCTCGATGTCGATAATGCCGAATTCAGTAATAAGGCGCAGATTGCCTTCCTGCGCGACGAACATCATCTCGCCGTCGGCATTGTAGAAATTCTGGTCCACCATGGATTTGGTAATGAGGTAGACATGCGCCGCCATGCCGGCCTGGGTATTGGCGTCGCCCGCCGTGGTCATGGTGTAAACGCCCTGCAGGAAGGTCTGGCCTTCCTTCGGTAACGGCAGCGGATCCCAGCGCAGTTGCGCGATCGGCAGATCGTATTCGGTGCACGGCGCGGTGCGCCAGTATCCGGCATCGACCTTGGTGAAACGGCCCGAATGTTTCACCGACGGGCGAATGCGATACAGCCACGAGCGTTCGTTGGTGCCGCGCGGCGCGGTAAACGGCGAGCCCGATAACTGCTCGGCATAAAGCCCGTAAGCGCAATTCTGCGGCGAGTTGCGCCCGATCGGCAGCGCGCCCGGCAACGCCTCGGTCTCGAAGCTGTTGCCGAAGCCGGACATATAACCCGGCGTCACACCATGCGAGCCCTGACTCATAACCTTGGGTGCAGTGTTGATGTTCATCTCACTCTCCATCAGCGCGAGATTCAAGTTCCTGAAACGTCATTGCGAGCGAAGCGAAGCAATCCACTCTTTCTATATCGCTTTATGGATTGCTTCGTCGCTCTCGCTCCTCGCAATGACGGACCTACTTCTCTAGATACATTCGCCCTGCTTCATCCTTGCAAAGCTGCCCACATTTCGCGGTCGCGCTTGTCGGTCCAGATCACCGGATCGTCGATTCCGGATGCTTCGTCGAAAGCGCGCGAGACATTGAACGGCAGACAGTGTTCGTAGATCGCGAAGGAGGAGAACTTCGGGTCCATCACCTCGCGGGTCGCGGCCATGGTCTCCTTGAGCGAACGTCCCTTCGCCACCGACAGCTCCGCAGCGCCGTACAACGTCGTGACGAAATCGCGCGTCATGGCGATGGCCTCGTTCACCGTCGCCTCGCCCTTCAGGGCGTCGCCGCGGCCCGGCGCAACGGCCTTCGGATTGAACTCGCGGATTTCATTCAGGGTCAGCGGCCATTCCCGCAGCAGCGCGTCGCCGCAATAGCAGGCCGAGTGATATTCGATCAGATCGCCGGAGCACATCACCTGCGCATCGGGCACCCAGGCCACGATGTCGCCGGAGGTATGGCCCGCGCCGAGATGCATCAGCTGCACCTCGCGCTTGCCGAGATAAAGCGTCATGCCGGTGTCGAAGGTGATCGTCGGCCATGTCAGGCCGGGAATGCTCTCGGCGTCGCGGAACAGGCGCGGAAACCGGCCATATTCGGAATCCCAGTCCTGCTGGCCGCGCTCCACGATCAGCCGCTGGGTCTCGGACGAGGCGACGATGCCCTGCGCCTTGTAGGCCGACGCGCCGAGCACGCGCACGGCGTGATAGTGCGACAGCACGACATATTTGATCGGCTTGTCGGTCACGGTCTTGACGCGTTCGATCACGCTGTTGGCCATCGCCGGCGTCGCCTGCGCATCGAACACGATGCAGCCATCATCGCCGACAATCACCGCCGTATTCGGATCACCCTCAGCAGTGAAGGCATAAATGTCCGGACCGATCTCGGAGAAGGTGATTGTCTTCTCCGCCATATCGCCGGTCGAGGCGAAACCCTTTGCGCTCATTTTGCGTCCTTTTCTGAATTGGTCTTGTCGCCGCCCTGCGCGAGCTGGCGCTTCGCCAGCGCAATCGCCTCACGCAGCACGTCAGCATCGCCGACATGATTGGCGAGGATCAGCACCAGCGCCGTATCCAGCGATGCGCTGTCTTCATCGCTGAGCCCGCGATGGGCCTCCACTACCAGCCGATAGGCGGTGTCGGGATCGCTGAAATTCGACGTGGTCGAGAGTGTCATCGCGCGGCTCTCCCGCTGGCGCGGGCCATGGCGGCTTCGACAGCCGCGGCCGTCGGCTTCCTGAAACGTGCCGCGACGTAACCATCCGGGCGGAGCAGATAGGCCGTACCTTCCGGCGCATCGTAGCGTTTGGCGAACAGCCCGGATGAATCGCGCAGCGGCGCGTTTTCCCCGACAGAGATGGTCCTGCAACCGGAATGATCGCCGCCGTTCAGCCCCGCTTGCAGCAGCACGAAACCGCCCTCGCCCTGCTCGATGAAGGCCTCGGTGAGATAGATCGGCTTGCCGCTCGCGGTCGTCAGCGGCGCATCAATCATATGCGCGCCGGGACGCGGACCCGCCGCCCAGGCGTCAGTGTCCGGCGTCGACAGCGGCGATTCATAGACCGACGGCGTGGACAGTCGCCCGCCGTTGACCATGCGTTTGGCAAATTCGGTTTCCTTCGCCAGCCGCAGCACGGCCTGCCGCATCCGGCTCTCCTGCTTCGAATGCGGCGCGATGAAGTCGGTCGAGCGGGTGGAAGCGCGGATATTTTCGTCGGCTGCAGCACTGCGCTCGATCTCGTAGCTGTCGAGCAGCGCCATCGGCGCTTCGCCGCGCAGGATCAGCGAGAGTTTCCACGCCACATTCTCCGCATCCTCAAGACCGGAGTTCGCGCCACGCGCGCCGAACGGCGAGACCTGATGCGCCGAGTCACCAGCGAAGATCACGCGCTCATGGACGAAGCGCTGCATGCGGCGGCACTGGAACTTGTAGATCGATATCCATTCGAAATCGAAATTGGCATGACCCAGCATCCGCTCGATCCGCGGCCGCACATTCTCCGGCAATCGTTCGACGGCGGGATCGGCATCCGGCCCGAGCTGCAGGTCGATCCGCCAGACATCGTCCGGTTGGCGATGCAGCAGCGCGGACTGGCCGGAATGAAACGGCGGATCGAACCAGAACCAGCGTTCGGTCGGAAACTCCGCCGTCATCTTCACATCCGCGATCAGGAACTGATCCTCGAACACCTCCCCGGTGAATTCCGCGCCGACAAAGCCGCGCAGCGCGGAGCGCGCGCCGTCGCAGGCAACCACATAGTCTGTTTTCAGATGATAACGCCCGTCCGGCGTGTCGATCGCGAGCACAACATGATCGTTGCGCTGGTCGAGGCCGACGACCTTGTTGCGCCAGCGCAGATCGACCTGCGGCAGTTCGCTGGCGCGATCGACCAGAAAGGCCTCGGCGTAATACTGCTGGAGATTGATGAAGGCCGGCATCTTGTGGCCGTCTTCCGGCAGCAGGTCGAAGCGGTAGAGCATGTCATCGTTCAGGAAGATCTTGCCGACCTTCCACACGACGCCCTTCTCCACCATGCGTTCGCCGACCCCGAGACGGTCCCACAGTTCCAGCGAACGTTTGGAGAAACAGATCGCGCGCGAGCCGTCGCCGATCCGGTCGGCGTCATCCAGCAGGACGACACTGTGCCCACGCTGCGCCAGATCGATCGCCAGCGTGAGGCCGACGGGGCCCGCGCCCACCACCACGACCGGGTGGCGCGCGGCATCCGCTGCCGTCCGGTCCTGATCTGAATGGCGGCGATAGCCGAACTGAATAATCCGTGATACCGGCACGTTTCGTCCCTGATTTGGCTGGTCTGTCCGTTGCGGGCTTCTTGAACGAAGCTCTGGCGGGAAGCTTAGACCAAGGCTATTATCGTTGCAACTGCAACCAAATGGCCAGGCTCGCCGCCCGGCCAAACCGGACATTTTCTGTGACCAAGCTCGATCTCTTCAAATTCGTGCCGTTCCGCCTGAACCGGCTGGCTGCGGAAGTCAGCGCGGCGCTGTCCAGCGAGTACAGCGAGCGCTACGGCCTCGATATTCCGGAATGGCGGGTGCTGGCGACACTCGGTTTCCGCGATGACGCCTGCACGGCGCAATACATCGCCTATTGCACCCGCACACATAAATCGACCATCAGCCGGGCCGTCGCCCACCTGCTCGAGCAGCAACTGATCGAGCGCGTCGAGAATGTGGACGACCGCCGCGAACTGGCGCTGCAGATCACCCGCAAGGGCCGCGCTCTCTATGAGGAGCTTATTCCCCGCCTGCTCCGCAAGGAACAGGACATCCTGTCATGCCTGACGGCGGCGGAGCGGAAGGAGTTCGCAAACGCGCTGGGTAAGATCGAGCAGCAGCTCGACCTCGTGCAGACCGCAAAAGACGCGCGCGCCAAGAAGGATGCGTATTAGGGCAACGCAGTCGTCATCACCGGGCTTGTTCCGGTGATCCACGTCTTTGTTGCGAGCTTTGAGGGAAGACGTGGATGGCCGGGACATAGGCAAGCGGAAGCGACGCCGTTCTTCGAACGGCTATGCCCGGCCATCCGATTGATAACAGAGGATGACAACGCAGCGGCACAATCTGCTCCCTCTCCCGTGGGGAGAGGGTTGGGGTGAGAGCGTAGAATCTATTGTGAGAGCGTACCCCCTCACCCGATGCACTCCGTGCATCGACCTCTCCCCACGGAGAGGTGAAGAGAAGGATCAGGCCGCGCGGATGTTCGCCATGAAGCGATCGAGTTCCTGACGCAGCCGGGTGCTTTCGACAGCCAGCGTCTGGGCCGAATTCAGCACCTCGCCCGACGCGGTTCCGGTCTCGCTCGCGCCGCGGTTGACCTCGGAGATTCCTTCCGCGATCTCCAGCGTGCCGCTGGCGGCGCTCTGGACGTTGCGGGCGATCTCGGTGGTCGCGTTGCTCTGCTGCTCGATGGCGGCTGCGATATTGCCGGCGATCTTCGAAATCTGGCCGATGGTCTGGCCGATTTCCTTGATGGCGGAAACCGATTCCTGCGTGGCGCTCTGCATTCCCGCGATATGGGACGAAATCTCGTCGGTCGCCTTCGCGGTCTGGCTCGCCAGCGATTTCACCTCCGATGCGACCACGGCAAAGCCGCGCCCCGCTTCGCCCGCCCGCGCCGCCTCGATGGTGGCGTTCAGCGCCAGCAGATTGGTCTGCTCGGCAATCGCAGTGATCAGCTTGACCACGTCGCCGATTTCCTGCGCCGCGCGCGACAACTTGGCGATACGCGCGTCGGTCGCTTCGGCCTGCGACACTGCCGCCGCAGCGATGCGGCTCGACTCCTGCACCTGCCGTCCGATCTCGTGAACCGATGCAGACAGTTCCTCCGTGGCCGCAGCCACGGACTGCACGTTGGCGGACGCCTCTTCCGACGCACCCGCAACCTTGCCGGACAGTTCCTGTGCCGTCTCGACCGTGCGCGTCAGGGTGGTAGCTGACGATTCAAGCTGGCTGGCCGACGCCGACACGCTCGACACGATCACGCCGACAGCGGTTTCGAAATTGTCGGCAAAGCGACGAAGCTCCGCGCTGCGTGCGGCGCTGGCGGACTTGCCCTGTTCCTCGCGCTCTGCCGCCTCGCTCTGCGCCTTGGCGACCGCCCTCATCTTGAATTCCTCGACAGCGCCAGCCATCTCGCCGATCTCGTCCTTGCGGCCAAGACCCGGCAGGACAACATCGAAATTGCCGCTCGCGAGTTCACGCATCGCCTTGCACATGCCGATCATCGGCCGCGAAATTCCGCGGCCCAGCATCCAGGCGAGGAATGCGCCGAACGCGATGCCGCCGCCGCCGAGAATGGTCACGAACTTGCTGGTGCTGTGCGCAGCCTCGGCGGCTTCCTTCGCAAGCCGGGTCTGCTGTGCAAGCAAGCCGTCCTTGATGGTCTTCGCTTCCTGCGTCACGCTGCCCGCCGCCTCGTTCATCTTGGCCGACAGCGCCGCGATCTTCGCGGTGTTCTCCACGAACTTCGTGAAGGCCGCCTTGTAGGCATCGAGTTCCTGGGTGATTTCCGCAATCTTCGATGTCAGCTTCGCGTCGTCGGCGGTCAACGTGCCGAAGCTGTTCTTCAGAAGCTGCATGCGCGCATTGACGCTGTTGGCGACGGCGGCGTCGGGGCGCAGCACGTAGTTGCTGATGTTGGACGTGATGGACGCGGAGTGGGTCGCCAGTTCCTTCGCGTTCTGCTGGATCGACGTCAGACCGGCAAGGATCGCGGTATCGGCCAGATCGTCGAACTTGTAGCGGATGACGTTGCCCATCCGGAGCAACTGGTTCGACGCGATCGCGGCGTTGTCGGTCTTGAGCTTGATGACCTCGCCGAACAGCCCGGCGAACTCGCTGTAGCTGGCCGAAAGATTGAGAACGCTCTTCCGGTTGCCGGCAGTGGCAACCCTGGCCGCGCGCTCGATGGCGGCGCCAAGGGCGGTCTCCGCAGCGCGTGCAGCCTCCTCGTCGGCAGGAAGACCGGTCGTCACATAATAACGCGCGAGAAGCTGATAGGCCGCGAGTTCGCGGTCGATGTCCCGCGCGCTGTCGGTCTCGGCGACAATGCCCTGATAGGACTGGACGCCCTCGACGATCCGCTCAAAGCCGAAATAGGCAACGCCCATATTGATGGCGGAGATGCCCAGCACCGTGACGAAGCCGAGCATGATCTTGGTTCGAAATCGCAGATTGGAAAGAAAGCTGACGCTCGTCTTCTGCTTTGCCGGAGTGCTTTTGAACCAGCCCATTTCCAACCCCCAAAAGTTCTTTTTGCATGTCAAACCAGCCGGTCTCCAACCGGCGCAAAGTGCCTCAAGGTAAACAAAATTGAATAACACCCCGTAAATTGCTACCTCATTCAGCAAAAACGCCCGCATAGCGGGCGTTTCCTGCAAACATCATGCGCATTGGCCGCCATTGCACCGTATCTCGGCACCGCGCGGCGGCAAAGATTAACGATTTATTCCCAGCTCAGCGCGCCGCCGTTCTGGTATTCGATTACGCGAGTCTCGAAGAAGTTCTTTTCCTTCTTCAGGTCCATCGCCTCCGACATCCACGGGAACGGATTGTCGGTCTCGTCGAACACGCGGGTCAGCCCAAGCTGGGCGCAGCGGCGGTTGGCGATGAAATGCATGTATTGTTCGCACAGCGCTGCGTTCAGACCGAGGAATCCCCTCGGCATGGTGTCGCGGCCATAGGCTGCTTCCAGTTCGGCGGCTTCGCGGATCATTCCGCGGACCTCGTCCTGGAATTCGGCGGTCCACAGATGCGGGTTCTCGATCTTGATCTGGTTGATCACGTCGATGCCGAAGTTCAGATGGATGCTCTCGTCGCGCAGGATGTACTGGTACTGCTCGGCGATGCCGACCATCTTGTTTCGGCGGCCGAGCGACAGGATCTGCGCGAAGCCCGTATAGAACCACATGCCCTCGAAGCAGACATAGAAGGTGATCAGATCGCGCAGCAGCGCCCGATCGGCTTCCGGCGTGCCGGTCTTGAAGTCCGGGTCTTCCAGATTCTGGGTGTGCTTGAGCGCCCACGCCGCCTTGTCGGTGATCGAAGGCACCTCCCGGTACATGTTGAACAGCTCGCCCTCATCGAGGCCGAGGCTTTCCACGATGTACTGGAAGGTGTGGGTGTGGATCGCTTCCTCGAACGCCTGACGCAGCAGATACTGGCGGCACTCGGGATTGGTCAGGTGGCGGTAGATCGCCAGCACGATGTTGTTGGCGACGAGGCTTTCGGAGGCCGCGAAGAATCCGAGGTTGCGCTTGATGGCGCGGCGCTCGTCGTCGGTGAGGCCGTCGCGTGACTTCCACAGCGCGATATCAGCCTGCATCGAGACTTCGGTCGGCATCCAGTGGTTGTTACAGCCGGCGAGATACTTCTCCCACGCCCATTTGTATTTCAGCGGCAGGAGCTGATTGACGTCAGCGCGGCAATTGATCATCGCCTTGTCGTCGACAGAAACGCGGCCGCCCTTGCGGTCGATGGTGCCGAGGCCGGTTGCATCGGCTTGCTCCGATACGACAGGCTTACCGGTCAGAATCGGCGGCAGGTTGGTAGCGGGTTTGGCAGGTGCGGGTTCGGACCAGTCGAGCATGAAGATCGTCTTTCTTGTCTAACGTCGGATGTTGCCAATTTCGTCATTGCGAGGAGGCGAAGCCGACGAAGAAATCCATGACTTTTCAAAGGTGGATTGCTTTGCTTCGCTCGCAATGACGGCGGGGCTGCTTACTGGCATGCCTCGCAGTCGGGATTGTCGATCGAACACGCCACCGCATTGGACAGATCCGGCGCGGTCTGTGGCACGATGATAGGCTTGTTCACCGGCATGGCCGCGAGCGACGATGACGACGACACGGCATTGAGCTTGCCGTCGGTGCCCTTCAGCGTGGATTTCTCCACATGGGTGGCGCTGCGCGAACGCAGATAATAGGTGGTCTTCAGGCCACGCGCCCACGCCAGCCGATACAACTGATCGAGCTTCTTGCCCGACGGATTGGCGATGTAGAGATTGAGCGACTGCGCCTGATCGATCCATTTCTGCCGCCGCGCCGCAGCCTCGATCAGCCACGCGCTGTCGATCTCGAACGCCGTGGCATAGAGCAGCTTCAGATCATCCGGTACGCGATCGATGGAGCCGACGCTGCCGTCGAAGTATTTCAGATCCGACACCATCACCTCGTCCCACAAGCCCCGCGCCTTCAGGTCGCGGACGAGGAACTCGTTCACCTCGGTGAAGTCGCCCGACATGTTGGATTTGACATAGAGGTTCTGGTAGGCGGGCTCGATCGACTGCGCCACACCGCAGATGTTGGAGATGGTCGCCGTCGGCGCAATCGCCATCACATTGGAGTTGCGCATGCCGACCGACTGCACCCGCCCACGCAACGCTGTCCAGTCCAGCGTCGCGCTCCGATCCATGTCGAGGCCGTTGCGGGCGTCGGCGAGAATCTCAATGGAGTCGATCGGCAGAATGCCGCGGCTCCACAGCGAACCCTTGAACGACGGATACTGTCCGCGCTCTGCCGCGAGATCGACCGATGCCGTGATGGCATGGAACGAAATCGCTTCCATGCTGGTGTCGGCGAAGGCGACGGCGGCGTCCGACGCCATCGGAATCCGCAGCGCATGCAGCGCATCCTGGAAGCCCATCAGGCCGAGGCCGACCGGACGATGTTGCAGGTTGGAGCGGCGCGCTTCCGGGATGGTGTAGAAATTGATGTCGATGACATTGTCCAGCATCCGCATCGCGGTCGAGATCGTCCGCTTCAGCCGCGCGTGGTCGATGCCGCCCTCGCCCACATGGTTGAGCAGGTTGACCGACCCGAGATTGCAGACCGCAACCTCGTCGTCCGACGTGTTCAGCGTGATCTCGGTGCAGAGATTAGATGAGTGAATCACGCCGACATGCTGCTGCGGCGAACGAAGGTTGCACGGGTCCTTGAACGTGATCCACGGATGCCCGGTTTCGAACAGCATGGTCAGCATGCGGCGCCACAGATCCGTGGCGCGCAGTTTCTTGAACACGCGCATCTCTCCACGCGCAGCCTTTTCCTCGTATAAAGCATATCGTTCAGCAAACGCCTTGCCGTAAAGGTCGTGCAGGTCCGGGGTCTCGTCGGGCGAGAACAGCGTCCATTCGCCATCCGCCTCGACGCGCTGCATGAACAGATCCGGCACCCAGTTCGCGGTGTTCATGTCGTGGGTGCGGCGGCGGTCGTCGCCGGTGTTCTTGCGCAGATCGAGGAATTCCTCGATGTCGACGTGCCACGTCTCGAGATAGGCGCAGACCGCGCCCTTGCGCTTGCCGCCCTGATTGACCGCGATTGCGGTGTCGTTGGCAACTTTCAGGAACGGCACCACGCCCTGGCTTTCGCCGTTGGTGCCCTTGATGTGCGCGCCGAGGCCGCGCACGCGGGTCCAGTCGTTGCCGAGTCCGCCGGAATATTTCGCCAGCAGCGCATTGTCCTTCACCGACTTGAAAATGCCGTCGAGATCGTCGGCCACCGTGGTCAGGAAGCAGGACGAGAGCTGCGGCCGCAGCGTACCGGAGTTGAACAGCGTCGGCGTCGAGGCCATGAAGTCGAACGACGACAGCAGGTTGTAGAACTCGATGGCGCGCGCCTCGCGGTCGATCTCGCGGATCGCAAGCCCCATGGCGACGCGCATGAAGAACGCCTGCGGCAGCTCGATCCGGTTGCCGTCCTGATGCAGGAAGTAGCGATCGTACAGCGTCTGCAAGCCAAGAAACTGGAACGACAGATCGCGCTCCGGCTTCAGCGCTGCCGCGATCCGCTTCAGGTCATAGCGCGCCAGTTCAGGATCGAGCAGTTCGGCTTCGATGCCTTTTTTGACATAGACCGGGAAGTATTCCGCATAGCGCGCGGTCATATCAGCCTGCGACGCATTGATCTGCGCGGAATGAACAAACGACAGCACTTCGGTGCGTAGCTTGTCGAGCAGGAGGCGCGCGCTGACATAGGCGTAGTTCGGCTCCTGCTCCACCAGCGTGCGCGCGGCCATGATGCCGGCCAGCGCAAGCTCGTCCTGGCTGATGCCGTCGTAAAGATTGCGCTTTGTTTCAGCCAGCACAGGCGCGGCATCGACGCCGTCGAGATTGGCGCAGGCTTCCTGAATGATCAGCATCAGGCGATCGGCGTCGAGCGGGACGCGCGCGCCGCTGCCCAGCGTGACATGCAGCTGCGGCTCGGACGGCGTTTTGACCGACCTGGCGGCGTCAGCTTCGGCGCGCTGGCGTGCGCGCTCCTCGCGATACAGCACATAGGCACGGGCGACCTTGTGGTGCTCGCTGCGCATCAGCGCCAGTTCGACCTGATCCTGAACGTCCTCGATGTGGAAGGTGCGCCCCTCGCCGATCCGGCGGGTGAGTGCGCTCACCACTTCGTTTGTGAGTTGCTCGATCACCTCGTGAATGCGGCGCGAGGCGGCTGCGGTGTGGCCTTCAACTGCAAGAAACGCCTTGGTCATCGCAATCGAGATCTTGCTGGCATCGAACGGCGAAACCGTGCCGTTGCGGCGGATGATCTGGAGCGGCGGCTCTGCCGCAGGGATAGCCAGTGACTCGGAACGCAACTGAATGAGAGGAGCGGATTTGGCGGCTTCGCGTTCGATCGAGAGAGACATCGGCAGACCCCGTGCGTGTTGCAATTTTTGGGGGCTGAGGCCGAAAGGCGCGTCGTCGCGGCGCGCGAACGCACCGAAGCACGCGACCGCCGGACACCCCGCCCGTGGACGTTCTTTTGGTGTCGCGGCAGGTCTCCTGGCTCGCAGGTCGGCATTGAATCCGGTCTTCCCGATGCGAAAACGCACCAGTGACATCGGTCGGATTCAACTCACTGCTTACAGTTGCGGGGGCAGCGCCGGACTTGCTGCATCGGAGTGCAACTCACCAGCTTCCCATCTTCGCCACAAGGCCTTGCGGCTTTGTAGAACCGTGACGTCTACATCTGGTGACTTTCACGGTGCGATGTCAAGCGGCTCGCGGTGTGAATAACCGGGACAATCACGCAACAGCGCAGAATGCGTCGGAAAACCGTCAAAGAAATTTTCCGCTGGCGTGAGGAAACGGCGCCTGGAGTTCAGGTCTGGCGATCACGCATCAAGAATCAGCTTGCATGATTCTCTTGCGCCGGCTGCCCACTCGCTCCCCGCGCGCGTCCGGCACAGCCGCGGTGGGAAGCTTTCCCTTTGACCGGGGGCAAGCCGCTTCACATAACTTGATCATCGCGGTTCTGCGGATCGGTGATCCGGAGCCAAGAGGGAATGCGGTGCGCGCGGCCCGAGAGGTTCGCGCAACTCCGAAGCTGCCCCCGCAACTGTAGACGGTGAGCCTCGTCCATCGGTGCCACTGAGGTGAAAGCCTCGGGAAGGCCGGACATCAGGCGTTGAACCGTGAGCCAGGAGACCTGCCGCGATCACAGTACGTCCACGGGCGGGGTGCCCCGGTGTGTCGCTTGCGAAAGGACGCTCGCCGCCCTTCCCGTTCGCGCATGTCCGGCCCTGCCCCCACATCACGGGGTTTTGCAATGTCGGGTTCTTCTACTGCTTCCATTCCTGTCGCCACGCTGGGCGTACCGCGTATCGGTCAGCGCCGTGAACTGAAAATCGCGCTGGAGAAATTCTGGTCCGGCAAGATCAACGAGGGCGCGCTGCGCGAGGCTGCGGCGAAAATCCGCGCCGACAACTGGACGCGCCAGCGCGATCTCGGCGTCACCGTGATCCCCTCGAACGACTTCTCGCTCTACGATCAGGTGCTGGACACCAGCGCCATGGTCGGCGCGATTCCGACAATCTACGGCTGGACAGGCGGACCGGTGTCGCTGGAAACCTATTTCGCGATGGCGCGCGGCAGCCAGAAGGATGTGGGCCACGACGACGGCTGCGCCCATAACCATAGTCACGGCCACGGCGTGCCCGCGCAGGAAATGACCAAGTGGTTCGACACCAACTATCACTACATGGTGCCGGAATTCACCAGGGATCAAACCTTCACCCTCGCCTCCACCAAGGCAATCGACGAATACCGCGAAGCCGAGGCGCTCGGCATCCAGACCCGGCCGGTGCTGGTCGGCCCTGTAACGTTCCTCAAGCTCGGCAAGGGCGAAAACCGGTTGGCGCTGCTGCCGAAACTGCTGCCGGTCTACATCGAAGTTCTCAACAGACTCGCCGCCGAAGGCGCGGACTGGGTGCAGATCGACGAGCCATGTCTCGTGCTCGACCTCGGTGCGGATGAAAAGGCCGCGCTGAAAGCCGCGTACAGCGAATTCGCGCTGAAGGTACCTGGCATCAGGATCATGCTGGCGACCTATTTCGGCGAACTCGGCGACAACGCCGACCTCGTCACCAAACTACCCGTCGCCGGCGTGCATCTCGATCTGGTGCGCGGCAAGGGCCAGATCGATACCGTCCTGAGCAAGCTGCCTGCGGATCGCGTGATTTCGCTCGGCGTCATCGACGGACGCAACATCTGGCGCGCGGATCTTGCGAAGGTTCTCGACCTGGCCGCCAAGGCCATCGCGGCGCGCGGCGGCGCGGACCGCATCCAGATCGCGCCCTCGTGCTCGATGCTCCACGTGCCGATCGACCTCGATCAGGAGACCGATCTCGATGCGGACCTGAAAAGCTGGCTTGCGTTCTCGGTGCAGAAGATGGGCGAACTGGCAACCCTCAACCGCGGGTTATCGGCAGGACGAGAGGCCATCAAGAGTGAGCTTGCGGCTTCCGATCAGGCGGCAGCCACGCGCGTCTCGTCGGCGAAGATTCACAATCCCACTGTGAAATCGCGCGCCGCCGATACGTCGCCCAAGCTGTCGCAACGCAGGAGTCCGTTCGGCGCGCGGCAGAAACTCCAGAGCAAGGTGCTCCGCCTGCCCTCGTTTCCAACAACAACCATTGGATCATTTCCGCAGACCGAGCAGGTGCGCAAGGCGCGCGCCGAGCACGCCAAGGGCCAGCTCAGCGATGCCGATTACGAGGCGTTCCTGCGCACGGAAACCGAGAAGGCGGTACGCTGGCAGGAGGACATCGGCATCGATGTCCTCGTGCATGGCGAGTTCGAGCGCAACGACATGGTGCAGTATTTCGGCGAGCAACTGTCGGGCTATGCCTTCACCAAGCACGGCTGGGTGCAGAGCTACGGCTCCCGCTACGTCCGTCCGCCCATCATTTTCGGTGACGTCTCGCGGCCGAAGCCGATGACGGTCGGCTGGTCGTCCTATGCGCAGTCGCTCACCACGCTGCCGATGAAGGGCATGCTGACCGGCCCGGTCACCATGCTGCAATGGTCGTTCGTGCGCGACGATCTTCCGCGCGATCAGGTCTGCCGCCAGATCGCCTTCGCGCTGCGCGATGAGGTGACCGATCTCGAGACAGCCGGCATCGGCGTGATCCAGATCGACGAGCCGGCATTGCGCGAAGGCCTGCCGCTGCGCAAGGGCACCTGGAAGGCCTATCTCGACTGGGCGGTGGAGTGCTTCAGGATTTCACAGGCCGGCGTGAAGGACGAAACCCAGATCCACACCCATATGTGCTACGCCGAATTCAACGACATCATCGACGCCATCGGGGCGATGGACGCCGACGTGATCTCGATCGAGACCTCGCGCTCGAAGATGGAGTTGCTCGACGCCTTCGTCACCTACAAGTACCCGAACGAGATCGGACCGGGCGTCTACGACATCCATTCGCCGCGCGTGCCGGAGGTGCCGGAGATGATGGAACTGATCGGCAAGGCGCGGCGCAACCTGTCGCCGGAGCAGATCTGGATCAATCCGGATTGCGGCCTCAAGACGCGCGGCTGGCCCGAGGTCAGGTCTGCGCTGACCAACATGGTCGAAGCGGCTCGGCAGGCGCGTGGAGCGGCTTAGAAGCTGTCATTCCGGACAGGCCGTTTTACGGGCTGATCCGGAATCCAGACATGATGACAACTGATGAAGATTCCGGGCTCGCGCAAAAGCGCGCCCCGGAATGACGGGCTCTTACTTCTTCTTCCCGTCGGCGCCGAACTGCTTGAGATAGGCGGTGAGATCCTTGATCTCGTCGTCCTTCTTGATGCCCGCGAAGGCCATCTTGGTGCCGGGGATCTTGGCCTTCGGGTCCTTGATGTATTCGGCGAACACCGCCTCGTCCCAGGTGATGCCGGAGTTCTTGTTGGCGTCGGAATAATTGTAACCGGCAACGCTGCCGGACTTGCGGCCGAACAGGCCGTTCAGCTCGGGGCCGACGCTGTTTTTCGCCGTTTCACCAACCTGATGACAGGCGCGGCACTTGTTGAAGGACTTCTCACCAGCGGCGACGTCCTGTGCATTGGCGGCACCGGCAAAGCTGACGGCGGAAAAAGCGAGTGCGGCGGCGAGCGAACGAGCAATCATCTGTTTGACCTTTGAAGCGGGCAGGAAGGCTGGCTGGTGGGGTGAGACGCAAGACTGGTGGGCGTAGCAGAAACCCGCCGCGCCGCGGCGGGTTCCGTCAACGATGTAACATGTCAGGCAAACATATCGGCTGTGATTCCGGCATACCAGCCCATGTTTTCCGCCTGCGTCTGCTTACGCAGTTCGGCCTCCTCGCCGGTCTTCGAGACGAAGGTGGACGCCGCCGCGATCTTGCCGTCCTTCGGCTCATAGGCGCCGCCGATCTTCACCGTATCGTCGGTGTCGATCATGCTCCAGCAGGTATTGGTGTAGCGCGCCGGGAAGGTCCGCGCCGACACCAGTTCACCCCGGATCATCATGGCGGCGACCTTGGCCTGGCTGTTGGCGGAGAACGCGGACTTCGGCATGTCGCCCGCGATGCAGGCATCGCCGAGAATGTAGATATTGGAATCGGTAGCCGACTTCATGTTGGTCGGATCGATGGCGCAGTAGCCGGTTGCGTTGGCGAGGCCGGCATCGCGCGCGATGCTACCTGCCATTTGGGCGGGAATGACATTGACCAGCGCCGCGTTCTTGTAGGTCTCGAACCCCGTCACCACGGTGTTGGTCTTGGGATCGACCGATTTCAATCCGTCATGCACTTTGGGGCCGAGCCATTCGACCATGCCCTTGTAGTGCTTTTCCCAGCCCTCCTGAAAAAGTCCCTGCTTGGAGAAGGTATCCTTCGGATCGATGATGATGATCTTGCTGCGGTCCTTCTTCGCCTTTTTCAAAGCGTGCGCCATCATCGAGACGCGCTCATAGGGTCCCGGCGGGCAACGGTAGGGGTTGGGCGGCGCGATCATCACAATGACACCGCCATTGGGCACGGCATCAAGCCGCTTCTTCAAGAGCAGTGTCTGCGCGCCTGGCTTCCAGGCATGTGGCATCTTCTCTTCCGCGGCCTGCGACCAGCCCGGAACGGAATCGTATTTCAGATCGATGCCCGGCGAGACCACAAGGCGGTCGTAAGGCAGCTTCTTGCCGCTGGCGAGGATGACTTCCTTCTTGTCGCGGTCGATCTTCGTCGCGCGGTCGGCGACGATGGTGACGCCGTGCTTCTTCACCGCGCCGTAGCCGTGGGTAATGGAGGGATAATCCCGCACACCGCCGAGATAGAGATTGCTGTGGAAGCAGGTCTGATATTTCGCCAGCGGCTCCACCAGCGTAACGCTGATCGTGCCTGCACTGTCCTTGGCGATGTATTTGGCGGCAGTCACGCCGCCTGCGCCGCCGCCGATCACCACCACGCGCGGCTTGCCCTGCCCGAGCACCGCAGGCGCACCGAACATCATGACGCCCGCGAACGATGCCGATCCTGAAATCAACTGCCGACGACTGATGCTCACGATGCCCCCTCCAATATTGTTTATTGAAACGCGCGTTCAGTGGACGGCTGAGGATCAGCCGACCTTGAGATAGGCAAAACCTTTCGATTGCAGCGCTGCGACCGTGGCAACACCCGACGGCACGAAGCTGATGAACGGCGCGTCCTTCACCTTGGCCTTGTCGAGTTTGAGCCGCTGGAAGGTGATTTCGCAGAGATAAACCTTGAGGCCGTTCTTCGCGAGTGCGGTGACGCGCTCGAACAGGGCCGGATCAATGGTCTCGTCCTTCCACGGCGTGCCTTCCAGCGTCGAGAGGAAATACTTCACCGCAACGCTGTGCGCGACAACGACAAGCTGCAGGCCGAATGGATCGGCGCCGTAAGCCGAATAATGATTGGAGATGTTGTTGAGCGTCTGGGCGAAGCGCGCGTTGTCGCCGTAGTCGCAGTGATAAAGACACGCGACATCGCCTTCCTTCTTCAGGTCCGCCATGGACAGGTCTTTCGGCGCGGCATGCGCCGCCGTTGCCGCAACCAGACCTCCCGCCGCTCCGATGAGCAGGCTGCGCCGTGTCGCCGAATCGTTCCGATCTGTCATGACACCCTCCGGAATGTTTGGAACCATTACTTCTGGGTCCTGAAATAAGCCGCCAGAGCGGCGATGTCACCTGCCTCCAGCCGTCCGGCTATGGTCTGCATCACCGGGTTGTCCCGCTGCTTGTTCTTGTAGGCGTTTATCACGGCGATGAACTGGTCTTCCGGCCATCCCGTGATTTTCGGAATACCCTGAGCCGCGCCCGAAGCACGGTGACAGGTTACACATTCCGCCGATAAATACTCTCCAAGTTCCCGGTCTCCCGCAGCAGCATTTTCCAGCGCAAGACCCGCCGCCAGAACGAAAAGCAACGCCCTCGCCGACGGCCGCTCCATCAATCGACCTTCGGGCCGGACTTGCTGTCGGGCGTCACATCCACCGAGATCGCCCGTCCGGTCACTTTCGGTGCGCTGCGGCAATCCTTCATGCACGGGTCTTTCTTCCAGAACTGCTTTTCGGACGTCTCGCGGTCGTCTTCAAAGAAGGCCGAGGCGTTCGGCATCTTGATCGAGGTGAAGTTCTTGTCGCTGAGTTCGAAGTTCTCGTCCTTCACGATGTCGTTCATCGACAGCAGATAGGCAACGATCGCGTAGACCTCATCGTCGGTCAGCGAACGCGCATTGCCGTAGGGCATCGCGCGCTTGATGTAGTCGAACGCGGTGGACAGGTCCGGCCAGAACGAGCCGATGGTCTTGTCGGGCCGATCCGCCTTCAGCGTCCCCGCTCCCCCGGCCAGCACCGGCCAGCGGCCCGCGCCTTCGCCAAATTCGCCATGACACGAAGCGCAGCGCTCCTGAAACAACGCATCCCCCTGCTTCACCGTGCCCTTACCCGGCGGCAATCCCTTGCCATCCGGGCGGACATCGGTGTCCCACGCCTTGATTTCCTCGGGCAGCGCGGGACGTCCAAGTCCGAGCTTAGACGAGGTCTTGGTGGCCGCCTGTGCGGCAATTTGCTGCGCATGGCTTGAGCGCGGCGCAGCAAGGGCGAGTGCCACGCCAGCAAGCACCACGAACGCCGTGGCCTTAACCGATTTCGACATTTTCAGTCTCCCCGGTTGAACGCACCAGCCAGGTCTGAATGCCGTTGTTGTGGTAGATCGAATTGACGCCGCGCACCTTGCGCAGTTCGTCCTTGGTCGGCTGCACATAGCCGGTGGAATCCATCGCGCGGGACTGGATCATCAGCTCCTGCCCGTTCCAGTCGAAATCGACATAGAAGCGCACCAGCGACTTCTCCAGCACCGGCCCGTCGATCCGCGCGGTCTGCCAGTTGCGGCCGCCGTCCATGGTGACGTCCACGCGCTTGATGGTGCCGCGGCCGGACCATGCGAGACCGCTCAGCACATTGCGGCCCTTGTGCTTCAGCGGCGCCTGCGGCGACGGATTGGTCACCACCGACTTGGCATCCATGATGAAGGTGTGCTTGCGCGAGCGGCCATCGGCGAGAAGGTCGGTGTACTTCGATGTTTCCTCGCGGGTCTGCCACGGCTGATCGCCGGCTTCGATGCGGCGAATCCATTTCACCCAGAGATTGCCTTCCCAGCCGGGAATCACCGCACGCAGCGGGTAACCCTGTTCAGGCCGCAGCGCTTCACCATTCATGCCGAAAGCGAGCAGGCAATCGTTCAGCGCCTTTTCGACCGGCAGCGAGCGGTTCATGGCGGCGGCGTCCGCGCCTTCCAGCATCAGCCATTTCGCGTTCGGCTTGAGGCCCGCTTCATCCAGCACGGTCTTCAGCGTCACGCCCGTGTACATCACGTTGTGAACCATGCCGTGAGTGAACTGGCAGCCGTTAAGCTGCGCGCCGCGCCACTCCATGCCGGAGTTCGCCGCGCATTCGAGGAAATAGATCTTGTTCACGCGCGGCATGCGCTTGATGTCGTCCATCGTGAACACCAAAGGCTTGTCCACGAGGCCGTTGATCATCAGCCGATGGTCGGCGGGATTGATCTCCGCGACACCCGAATGATGCCGCTCGAAGCAGAGGCCCGATGGTGTGATGATGCCATCGAGCTCATGCAGCGGCGTGAAGTTGACGGAGGACTCCGGCGATGCCGTCAGCCACGACACGTCGCGGCGGATCACGTTCTTCTCGAACTTCGAGGGCATGCCGTAAGGAGTCTTCTGCACGCCGTCGCCGAGATAGCGATTCCAGTCCTGAACCTCGGTGATCAGCGGATCGGGCTTGGCGCCTTCCGCCATCGCAGGCTTGGCGCCGAGCGCAACACCCGCGCCCGCGAGGCTCGCTGCGCCGAGGAATTTGCGGCGGCTGAGAATATCCGCAGATGATGTGTCACTCATGCGGCATCCTTTCTATCTATCTCGATACGTGAATATGTTGAGCGCGACTTTGCATTGAAATGTCCCGCGTTACGCGCCTGAAACTTTGACAGCCCTGTTCGGCTCGACCTTCACCGTGCCACGCTTGCCGACATGCGCCGACACCACGTCCCAGATCGGCGGACCCTGCGTGCCTTCGTTGACGCTGGCCCAGCCCGCGACGCTGTAGCTCTTCGCCGCATCGATCGGCTTGCCGGATTTCAGATGGGTGAGATCGGAAATGCGCGAGCCCATCGGCTTCGACACATCGATCGAATAACCCATGCCGCCGATGCGCACCATGTCGCCGCCGCCCTGGAAGTACGGATCGGGGTGGAAGATGTTGTCGGCGACGTCTTCGAGGATTTCCTTGAGCTGCGCGCCGGTCATCTGGTTACGATAGCAGTTCGGGTAGGTGATCGCGGTGGCGTTGGTGACATCTTCCCATGTGATCGGGCTGTCCGGCAGCAGCGTGCCGCCCCAACGGAATCCCGGCGACAGCGCAATCTCGGCATCGCGCTCCGACAGCATCGCGTCGCAGATCAGATCGTCGAACGTGCCGTTGAAATTGCCGCGGCGATACAGCAGCGAATCCGTCTTGCCGATCACGCGCGCCAGATCCTTGGCGAACGGCGCCCTCACCTTCTCGACCAGCGCGCTCATCGCGGCATCCGGCTTGATCGCATCGGTGAACACCGGCATCAGCTTGAAGCGGACACCCGATACCTTCTTGTCCTTTACCTCGATGTCCAAGCGAGAAACAAACTTGCCATGCGATCCGGTCGCGACCAGCACAGTGTCGCCGACGCGCACGAGGCCCGGCATCGCATCGTGCGTATGCGCGGTCAGGATCACGTCGAGACCCTTCACCCGGCCCGCGAGCTTGCGGTCGACATCGAAACCGTCGTGCGACAGCAGCACGACGATCTGCGCGCCCTCGGCCCGCGCCTCGTCCACCTGCTTTTGCATGTCTTCTTCGCGGATGCCGAACTCCCATTTCGGGAACATCCAGCGCGGATTGGCGACGGCGGTGCGAGGCAATGCCTGTCCGATCACGGCGATCTTCGCGCCGCCCTTCTCGAACATCTTGCGCGCCTCGAACACCGGCTCCTGCCATTCGTTGTCGCGGATGTTCTGCGCAAGGAATGCGAACGGCGCCTTGTCCGCGATCTCCTTGACGCGATCCGCGCCGTAGGTGAATTCCCAGTGGCCGACCATCGCATCGACCTTAAGCGCCGACATGACATCGACCATGTCCTGCGCCTTGGTCTGCAACGAGGTCCAGCTTCCCTGCCAGGTGTCGCCGCCGTCGAGCAGCAGCACCTTGTCCTCGCCGCGTTCCGCACGCACCGCGTTGATCAGGGTCGCGACGCGGTCCATGCCGCCCATGCGGCCGTAGTTGCGCGCGAGCGATACGAAATCATCCGCCGTTAGCGCGTAGGCGTCGGCTGATCCTGCGGCGATGTTGAAATATTTGCGGAACGCATCGTCGGTGAGATGCGGCGGCAGACCCTTGTCCGCGCCGACGCCGAGATTGACCGACGGCTCGCGGAAATACAGCGGCATCAATTGAGCGTGGTTGTCCGCGACATAGAGAATGGTCACCGTGCCGAGCGGATCGAACTTGAGGATATCCGCCTGCGTCAGCTTCTGCTGCGCCGCGACGCGCCCGAGCGGCCCAAGTCCGCCGCCGATGGTGAGCGCAGACGCAGCCGCGCTCGCCTGCAGGAATTCCCGCCTCGATATCATCAGACCACCTACAATAAAGCTGTCATTGCGAGCGAAGCGAAGCAATCCACTCTTGAGAGAGAAGCTGGATTGCTTCGTCGCTCACGCTCCTCGCAATGACGGTCCCGCCTTAGCCGACCGTCAGCTTGTTCTTGGCGGTGTATTCCGAACCGTCGTCATCCTTCCAGGTGAAGGTGAACTCGCCGGTCTCGGACGCCTTGTAGAAGAACGACTGGTACGGATTGGCCGAGATCGCCGGATTCCAGTCCGCCTCAAACACCGGCTTGCCGTTGAAGGTCGCGGTAAACTTGTTGATGATCTTGCGCGGCACGACCTTGCCGGACGAATCCTTGCGCTGGCCCGATTCCATTTCGTGCGAAATGAGGGTCTTGATCTCGATCAGTTCGCCCGCCTTCGCGGTGGCAGGAACACGAACGCGCGGTGTGGGTGCATTGGCCATTGGAAAATTCCTCGCCTGAATCTTTTCTTGTTGAGCGATGTCCGATCAGCCGCCGCAGCCGCCGATGGTGACCTTCACGTTGGCTTTCGTCATGTAAAGGCTGCCGTTCGACATCTCCGCGACGCACACGATGTTCTGCGTCTGCGCGAGGCGCATGCGGGTCGAGGCGGAAGCCTTGCCGCAGGCCGGCGTGAACTTGTAGGTGACGACGCCCGGCAGCGGATTGCCGTCGGCGAACACATGCACCGCTTTCACGTAATCCGAATCTGTCATCGGGCTTTCGACCTCGACGTTGACCGGTACCACGAGGCCGTTCTCGGCGATCTCCGGCACATCGAGCTTGATCTTGCCGCTGTCGAGTTTCTTGTCGCCGTACAGTTTCTTGATTTCGGCGGCGACGGCCGCTTCATCCGCGAACACCATTTTCGGCGCGAACACGGCGGTCAAACCCGCGATCGCTGCAAGCGTCAGCGCGTCACGGCGCGTTGGTTCAGTGAACTTCATCTATGATTCCTCCTGCGGGAGTCTTTTGCTTCCCTTGACGATAGTATCGCTTGACGATGCCAAGCCTGATCTATCATGATCCGGGACACATCATTATATTCTTTTTCGTGAATGTAAAGATGTTCTAGTCTGGGTCTGTGAGTCCGCCTATTTCTACACGCCTTGTAAGGCGCTGCAAAATGAAGCGAACTTCGACACGAGGCTAAACCGGAAGCCGAAAGGGCCGCACAGACGGTCTGACGGAGGGGAGGACCAGGAATGAGACGGACCACGATTCGGTCGGCAATCGCTTTTGCCATTTTGATGTGCGCGTCGAGCGCCCCTGCTCTGGCGCAGGACGCCAGCGAAAAGGAAATCGAGCGTTACCGCGCGATGATTTCCGATCCGATGTCCAATCCCGGCTATCTCGCGGTGGACCGCGGCGAAGTGCTCTGGAAGCAGAAGCGCGGAACCAAGGACGTCTCGCTCGAAACCTGCGATCTCGGTCAGGGCCCGGGCAAGCTGGAAGGCGCGTTCGCAAAATTGCCGCGTTACTTCAAGGACTCCGACAAGGTGATGGACCTCGAGCAGCGCCTGCTCTGGTGCATGACCAACATTCAGGGCCTCGACACCAAGGATGTGATCGCGCGCCGCTTCTCCGGTCCCGGCAAGGCCTCCGACATGGAAGACCTTGTCGCCTACATCGCCAACAAGTCGAACGGCATGAAGATCGACATTCCTCTCAGCCATCCGAAAGAGCAGGAAATGGCGGCGGTCGGCGAAGCGCTGTTCTATCGTCGCGGCGGCGTGAACGATTTCTCCTGCTCGACCTGCCATGCCGAAGAAGGCAAGCGCATCCGCCTGCAGGGCCTGCCGGATCTGTCGAAGCCCGGCAAGCAGCCGCAGGAAACCATGGCCGGCTGGCCGACCTATCGCGTGTCGCAGGGTGCGCTCCGCACCATGCAGCACCGGTTGTGGGACTGTTATCGGCAGCAGCGCTGGCCGGTTCCTGAATACGCATCCGACGCGCTCACCGCGCTGACCGTGTTCCTGCAGAAGCAGGCGGCGGGCGCGGAAATCAACGTCCCGTCGATCAAGCGTTGAGAGAGGAGCGCATCATGACGAAGACAATGAATATCGCTGCGCTGGCTTTTGCCGCAGGCATCATCACGCTGCCCTTCTCCGCCGCCGCGCAGACCGCACCGAAGACCATCGACCCGGCTATTGTCGACGCCTACGTGAAGGCGACCTTCGGCAAGGCGCCGCCGGAATGGCAGGAGCGCATCGTTCCCGACGAGACGCTGAAGACCTGCAACGCCTTCCACAACAACGTGCCGTCGAAGGAAGCCGACGCGATTACCAAGCGCGAGTTGGCGAAGGTGGTCTATCCCGCCGACGGAAAATTCCTCGGTGACTGGAAGGAAGGCCGCAAGATCGCCAACAACGGCCGCGGCGGACAGTTCTCCGATCCGCCGGATACCGTTGCGGGCGGCAACTGCTATGCCTGCCACCAGCTGGAGAAATCGGAGGTGTCCTTCGGCACACTCGGCCCGAGCCTCACCAACTACGGCAAGGACCGCAAATACGCGCCCGACGAGATCAAGAACGCCTTCACCAAGATCTACGATTCGCAGGCTGTGTTCGCATGCTCCAACATGCCGCGCTTCGGCGCGAACAAGGTGCTGAGCGAAAAACAGATCCAGGACCTCGTCGCGCTGCTGTTCGATCCGGAATCGCCGGTCAACAAGTAAGCGGCACGCGAAGCGGAGAACGAGATGAAGATGCGATATCTGCTGGCGATCGCGGCTGTCTGCGCCCTTGCCTCGGCTCCGGCGCGCGCACAGGATGCGACTGTCGCCACCAAGTCGCTCACCCCCGAGATTGCGCTGGACGCAGCCAAGGCCGCGCTCGCCGAGTGCCGCAAACGTGGCTATCAGGTCGCGGTCGCGGTGGTCGACCGTTCAGGCACGCCGCAGGTGATGCTGCGTGATCGCTTCGCGGGTGCGCACACGCCACCCACCGCGACCGGCAAGGCGTGGACCGCGGTCAGCTTCAAGAGCAACACCACCGATCTTGTCGCCGCCACTCAGGCGCCTGCGATGCAGGGCCTGCGTCAGCTTCCCAATGTGGTGCTGATCGGCGGCGGTGTGGTGATCGAGGCCGGCGGCTCAATGCTGGGCGGCATCGGCGTATCCGGCGCGCCGGGCGGCGATGCGGACGAGGCCTGCGCCAAGGCAGGCATCGCCGCGATCAGCGACAAGCTGGACTTCTAAAGCCGCGCGCCTCTTCTCCTGTCGATTCAGGCCGGCGCCTTGAGCTTCTTCAGCCGGAACGACAGCCCGATGAAAATCACCCCGGTGAGCACCGAGAACCAGGCGATCGTCCAGACCAGCGCCAGTGCGCCGGCACCGGGCCGGGCCAGAAGGAGAACGCCGAAGCCGATCGAAAGCAGACCGCCGAGAATCAGCCACCATTCGCCTTCGATTTCCTTGCGCAATTGAATCGCGCCCCAGATCTCCAGCACGCCGATAACGATCGACCAGACTGCGATGAACGTCAGCAGTATCAGGGCAGTCGTGCCGGGCCAGAAGAACGCGAGCAAGCCCGCGATAATGCCGGCGACGCCGACGAGAGCGAGCCACCAGCGCGGTGCTATGGCGCCGCCTCTGCCTGATATTGCGCCCCACAAAGAGAACACTCCGTCGGCGAGCGCGAATGCGCCCCACATCAGCGTGAGAGTCAGCAGCGTCAGGCCCGGCCAGATAAACGCCAATATTCCGAAGAGAATGGCCGCGATGCCGCGCAACAGCACCAGCCACCAGTTTTGAGCGAGAGCTTCACGAAGCGCAAATGACCGGGGTAAGGTCGCCCGCGGTTGAACCGACGTGTCCGACATTGATCTCTCCGTTCTTTGACGTTGCACAATCGTCCCGTTGTTTTCCAACCGTCTCCGGGAGCGACCGATGGCACCGGCATGTTCGAACGCAGGAGCCGCCTTCAGCGCATCCTCGTGACGCCGGTCAGAATTCGCTTGTTGCAGGCCGGTGTCAACTTTTGAAACCTGCATGCGTGCGGAGTCTTGCGCTCAGGTGCCATGACGCCTTGGTTAAAGAGATCTTCCGGAAGACAAAACAATACGCACGGACCGGCGATCGCAGGATAAAACAAGCATGCGCAGCCCGGATGCAGCGACTTCTAATCCCATCATTCCGGGGCGCGCGTTTCCTGGCCCGTCATTCCGGGATGCGCCGCTTGGCGCAGGCCCGGAATCCATCCTGCGGGAATCCGGTGAGTGAACATGGATTCCGGGTTCGCGCGAAGCCGCGCGCCCCGGAATGACGGCGGATCATATGAGCGAGCGTAGCCTGCAACATTTCGTGATGGGGATACGCATCCCCGTGTTCTGAAGCGCGCTTAAGTTCGCCATGTCCTGGTCGTGAGGGGCGCTTCTCGAGGGCGCTTTGAAGCGGAGCAGGATGCGGCGCCTGCGCGTGTGTCTCGCAAACACAACGCCCGGGAGGCTGGGGTCACCGTCCGGGCCAACTATGTGGCTCTGCCGTTTGCCGGCTGGACGCGGAGCGGGCGAAGGCGGCGAAAGCCGTCCGGATCAGGGGTCGAGTAACCTCCCCCGTCCGCACCCGGAAGTACGGTCCCCTCGCCCAAAATCGCCGCAATGGAGCGCCGCAAGGCGATGCGCTTCCGGACGACCATCGCCTCGCACGCGATGCCGGAAGCGAAACGAACACAGGGTGCGCCTCGCGGCGCTCCATGCCCCTCGTTCTTTGTGGGGCACGTTTCATAGATCAACTCGCGCGGTGCGCGAGAGTAATCACGCGTGGCTGTTTGAAAATTGAATCAGGATGGAGTGCGCGATGCTGACATCTCCCTCCCCCTTGTGGGGAGGGTCGGCCGAGCGAAGCGGAGGCCGGGGTGGGGGCAGAAGCGTAACGCGGTGATCACCCCCACCCGGCCCGTTGTTCGCTGCGCTCACACCGCGCCACCCTCCCCACAAGGGGGAGGGATAAGACATCTCACGCCTGGCGCTTGAGCCATTCCGGGAATGGCGCGGACTCATATCCCTTCTCGCGCACGTAACGGAACATCGCGAGAAACTCCGCCGGCTCCAGCAGGCCCGGCATGCGCGCGACTTCCCGCGCCTGGCCGCTCCGTGCGGCAAGCCCGTCAGCCTTCTCGGGGAAGAACTGGATCGTGGGGGTGAAGCGGATGCCGTAGGCTTCGCCGAACGCCTTCTCGCTGCGCTTGCGCCCATCGAAGTCAGTCACTTCGCGCGCGCCGATATGATTGAGATGAAGGATTTCGAAATTGTCGCGGATGTAACCCTCGATCTTCGGGTCCATCATATGCACTTCGTGCATCCGCTTGCAGGCCGGGCAGCCCTTGAGGCCCCACATGATCGCAAAGCGTTTGCCTTTCGCCGTCGCGCCGGTGAGATCTTCGGACACGTCGAGGAAGCTCTCAAGATACCAGTCCATATGATAGATGCCGTCGTCACCGAGCGTCGCTTTCGCCAACGACGGCGATGCGCGCAGGCTCAGAGCTCCCATGCCGAGCGCGGCGATGGCGTGCCGCCGGGTCAGATGGCTTTTGTTGTTGGGCAACTGCGCCTCCCTCTGTCGCGTCAACCGAATGAACTGAATGCAGGAAATGTCTCCAGCAGCCAGCCCGCGATGCGCGGCATGCCGCCAGTCAAAAACAGCACGCCGGTCAGCACAAGAGCCCCGCCGATCACCTTTTCGATAGTGCCCATGTGGCCGCGCAGCCGCGCCATCATCTGCACGAACGGACCGGAGAACAGCGAGGCAAGCATGAACGGAATGCCGATCCCGAGCGCATAGGCCCCAAGCAGCAGCGCGCCGCGCGCCGCCGATCCCTCGATCCCCGCAACCATCAAGATCGCAGCCAGCACCGGTCCGACACAGGGCGTCCAGCCGAATGCAAACGCAAGGCCGACGATATAGGCACCCAAAAATCCCGCGGGTTTCGAGACGTTCTGAAATCGCGCTTCGCGAAACAGGAGTCCGATCCGAAAGACCCCGAGAAAATGCAGACCGAGAATGATGATGATCACACCTGCAACAATGGCGAGGGTATCGAAATACGTGGTGACAGCCTTGCCGATCACCGACGCCGATGCGCCGAGCGCGACGAACACCGTGGCAAAGCCGAGCACGAAGGCGAACGACAGCGCCACCACGCGCCAGTCCGGCCGCCAGCCGCGCGCCTTGTGCTTGTGTGTCAGCTCATCAAGGCTGATCCCCGCCAGAAAACACAGATACGGCGGCACCAACGGCAAAACACAGGGAGAGAGGAACGACAGCACCCCCGCCCCCAGCGCCCCAGCAAAAGAAATGGAAGAAACCACGGATTTCCCGGCTCTGGTAGATACATGCGAATTCGTGTATATGTATCACATGTTTGCAGGATTGCGCGCAAGAACCTCCGGTATGGCAGCTATCGCGTTCGCGGCGGGCGCACTCTGGCCCGCTTTAGCGGGCGCGGCTGAACTCGTGATGTTCGAGCAGGCCGGCTGCGTCTACTGTCAGCGATGGGAGCGCGACGTTGGCGCGCTGTACGACCGGACCGACGAGGCCAAGGCGCTGCCGCTGCGGCGGGTCGATATCCAGAGCCAGAAAATGAGCGGCGTTACCCTCGCCTCGCCGGTTCGCTTCACGCCGACTTTCGTGGTGGTGGACAACGGCCGCGAGATCGGCCGCATCACCGGCTACAGCAACGACAATGCCTTCTGGGGATTGCTCGACGCGCTTGCGGCAAAGGTGCAGACCGCGGCGCGCGAACCGAACCGAATCTGAGCCACCGTTTGAAAGCCATGCCTATGACATCGATCCTTTCATCCGAACTGGAAACCGAACTTCGCGACGGCGCGGAGTATTCGCCAGAACTCGACCAGTTGATGCGCAAGGCGCGCAAGGCCAGCAACTTCCTCAAGGCGCTGTCGCACGAAAATCGCCTTCTGCTGCTGTGCCTGCTCGCGGAGCGCGAGCGGTCTGTCACCGAACTTGAGAACATCCTGTCGCTGCGCCAGTCGGCCGTGTCGCAGCAACTCGCGCGCCTGCGTTACGACGGCATGGTCGATACGCGCCGCGACGGCAAGACGATCTACTACAGCCTCGCCAACGAGGATGTCCGCCGGGTGATCTCGGTGGTCTACGATATTTTCTGCGCGCCAGTGGAGGCCGCGGACAAGAAATAAACCTGCCGCAACGGCAGGCGGACGCGACAAGGCCCGCAAGGCTTCACGTCGCGCCGGTCCGGGAGAACGCCATGCAGAACATGTCTGCCTGGATGCAAGCAATCGGCGGTTTCGCCATCGGCGTGATCGCGGGCTTTGCCGTGCGCCATGCGCGGCTGTGCACCTTCGGCGCGATTGAAGACGCGCTGATGGGCGGCGACAGCCGGCGGCTGCGCGTGTTCGGACTGGCGCTCGGCATTGCCATTCTCGGAACACAGGCGCTTGTTATCGGCGGCATTCTCGATCCCGCACTCGTGACATACACGCCCGCAGCCTTGCCGCTGGTGTCGATCCTGATCGGCGGCGTGATGTTCGGCGTCGGCATGGCGATGGTCGGCACCTGCGGCTTCGGCTCGCTGGTGCGGCTCGGCACCGGCGACCTGCGCAGCCTTGTGGTCGTTCTCGTATTGGGCGGCGCGGCTTACGCAACGCTGCGCGGAATATTCGCAACATTTCGGATCGAGTTCCTGGAATCACTGTCGCTACCCATGCCCGACGGCACGCGCGCCGACATCGCATCGCTGTCGTCACAATTTCTCGGTATCGATACGCGAGCCATCCTCGCGGTATTGGTGGGAACCGCATTGTGCTGGCTCGCGCTGCGCGATCCCCGGCTTCGCCGCGCGCCGCGCCTCCTGTCTGCAGGAGTCGTGCTCGGCATTCTGATTATCGCCGGCTGGATCGTGACCGCGTGCGTGGTGGATGATTTCGCAGGCCCGGCGCGGCCGCAAAGCCTGACGTTCGTCTCAACCATCGGCAAGGCGCTTTACGCCGGCCTGCAAAACGTCACGAATTTCGCCGACTTCGGTGTCGGCAGCGTATTCGGAGTGGTCGCCGGGTCATGGCTTGCCGCATGGCGCTCGGCGGAACTGCGCTGGGAAGCCTTCGACGACGATCACGAAATGCGGCGCCACCTCGGCGGCGGCTTGCTGATGGGCGCCGGCGGCATTCTTGCCGGCGGCTGCACCATTGGTCAGGGATTGACGGCGGGATCGATGCTTGCTCTGTCGGCGCCTCTCGCGATCGGCGGCATGGTCATCGGTGCGCGGCTTGGCATCGCCATTCTGGTCGATGGCTCCCCGCGCGACATGCTTCAGCGGCGCTGGGCGAATTTCCTCGGCAAAGGCGGTCCTGCTGAATAGCTTGCAGGAGGATCAGGGGCGAATAACGGTATAGCCGCCTTCGCTTAGGGTCAGCAGATGCCCGACGCCGACCTGCACCTCAACAGCATGCGGATTGATCCTCGGCCGCTGTCCGGTCTCGCGTTCGATGGTGTCGAGCGTATTGCCGCACACATCGAAGCGGACGCCCTGTGTGATGAGGCTATCGACCAGCGAACGGTTCTCGCTTTCCGCGCGAAGGAGATCGATGCCAGGGCCGAACGCGACCACCTCGATCGCGATCTTGTCCTGTCCGTAGGCTTTCTGCAGATTGCTCGCCACACTCAACACCAGACGCTGCTTCTTCTGATCGGAATCGGAAATTTGCAGCGCGATGAAATGCTCCGCGAACGGCTTGTCCTCGGGAGGTTTCGCCCTGGTCTGCGCTTGTGCAGGATGCGAAATGGCCGACGTCAGCGCGAGGCTGGCAACGGCGGAAAAAAGTTCACGGCGATTCATGGCAACCTGCCTCTTACAACAACGCGCCGGAGGATGCCGGAGCGCACTCAAGAGAACAAGCCACTTGCCGTGAACGTTCCGGTGAACGCTATCGTTAGCGCGTTGCGAGAGCGGGAACGACAGCCGCGCCGCGGATGCCGAGCGCTGCACCGGACAGGATGCCCGCGACGGCAATGAACGACGGCATACCGAGCGTGGAGAGACCGGTCAGGCCCTGCCCGATCGAGCAGCCGTAAGCCATCGCACCGCCGATTCCCATCAGAGCCGCGCCGGAGATCGAGCGCACCATGTGGTTCGGCGAGGTGTAGCCTTCCAGCTTGAAACGTCCGGTCGCAATCGCCGTCACAAGGCTGCCGCTGAGAACACCGACAACAAGCGCGATACCGAAGCTCAGTGAAAGGCCTGTCGAGAGCATCGTGTACTGCAGCGTGTCCGCAATCGGAGAGACGAAGGTCAGTGACGTCACAGGAATCGGGTTGAAGTCATCGGCGCCGAGCCAGCCGGTTGCAAGCCAGCCGGCCGTGACCAGAAGGCCCATCGCAAGACCGGCTGCAATCTGGCCATAAGCATTACGAAACTGACGATCCGAAAACGCGAAGATCAGCAGCGAACCGCTCGCGATCAGCGTCAGCGCGATACGGGCGACAGACTCATCAAAGCCCATGGTGGCGAGCAGCGCGGGCGCGGAAACAGTGGTCGGCGTGATTTGCGTCGCCTGAAGGAATGCAAGGCGCGCAGGCGCGATCAGGCCCTTCAGCGTCATCTGCGCGGTGACACCGATAATGGCGATCACGACCAGCGAGCGCAGGTTGCCCTTGCCAAGCAGAACCAGCGCGCGCGAGGCGCAGCCGTTGGAGAGAACCATGCCGAAGCCGAACAGGAGCCCGCCGGCGAAAATGAGCGGCGCGGAGAACGAAGGCTGCAGGTAAAGCGACTTGGCGATATCGACGAGGCCAGCACCCGCGACAAACTGCGTACCGATGATCGCAACGGCCAGGGCGACGGCATAGCTGCGGACCTTGCGGCCGTCATTGGCGGTCCACCAGTCGCGCAGGCTGCTCATCAGGCAGAAGCCGCTGAGGAGACCGACAACGCCAAAGGCGAGACCAATCGCGAAACCAGCGGAGACCGGGATACCGGGCATGACGGAGTGTCCTCAGCTACATTCAGTAAGATTTGGAGAACAATTATCTATTCGCCCGCCCGAAAACGGTCCATATCGCTGAAAAACTAACGATATTCTTGCCCGCACGGCTTAAAATGGAGAGAATCCTTCCCCTCCCAAGGGCGGCAGGCGGATATTTTTCTCCCGCCGTTCAGCAAAAAATCAGGCCGGCGATGGCACTCTCTATATTGCTGCCCCATAGGCGATCTATTCTGGCTAAAAGAGACGAACGTTCCCTTCCCTCCGCCAATCCCCAGAGACGGCATGAACCCAGTTAAAGCTCTTACGACCCACGGCCAGGCCATCTGGCTCGATTTCCTCGCACGCGGATTCATCGCCAATGGCGAACTCAAGGCGCTGGTCGACAGCGACGGAGTGCGCGGCGTCACATCCAATCCCTCGATCTTCGAGAAGGCGATTGGCGGCAGCAACGAGTATGACGACGCCGTTTCTGCGCTGCTGAAAGAGCGCGACCGCTCGGCGAGCGATCTCTATGAAACGCTCGCGGTGGAAGACATCCAGCGAGCGGCGGACGCGCTGCACTCGGTTTATGACGAACTGAAGGGCGCGGACGGCTATGTCAGCCTCGAAGTCTCGCCCTATCTGGCGCGCGACACCGAAGGCACCATCGCCGAGGCGCAGCGACTCTGGACCAGCGTCGGACGCAGTAACCTGATGGTGAAAGTCCCCGGCACCCCCGAGGGCGTTCCAGCGATTCGCGCACTGATTTCGCAGGGCATCAGCATCAATGTCACGCTGCTGTTCTCGCAGAAGATGTATGCGGAAGTTCTCGAAGCCTATATCGCCGGGCTGGAGGACTTTGTCGCCGGTGGCGGCGATCCGAAGCGCATCGCCAGCGTGGCGAGTTTCTTCGTTAGCCGCATCGACACCTCGGTCGATACTCAACTCGACGGCAAGATCGCTGCCGCAAGTGGTGAGGAAAAGACGCAGCTCGAAGCACTCAAGGGCAAGGTGGCCATCGCCAATGCCAAGCTGGCCTATCAACACTATCTAAGAGTGATCGGAAGCGAGCGCTGGAAAAAGCTCGCGGCGAAGGGAGCACGGGTTCAGCGTCTGCTGTGGGCATCGACCGGCACCAAGAACAAGGCTTACAGCGACGTTCTCTATGTTGAGGAGCTGATCGGTCGCGACACGGTCAACACCGTTCCCCCTGCAACGCTCGATGCTTTCCGCGATCACGGCAAACCGCGCGACAGTCTTGAACAGAATATCCCGGACGCCGAGCGCGTTCTCGCGGATCTCGCAAAGGCGGGCATTTCACTCGATGCAATCACCGACGCGCTGGTCGACGATGGCGTCAAGCTGTTCGCCGAAGCTTTCGACAAGTTGCTTGGAGCAGTCGCGCAAAAGCGCGCCGCCATTCTCGGCTCACGCATCGACGCGCAAACAATCAAGCTGCCTGTGGAGATTGAGAAGAACGCCAAGACTCTCCTGGAGCAGTGGCGTGCCAGCGGCACCATTCGTGCGTTGTGGCAGCGCGATGCCAGGGTGTGGACCGGCGGCGACGAGGCCAAATGGCTTGGCTGGCTCGATGTCGTGGCGCGCGAGCAGAACGAGATCGAGCGCTACGTGGCTTTCTCGGGATGGGTGAAGAGCAAGAATTTCACCGACGTCATCGTGCTCGGAATGGGCGGTTCAAGTCTCGGACCGGAAGTGCTCGCCGAAACCTATGGCCAGATCGGCGGTTTCCCGAAACTGCGCATTCTGGACTCGACGGACCCGGCACAGGTTCGACGGACTGAAGCCACGATCAATCTCGACAAGACACTGTTTATCGTGTCGAGCAAATCCGGCGGCACCACAGAACCGAATGCGCTGATGGAGTATTTCTTCGTGCGCGCCGGGGCAAAGGCTGCCGAGCGTTTTGTCGCAGTCACCGATCCCGGCTCGTCGCTTGAAAAAGTAGCGACCGCGCGCGGTTTCGCGCAAATCTTTCACGGCGAGCCGACCATCGGCGGCCGCTACTCGGTGCTCTCACCGTTCGGACTTGTTCCGGCGGCTGCGGCAGGAATCGATATCGCGGAGCTTCTCGGCCTTGCTGCCGCAATGGTCCGTTCCTGCGGCCCCGACGTGCCGCCTGCGGAAAATCCTGGCGTTCAGTTCGGAGTGGCGCTCGCCGCTGCCGCCAGGCATGGCCGCGACAAGCTCACCCTGACCGGATCGACGCGCATCGCAGATTTTGGAGCGTGGGCCGAGCAGCTGATCGCCGAATCCACCGGCAAGAACGGCAAGGCACTGATTCCGCTTGAAGGCGAACCGCTCGGCAAGCCAGAGATTTACTGGAAGGATCGCGTGTTCATCGATCTGCGGCTGAAGGACGACAGCGACAGCGCTCGTGAAACAGCGCTGGCTGCGCTGGAAGCCGCCGGCAATCCCGTCGTCCGCATTACCGTGACGAGCCCCGCGCATATCGGACAGGAATTCTTCCGCTTCGAGATCGCCACCGCAGTGGCCGGGGCGGTGATGGGTGTCAATCCGTTCGACCAGCCGGATGTCGAAGCCGCAAAAGCAAAGACGCGCGAGCTGACGTCCGCGTTCGAGACGTCAGGCGCGTTGCCGGCCGAGACGGCTGTCGCAACCGACGGCGCGATTGCGATCTTTACCGATGCCGCGAATGCAGACGCTTTGCGAAAGTCCGGGGCCGACGGCGATCTGGCATCATGGCTCAAGGCCCACCTCGCGCGCATCAAGGCGGGGGATTATGTCGCCGCTCTCGCCTATCTTGACCGCCACGACGCCAACATCGCTGCGCTACAGAATATCCGCATGACGATCCGCGACAGTAAACAGGCCGCGACATGTGTCGGCTTCGGGCCACGCTTTCTGCATTCCACAGGACAGGCCTACAAAGGCGGGCCGAACAACGGCGTGTTTTTGCAGATCACTTCGGATAACTCGGACGATCTGGACGTACCCGGCCAGAAGATCAGCTTCGGTGTTATCGAGGCAGCGCAGGCACGCGGCGATTTCGGTGTGCTAGCGGAACGCGGGCGGCGCGCGCTGCGGCTTCACATCACGGGCGATGTGGCGAAAGGACTCGCAGCGATCGATGCGGCGGTTCAAAGCGCCTTGAAATAAGCATCTGTGCGTCAGCGGTCCTGAATCGCTGACGCAATGAATCGATAGATGTCGGTGTGGTCGGCGTTCTTGTCGAGCGCCGACTTGGCGTTCTCCCAAAACGCGGCGATGGTTTCCGCATTCGAGTTATCCAGCCCGACAAGCTTCGACAGATCGGCGGCGATGCGCAAATCCTTGGCCATCAAGGCCAGGGAAAAACCTGACGCGAACGTCTCCGAGATCACGAACTGCTTCATCTTGACGTCGGTGGAGTTGTTCTTGCCGGTCGAAGCATTGAGGACGTCAATGACCGTCTCCGGTTTCAGGCCGAAGCGTCGGCCGACCAGCAGCGCTTCGCAGGCTGCGACGAGTCCAGCGGCGGAGACGTAGTTGTTCAGCGCCTTCATCGCGTGGCCCGAGCCAAGCGGGCCGATCGCAAAAACGGATTTCGCCATGGCTTGCAGCACCGGCTTCGCGCGCTCCACGAGCGCAGTATCACCGCCAGCCATGATCGACAGGCTGCCGTCGATGGCGCGCTTGACGCCGCCGGACACCGGCGCATCGATCAGCGCAATCCCGCGCGCGGCAAGATCCTTGCCAAGCGACTGCGTATCGACAGGCACCGATGAACTCATGTCGATGATCAGCGCATTCTTCGCAAGGACATCGGCGACGCCCTGCTCGCCGAGCACAGCCTCGCGCACGATTCGGCTGTCCGGCAGCATGGTAATCAGGATCGACGCGTTTTTGGCGGCTTCGCGTCCGCCCGCAAAGACCTCTCCGCCCGCAGCGGCGAGCGCATCGCGCGCAGGCCCTGACGGATCGGCACCACGAACCTTGAAACCGGCAGCGATGCAGCGCTTCGCCATGGGCAGGCCCATCTGACCCAGACCTACAAAGACAACGGTGTCGGGTGTCGCCATGGTGCTTATCGATCCAGGTTGGCCTTAGAATAAAATATGCCGGCGCGAGAGGCCCGCGCCGGCAAAACCATAGCGGACAATCTCAGGCTGCGTTGAAACCGGCGATCGCCTTCGCTTCGAGATATTCCTCGAGACCGAACTTGCCCCACTCGCGGCCGTTGCCCGACTGCTTGTAGCCGCCAAACGGAGCGGTGCGCTCGTTCGGCACACCGTTCAGATTGACGTTGCCCGCACGGAGCTGGCGGCCAACCTTGCGTGCGCGCTCAACGGTGCCAGCGGAGACATAGCCCGCAAGACCGTACGGCGTGTCGTTTCCGATCTTCACGGCTTCCGCCTCGTCCTTGGCGCCCATGATCACGAGAACCGGTCCGAAGATTTCTTCGTTGGCAATCGTCATGTCACTGGTGACATCCGAGAAGATGGTCGGACGGACATAGAAGCCCTTGTTGACACCTTCCGGCAGACCAGGACCACCGGCGACCAGCGTGGCGCCTTCGTCGATGCCCTTCTGGATCAGGCCCTGAATCTTGTCCCACTGGATGCGGTTGACGACAGGACCGATCGTGGTGCCCTCGGCGCGCGGATCGCCCGCCTTGGTCTTGTCTGCCACAGCCTTGGCGATCGCCGCGATCTCCTTGATCTTCGCTTGCGGCACGATCATGCGCGAAGGCGCGTTGCAGGACTGGCCGGAGTTGTTGAACATGTGCGCTACGCCGCCGGTCACAGCTTTGGTGAAGTCCGCGTCGTCGAGAATGATGTTCGGCGACTTTCCGCCCAGTTCCTGGCTGACGCGCTTCACGGTGTTGGCGGCACGCTTCGCAACGTCGATTCCGGCGCGGGTCGAACCGGTGAACGAAATCATGTCGATTCCCGGATGTTCACTCATGGCGACGCCGACATCGGGGCCGAGACCATTGACCAGGTTGAACACCCCCTTCGGCACGCCTGCTTCATGGAGGATTTCCGCGAAGATCAGTGCCGACGACGGCGTGTATTCCGACGGCTTCAGGATCATGGTGCAGCCAGCCGCGATCGCAGGCGCGACCTTGCAGGCGATCTGGTTGAGCGGCCAGTTCCATGGCGTGATCATGCCGACGACGCCGACCGGCTCCCGAACGACGACGGCGGAGCCGATCGGCTCTTCGAACTGGTAGTTCTTGAGAACCTCGAGCGTGGAGGCAAGATGACCGAGGCCAGCGCCGGCCTGCATCTTCTCGGCCATCGGCAGCGGCGCACCCATCTCGTCAGACACGGCAGCGCCGATATCCTTCATGCGGGTCTTGTAGACTGCGATGATCTTTTCGAGCAGCGCGACACGCTCCTCGCGAGTGGTCTGCGAGAAGGTTTCGAATGCGCGGCGCGCTGCAGCAACCGCCTTGTCGACGTCGGCTTTCGATCCAACCGCAATCTCATACATCGCTTCTTCCGTCGCCGGATTGACGACAGGAATAGACTTTTTGACGACGGGATCGACCCAGCTTCCGTCGATATAGAACTGCATACGATTGGTCATGACGTTTCCCTTGACTGCCGCGTTCTTGCGTAAAGATGGATGGAATCGATCATACGATCGGTGAATTCATCTACCGGTCCTCGCCGGTATCCCTCAATCGTATCGTTGTTGTGGCGGGAGCGAAAGACCATCCTTGGCCGTTTACCGCCGCCCGCGAATGCAACGCATGCGAGGCATGCATTCGCTCTCCCGGTTTGACACGCCTTGCGAGAGCCCTGCCCGCGAAAGAGGGTTTTTACGCCGTTTTTCATCCTTTTGACAATTGCTTGAGTTTAGCCATTAATATCGGTTTTTCCGATGCGAGAAAGTGGCGATGGACACCGAACTGGCCCGGACTTTCCTCACCGTCGTCGAAGCCGGCAACTTCATCAGCGCCGCCGACCGGCTCCATGTCAGCCAGTCAACCGTCAGCACGCGCATCCATACCCTGGAAGAGCTTCTCGGCTGCGTTCTGTTTGTCCGCAACAAGGCCGGAACAACGCTGACGCCCGCCGGCCGTCAGTTTCAGCGGCACGCGACGGCACTGGTGCGAACGGTCGCCCAGGCACGTCATGATATCGGTATTCCTGACGGCTTCGGCGGAACACTCGTGATCGGCGGGCGGATCGGCTTGTGGGAAGAATTCCTGCTGGACTGGCTGCCGCTGATGCAAAAAGCAGCGCCTGCAATCTCCATCAGGGCCGAAAGCGGGCTCGAGCCGGAAATCATGCAAGGCCTCATCGAGGGCCGGATCGATATCGGCGTGATGTATACCCCGCAAAGCCGCCCCGGCCTGAAGGTCGAGCAACTGTTCGACGAGTGTCTTGTGATGGTATCGACGAGTGCGAAGAACGCGCCTGAACCACAAGCAGGATACATCTATGTGGACTGGGGTCCCGAATTCTACGCAAGGCACAGCGCATGCTTTCCGGGTTTCGGGGGGCCCGCGCTGACGGCCAACATCGGCTGGCTTGGATTGCAGCATCTCATGAAGAACGGTGGGTCCGGCTATTTTCCGATGCGGATCGTACGTCCGCATCTGGCATCGAAACGATTGCGCATCGTGGCTGGCGCGCCCGAATTCTCCATGCCTGCCTATGCCGTTTATCCGATCGACAGCGGGCGCGACATCATCGCCGGCGCAATTGAGATCATGCACCGGCTGGCTGGCTCGGCGGCGAAAGGCAAAACTGCCACAAAGCCAGCCAAACGAGCCGCGCGTGCATCATCGCGCTGACCTTTGGTATTCAACGCAAGCCGATATATCTGTTTTTTCGATATGATCGGCCAGGATTTCTCGCTTGTCAGCAAGTGTGCCGCAACGAGGATAGCAGCTGTCTTACGACAAGCGATGGAGGAACGATGTATCAGACATCATCGGGCCAGGAGACTGAGCTCGCCGGCAAGATCCGGAAATGCCTGGCCTCGCCATGCTGGTCCCGTGATGCCGACACGGATCAGTCTTCGAGAGAAACTTTCAATAAGCCGGCACACGCGCCATCAGCACCACCCCAATGAGACAAAACAATATGATTGCCGTTCCATCCGGTCTTGCCGACGCGTTACTGACATCCGCATCGGATGCCATCATCGCGACCGATCGTGACGGCACAGTCACGTTCTGGAATCCAGGCGCTGAGCGGATTTTCGGTTTCTCATCCGATGAAGCGATGGGACAGCCGCTCGATTTCATCATTCCCGAGAATCTCAGGGCGCGACACTGGGCTGGATACCGGCACACGATGGCGACGGGCGAGAGCCGCTATGGCGCAGGGGATCTGCTCTCGGTTCCAGCGCTTACCAAGAGCGGCCAACGCATCTCTGTCGAATTTACAATCGTCATGCTGCGCGATGCGCACGGCCTGCCCGACGGAACGGTCGCGGTTCTTCGCGATGTCACCCGAACCTTCAAAGAGAAGCTCGCTTTGCGACGCGAGATTGCGGAGCTTCAGCGAGCGCCTCGGAGCGGGTGACCGGCCTCTGCTGCACTGTTTCTGAAAACCTGATCTGATTTGACACCGTTCGGAGCGAAAGGATACCGTTCCGGACGATGTCATTTCATCGCCAACAGCCGCTGGCTGGCATCCCAATCCGACGCTAGTTGCGTTGCAATAACAACGTCCCGGCCCAATGCTGGGCAAATAAATGTGCAGGACGATGCTTGCTGACAATCAAGGGCACCGGTTTTCAGAGCTGGTAAGAGGTATCTTAGCGTGACCGAAAACATTGTTGCGGAAACCGCCGAACGTATCTTTTCCGACCTCGCCGACGCCCAGAACATCAACAACGCCATAAACGACAGCTGGAAAACACCGCTCTGGGTTGCACTCACCGACGCGGGACTGCCGCTGACGTGGGTGCCGGAAGACTGCGATGGTTCGGGTGCCAGCCTCGCCGATGGATTCAGCGTTGCGGGTTCGGCAGGCCGGTTTGCGGTTTCAATTCCGCTGGTCGAAACAATGCTCGCAGGCTGGCTGCTGGCTCAGGCCGGACTTCCCTCACCCGTCGGTAAAATGACCGTTGCCCCGGCGCGGCCGCAGGATCGCATCACAATCAACCCGGACGGCTCGCTCAGCGGACGGGTCCGCGCCGTGCCGTTCGCCTCTGAAGCGGCGCATATCGCGGTGATCGCGCAAGGCGCGAAGGGCTACTCCATCGCGCAGGTGGAAGCCTCTGCCTGCCGGATCGAAGCTGGTGAGAGCCTCGGCAGCGACGCGTCGGACACCGTAACGTTCGATGACGTCAAACCGCTTTCGACAAGGCCCGCTCCGTCCGGTACGACGCCTGCGTCCTTGATGCTGATGGGCGCGACCGTGCGCAGCCTGCAAATCGCTGGCGCGCTGGAAACCATGCTCGACATCACGGTTCGCTATTCGAATGAGCGTATTGCATTCGAAAAGCAGATCTCGAAATTCCAGGCGGTGCAGCACAATCTCGCCCGACTTGCGGGCGAAGTCGCGGCCGCCGTCGCAGCGGCTGGATCGGCGGCCGACACCATTGCGAACAGTTCCTCCTTCGACGATGCCGTATTCCTCGAGGTCGCGTCTGCCAAGGTTCGCTGCGCGGAAGCCGCAGAGAAAGGCACAGCGATCGCGCATCAGGTGCACGGCGCTATCGGCTTCTCGATGGAGCATATCCTGCATCGTTACACGCTGCGTGCGCTGGGATGGCGCGACGATTTCGGCCACGAAAGTTACTGGGCAACTGAGCTCGGCAAGTTTGTCGCCGCGCGTGGCGCGGACGAATTGTGGCCGCTGGTCGCATCGCGCTGACAAGGGAAAACAAGGCACATGACCGCAGCGCTTCGTTTTGATCAAATTCGTCTGCCGGAAGAATGCGAAACACTCCGGCATGAGGTGCGCGCCTTTCTCGCCGAGGAAATCGCCGCTGGCACCTTCAATCCGCATGAGCCGCAACGCGAAGACACAGACGTCCCAGAATTCAGTCGCCGGGTCGGTGAGCGCGGCTGGATCGGCATGACCTGGCCGAAAAAATATGGCGGCCACGAACGCACATTCCTTGAGCGTTACGTCGTTACCGAAGAAATGCGTATTGCCAACGCGCCAACCCGCCGCTTCTTCGTAGCCGACCGCCAGAGTGGTCCGGTGTTGCTCAAATACGCCAACGAGCGAATCAAGATGGACATCGTGCCGCGCATCTGCCGCGGCGAAGTCTGTTTCGCCATCGGCATGAGCGAGCCCAACTCCGGCTCCGATCTGTTCGCGGCAAAGACGAAAGCCACCAAGACCGACGGCGGCTGGCTGATCAACGGGACGAAAATCTGGACCACTTCGGCGCACATGGCCGATTATATGCTGGCGATCTTTCGTACCTCGCCTCCCACGAAGGAGAACCGCCGCCACGGCCTGACGCAGTTCCTTGTCGATATGAAGACGCCCGGCATCACGGTCAATCCAATCGCACAGATCAGCGGGCTGAAGGAATTCAATGAGGTTGTATTTCAGGACGCCTTCATGCCGGACGATCACGTCCTCGGCGAAATCGATGGCGCATGGAAACAGGCAACCAGCGAGCTGGCGTATGAGCGCAGCGGGCCCGAACGGTTTCTTGAGACCTATTATGTTCTGACCGAACTGGTGCGTGCGTTGGGGCCGAACCCCGACACGCGCGGTGCAGAAGGCATCGGCCGGCTTGTCGCGCAGCTTCACACTATGCGCCGCATGTCGGTCTCTGTTGCAGGTATGCTGCAGGCTGGGAAGGAACCGGTGGTCGAAGCGTCGATTGTCAAGGATATCGGCACGATCTGGGAGCAGCAGCTTCCGCATCGCGTGCGTGACCTGGCTGCCTTCATCGATACCGATGCGTCAAACCATCGGACCCTTGAAGATCAATTGGCCTTCGCCACCAAGATCGCTCCGAAATTGACCATCCAGGGCGGAACGACGGAAGTACTGCGCGGCATCATCGCGCGTGGACTTGGGTTGCGCTGAATCAACAACGAATGAAAGAGGACTTTTCAATGAGCGGCTTCACCGACATCGGCGTGGAAAAACACGGACACGTTACGCTGATCGAGATTCGCCGGCCGCCGCTGAATTTCTTCGATTTGTCCCTGATACGCCAGATCGCCGATGCTCTGGGGGAGATAGACAAGGATATGGACAGCCGCGCCGTTGTGCTTGCCTCGCAAGGCAAAGCTTTCTGCGCCGGCGCAAACTTCAACCGGCCAGCCGGATTTGACGGCGATGCCGCTTCAGGCGACGGGACGACCGGCGACCTTTATCTCGAGGCCGTTCGCATCTTCAGCAACAAGAAGCCGATCGTCGCCGCCGTCCAGGGCGCGGCTATCGGCGGCGGACTTGGACTTGCAGTGTCAGCCGACTTCCGCGTCACCTGCCCCGAGGCACGTTTCGCTGCAAATTTCACCAAGCTTGGATTTCACCCCGGCTTCGGGCTGACTGTGACGCTGCCTGAGGTGATCGGGAAGAACAATGCGGCAATGATGTTCTATACCAGCCGCCGCGTGACCGGCGAAGAAGCGTTCAATATGGGACTCGCCAACGTACTGGTGCCGCAGGATCAGGTGCGTGCCGAAGCTTTCAAGCTCGCCAACGAGATCGCCGAGAACTCGCCGCTGGGATTGATGTCGACCCGCGCGACGATGCGGGCGGGCCTTGCGGATCGGGTCAAGGCACAAACCGATCACGAACTCGCTGAGCAGACATGGCTACGCGAAACCGAGGATTTCCAGGAAGGCATCAAGGCGACCGCAGAGCGGCGCGCCGGAAATTTCAAGGGACGATAGTCAGTAGTTGAAGGTACTGCGCAGACCGAACACCGCAGCGTCCTTGATGCGCCTTGTCTGGGTCGGGTCGTTGGGATCGACCACGCCCCCTCCCGGATGAAAGACATACTGGAAAACGGGCTGAACGGTCCAGCCGGTTTGAAGCTCCGCCAGGTAAGTCATCTCGAACACAGCTTCAAAATCGCGCACCGGATACGGTGTCCCCGTAAACGCCTGAGCATCGCGATCGGCTGCGCGCGCCGCGTCGGAAATGCGCGCATAGGTCATAGCCACGCCGAACTTGTCGTTGGGACGCGCGTCACTGAAGCCGGAAAACTGGAAACCGCCGTCGATGTAAAAGCTGATAAGGTTGCGATCCGACGGACTGATGGATGTCCGGACGAAAAGGCCGACACCCTTGTCAGAACCCGGCGTCGCGCGCGATAGCATCTGCTCGTACACCCCGAAGATTCCCTGATTCCCTCGCCGTTTCAGCGGGACACCCGTGCTCAGAGGGTCCGCCTGAAGAAGGCCATCCGCCGCGTATCGCATGTCGCCGAAATCGCCGAGATGCTTCCAGGCTCCTCCCGTGAGAGTGCCCGGCAGCTTGCTCTCGCCTATCTGAAAACCGTACTTGAGCTGCCCAATCATCCAGGCCGGATCATTGACGCGAAACAGCAATCCGTGCGGATTTGCGATCTGTGGATCAACCAGCCTGTCCGGCGGCGCCGCATCGCCGTCGAAAATCGCGGCATAAGCCGTGATGTCGTCGGCCAGTTGCGCCTTGATGCGAACGCCCGGCACAGCCAACGGCGGCGATGGACCGCCGCTCAACAGATTGATGCCGGTGATACCTGGCCAGCCAAGCGCCGAGTTGGTGAAAATGTCGTCATACTTGCTGTCGATAAATTCGACATCGGATGCCTGCTGTCCAACACGAACCAGCAATGCGCCGCCGAACAGCGATTGCTCAATCCACAATTCATACAAACGCGTCGCGTTGAGCGCTTCGACGCCGCTGACCAGCATGAGGTTTCCGATATAATCGCGCGACAGACCCTGACCGTGAATCTGGAACATGTTGGCGTGGAACTTGGCGCCGGTCCAGCCGACAGCTTTTTCGAGATCGATATCCGTGCCGAAATCGAAACGACCTGTATAAATCGAACCGCGCCGCATACCGCCGGATGCATTGCCGAACACCTCCGATATATAGGTCGCATTGAACTGAATTCCCCAATCAGCCAGAATCTGGCGCGGGCTTTTCGCGACAGGCTCGTCTGGCGCTGCTTTCGGATCGGCCGCAGCAGCGCCTTGCAGCAATAACCCAAATATAATGCTGGTGGTTGCAATCGTCCGCAGCAGTGCGCAGGGGTACCGCACGGCGTTTCCAGTTATCTCAGAATACCAAGGCGCTTCATGATGAAGTATGCGAGCGCGGATGACGAGACGATCAGAACACTGGCGGTCAGAAAGCCGGTTTCCACGTCGGTTAATGGCAGTCCCTTGGTGTTCATCCCGAAAATGCCGGTGACCAGCGTCGGCGGCAGCAGCAGCGCCGTCAACACGGACAACAGGTGAATGCTTTTATTGGTCTGTTCCTCGATCTTGAGATGCAGTTCTTCCTGAAGAAGCCTGCTCCGCTCGCGCATTTCCACGACCACGTGGTCGAGCGCATCCAGCCGCTGCGCCAGCTTGCCGGCGCGCAGCCGCAATGCCGGTTTGAGTGCATCCGGCCCTTGCAGATCGAGACGTCGGAATATCAGGAGCAAGCCCGACAATTGACGATGCAGACGGACACAGGTTCGGCGCAAGCGACCCAAATCCCTGCGAAGGTCGGCCGTATCGTCGGAGAGTATCTTCTCCTCAATGCTGTCGAGGCTCGCGGCAACTCGTTCTGCAACACGCTCCATTGTCTCGGCTACATGTTCGACAATGGTTTCAAGCAGAGCAGCCGCGCTACCAATACGTTGCTGACCGCTTTCGAGGACCCGCCGTGTCGCATCGACGGCGCACAGTGCATGGTGACGACCGCTCAGCAGCAGCCGTTCCGTCATGACAAAATGAAGGTATCCGGTTTCCTCGGTGACGCGGTCGATGGCACGCACAAGATCGGAAAAGACACCGTAGATGCTGTCGTCAGCAGCATGGATCTGCTGAAAATTATCCCGCGACAGTAGCAGCGCCTTGCCGGCTTCGGGAACATCGAGATCAGCCGACGCCAGCCAGTGATGAGCACGCACATCGCCGAGATTGAAATGTAACCAGAGCAGCCCGTCACCGCGCAGATCGATTGGTTCGTCGACGTTCAGCGCTTCGGAATTTCCATTGGCATGAATCCGGAACGCCCACACCAGGCCTGGAATCTGTGCCGCATGCGGCGAATGCCCGACCGCGACACTCTCAGTCATCAACGCTTCTGCTTGCACAATACGCCCCAACGCCTAAAACTTACGACGCCCTGGATGGCTGAAATTGAACCACCCGAATACCGATCCGATATGACGACAGGTTTGTTACAGGCGCATGTCAGCGCCGGTCATTCCGCCGCCTCGGCCAGATCGTCCGCTTCCTTGTTGTAGTCGTGTACGACACGCCCATAGGGCAGCGTCAGATCGGCCAGAAAGTGGTGTGCCCCGATCACGCGTCTGACCGGAAAATCGGCGACCGGTGCGTTGACATGCGGAATGAGATGCAGCCGTCCGGGCCCGATCCAGGAGCCCTTGACGTTGATGTCAGTTAGGTTGATCGCAACGAGCTGGCAGACTTCGGCGCGGCCATCGACACCGGGGATCAGCTTCAGATTGATCTGGGTCTTGGACAGCGCGGCGCGCGTGATCTCGCCGTTCCCCGCCATCGCCTCATGCTTGTACCCCATGGTGCCCATCGCCACCTGCTGACCGGAATACTCCAACGTACCGGTCAGCGTATCCTTCACGACCTCGAGCTTCGGATGTGCATACTTCTTCGGGAATCCCCAGATCTCGCGCCCCGCTGCAATCGGCGGATCGTCATCGAGATACATCTGCGAGACGAAGTTGACCTCTTCGCCGTTCAGACGCGCGGGAATGACCAGGCCAGACTCGGTGTAGCTGCCGAAGCCGGACGAGTCCGGCATCTTGATCCACTCATAGTGCACGATCGGACTGTCGATCGGCTCTAACGGTTCGGGAAGTCCGGCCCGGATCAGACCAGGATCGGTCTCATAGGTGATGACCAGAAATTCGCGGTCGACAAAGCGATACGGCCCTGCCGGATAACTCGGACCGGCGGCAGGCATCGAGGGCAGCCTGAGAATATCTGCTCTGCGCATGGAATCATTCCTTTTCGGTGCACGGTCCAGCCGCCGTCAACAGCTAACGTCGGTCCTTGACATGATCGTGAGGAAATTCCTTCAGTCTGGTGACACCCTGCGTCTGCACGCCCATCCGCGGACAGCGGATTCCGCGATCAAAAAGACCACCTGTCACGACAGCGTCACCGCTCGTCTGAAATCTTCGCACCGGACTTCGAGACACGCATCGACGGGGAAAATCATGGACGCGCGAACACCAAAATCCGAAATTTCGGGATCGAGGAACTGGCGGCCCGATCGCTGCGATCGTGTGGCGCTCGTTCTTCAGGGTGGCGGCGCGCTCGGGGCTTATCAGGCCGGCGTGTATCAGGCCCTGCACGAAAGTGGCATGGAGCCAGACTGGGTTTGCGGCGTGTCGATCGGCGCGATCAATTCCGCCATTATTGCAGGTAACCCACCGGAGCGACGTCTCGAACGGCTGCGGACGTTTTGGGATCGCATCACCAGCCGCAAGGTCTGGCACTACACGCCGGACGGAGACATCTATCGCAAGGCCCGCAACCTGACGAGCTCGTTCCTGACGACGACCATGGGCCAGCCGGGCTTCTTCAAGCCGCACGACGTCAATCCATGGTTCAGCCCGGCCGGGGCCAGGACAGCAACCAGCTATTATGACACTGCGCCGCTGCGGGCATCGCTGCTCGAACTCGTCGATTTCGACTTGATCAATTCACGCAAGATGCATTTCGCAGTCGGTGCGGTGAACGTCCTGACCGGAAATTTTTTGTACTTCGACAACAAGAAGGAAGTCATCGAACCTGAACACGTGATGGCCAGCGGCGCGTTGCCGCCTGCCCTGCCCATGGTGAAGATCGGCACCGATCACTTCTGGGATGGCGGCATCGTTTCAAATACGCCGCTGCAGCATCTGCTCGATCAGGAAGACAAGATGAACTCCCTGGTGTTCCAGGTTGACCTGTTCAATGCCCGTGGAGCCCTGCCGCGCGATATTCAGGAGGTCATGGCTAGGCACAAGGACATCATGTACTCGTCCCGCACGCGCTATAATACCGACGTCTACAAGCGCATGAACAATCTGAAGACCGACTTCTACAAGGCGCTGCTGAAGGTCCCCGAAGACAAGCTGACCGATCACGAGCGCGCACTGCGCGACCGCTTCGCGGACCTGCCCGAAATCACCATCCTGCAGATGATCTATCAGCAGAAGGCCTATGAGGGCGATTCCAAGGACCACGAATTCTCGGCCACCTCGATGCGCGAGCACTGGCTGAGCGGTCTGGAGGATACGCGCCGCACACTGAAGCGGCGCGAATGGCTGGCGATGCCGGAGGCCGGCATGGGCCTTGTCGTTCATGACGTGCACCGCGAGAAGGATTACTGAGCCTCCGCGCTCGCATCGCCGGACGGAAAAAAAGCCCGCGCTCTTGCGCGGGCTTTTTATGTTGCCGCCGTTGCGGCAAGCTAATCAGAACAGGTGCGAGAACAGCACATAGAGACCAGCCGACAGGCAGATCGCCGCCGGCAGCGTCAGCACCCAGGCCATAAGCAGGTTGCGGATAGTGGCCATCTGCAAGCCCGAGCCGTTGGCCGCCATTGTTCCGGCGACGCCAGACGACAGCACGTGTGTCGTCGAGACGGGAAGGCCGAAAATGTCCGCCGCGCCGATCGTCCCCGCAGCAACGAGTTCAGCAGATGCACCCTGCGCGTAGGTCAGGTGCGTCTTGCCGATCTTCTCGCCGACGGTGATGACGATACGCTTCCAGCCGATCATGGTGCCGAGACCCAGCGCGATGGCGACCGCGATTTTCACCCAGGTCGGGATGAACTTCGTGGCGCTGTCGAGCGAGCCTTTATAGGCATTGAGGGTTGCGACCTCTTCCTTGTTGAGATCGTTTTCCTTGTCCTTCATCAGGAAGCGGATCGCCTCCGAAGTCAGGTACATGTCGTTGCGGGTGTTACCCACCGCCTCGGCAGGAACCTTGTTCAGCGTGCCGTACTTCTGCACCTGATCGCCGACGTCCTTCACGAGAACCGCCAGCGACGGATAGGTGCCTTCGTTGATCTTGTGCAGCGAAACATACTGAGTCACTACCGGGCGGGGATCGCCGATGATGCTATGACCGGCGCCCTTCGCAGCGATCACCTTTGACGCGGCTTCTGACGTCTGCTGAAACTTGATGACCTGCGATTCCGGCAAGGCGCGGTTCAGCGCGTAGGCGGTCGGCACAGTGCCGATCAGGATCAGCATAATGAGGCCCATGCCCTTCTGACCGTCGTTTGAGCCGTGCGCGAAGCTGACGCCGGTGCAGGTCGCGATGAGGATACCGCGAATCCACAGCGGCGGTGGCTTGTTGCCTTCCGGAGCAGCGTAAAGCGCCGGATTGCGAATAACGAACTTCAACACCAGCAACAGAAGTGCCGCCATGCAGAAGCCGAACAACGGCGAGAGCAACAGCGCGTAACCGATTTCCGTGGCCTTGGTCCAGTCGACACCCGAGGTACCATCGCGTCCACGCATGACCGCATTGGCGATACCAACACCGATGATCGAGCCGATCAGCGTGTGGGAGCTGGAAGCCGGAAGACCGAAGTACCAGGTGCCGAGATTCCAGACGATGGCCGCGATCAAGAGCGCGAACACCATGGCGAAACCGGCACTGCTTCCGACCTGAAGAATGAGCTCAACCGGCAGCAGCGAGACGATGCCGAAAGCAACCGCTCCGCTCGAGAGCAAAACGCCGAGAAAATTGAAGAATCCGGACCACATCACGGCGAATTCCGCCGGCAGCGAATGGGTGTAGATCACCGTTGCGACGGCGTTGGCAGTGTCGTGGAAGCCGTTGACGAATTCGAAGCCGAGCGCAATCAGCAGCGCAACAAATAGCAGAATGTAGGGAAGATAGGTCGTGACCTTGGTGCCGGTGGCGTCGATATCGACGTAAATGCTGTAGGCAACGAATATTGCACCCGCCGCGAGGATGCCAAAAAACAGGATCATTGTGAGTGGATTGAAGCCCTTGTCGAGATTCGGCCTGGAGGCCGGCTCGATGGGTTGCCCGTCGGCGATCCCGGAACTTAATGTAATGTCGCTCATCTCATACCCCTTATGAAACTCAGGGGTTCTTTTTGACCGGTTAGCTTGAAGGTTGGATGACACCTTTCATATCGGCACAGCGACGAGCGCAGATTTTCCGCAAATCGGCGCATCTCCCTTGAATTTGCCAATGGCGTGCGACGAGACTTAGAGATCTTCTAGAAATAGCGGCTACCCCAGCGCAGCCGTTTCATTTTGCTTGTCCGCCAGTTCAAGCACCCAGGCCAGGCTTACGCCCAAACCCAGACCGAGCAGTACGCTGACGAATAGAACCCCGATGGGAAATGTACGGCTTGACTCCGGAGATGCTGTTGCACGGCTCAATATCCGGGGGCTGGTGTTGTCCGGTCGCACCTGCTGAGATCTGGCCAGGATAGCCTGATACGCCGCACGGTTTGCTTCGACATCGCGCTCCAGCTCCTTGAGGCGTGCGCTCGCGTCGTGCGTTTTGCTCAGGTTTTGTTTTGACGCTTCGAGACGGTTCTTCAGTTGCGTCACCGTCGCGCGGGCACGTTCCAGATCGGCTGTGACGGACTGAGCCACGTCCTGAATTTCGCCTTCCAATAACCGCCTGGCTTCGGCTGCCTGCAGCCTCGCGATCACGCGGTCGGGATGGCGTGGCCCGAGCGTTTCGGACAGATCAATTTCCAGTCGTCTTGCCGCGACATAACGGCTTCTGAACGTCCCGATTGCCCCTCCCCTGATCGCATCCGGTATTCCGCCGCCATCCAGGATTTTCCGGGCACGCTGGAGCTGATTCACCGTCGAACGCAGACCGTTAACCTTGGCCTCGGCGGCAGCCACCTGCTCTGCAATCTCGCTCACCTGTTTCTCGGCGCCGGATTGCCCCGCAGCCACCATCGCCTGGTTATCATTGCGATATCTCTCATACCGCTGCTCGGCGTCTCGCAAGCGCGTCTGAAGTGTCTCCAGTCGTGCACCGAGAGGCGCAACGTTGCCCGGCGTCGCTTCCACACCAACACGCTCCTGTTCCACATAGCTGTCCATCACTGCGTTGGCGATGCGCACTGAGGTTTCGCGATCCGGCGTAACGACCTTGACGGTCACTGCATTCGAGTCTGGATTGCGGGCGGTGCTAACCGCACGATTCAACTGTCGCAATGCCATGGAATGCGGCTCAGCGGGGGGAGCAACTCCAACACCGGCAAGAAGCGCGAAGAGAATCCCCTTCGACCTGCCGCCAAAAAGCGGATCGGTATCGAGCTTCTCTTTTGCGACAACTCTCTCGAGGACGCTGCGCGACGTCAGGGCGCTGATCTGGTTGTCCATGCCAACCCTGACAGTGTCTGGACTGACCGGCTGGCCGGCTGCAGCTTGCGCAGGCAGGTCGAGCACAAGTTGCCCGGACGCAACATATTTGGGAGCCGATAGCAGTATCCAGGCAAGGCTGATCGCAGCACAAATGGCGGCTACCGCGCCGATAAACGCCGCCCTCCGGCGCAGCATCGTTGCGAAGCCGTGCACATCCAGGGCGGGGACCTGAATCCGGGACAGGTACGCATCGCGCCTGTCGTTTTCAGAAATCGCCATACAACGTCCCTACGCTACGCGTCTTGGGACGGGATAATCCGATAAATCAGCAGTCTTGGCGAGACCAATGCCCGTCTAAACGCCGCAAAAATGCCCTCATCAGCGCTCGACGAATGCCTTTTCGACGACAAATTCGCCGGGTTCGCCGTGATTGCCTTCGGTGAATCCCTTGTCGAGCAGTAACGTCCGCGTGTCCTGAAGCAGCGCCGGGCTGCCGCAGATCATGACACGGTCGTGTGCGGCCTCCAGCGGAGCGAGCCCGGCATCGCTGAACAACTTGCCCGACGTCATCAGATCGGTGATCCGGCCGCGATTGCGAAACGGATCGCGCGTCACCGTGGGATAGTAGATCAATTGGTTGCGGACCAGCTCGCCAATCAGATCGTCCTTGGGCAGCCGTTCGGTGATCATCTCGCCATATGCAAGCTCGGCGACACGGCGGCAACCGTGCAGCAGCACCACCTTCTCGAAGCGATCGTAGGTTTCCGGGTCCTTGATGACGCTAAGGAATGGCGCAAGCCCCGTGCCGGTGCCAACCAGATAGAGATTCCGGCCACTCTTGAGATTGTCGATCACCAGCGTACCGGTGGGCTTGCGCCCAACAATTATCTGATCGCCTTCCTTCAGATGCTGAAGCCGCGAGGTCAGCGGACCGTCCGGCACCTTGATAGAAAAAAACTCCAGCCGGTCCTCGTAATTGGCGCTCGCCACGCTATAGGCGCGCAGCAGCGGCTTCTCACCGACCTTCAGGCCGATCATTGTGAATTCGCCGTTGCGGAATCGGAATGATGGATCGCGCGTCGTCGTGAAACTGAACAGCGTGTCGGTCCAGTGATGAACGCTGAGGACGCTTTCCTGATTGAAATTGCTCATTTCGCTTGATCCGGTGTACGGGGCAACGACGGGGCAAAATCAGAAACGCGGAGACAGATTGCCTCGCCAATTCATTTGTGTACTAATGAATAATCCAGCTTGATACCGCCGTCAAGCCGCGCTCAAGTTGGAGCCGACCCGCTGAAAAAGCATTGCACAGAAGGGAAGAATCCATGGCCAACGACGCGCCCCAGGACACCACCGGCCCGACCAAACTGGTGATCAGGAATATCGGTCTGATCCTAAGCGGAGCCATGGAGCAGCCGATCCTGGACGCCGACACCATCGTCGCGGAGAACGGCAAGATTACCGCGATCGGGCGGGCCAAGGACATCGACGCCGAGGGCGCGACCACTGTCATCGACGCCAACGGAACGACGGTCACCCCCGGCCTGATCGACAGCCACGTCCACCCTGTCGCCGGTGACTGGACCCCGCGGCAGAACCAGATCGGCTGGATCGACAGCTTTCTAAACGGCGGCGTCACCACCATGATCTCGGCCGGCGAGGTTCACATGCCTGGCCGTCCGCGCGACGTGGTTGGCGTCAAGGCGATGGCGATCTTCGCTCAGCGTGCGTTCGACAATCTGCGCCCCGGCGGCGTCAAGGTTCATGCCGGTGCACCAGTAATCGAACCCGGGATGACGGAAGAGGATTTCAAGGAGTTGGCGGCAGCCGGCGTCAGGCTGCTCGGAGAAGTCGGTCTCGGCGGCGTCAAGGATGGCCCGACTGCGCGGAAGATGGTGGCATGGGCACGCAAATACGGCATTCAAAGCACGATCCACACCGGTGGTCCGTCGATTCCCGGATCCGGCCTGATTGACGCAGACGTGGTGCTTGAAGCCGACACCGACGTTGTCGGCCACATCAACGGCGGCCATACAGCCCTCCCCGACAGCCAGATCCGATGCATCTGCGAAGGCTGCAAGCGGGGCCTTGAACTGGTTCATAATGGCAACGAACGCTCAGCCCTTTACACCCTGCGCATAGCCCGCGAGATGAAGGAGCTGAACCGTGTCATTCTCGGCACGGACGCTCCCGCAGGTTCAGGCGTGCAGCCACTCGGCATTCTGCGCATGGTATCGCTGCTGTCGTCACTTGGCGATGTACCGGCGGAAATCGCATTCTGTTTTGCCACCGGCAACACCGCGCGGATGCGCGCGCTCGACTGCGGCATGATTGAAGTTGGGCGCGCCGCAGACTTCGTTATCATGGACAAGGCCCAGCATTCCGCCGGCAAGAACATTCTGGACAGCGTTCAGCTTGGCGATCTGCCCGGCATCGGCATGACGATAATCGATGGCATGGTCCGTACGCATCGCAGCCGCAACACACCGCCTGCAACAAAAGTGCCGGAGATCGTCGCACACTAGTCAGCGGGACATCATCGCAGCTTGTTCAGCAGTGTGACAAAGATTTCGCGCTCCCTGGCATCGAGCGGCGCGAGCGTTTCTTTCGAGATCGCCAGGGCGTTTGGAGCAGCTTTCTCCGCCATCGCCTGTCCCGCTCGTGTCAGGCTGACAAGAAGCCGGCGGCCATCCTGCGGGTCCGAGCTGGTTTCTGTTAGCCCACGGGCAGTCAGTCGATCGATCACACCTTTGATGGTCGCAACGTCCATTGCGGTAAGGCGGCCGAGCTGGTTCTGCGAGCACGGCCCGGTCTCGGTCAGCTTCGCTAATGCTGCCCATTGCGTCGGCGTAAGGTTGATGCCGATTTCCCTTGCGAAGATCGCCGCGTGACGCTGCCAGACCTGACGCAACACGAAGCCGATCTGATCCTCAAGCACATAGGGCTGCTTTTTCGGACTTCTCCTCGGAGGAGCACCCTTGGTCGGCGCGGCAATCTTGTTCTGAGCGGCCTTGGCCATTCCCATTCCCCTAATATCTTGCCTTCATCTGGTAGACCTCGTGACTGCTGCGATCGTCACACCGCCAGATGGGCGTCGCGAATGTCGGGACGCGCCTCAAGTTCGCTCATGGTGCCGCTGAAGCAGATTCGCCCACGCTCGATGATATAGGCGCGGTCGGAAATCAGGTTGGCGAAATGAAGATTCTGTTCGGACACAACGATGCTGACGCCCTCTTTCTTCATCGCGAGAATGGCGCCTACCATCTGCTCGACGATCTTCGGCGACAATCCTTCCGAGGGCTCGTCAAGCAGGACCAGGGACGGATTTCCCATCAAAGTCCGGGCAATGGTCAGCATCTGCTGTTCGCCGCCGCTCATGCGTCCACCCATTCGGCCGCGCATCTCGCCGAGATTCGGAAACAGCGTGAACAGCTTTTCGCGGGTCCACTGTGGAGCATTCTGGCGCGGCGGTTGACGGCCAACCTCCAGATTCTCTTCCACCGTGAGATCGGTGAATATACGGCGCTCCTCCGGCACATAACCGAGCCCCCCACGCACAATGGCATGGGTCGGTTGAGCCGAAACATCCTTTCCCTCGAACACGATCTGACCTTCACGCTGTTCGACCAAGCCGACGATCGACCGGAACGTAGTCGACTTCCCCGCTCCGTTGCGGCCCAGAAGCGCCACGACCTCTCCATCGCCGACCTCAAGGGCGACATCGAACAGGATGTGAGCCGGGCCGTAGTAGCTGTTGAGTCCCTGAACCGAGAGCTTCATGCGGACGTTCCCTCCCGGTGACGCGCATCGTAAACCAGCCCCTCGCCGAGATAGATCGCTCGGACCTGGGGATTTCGCCGAACTTCCTCTGGCGTCCCCTCCGCGATCAGTGAGCCCCGATTGAGTACAAGGATGCGATCGGCGTGCTCGAACACCACATCCATGTCGTGCTCGGTGAAAAGAACACCGATGGATTTCTCGCGGGCGATGCGCGCGGTCAGCCGCATCAGTTCGACGCGCTCGCGTGGCGCCATGCCGGCCGTCGGTTCATCCATCAAAAGGAGTTTGGGCTGATTGGCGAGTGCGATCGCGAGTTCGAGGCGCTTGAGGTCGCCATACGCAAGTTCGCCGCACGGGCGCTCTGCGTAGCCGCTCATGCCGACAAGGTCGAGCAGCCGGTTTGCTTCGGCGCACTCAAAGCCTGGCGTGGAACGCCACATGTTGAAGAGCTGCGCGTTGTAAGAGATCAGCGGAACCTGGACGTTCTCGCGCACCGTCATGGTGGGGAACGTCGCGGTGATCTGGAATGTGCGGCCGACGCCAAGCCGCCAGATCGCACGCGGCTTCTTTCCAGTCGTGTCATTACCCAACAAATTGATACGGCCACTGTCCGGAACATTCTGGCCATTGAGCATGTCAAAGCATGTGCTTTTGCCGGCTCCGTTGGGTCCGATCAGCGCAAGAATTTCGCCGGCCGCAAGGGAAAACGACACGCCGCGCACCGCATGAACGCCGCCATACGATTTGGTCAAGTCTTCGACTGACAGAAGTTTAGGTGCAGCACTCATTCGGCGCTCTCGATTCTTGACGCCAGAATGGCAGGTTTCGATGCACGTGAGTGACGCCGCGCTCGAACTGTTTCCAGCATACCGACGATACCCTTCGGAAACGCGACCACGATCAGCACAATGACCGCGCCAAGCACGAGCTTGGACCAATCCGTCTGACTGACCAGCCAGATGTTCAGTGCCTTGAAGACAATCGCACCCACCACTGCACCGGAGACCGTCTCGACACCGCCCAGGAGCACCATCACCAATGCATCGACCGACAGCGAGATGCCCAGGCTGTCGGGAAATACGCTGCCCTTGAGGTATGCAAACAATGCACCGCCGATACCGGCGACGGTGCCCGCAATCACAAACGCAGTCCATTGAATACGCTTGCCATCGATACCGATGGCTTCGCTGCGCAAAGCGGAATCGCGGGTCGCACGCAACGCATAACCGAACGGCGAAAACACGATGATGCGAAGCAGCACCACCGCAAACGTCGCGATGCCGAGCGACAGCCAATAAAAATGAACCGGCCCCGCCGCCCATGCATCAGGCCAGACACCCAGAATTCCGTTGTCTCCGCCTGTCACCCCAACCCACTGGAACGCGATCGACCAGACGATCTGGGCGAAGGCCAGCGTCAGCATCGCGAAATAGACGCCTGAAAGCTGAACTGCGAAAAATCCGAAAATGGCGGCTCCGATCAGTCCAAACAGAGGCCCCAGCAGCAGACACACGATCATCGGCAGGCCCACAGCCTTGGCGAAGAAGGCAATACCATAGGCTCCGAGACCGAAATACGCCGCATGCCCGAACGATGCGAGTCCGCCGACCGACATCAGGAAGTGCAGGCTCGCTGCGAAGATCACGTAGATCGCGATCTCCGCACCGACCGTAAGGGCGTAGTTGCCGCCGAACACCGGAAGCGCTGCCGCAACAATCAGTACGGCCAGCACCGCGAGACGTTCGTTCATGGTCAGCGGCCGCCATGGCCGAACGGTGAGGCCTGGCGTCTTCCGCGCGACTGCTTCGGGTTTGCCAAACAGACCCCAGGGCCGAACGATCAGGACCGCCGCCATCACGAGGAATACGAGAATAATCGAGATCTTCGGGAATATCAGAATGCCGAACGCATTGAGCTCGGAAACCAGCACGGCCGCGACGAATGCACCGGTGATGCTGCCGAGGCCACCAATCACGACCACGACGAAAACATCCACGATGATCCGCAGATCCATCGCATGATGAACGGCGTCGCGCGGAATTTGCAGCGCGCCGCCAAGCGCGGCCAGAAACACACCAAGCGCAAAGACGCTGGTGAACAACCACTTCTGATTGACACCCAGCGCGGCCACCATGTCGCGATCCTGCGTCGCCGCGCGGACCAGAACGCCCCAGCGCGTGCGGCGGAACAGCAGCCACAGTGCACCCAGAACGGCGGGGCCGAGCCCGATCAGGAACAGATCATAGGAAGGGATATTCTGCCCGAAGAAGTCGACAGCGCCCCGGAAGCCGGGAGCGCGGCGGCCCACAAGGTCATCCGGGCCCCAGATCAGAACCACGATATCCTGGACCATCAATGTCAGGCCAAAGGTGGCAAGAAGCTGAAAGAGTTCCGGCGACTTATAGATCCGCCGCAGCAACACCATTTCGACCAGCACGCCCAGGACCGCAACGACCAGCGCCGCAACGACAATGCCACCCCAGAAACCGAGCGCGCCGGACAGCCGCTCTGTCAGGGTAAACGCGACATACGCGCCCAACATGTAGAATGCGCCGTGCGCAAAATTAACTATCCGGGTGACGCCGAAAATAATCGACAGTCCCGAGGCAACCAGAAACAGCGACGCCGCGCTCGCAAGGCCGGTCAGGAATTGAACAAAGTAGAAGCTCATATGCGATCCACGGCTGGAAAATGCCGCGGGCGCATCGCGCGCCCGCGGTCGCTAGACTCAGTCTTTTGGACGTAACTTCCCGACTTCCGCATCGCTCGGCAGGAAATCCTCGCCCTTGCGATAAGCGCTATCCACCATCACGCCCTTGCCGTCCTTGAGCGCTGTCTTGCCGACATAGGCGCCGAGGGTGGATTGATGATCGATCTTGCGGAAGGTGATCTGACCGAACGGAGACGGCATCGACAATCCCTCCGCCGCAGCGATCATCTTCTCGGGATCGGTCGAATTCGCCTTGATGAGAATTGCCGCCGCAGCCTTGATCGTCTGATAACCGACGATGGAGCCAAGTCTCGGATAATCGTTGAACTTACCCTGATACGCCTTCAGGAAGGCATCGTGCTCCGGCGTCTTGATGCTGTACCAGGGATAGCCGGTGACAATCCAACCTGACGGTGTTTCTTCCTTCAGCGGGTCGAGATATTCCGGCTCACCGGTGAGGAAGCTCACCACCGCCCGGTCCTTGAACAGACCGCGCGTGTTGCCCTCGCGGACGAATTTGACGAGATCCGCGCCGAAAGTCACATTGAGGATGGCTTCAGGATTGGAATTCGCAAGCGCCTGAACGATCGGACCTGCATCGATCTTGCCCTGCGGCGGCCACTGTTCATCTACCCACTGAATGTCGGGCCGTTTCTCGGACAGCAGCTTCTTGAAGACCGCAACCGCCGACTGACCATACTCGTAGTTGGGTGCGATGGTCGCCCAGCGCTTGGCGGGCAACTTTGCCGCTTCCTCCACCAGCATCGCAGCCTGCATGTAGTTCGATGGGCGCAGGCGGAATGTGTAACGATTTCCCTTCGACCAGGTGATCGCGTCGGTCAGAGGTTCCGCCGCAAGGAAGAACACCTTTTTCTGCTTGGCGAAATCGCTCACCGCGAGACCAATGTTGGACAGGAACGTGCCAGTCAGCATCACCACGTTCTCATTCGAAACCAGTTCGTTGGCGGCAGTCTGAGCATCGGCCGGTTTGCCGCTATCGTCCTTGGACACGACAACGAGCTTCTTGCCGTTGATACCGCCCGCGGCGTTGATTTCCTCGACAGCGAGCTGCCAGCCCTTGCGATAGGGCTCGGTGAAAGCAGGTAGCAGCGAGTAACTGTTGATTTCGCCGATCTTGATTTCGCCGCTCTGCGCCATGGCAGTTGTCGCCAGTGCCGAGCCAGCCAAACCGAGACTCGCGGCAAGCGCAAACCCGGACAGACTGCCGAAAAGACGTTTTCTTCGTTGCATCCCAACCTCCATTGTTGCCAGGACCCGCGTCCCGTTCACTTCCCGTCCGCTCCTTATCCCGGTGGAGCGGTTCGGTCTTTCTTTCGCATCAAGCGCAAACAGACCGCTAGCGCAATCCGTCCTCGCCCTTGATCTCTCCAATGGTCAGACCGCCGACTCGCGGCAACGGCCGCCCACTGTCGGTCACGGCAACCGCCACCATGATTTCGTTCGCCCGGGGTGCATCATTGATCTGCACTTCCATCCCGTCGAAATGACTCCGCACGAACGCCGCATCCTTGTGGCCAAGGGGAATGTCGAGCACCGTTCCCAATCCGCCGCGCTTTTTGGAGGATGGAATCAGCGCAGCCCCCTTGCCTAATACCTTGCGCACCGGCGCTCCCATCTTCGGATGCAAGATCGCTGCCGCGTGCTCCAGTTCGCCATTCTCGCCGACGGCCGCCGCCTTGCCGTAGCTTTGCGCTTTGCCACCTTCGATACCGAGCGCTGCAACGGCCTTTAAGGCGAGCAGTTCGCCAAGTTCCTCGCCAATCGAGATCAATGGCGACAGGTCATCGACAAACTTGCCAGCAAACGGATTGTCGATGACGGCGACAGCGGCAGCGCGACGGGTCGGCGGCGAGACATCGCGCCCGCCCTCCATCAGCGTCTCCTCGACCACCGTGACGATCTTGCGAATGACGGCGCTCATCGTAGCCCATCCTCTCCCTTGATCTCATTTGCCTTGAGACCGCCGACCCTGGCGTGAATGCGCGAGCCCGTGGTCATGACCAGTGCGAGAAGCAACTCGTCGGCACGTGGCGCGTCAGGGATACCGACTTCCATGGCATCGAAATGTGACCGTACATACGACGCGTTGATATGCGTCACCGGAACATCGAGCCGCGCACCCGGACCGCCAACCTTCTTGGCGGACGGTACAATGGCCTTGGCCTCGCCAAGAATCTCGCGCATCGCGTAGCCGCCGGGCACATGCCACAATGCGCCATGCTCGAGTTCACCCAACGCACCAACAACCGCACCTTTGCCATAGCCTTGTATCGCGTTCGGGTCTCCGCCAAGCGCCTTGAGCAAGGAACACGCCATTGCAACACCGAGCGGCGTCAAATCATCCATGAATCCTGCGATATCCTCGACATAACGTCCGGCGAACGGATTGCGGATCACGCACAGCATAGCCCCACGGCGTAACGGCTGCGCCGCCGGCTTCCCGCCTTCGTGGAAAATCTCCTCAATCACGGTGGCGCGCTTTCGGATCACGACCTCAGACATACGGCACACTTTCAGTTCCGGTTCGGGCGGCTACATACGGCGGAGGTCGCCGCGCAACACCATCGATATTCTTCAGTGCAACAACGCGTGTTTCGCCTTGCAGATGCAACGCCGCGCCATCGATCAATTCGGCTTCCAAGAGTAAAAAGGCGGTATCGGCCCCGAAATCCAGCGCTGCCGCAATGTCGTTCAATGACAGTTCACCGACCTCGCGAGTGACCAAACGAGCACCGAGATCGCTATCGGGCTGAATTTCGTTTGCCGGGCACCGGACGATGGCGGGATGCTCCGGCAAATCAACCGCATTGGCGATAATGGTCGCCGCAGCATCGGCCTGCGCGGCCGTTTGCGCCAGAACCGTCACTGCGTCGGCAATCCCCAGCGAAAAGCTGCGGCCACGCCATCCGCTGGTTGCGATGCCGCGCGTCTTATCCTCCGCTGCAATCCGAGTTTTCCCGGTCAGATTCGGTTTGTCAGGTCGATCGACGAGGCCAATCGTGAAATGCTGGCCATTGCCGAGATGCAGCGCAATGTCGCCGCCGTTGTTGACATAGGCACGATCGAGATCAGCGGCCTTCACCATCGCCCCGAGAATTTCCTCGGCGACGGCGCCGGCGACGGCGGCCATCGGCGTAACAAAATGATCGGCCGCGAATGGAGCAACCGCATCATACATCCGGCGCGCGACATCTCCCCTCAGCAAACTGGCTGGAGGCTGTGCCTGCTTACGCAGTTCCGATAATTCGCCACAGAGTTCGTCAAGAAGACCGGTGAAACGGTCTAGGGCAGCCTGGTACGCGGCACTGACGTTCGCCGCAGTTCCACGCGCCTCCACAATCAGATCGATCGGGCCGTCATGCAGGTGAATCCGCCTACCGTCCGCGAGCCATCCGATTTGTGGGAGGCGTTTCATTTGCGCGATCTCGGCTCGGAAAGTTGTTTCGGCAACTGGCGGACTTCCGTATTGTTCTTCAATGACGCCAATGGCCGCACATGATCCATGTGACCACCGAGTGCTGCGTAGTCCGACAATCGCAGGGTGAACTCGATCGGCGCGACCAGCGCGGGTGTCGGCACATAGCCGAAGGCTCCTTCCGGCATCAGCGTCACATCAACCATGAATGTGATGCCCCCACCTGGCCAAACATAGACCGGCGCGCCGCCACAGGTCACCGACGTCAACGCGTCCTTGACCGACCGTGTCAGCCGGACCGGGTTGTCCGTCACGCCCGCCCGGAGCGAGCCGCCAGCGCCGCCCATGAACAGCACGGTGCACAGCGCGGGCTCACAATTCTCCTGAATCCGCTCGACGGACAGCTTGAGATCGGCAGGCATTTCCTTCTCGACCGGCTTCAGCGCCTCATCGAGCTCGAAATACGCAGCATGCTCGCCGGTCGTACTCACCATCATTATCCGCAGACCGGGTCGTGCGGTCTTGGGATCAAACGGACCGAGTACCGACAAGGGATCGGAAATATTCGTACCGCCCCAGCCAATACCGGGTTCAGCGACCTGAAAATAGCGTCCGGGCGTCGAGCGCCGCCCCTTCAGTTTGATCCCGGTCTCGGGAATATCGAGCAACTTGCCAGCCTGATGTTCCGACAGCACGCCGGTGATGTGATCGTCCACCACGACAACTTCATCGACCTTGCCGTGCCACTGCTTCGCGAACATCCCGATGGTCGCCGAACCGCAGCCAACCCTCATCCGCTCTTCCGGAACACCATTGACGATTGGCGGGTAGCCGGCTTGCACCACAACAGTTGCACCACCGTCGATCGTCATCTCGACAGGCTTGCCGTTGGACAAATCCATCAGCGCGTCACAGGTAACCCGGCCTTCCTTCTTGGAACCGCCCGTCAAGTGGTGAACACCGCCGAGCGACAGCATCTGCGAACCGTACTCGCCGGTCGTGACATGCCCCACCGCCTCGCCCTGTACGCGCACTGTCGCGGTTTCAGGGCCGAGATAACGGTCGGTGTCGATCTTCACCTTGACGCCGCAATAGCTGAAGATGCCCTCGGTCACCACTGTGACCATATCGACGCCATCGACCTCGGAAGAAACAATAAACGGCGCGGGCTTGTAGTCCGGATAGGTTGTGCCAGCGCCGATCGCCGTCACAAAGACACCCGGCTCGTGAACGATCTTGCCATCCCAATCGCCACCGGTCTGAAACGGAACGAGCCGCCCGCCATGGGACACCGTGCGTTCCAGCACCACATGCGGATCGACACGAACAAGTTCGCCATTGTTGTTGGCATACCGATCACACGCCCCTGCAGCGCCCGGCTTGATGTAGCACATCACCGGACATGCATCGCAGCGGATCTTGTCCGAACTGCCGGTAGTGACGGCGTTTGTTTCAGTCAGCATGACCAAACTCGAGTCCGAGCCAAACTGAACTGACGAGCAGCGCTGACGCCGCGAGGATAAAATTCCGTCCGTCCACATCCGGCATTTTGTTCGTATACGAACGATGGTGCGCGCAGACCAGAAACCTGTCAAGCGCCGCCGCGTGCGAAATCCCGGACTGCCGAATAAAAACTCAATTGCCTACCGTTGGTGATCACAAATCGTGCAATGCATCATACCCGCGAGACAGCGGCATTTTCTGTTCTCTCACTTGGCTTGCACGTTTGTATACAAACGGTATCGTTGTGGCACGCGTTGCCGGAGTTTGCAGCGCAACAGACCGGACCGTGACGATGAGCATGATGCAAACAACGATCCGCCTGAACGTCAACGGGAGCGTTCGAGATGTCGAGGCGGCGCCGGACACTGCCCTTCTCTACGTGCTGCGTAACGACCTCGAACTGAACGGACCGAAATTCGGCTGCGGGCTTGGGGAATGCGGCGCGTGTACGGTTATCATTGATGGGGTGGCGGCACGCTCTTGCGTCATTCCCGTCAGCGGATGTGCGCAGCGAGACATCCTCACACTCGAGGGTCTTGGTTCGCGAGATAATCCTGATCCGGTACAGAAGGCGTTTATCGAGGAACAGGCCGCGCAGTGCGGCTACTGTCTCAACGGCATGATTATGGCGACGAAGGCTCTGCTTATGCAGAATCCGCATCCCTCCGAATCCGAAGTGCTGAATACATTGCAATACAACCTGTGCCGATGTGGTGCACACATCGAAATCCTGCGCGCTGTGATGCGCGCCGCCGGTCATGCTGTCGAGGAACAACAATAATGGCGGCGGATTCCCCGATGGACCGCCAGCCCTCACTCTCGGGAACGCTGTCCGTCGTGCGCTCGGCTTCTTCGGGCAGCAATGAAGCAGCTTTCGAGACTTTCATTAAGGTAACCGCAGAAGGGACTGTTACCGCATTCAATGGCCACGTCGACCTTGGGACCGGCATCCGTACCGCCCTCGGTCAAATCGTCGCGGAAGAGCTCGACGTCTCGTTCGCGCGCGTGGTCGTTGTATTGGGCGATACATCGGTTGTGCCCAACCAGGGCGCGACTATCGCCAGTGAGACCATTCAGATCACGGCCGTGCCGTTGCGCAAGGCCGCTGCGCAGGCCCGCCACTTTCTGCTGGCGCGCGCCGCAGAGAAGCTCGATCTGCCGGTCCACGATTTGTCGGTGGAGGATGGCCTGATCCGCGGCCACGACAACCGCAGCGTCAGTTACGGCGAACTTATCGCCGGCGAAAGCTTCCGACTAGAACTCGCCGACGACGTCCCGGTCAAATCAGTCGATGCCTACAAGATCGTCGGGCAGTCGACACCGCGCGTCGACCTTCCTGCCAAAGCGACAGGGGAGCTGGTTTATGTACATGACGTGCGGGTCCCGGGCATGCTGCACGGCCGAGTGGTCCGCCCGCCGTATGCCGGGGTCGACGCGGGAAATTTTGTCGGCACCAGCCTGATAGCCGTTGATGAATCGTCGGTTCGCGATATCCCCGGAATTGTATCGGTGGTGCAGATCGGCGACTTCGTCGGGATCGTCGCCGAGCGTGAAGAAAACGCGATCAAGGCAGCTACCCAGCTAAAAGTCACCTGGAAACCGACGCCCACGCTGCCAAATCTCCAAGATATTGAAACCGCGCTCCGCGCCAATCCAAGCGCACCGCGCACGTTAGTCGATAAGGGCGATGTCGATGCTGCCATCGCGTCCGCGGACAAGCCGCTCAAACGAACCTATGTTTGGCCGTATCAGATGCATGGTTCGATTGGACCATCCTGCTCGGTTGCCGACATACAGGACGGCGTCGTGCGGGTCTGGTCCGGCACACAAAATCCGCACATTCTGCGCACCGACCTTGCACTGCTTCTTGCACTGCCGGAATCCCAAATTGATGTGATCCGCATGGAGGCTGCGGGTTGCTATGGCCGCAACTGCGCTGACGACGTGTCCGCCGATGCTGTACTGCTATCGCGTGCAGTGGGCCGCCCGGTTCGCGTGCAACTGACACGCGAGCAGGAACACGCGTGGGAGCCGAAAGGCACAGCGCAACTGATGGAGGTCAACGGCGGACTGCACGCCGACGGCAGTGTCGCCGCCTACGACTTCACAACGCGGTACCCTTCGAACGGCGCGCCGACGCTGGCGCTGTTACTGACCGGAACTGTTCCTCCGGTGCCGGCGGTGTTCGAGATGGGCGATCGGACCGCGATTCCGCCCTATGACTACGACGCAATCCGTGTGGTCGCGCATGATATGCCGCCGATCGTGCGAGCATCCTGGTTTCGCGGCGTATCGGCGCTGCCGAATACATTCGCGCACGAGTCCTACATCGATGAACTCGCAACCGAGGCCGGCGTCGATCCCATTGAATATCGATTGCGCTATCTGAAGGACCCCCGCGCCGTCGATCTTGTCAACGCTGTCGCTGAGCGCGCCGGGTGGACTCCCCGCCCGGTCTGGCAAGAACCGGAAACCGAAGGCGATGTTGTCCGCGGACGCGGCTTCGCTTACGCGCTTTACGTCCACAGCAAATTCCCCGGCTACGGTGCGGCGTGGTCGGCCTGGATCGCGGACGTGGCGGTCAACAAGTCAACCGGTGACGTGAGTGTGACGCGCGTGGTTGCGGGGCAAGATTCCGGGCTGATGATCAACCCGGATGGCGTGCGCCACCAGATCCACGGCAACGTCATCCAGTCGACCAGCCGGGCGCTGATGGAAGAAGTTTCGTTTGATCGGACTGCGGTGGCCAGCCGGGAATGGGGCACCTACCCGATCATCAAGTTTCCAGATGTCCCCAAGATCGATGTGCTGATGCTGCCACGCCAAGATCAGCCGCCGCTTGGCGTCGGGGAATCCGCTTCTGTCCCCAGCGCGGCAGCCATAGCCAACGCGATCTTCGACGCAACCGGGGTGCGGTTTCGCGAGCTGCCGTTTACCCCGGAGCGCATCCTCGCCGGGCTGCGCGCCCAAGAGCCGATACCAGCTGCGTTGCCAAGACCAACGTCTAAACCGCAGGAACAGCCAACCCAAACTCACAGCGATCCGTTCCGCAAACGGCGTAATGTGGCTGCAGGCATCCTCGCAACATGTGCCGCGGTTCTCGGCATTGCTGCAGCGGCGCTGCCGTGGCGATCAATTGCGCCAATTGCCCCGCCGGATAAATCGACCTATTCGGCGGCGACCATTGCCCGGGGCCAGCAACTCGCCGCGCTCGGCAATTGCGCGGTGTGCCACACGGAGGCCAATGGTGTCGTCAATGCCGGTGGACGCGCGCTCGAAACACCATTCGGCATCATCTATAGCACCAACATCACTCCCGACCCCGAAACTGGAATCGGCGCATGGTCCTATCCAGCCTTCGAACGATCAATGCGCGAGGGCATTCACCGCGATGGCCGACAGCTCTATCCCGCGTTTCCCTATAATCACTTCGCCAGAGCAACCGATGCCGACTTGCAGGCGCTCTACGCCTACCTGATGGCACAGGCGCCGGTCCGGGCCGTCAATCGGGAAAGCACGCTGGCGTTTCCCTTCAATCTCCGCCCTCTGCTGGCAGGTTGGAATGCACTGTTTCATAAGCCGGACGTCTTCGCGCCCGACCCTACCCGCTCGCCTGTGTGGAATCGCGGAGCCTATCTGGTCGAAAGCCTGGGTCACTGCGGCGCTTGCCACACGCCGCGCAACGCCTTGGGCGCGGAGAGAAATGCCAAAGCCTACCTGGCCGGCGGGGTTGCGGAAGGCTGGGAAGCACCACCGCTAACCAACCTGTCTCATGCGCCGATTCCCTGGAGCGAAGACGAATTCTTCGCTTATCTGCGAACAGGCATATCCCGTTTCCATGGTGTTGCCGCCGGACCGATGGCGCCCATCGTAAGAGATCTTGCGTCCGTGCCCGACGCCGACATCCGCGCCATGGCGGTCTATCTCGCCTCCTTCAACAACACGACAATTTCTCCGTCGGCTCAGGATGCCTTGGCAAATCGGCTGGAAACGGCAACAAGCGTGAAAGCGGCTTCGGCGTCCGCGACAGGCTCACGAATCTATGACGGCGCCTGCGCTGTGTGCCATCAAGTTGGTGGCCCGGTTCTGTTCGGCAGCAGACCATCGCTGGCCCTGAACACCAACCTGCACAGCGACGCGCCGGATAACCTCATTCAGATCATTCTCCATGGCATCGACCAGCCGGTATCCAGCGATCTCGGCTACATGCCGGCATTCAAAAACAGCCTCAATGACCAACAGGTCATGGAGCTGGTTTCATACCTCAGGCAACAGTTCGCCCCAGACAAGGCGCCCTGGACCGACGTGGCCACGGCGATTAGCCGGGTTCGCCGTGGAGGCAGGCCATAAAATAGCACCCAGTGGCTGGCTGCCCGCGAGGGAGCCGGATATGATCCCGGCATGGCCATTACAGATATCGCTTCGCGAACCTACAATCACGGCTGGCGGCTCGACCCGATCGTCCGCAGTCTGCTCGATACCGACTTCTACAAGCTGCTGATGCTTCAGATGATCCGGGAATTCTACCCGGACGAGCATGTGACGTTTTCGGTCATCAACCGCACCCACCACGTCCGGCTCGGTGAAGTGATCGACGAGGGCGAACTTCGCGCTCAACTGGATCACGCCCGCACGGTGCGCTTTACCAAGAAAGAGCTGATCTGGCTTGCAGGTAATACCTTCTACGGCAAGACGCAGATGTTCTCGCCGGATTTTATCAGTTGGCTGGCGACATTCCAGCTGCCTGAATATGAACTCCATACGGTCGACGGCCAGTACGAACTGCACTTCCATGGACCGTGGACGCACACCACGATGTGGGAGATTCCCGCGCTCGCCATCATCAATGAATTACGCTCGCGGCAAGCCATGAAGGGACAGGGGCGCTTCGTTCTCGATGTGCTTTACGCGCGCGCCAAGGCGAAACTCTGGACCAAGGTCGAGCGTCTGCGCAAACTGGATGGCCTGCGGCTGTCGGACTTCGGAACGCGGCGGCGGCATGGTTTCCTCTGGCAGCGCTGGTGCGTCGAAGCCGTCAAGGAAGGACTGGGACCAGCGTTCACCGGAACATCCAACGTGCTGCTGGCGATGGACAATGACCTCGAAGCCATCGGTACAAATGCGCACGAATTGCCGATGGTCGCGGCTGCTCTCGCGAAAGATGACGACGAACTACGCTGGGCGCCCTATCTAATTCTCGATCAATGGCGCCATACCTACGACGGAAACCTTCTCATCGCCCTGCCCGATGCCTTTGGCACGAAAGCCTTTCTACGCGACGCTCCGGACTGGGTGGCAGACTGGACCGGCTTTCGTCCCGACAGTGCCCCACCCATCGCAGCGGGCGAGGAGATCATCAAATGGTGGAAGGAAAAAGGGCGCGACCCGAAAGAGAAGCTTCTCATCTTCTCGGACGGGATGGATGTCGGATCGATTGAGGAAACACATCGATACTTTGCCGGACGCGTCAGGACCAGTTTCGGCTGGGGCACAAATCTCACCAACGACTTTGTCGGTTGTGCGCCGGACGGCACCGCCGATCTCGATCCGATCTCACTTGTCTGCAAGGTGACAGCTGTTAACGGAAAGCCAGCGGTGAAGCTTTCGGATAACCCGGAAAAGGCGACCGGAAATCCATCCGAGATAGCCCGTTACTTGAGAGTTTTCGGAAACGCCGGCCGCGTCCGCAGCGCAGTTCACGTGTAGCGGCGCGGTCAATTTCCATTTCGATATCTTCGCGTGTAGATTAAGCGCAAGGCCGGGATCCAAATGACGTGGTCACCTGCCGGGGGACAGATTTATGAAAATCACGGTCAATATCGACTGCACGCCGCAGGAAGCCCGCGAATTCCTTGGACTTCCGAATATTCAGCCGATGCAGGAAAAAGCCATGAAGGAGGTCGAGGAAAAGCTGCTTGCCAGCGTTGGCAGCATGTCGCCCGACGCGATCCTTCGCAACTGGATGTCGTTCAATCCCGAACAGATCGGAGATATGTTCAAAATGTTCGGCGGACTGACGGGCGGCGGGACCAAAAAGTAGACTGCCGCGACGCGCGGATTTCAAATTCTACAGCGATACCGCGTAAACTTCGTATTCCTCACGAACAGTCTCAATGTGATCGCGCATCGCGTTCGCGGCCCCCGCCTTGTCGCCGCGCATGATAGCGACAACGACCCGGTCGTGCTCGACATAGGATTTCGCAAGGCGGCCAAGATTACGGAACTGCGCCCGCCTGAACGGCTGAACCCGAACACGCGTCGCCAAGGTCATCTCGGCGACATACCCATTCTGGGAGCCAGCATAGATTGCGTTGTGAAATGCCTCATTCGCTTCATGGAACAACTGCGGATTCCCATCGTAACTCAAAAGCCGCAGCCGCTCATGCAGCGCTTCCAGTTCATTACGCTGCGTAATCGGCATCCGCTCGGCGGCAAGCCCGGCGCACAATGCTTCTAGTTCAGCCATCGCCTCGAACATGCTGTTGAGCTGTTCGATGGTCGGTCTCGCCACCACCGCACCGCGGTGAGCGCGTGAATTGACAAGACCGCTGGCCACCAACTGCCGCAGTGCCTCGCGAACAGGTGTCCGCGAAACATTGAAACGTCTCGCGATCTCGGATTCATCGAGCGCGGATCCAGGCTCCAGCGCACCCCGCACGATATCGTCGGCCAGTTGCAACCGCAACTCCTCGGCAAGGGTGCGCTTTCCTGCGGTTGCCGCTCCGCGTGTAAAAGGCGAGTTCGGCTCGCCAACTCCCGGCGCGTCACCGCTCGAACCTTGCGGCATTTCCGCCTCAAAGATCATGACTTCTCATCCGGCGCATCGATCACACTCACATGGGCGGCGACAATCCGCCAGCCTTCTGCGAAACGCATCCATGTCTGCATCTGCCTCCCGACCTTGCCCGGCGCAGACCTGCGATGGAATAGCGTTGAAGCGACCGCCGTGTCGCGGCCATAGGTTGTGATGACGGTTTTTGACAGCTCGCGCATCAGCCCCGCAGGGTTTCGCGCCGCGCGAAATGCCGCAATCGCCGCATAACCATAAAGGTTCTCACCGATACCGTAACGAATGGTACTGGTGTCCTCCCGGAACAAAGAATCGAGCGTTGCGACATCGTTGGAGGTCAGCGCTTTCTCGTAACGTGCGAAAGCTTCTGTCACTTCGGCGACGACATCTGGCAAATTGACCTCAGTCGCCATCCTCAAAATTCCCCGGGGCGTGACGTCTGCACGACACCAGCCTGCTCCAGAGCATAGGCCACGCGCAGGGCGACATCCTCTCGCCACGGGGCAGCAATGATCTGAACGCCGATCGGCATCGGCTCAAGCGGAAGCGGTACCGCTGCCACCGGCAGACCGATAAACGAAATAGGTTGTGTGTGAATTCCGATATTCGGCCGAGCCAGCATCTCGACTCCATCCAGGACGAAGGTCGTCTGACCGATCTTGGGCGCGACGCAAGGTGTCGACGGCGCCAGAATCACATCGACAATCTTGAACAATTCCATGACTTTCGCCCGGTACCAACGGCGAAATTTCTGTGCCCGGTCCACGTATACCGACGGTATCATTGCCCCGGCGAGGAGCCGGTCTCTCACCGCAGGATCGAAATCCTGCGGGCGGCTCCTCAGCCGGTCAAGGTGCAACGATGCGCCCTCACTCGTCGTAATGACGTAGGCTGCAGCGCGGGCTCGCGCGGCTTCCGGAATTTCAATTTCCCTTGTGACGGACAAGGCCTTTGCGACCCGCGCCATTGCCTCCCTTGCCTCGGGCGTAAGGGACGTTTTGAAATAACCTCCCGCAACGGCAACGCGAAAATCGCCTATCCCCTGCGATAGCAGCGGCGTCACAGGTTCTACCGGGCGTCCCACGCACGCCGCGTCGTCGGGATCCGGTCCCTGCATCACATCGTAAGCAAGCGCCAGATCCCGGGTTGTTCGCGCAAATGGCCCCAGATGATCGAAGCTTGCAACAAACGGAAACGACCGCGCACGCGACAGCCTGCCGTAGGTCGGTTTCAGGCCGAAGATACCGCAGAATGACGAGGGCACGCGAATTGATCCATTGGTATCGGAGCCAAGCGCCAGCGGCACAAGTCCGCCCCCAACGGCGCTACCAGAGCCACCTGACGAGCCCCCGGATATCCGCGCCAGATCATGCGGATTCCGCGAAGGACCATCGTGGACATTCTCTCCGGTGAAGTCGTAGGCGTACTCGCCCATATTGAGTGCGCCAACCAGAACCGCGCCCGCGGCCTCCAGGCGCTCGATCAATGTCGCATCACGGCTTGAGGGGGCACGATCACGGTTGATCTTCGATCCAGCGCGAGTCGGAAGACCTTCAATATCGAAAAGATTCTTCACCGCAAACGGTACGCCCGCAAGCGGCCCGACCTGGCCTCCATCTGCAATCGCTTGGTCGATCTTGCTCGCCGTGGCACGCGCGCGGGCGGCAACCACATCGGTGAACGAATTCAGCTTCGCGTCGCGCGCCGCAATGCGTGACAGCGCCCCGTTGATGACTTCTATCGCCGATATTCTACGGGAGGAAACAGCCTCAGCAATCTCCGATGCCGATGCCCAGTCCATGTCAGTGATCAAAGCAGCGTCAGGCTTCATAAATGCTCGCTGGCTCGATTTCATCGGGCAGCGGAAACTCCTGAACCATGTGCGCCATCTTCAGCGAGACATCCAGGTTCGCGCGGACAACAGGTTTCCATGCAGCGTCGATCGGCAAGCCAAGGAGCGTTGCAGCGGCATCTATGTAGGCATCCAATGAATCACTCGGTGACATGCATGTTTCCGCGATTTTCAATGTACAGGAAGAGGCGGATGCGGGATTGCCGACAACAGCTCGCGTGTATAGACGTCCTGCGGTGCGTCGAGCACCGTATCGGTCGCGCCCTGCTCGACAATTCGTCCGCTTCGCATCACGATGACGCGATCACACAAGAGCCGGACCACGTTTAAATCGTGGGATACGAACAGATAACTCATGCCCATCGACTGCTTGAGATCCTGCAGCAGGTTCAACACCACCGCCTGCACCGATACATCGAGCGCCGCTGTGGGTTCATCCAGAATAATGAGGTCCGGCTTCAGTGCAATGGCCCGCGCAATTCCGACACGCGCCTTCTGGCCACCAGACATCTGGTGTGGAAAACGATCCAAAAGCGACAGCGGCAAGCCCACCTGACGTGCCAATTCCTCGCAGCGCGCGCGTAAAGCGGCTGCGCCCTTGATGTCCCCCAGCTGCATGATTGGATCGGCAATGGCCCGCGCTGCCGTGAACCGCGGATTGAGGCTGTCGGTTGGGTCCTGAAACACCATCTGAATCCGCTTACGTAGCGGCAGTCGCGCAAAGGCGTTAGGGAGAATTCCACCGATGTCTTCACCATCGAACACAATTCGTCCTGATGTCTGCCCAAGCAACCGCATCACCATCATCGACGTGGTGGATTTCCCGCAACCGGATTCCCCAACAAGACCGACGCTTTCACCGCGACTGACCGAAAAGCTGATGCCATCCACGGCCCGGAACTGCTCCGGTTCGACCGGCGGCTTGCGGCCAAACAGTGAAGACAATGTCTTTGACACACCCTGACGCGGATACTCCTTGACGAGTTTCTCAACAACCAGCAGCGGCGTTGTGTCTGCCTCCCCCGCAGACGCAACATCTGCCGTCGCCGGCAAAGCCGCCTTTTCTTCGTCGGAGAGCAAATCCCGCAAAGAAACACCCAGCCTTGGCGTCGCTCGCATCAGTTTACGTGTATAGGGATGCTCCGGATTGGCGAAAATGTCCTTCGACAACGCGGTCTCGACCACGTTGCCCCTTTCCATCACCACCACGCGGTCGCAATAGGCCGCCGCAAGCCCCAGATCGTGCGTGATCAGAATGGTGGACATGCCCCGGCTCTTCGTCAGTTCCACGATCAGGTCCATCACCGCCTTCTGGGTGGTAACATCAAGGCCTGTGGTCGGCTCGTCAGCGATCAGAAGCTGAGGATTGCATGCCAATGCAAGAGCGATGACGACGCGCTGACACATGCCGCCGGACAGCTCAAATGGATAGGCATGATAGCGCTCGCGCGGGCGTGCGATTTTCACCTGCTCCAGTGCCTCAATCGCCTTTTCTCCGCGGTCATTGGACGTCGACTGCACATGCTGACGCAGCACGTCTTCGATCTGATCGCCGACCTTCCGGATCGGATTGAGTGCAGCACGGGGATTCTGGAAAATCATCGACATTTCGCGACCACGCAGATCGCGCATTTCCGTCTCGGATGCATTCTTGACGTCGATTCCGGAAAACATGATGGAGCCGTCCGCAATCTTTCCCGCGCGATCAAGAATGCGCATCACGGCGTAGGACGTCACCGACTTTCCCGAGCCGGACTCACCGACGATACCCAACGTCTCACCCTTGGCGACGGTGACATTGACCTGCTGGATGGCACGGACAATTCCGCGCCGGGTCGCAAACTCCACGGTGAGATTATTGACGTCGAGCAACGGCATCGCGGTCATCCGTCATGTCCTCCGCTGCGGATCGACGATGTCGCGGAGCCCGTCGCCGAGCAGGTTGAAGCAAAACACCGCGATCATCAACGCCAGCCCGGGGAAGAAGGCGATCCACCATTCTCCGGAGACCATGAAGGTCGCCCCTTCCGCGACCATAATTCCCCACTCCGCCGTCGGCGGACGAACACCAAGACCAATGAACGAAAGGCCCGCCGCATTAAGGATCGCGTAGCCCATGGTCAGCGACATCTGCACGATCATGATCGGCATGATGTTGGGCAGGATATGCCCCAGCAGAATGCGGTACTCGCTGTTGCCCGACAATCTAGCCGCCTGCACGAAACCGGCATCGCGACGAACATTGGCCTCAGCACGCGCCACACGAACATACAGCGGGAAATTCACGATGGCGGTAGCAATAATGATATTTTGTACAGTGTTGCCGAGCGCGGCGACGATACCCATCGCCAGCACGAACAACGGAAACGCCATAATCGTGTCCGCGATGCGTCCGACAATGCGGTCGGTCCAGCCGCCGAAGTAACCCGCAGCAATGCCGGCAATGCCACCCATAAAGAACACCAGCACGACCGAGGCGGCTGCAATGAAGAAGTCGAGCCGGGTCGCAACAATTACCCGGCTCAGGATGTCGCGCCCAAGTTGGTCGGTGCCGAACCAGTGTGCCGCCGAGGGCGGTTTCAACGCCTGGGCCGTATTGCTGGCCAGCGGATCGTAAGGCACGATCGAGGGACCGAACACCGCCGCAAAGACAATCAGAACAAGAAGTCCGAAGGCGAACGCCGTGACGAGGTTCTCACCCAGAATGTATCGCGCGTGCTGGAGCGTTGCCTTAAAACCTGAGGCCTGCGCTGTTGATGCAATTTCGGCAACGGGTGCGACAGTGCTCATCCTTCCAACCTCACACGCGGATCGATGACGCCATAGAGAATGTCGATAACCAGATTGAGCAGGACGTACATCACCGCCATCGTCAGCACGAATCCCTGCACCGGCGCGAAATCGGACGAGATCAGCGCTTCGACGGCATAGGAGCCGATGCCAGGCCACGCGAACACTTTCTCAACCAGCACATTCGCGCCGAGCAGAAACGAGAAAACCATGCTCAGCGTTGTAATGACCGGCAACATCGCGTTGCGGAACGCATAGGTGACGATGACCTTGGACGGCGACAATCCGCTTGCACGTGCGGTACGGACAAAGTCAGAAGCCAGAACCGCCAGCATCGAGGCGCGGGTCATACGCGCAATCGGCGCCAGCGAGAAAATTGCAAGCGTTGCCGCCGGCAGGATCAACTGGCTCAGCGCCGAACGGAACGTCTCAATGTTTTGCGCGAGCAAGCTGTCGATCAGGTAAAATCTGGTGACGGCAGGCGGAGCGCTTGCGAACACGTCCAGACGCCCGAGCGGCGCCGGCGACCAGCCAAGCTTGAAATAGAAGACGTAGACCAACACCAGCCCGGTAAAGAACACCGGCAGCGATACACCGGCGGTTGTCAGAACACGACAAAGATGGTCGATCCAGGAGCCTGGCCGCGTCGCAGCCAGAATACCCAGCGGAATCGCGATCGAAATAGCAATCAAAAGCCCGGTCAGCGTCAATTCGGCGGATGCCGGCAATCGATTGCGGATTTCCGTCGCAACCGGCTGACCGGTCGTCAGCGAATTACCGAAGTCACCCTTCGACAAATCGACGGTGTAGCGCACGAACTGCTCGATCAGCGGCTTGTCGAGGCCCAGCTTTTTACGAATCTGCTCGATGGCTTCTTTGGTTGCAGCAGGTCCCGCGAAGTAAGCCGCCGGATCTCCCGGCAATGCGCGAGTCAGAAGAAACGTGACAATCACGACCCCGATGAGGCTCGGGATCGCAAATGCCAGCCTTTTTCCAATCATACCGAGCATGGAAGCCCCCACCCCTGACCGTTACGCTTTTACAAGTGCGCGATAATCGAGACGGCGGTGGAACCAATACTGATAACCAGAGATATTCTTCTGCATCGCGACATTGACGTAGGGCTGATACAGCGGAATGCGCGGAATGTCCGCGTAGGCGAGATCGACAAAGCCCCTTACATCCTTGTCGTAGGTGGGCGTGTCGCCGATCGCGGCGGCATCGACTGCGCCATTGATGTACTTGTCCATCTCCGGCGACTTGTAACTCATCGTATTGAAGATCGAATTCTTCCCGCTGTAGCACCAGATGAAGAAGTACTCGGGATAATCGAGCCAGCCGGAAAACACATTGGTGTAGAGCGGTAGCACCTTCTTGTTCAGTTCGGTGCGCCAGTTGGCGCCCGGAATCTTGTTGATGGTGGTCTTGATGCCGATCTGGCCGAGACTTTCCTGAACCAGAATGCAAAGCGGCTCGTTAACACCGGCAAAACCAAGATCGAACGACAGCGTGGTCTCAAAGCCATTCGGATAGCCGGCCTCTGCAAGGAGCGCCTTGGCTTTTGCAATATCGGTGTTGAACTTGTGCGGCTGCGGCCATGCCACCTCGGTGCCGCCGGTGCCACCAAACATCGGCTTGGCGAGACCAAACAGCACTGCATCCATGATTTTCTGGTAAGGCAGCGCATAGGCGACGGCCTGGCGTACCTTCGGATTGTCGAACGGTGGCTGGGTGACGTTCATGCCGATATACTGAACGCCGTTTGAGTATGGCGTCGAAACAATGTTGAGCTTGCCGGAATCTTTCAGTTCAACAAAATCCTTGTTGGGCAGATCGTACGAGATATCGGCATCGCCGCGCTCCAGCAGCGCGCGTCTGTTGCCGGCCTGCGGAACCATGCGCCAGATAACGCGCTTGATCTTCGGCATCGGGCCGCCGACCCAGTTCTCATTGCGCTCCATCACCACTTCGGTGCCGGCGGTCCAGCTTTTTACCTGATAAGCGCCGGAGCCCGCGGTATTCTGCTTGGTGTATTCGAGACCCCAAGGATCTTTCTCCGTCGCGCTTTTCTTCACCAGCTCCGAATTCACGATGCAGGGGACGATCACAGCGAGATCAGGGATGGTCAGGCGATCCTTCTTGGCGAAGTCCACGCGCACCGTGTTGTCGTCGACGATGACGAACTGCTCCGGCTTGGTGAGCGAACCTGCGCTCATCTGGAAGGTCGGGAAACCACCGACGCTCACGGCGCGGTCGAGAGACCATTTCACATCCTTCGCCGTCACCGGCGTCCCGTCGTGAAACGTCGCCTTTTTCTTCAGTTTGAATGTGACCGACATGTCGCCGACATTCATGTCCTCGGCCAGTTCAGGCTTGAACTTGTCGCGGTCATAGTACGGAACGCCGTTGGCGCCGGTTTTCATTTCGTGGCTGATGAGGCGGTCATAGCAATTCCAGGACACTTCGTATCCAGGCACGTTCGTGCCGACACCGTGGATATCCAGATTGTTGGGCCCGCTTTCGGAAACGATCAGCAGCGTTTCAGATCGTGCGTCCGCCTTGGCAGCCGACCAGATCGCCGGCCCCGGTATCGCCGCACCTGCCGCCGCTCCGGTGACCGTCTTCAGAAAATCGCGACGCTTCATGATGTTCTCCAACGCGTTGAGACTTCGCCGGAGATGACTTCGCAAGCTTCATGCCAGATCTTAAGAAGGTCTTAAAACACCGCTAAACTATTGAATCCGCGCCGGATTATAGGAAGAGCGAAAGAAGCCGCGCTAATTGCGCTGCAAGGCGATTGCATACAAAGATGATGATATGCATATTTTTTATGCTCGCATTTAGCAGTGCACAGATTTTATCCGGCTACGAATGCACGATCCAACACCGTCCAAACTGGGCGATTCCATTCCGCGGCCCTGGCTCGAAAAGGCACCTGCTTAGCTGCGCAGATAGGTCAGGCGCCACCGGACGAGATCGTCCGCCCCAGGACCCGGTTGCGGCTGCAAGTCGTTCAGTTGAACGGTTTCGCCTGTGTCCTGATCAACCATCGCAAGCTTCACGGGCCCGCCGGTCTTTCGATTGGTAAACTTGAGCGGCGGCCCGCCCCTCCCGGAGGCACCCCACTTGTCCCCCACCTGAACCAGCGCCTGCGTCAGCAGGATCGTGTCCCTGCCCTTTCGAGTCAGAATGTATTCGTAGCGCTCGGGGTTCACCTGATAGCGGCGGCGCTCAATCAACGCGTTTTCTTCGAGATGCTTGAGACGGTCGGACAGCGTTGCGTTGGTCACTCCGGTCGAGCGGCGCAAATCCTCATACTTGCTCAGACCGAATGAGAGGTCGCGCAAAATCAGCACGGCCCATCGATCGCCGATCGCGGCCAATACGCCGGCGATCGAGCACGCCATTCCCTCAAAGCCTTTTGACTTCATAAAAGTACTTGCCTCCTAGTAACTCTTATCATTAGAGTAACTGACCGTCCAGTCTTCTCGGGACCGGACTGGGACAGCGCGAAAACAACGACATCACAAAAAGCGGTTTAGGGACGGCAACCATGAGCAAGCTTCGCGACCTTGTGATCGATGCACACGGAGGCATCGATCGTTGGAATAAAGTGAAGGCCATCGACGGCGATATGTCCATCACTGGCTTGCTCTGGGCAAGAAAGGGCTGGCCGGATGCCCTCAAGGACGTCCATGTCACCATCGATACCAAGTCGCAATCGACCAGCTATCGCCCGTTCACAGACCCGAACAAACGCAGCATCTATCGGCCAGATCATACAGCCGTTGAGACCCTCGACGGGCAAGTGCTGGAGGAACGACACGATCCACGCTCGGCGTTCGAAGGCCACAAGCCGGAAACACCCTGGGACGCCCTCCATCTCGCGTACTTCAGCGGCTACGCAATGTGGAATTATCTCTGCACGCCTTTCATGTTCGCATTACCGGGGTTCAAAACCGAAGAAATCGATCCTTGGAATGAAAATGGCGAAGTTCGCCGCAGACTCAAAGTGACTTTCCCCCACACCGTCGCCACCCACTGCTCCGAACAGATCTTTCATATCAATGGCGACGGTCTGGTCTGCCGGCTGGACTACGGAGCAGAGGTCGCAAGCAACATTCCCACGGCTCACTATGTCGAGGACTACAAGACGTTCGACGGCATCAAGATCGCGACCAAGCGGCGCGCGCTGCGCCGCAACCCGGATGGCACTGCGGTCCCTGCTCCTGTCGCCGTCGCTATCGATATAGCGAACATCAGCTTCTCCTGAGGCTGCGGCGGTATCCGCCCAATCAAACGGCCGTCGGACGGCAACACCGTATATCGGAGGAACAAGTGCTAGAGGCCAACGAAAAACACCACACGGTGACGTTAACCGTCAACGGCATACGCCAGACCGCCTCGGTGGAGGCGCGCAAGCTGCTGGTCCATCTGCTTCGGGACGATCTGAATCTGACCGGCACGCATGTCGGCTGCGACACCTCGCAGTGCGGCGCATGCACCGTCGATATCGATGGACAAGCGGTCAAATCCTGTACCGTTCTCGCTGTGATGGCCGATGGGTCGTCCATCACGACGATCGAGGGCCTAGCACCGGCTGGCGGCGCACTGCACCCCATTCAAGCAGCGTTTCACGAACATCACGCCCTGCAATGCGGTTTCTGCACGCCGGGAATGATCATGAGCGTCCGCCAGTTGCTCAAGCAACACCCGAATCCCACGGAAGACGAAATCCGCCACAACCTCACCGGCAACATTTGCCGCTGCACCGGCTACCACAACATCGTGCGGGCAGTTGAATCGCTTGCAGCGGGAGCACATCATCATGACTGAAGCAGCCGCCACCAAGTACATGGGTCAGCCGCTTCGGCGACGCGAAGACTTCAAGTTCATTACCGGCAAGGGGCGCTATACGGACGACATGAAGTCGCCGGGCATGCTCCACATGGCGATTCTCCGCTCGCCGCATGCCCATGCCATCATCAAGCATGTTGACCTGTCTACGGCTCGGAGCGCGCCAGGTGTTCATCTTGTTTTGTCCGGTGCCGACCTCGTCGGAAAAATGGGCTCGATGGAACCCAACTGGGTCATTCCGGGGACCAAGGTCCCAGATCGTCCGGTTGTTGCGGTGGATCGCGTCCGCTTCGTCGGTGAATGCGTTGCGGTCGTCGTCGCCGAAACGCAGGCCCTGGCTCACGACGCTGTCGGATTGATCGAAGTTGATTACGAGACGCTCCCTGCCGTCATCGATGAAGAGGCCGCCATCCGCGAGGGTGCGCCGCAGCTTCATGACAACGTACCGAAGAACATTACGACGCTCTACAAGATTGGCGGTGGTGACTACAAGAAGGCCGCCAGCGAAGCGGACCACGTAATCAAGCTTCGTGTGATCAACAACCGCCTGATACCCACCTGCATGGAGACGCGCTCGATCCTTGCGGAGCCGAACGTCGATGGAACACTGACCGTCAACATCCAGAGTCAGGTCCCTCACATGCACAGGCGCTGGATCGCCGATACTGTCCGCATTCCTGAGCACCAGCTCCGGATCGTCGCGCCCGACATCGGCGGCGGGTTCGGCGCAAAGATGCATCTTTATCCCGAGGAACTGCTCTGCCCTTATCTTGCGCGCCAGCTCGGCGTGCCTGTGAAATGGTGGGAGTCCCGCTCGGAGAGCCATCAATCCACCAACCACGGGCGTGCACATACCGAGACCATCGAGGTTGCATTCCGCAACGATGGAAAGATTCTCGGACTGAGAGTTGAAACGCTGGGCAACGTCGGCGCCTACCTGTCGAACATGGCGTCCGGCGGCCCGACCGTGAATACGGTCAACTTCGGCACGGGCACGTACAAGATCGACAACTACGAGGCATTCTCCCGGGTCGTTGTCACCAATACCGTTCCGGTCGATGCCTACCGCGGCTATGGCCGCCCCGAAGGCGGATACATCGCGGAGCGCGCCATCGACGCGGTCGCACGTCATCTGAAGCTCGATCAGGTCGAAGTGCGCAAACGGAATTTCATTCAGCGCGCCGACTTTCCGCATCGCCCCTATAACGGGCCAGCAGTTATTTACGACAGTGGCAACTACCAGGGCTTGCTGGCAAAAGCTCTGGAGGCGTTCAAATACGACGAGCGGATCGCCGAACGCGATCAGTTGCGCAGTGAAGGCCGTTATCGCGGCATCGGCGTCGCCGCTTACACTCATATGTGCGGCATGGCCCCATCGCGCCGCCTGTCACTGATGGGATTCAATCGCGGAGGCTGGGAAAGCGCCCGTGTAAGCATCGACTCGAGCGGGCGCGCTACGATCTTCTCCGGCTCCATGAGCCAGGGCCACGGCCACAACACGTCACTTGCCCAGATCGCGGCAGACGTTCTTCAGATTCCGATCGAAAGCATCGACATCGTGCAGGGCGATACGCGGCAGGTTCAGGCCGGCCACGGCACTTTCAATTCCCGCTCCATGGCAGTCGGCGGATCGAGCGTTCACGTCACATCACAACGGATCGTCGCCAAAGCCAGAAAGATCGCAGCAAGCATGCTGGAGGTGGATGAAAAGGACGTTTCGTACCGGGCCGGGGAATTTAGCGTGCCGGGTACAGATATCGCACCACTCAGCTTCGGCAAGATCGCCCGCATGGCCTATGTCGGTCACAAGTTGCCTGACGGCATGGAGCCGGGTCTTGACGAAACGACGTTTTACGATCCGGCTGGCATGGGGTCGCCTTCTGGAATCCATATGGCCTATATCGAAGTCGATCCTGAAACCGGCATGGTCGATATCCTCGATTATGTCGCGGTGGACGATGTCGGCACGATCATCAATCCCCTGCTCGCAGCTGGACAAATTCATGGCGGCGTTGTGCAGGGCATCGCTCAGGCTCTGTACGAAGAGGTCAGTTACGATCCTGATACCGGGCAATTGATGACCGGTTCATTGCTCGATTATGCAGTTCCGCGCGCGGAACATGTTCCAAATATCCGGACGTCCTTCCAGGAAACGCCGTCTCCCACCAATCCGATCGGTGTCAAAGGCATCGGCGAAAGCGGATCCATTGCGGCACCACCATGCATGGTGCACGCAGTGCTCGACGCACTATCGCCGTTCGAAATCCCACATCTGGATATGCCGATGACGCCGCCGCGTATCTGGTCCGCAGTTCAACGCGCACGCGCAGGAGTAAGCCAATGATCCCGGCCTCATTCGACTACGTTCGAGCGACTTCGCTTCGCGAAGCAGTTGACCTGCTGCAGCAAGACCCTGACAGCACCAAGCTCGTGGCTGGCGGCCATACACTGATCCCGACGCTGAAACTGCGCCTTGCATCACCTGCGTTGCTGGTCGATATCCGCAACCTCAAGGAATTGAAGGGGATCGAGATCGGAGACTGGGTCAGGATCGGAGCGCTGACCACACATGCTGAACTCCTGGCGTCCAATGAGCTGTACGGCGTGCTGCCTATCTTCCGCCAAGCCGCTGATATCATCGCCGATCCGCAAGTGCGCAATTGCGGAACCATCGGCGGATCGTTGGCGAATGCCGACCCGGCGGCCGACTGGCCGGCCGTTGTCACCGCTCTGAAGGCGGAATTGGAGATCACGGGTCCCGGCGGCTCCCGGCGCATCGGCGCGAGGGATTTCTTCCTCGACATCTTCACGACTGCTCTGGAAGTCGACGAAGTCCTGGTAGCGATCCATATCCCCCGTCCCAACGCCGGGACCCGGTTCAGGTATCGCAAGATCCGGCACCCTGCGAGCGGCTATGCCGTTATCGGCGTAGCCGTCGGTGTATCTCTGGCGGATGGTGTCGTCTCGGAGGCTTCCATCGGTGTCACAGGTGCTGCCGGTCACGCTTTTGCGGCCGAAGCCGCGACCGGCTACCTGATCGGCAAGGCCCTCCTCCGCGAGACCATCGAAATGACGGCGCGGCTTGCAAGCGAGCAAGCACCATGTCTGTCCGATCATTATGCGTCAGCGCAATATCGCCAGCACCTCGTCAAAACAGAGGTTGCAAGAGCACTGACATCTCTGATCGCGGTGCCATGATCGCAGATCCAGGCGCTCAACCAGGTTGCAGTCTTATTTGCTCTTCCGTCTCGATGAGGATGCACGAGCCTTTGCACCTGCTTTGCCCCCGCCAATATCGGGGCGAATGGCGACCGCACCAAATCTCTTCCGGTTGAACGGCACGGCGCCGGAACCGGCAACAATCTCGATATCTTCAAGGCTGAGCGGTTTGCCCTGCGCAGTCAACAATTCGGGGTACTGGATTTCCTGCCCATTAGAACGGTCATGGAAAACGACCTGCGGCCCCGCGGGCTCAGCCAGCCAGTCATCCCCCCATTTTTTGAGCGCCAGATAGGTCGGAAAGAAATCCCGGCCCTTCTCCGTCAAGACATATTCATATCGGCCGGCGTGTTCAGGCAGAGGAACACGGGTCATGATCCCGGCATCCACGAGTTTCTTCAGGCGAGTACTGAGAATGTTTGGTGCTATGCCGACATAGTACTGGAATTCATCGAAACGCTTGACGCCATAATAGGCCTCGCGCAGCAGCAGGATCGACCACCTGTCTCCCAATGCTTCCATGGCGCGCGCCACCGAACATTCCCTGTTGGCAATTCGGCTTCGCTTCACATCAGCCATTTGCTGTCTTCCAATTCTCGAATCTTGCTCCTCACAATATGGAGCCCGCCATTCGCCTGTCCAGCGCCCTCCTGCCCGCTTTTAGTAGGGTTTGAACCCTGTGGTCCCAGCCATTGTCCGGTCAAGGGCCGGAAGCAGCATCTATAATCGTGCCGAACGGCTGCCAGCGCTCGCCCACCAGACGTCGAAGCTGCATGGATTTTATGGGGGCCAGATCATCCGGACTGGTGTTGACTCTGATCCCCGGCATCAGCATGTCGATCTCAAAATTCCGGATATTTGAAGCCTGACGCATAACATTGTCACGGGTGAGATCATCGCCCGCCTGTTTCAAGACCTGCACCATCGTCTGCGCCATGACATAACCTTGGGTGTTGCCTGTCGCGGTCACATCTGCCCCCGGATAGTATTTTTCCAGAAAGGCGAGATAGGCCTTGACGCCCGGATCTCCGGCCATCGCCGGATCCGTAGCGTCCTTGAGGAACCCGCCACTGACAATGCCTTGTGACACATCAAATCCCGCAGGTTTGATGACGCTGCCGATCGAAGCTGAAGGGATGTTGAGAATATGGACCGGCTTCCATCCCAGTTCCGCAATCTTCCGGATCGCTTGGGCTGCGAATTTCGGGCCGGTAAAGTTCATGAAGATATCGGCGCCACTGGCCTTTAGCGCGACGACCTGGGAGTCGACCGTCGGGACCGAAACTTCATAGCTCGTCTCCGCCACGATCATCGAGGCTTTCGCGCCTAGACCCTGCTTCAGTCCGTTCAGGATGTCCTTGCCGTAATCGTCATTCTGGTAGAGGACCGCGATCTTTCCACCCGGGTGATTGGCCGCAACATATTGACCGTAAACCCTGCCCTCCGTCAGAAACGACGGCTGGAATCCGGTTGTCCATGGAAAGTTTTTTGGATCGTTCCATTTCGATCCGCCACCGCCGACAAAGAGATGGGGCACTTTCTTCGCATTGACATATTTATGGATGGCCGTGTTGGTCGGAACGCCGAACATGCTGAACAGCAGCAGAACCTCATCATTCTCGACCAGCCTGCGGGTTTGCTCCACCGTCTTGGGCGGGCTGTAAGCATCGTCATAACTGATAAATCTGATCTTGCGGCCGTTCACACCGCCCTCGGCATTCACCTTCTCGAAATATGCCGCCTCAGCCTTGCCCAGTAGACTCCAGGCAGAACCCTGCCCGCTGTAGGGCATGGTATTGCCAATCTTGATCTCGCTGTCAGTCGCGCCTGTATCATATTTCTTCTCGGCCGCGCTGGCGTTGCCCCAGGCCAATACTGCGGCCGCTGCAACATATGCCATGACTGTCATCATGCGCATTTCGACGTCCTCCAGACACAATTGTGCGCTTCAGCCGCGCGGACACGCGGCCGACGATCGAGTTTCAAGACATTAATGATCAGGTCGCCTAGCCGGATTCCCCGGCTTTCACAGACGGCTCCGGCTGCGACGCCCGAGGGTGTGAAACAAGCACACCCGTCTCAGCCAGACGCTTCAACTCGGCTTCGGGAACTCCGAGCTCACTGAACACCGCGTAGTTATGCTCACCCTGAAAAGCAGGTGCTCCAATTGGCGTCAGCTCGTCGCCGGAGAAATGCCACGGCCGACCGGGTAAACGGTATTCGCCACCGCTGCGGTCCGGCACATGTTGAACAGCCCCCCAGTATTCACTCCACTCCGATTTGATGAGATCCTTGGTCGAGCGAATTTCTCCCATCGCGATTTTGGCTTCGTCAAACTGGGCATCAAGTGTCGCCATATCGGGAAAAGTCAGCATCCACGACTGAATGATCTGATGCAGCGCGCCGAAATTCAGGCGGCGAGCTGCCGCCGACGAGAAGCGAGGATCATCCATCAGATCAACACGGCGCATGGCACGCAGCCACGACGGAAACGTGCGGCTGCCGACAATGCTCGTTGCTACCGTGAAATGTTCACCGTTCGGACCCGTGAAGAACGAACAGTCAGTAGCACCCAGAATCGCCGGCTCCGCTCCGATGTCGTCATCCGACATATCAAGATGGGCTCGTTCATTAATCGCTAGCAGCGTCGCCGCCATAGCGACATCGATGTACTGACCTCGCCCGGTCTTCTGGCGGCTGTTGAGCGCGGCAAGAATCGCAATCACCGCCTGCAAACCAGTGTAAACGTCAGCATGCGACAGGCTGTCGGTCCGCGGTTCGGCGAGCGCTTCGCCGTAGTGGCGGACGCTGTTGTGGGTGAACCCTGCCTCGGCCTGCACTGTCGGTGCGTAAGCCATGCGGCTGCGCCACGGGCCGCTCTGGCCGTATCCCGTGATGGACGCGTAAATCAGCCGCGGATTACGTTTAGACAGCGTTTCATAATCGAGGCCGAAAAATCCGAGCGTCCCTGCGCGGAAATTCTCCACCACGATGTCCGCTGTGTCGCACAGTTTCAGTGCCAGTTCATAAGCGCCCGGCAAATTCAGATTGATACTGACGTTGCGCTTTCCGGCATTCTGCTGGGCGTAATACCCTGACATTCCGTCAGTCGACGGAAACGCAAAGCGCGACACGTCCGGGCTCGGCGGTTCGATCTTGATGACCTCGGCACCAAGGTCTTGCAATGTACGCGCGCACAGGGGGCCGGCCAGCACACGGGAAAAGTCGACGATACGAATTCCACTCAGAGGACCGCTCATGTCAGCGCCCCGCGAACTTGGCGAGACCCGGGCCGTTCTTACGGAACGAAGCGAGCCCGGTCTTGAGGTCTTCGGATGACCAGATCGGCGCCTGAATGCGCGCCATGGCCTCGTCAGCGGCATCAACGCCTTCGTTGACCGCGATATGCACAAGCTGCTTGGTCGCCGCGTGAGCCAACGTCGGCCCCTGCGCGAATTCTTCCGCAACCGACATCGTCGCGCTCTCCAGCGACTCTTCCGGAACGGTGAGGTTGATCAGTCCCCACTTTTCAAGGGTCGGGGCATCATACCGCCGCGCCAGCATTGACATTTCCTTGGCGCGCTGCGCGCCAATGCGCTGAACCTGGCGCTGGATACCACCCAGTAGCGGGTGAAGACCAAGCGTGGCTTCCACTGAACCGATCTTCGCCGACGACGCAGCAACGATGTAATCGCAGCTTAAGGCCAGCTCCAGTCCGCCGCCGAGGCAGACGCCATGTACGCTTGCGATCAGCGGGATGGGCAGCAATTCCATGAAGCGAAGGAATTCCACGCCAGTCAGGCGGCGGTTTTCGTTCGCCTGATCGCCGCTACCCTCCGCGACCCGCTTGTCGAAAATATCGAGATCGGCGCCGGCCGAGAAATGCCGCAATCCGCTGCGGATCACAATCGCACGACTTCCATCTTTCTGCGCCTCCTCAACCTTCTCCACGATGGCATTGATGAGCTTGGGCCCCAAGAGATTATAAGGCCGGTAAACCATCGTCAGGATTGAGATATTGCCGCGCTGCTCGCGCGTAACCAGTGCATCCTCGGACAAAGTACGCCTCCCGTTCTGCAGGCGCATTCATTTCGCGCCAATATCGTTACGGGAGGAAGCCTAGCCCATGACTTGCAATTTGCAAGTCAATATTCACGCAGATCAGCCATCTTGCCGCTCGACTCGGTTCTTGAGGACGCCGATCCTCTCGACTTCGAGCTCGATTTCGTCGCCATGCTCGAGAAACCAGCCAAGCTCCAGACCACACCCGTTGCCCACCGTACCGGAGCCGATGAATTCACCCGGCATCAGGGTTTCGTCCTGGGTAACGTGTTCGATGATTTCTTCAAAAGAGAATAGCATGCCGTCGCTTACACCGTTTGAACGCACCTCGCGATTGACGCGAACTTCCATGTTCAGCTTGTAGGGGTCACCGATTTCATCGGGGGTGACGATCCACGGCCCAAGCACATTGCCGCCGTCAAAGCTTTTACCTTTCGCTGGACCGAGCCGGCCTTCCATTTCGACGCGCTGAGCATCGCGCGCCGAGAAATCGTTGAAGATCGTATAGCCAAAAATGTGATCATGAGCTTTGGCAGCCGAGATATTGGCACCCTTGCCCTTGGTAATGATGCCGAATTCAAGCTCGTAATCCATGACCTTACTGTATCGCGGCCATTTGACAGTCGTATTGGTGCCCTTCACGCTGAAACGGTTGGTGATGTAATAGATTGGTTGCTTACGGTAGATTTCAGGAAGCTCAGGTAACGGCTCGGCCTCCAGGCGGGCTAGTTCGGCCTTATCGCCTTCTGCCCGCGCTTTCAGTTTCAGTTGGCCGCGAGGCGATTGACGGATATGCAGCGGAAACGACATACCGTCCCGCATCTGACGCGGCTCTGGTAGAGGCGCGAGAATTTCTGCACCCGAAACAGCAGTCGACAAATCCATGTCGCTGCCATAGCGATCAAACAACGCTCTGGCCTGATCGAGCATAGCGTCACCACCATCGATCAACGCTATCATGGAGCTGAATGCGGGATTGGCATTCCCTGCGCGCGAGGAAGCTGTTGCAAGGTCAAATAGACTCGCGTCGCCATTATGGACGATCGCGACGCTCTCCTTGTCATTCAGACGGTATGTTGCGAGTTTCACCGACAGTTCCTCCGTTTGTCTCTTGATGCATCGGAGCCGGAATTTTCCGCTCCTCTCAGCTCAGGATAGATTATGACTTTCATTTTGCAAGTCATAAGGTTTGCAAACAGTGGCAGGCTGGAATCGTACCCCTGCTTTACGACGGGGACTTTGAGGGATTTTACCGGTGAGAACCTTCATTTCCGTCCGTAACGACACCATTCGCAAATCCTGCGCTGGGCTGCTATGCGCACGCGATGAAGGCGGCTATCCTAAACTCTTGAGCCAATCGCCGATTTTGCGCAGCGCGTCATTTGCCTTGGGGAGCAGCTTGCCCATGGTGATGAAGCCATGGAATTGACCGGGATACATCCGGTGGACGACCGGCACGCCCGCCTCGCTGAGGCGTTTTGCGAACTGATCGCCTTCGTCGCGCAAGGGATCTGCGCCGGCCGTCAGGATAAAGGCAGGGGGCAAACCTGAGAGGTGCTTTACGCGCGCCGGAGAAGCTCGCCAATCCTCACAGTCCGCCGCACTATTGAGATAGTGATCGCGAAACCAGCGGATGACAGAATGTGTGAGCAAGGCGTCCGTTTCGGGTTCGCTATGCGAGGGATGTCTCATTGAAAAATCGGTCGCAGGATAGATCAGCACCTGGCCTGCAATCCTTGGTCCCGCGTCCCTTGCATTGATCGATACGACTGCAGCGAGATTGCCACCGGCGCTATCGCCTCCAACGATCAGCTGTGCATCATCTATCTTCAGATCGCGAGCGTTCTGTGAAATCCAGTCCGTCGCTGCGATGGCATCGTCCACGGCCGCCGGAAACTTATGCTCTGGCGCAAGCCGGTAATCGACCGAGATGACGATAAGCTGACCTTCATGGGCGAGCGTACGGCAAACGACGTCGTGAGAGTCGAGGTCGCCAATAACCCAGCCTCCGCCGTGGAAAAAGACCAGACACGGCGATAAGCCGTCTGCCTGCCTCAGCGCCAAGGGCTTGTAGAGGCGTGCTGGGATCAATCCGGCCGGCCCCGGTATCATCAGCGATTCCGCTGATCCTATTCGGGGCGGTTCGGGATTGGAAACAACACGACTGGCCAGATACATCTGGCGGGCTTCCTCCGGAGAAAGCGTTTCATACGGTGGACGGCAGGCTTCACGAAAGGCAGCGAGAACAGCAGCGGCATCTGAATCAAGAACAACTGGCATCCAACTCCCCATGGCCCAAGCAGACCTTTATTTGGGGAAATTGTTAACCTGCAGCGTGACCGCTGTCGACGCCATGCGCGCAATCAAGGCCCGTACCTAGACCTTGAAAGCGGATCGATCCGGGCCGTCTATATTCCACCCATGCAAAGGTATTTGATTTCGAGATAGTCCTCGATGCCGTACTTCGAGCCCTCGCGGCCGTTGCCGCTTTCCTTGACGCCGCCGAACGGCGCGATCTCGGTCGAGATAATACCTTCATTGATGCCGACCATGCCGTATTCGAGCGCTTCCGCGACACGCCACACCCGGCCAATGTCGCGGCCATAGAAATAGGCTGCAAGTCCGAATTCAGTGTCATTGGCCAGACGGATGGCCTCTTCCTCAGTCTTGAAACGGAAGACCGGCGCGACGGGACCGAACGTCTCCTCACGGAAGATCAGCATGTCCGGCGTGGTGCCTGTCAGCACTGTCGGCTCGTAAAACGTTCGGCCGAGAGCATGACGCTTGCCGCCGACCGCCACCTTGGCGCCTTTTCCGGTCGCATCAGCGATATGCTCTTCGACCTTCTCGACCGCAGCCATGTTGATCAGCGGCCCGATGGTGACGCCCTCGCCGAAGCCATCGCCGACCTTCAAGCCACGCACGGCCTGGGACAATTTCTCGACAAACGCGTCGTAGATTCCGTCCTGCGCGAATATGCGATTGACACAGACACAGGTCTGTCCGGCATTGCGATACTTCGAAGCCATCGCCCCCTTTACGGCAGCGTCGATATCCGCATCATCGAATACAATGAATGGAGCATTGCCACCAAGTTCCATCGACGTTCGCTTCACCGTTGAAGCGCTCTGCTCCATCAGTTTCTTGCCAATCTCGGTCGAGCCGGTGAAGGTGACCTTGCGCACGATCGGATTGGAAGTCATCTCGCCGCCGATCGCAGAAGCCGAGCCTGTCACCACGGAGAACACGCCCTTCGGCACGCCGGCTCTCTCGGCCAGTACCGCCAGAGCCAGCGCGGAGAGCGGCGTCTGGCTGGCAGGTTTCACCACCATGGTACAGCCGGCGGCAAGCGCCGGTCCGGCCTTGCGGGTGATCATCGCGGCCGGGAAATTCCAGGGCGTAATCGCGGCGCATACCCCGATCGGCTGCTTCAGCACCACAATCCGGCGATCCGCCGTGAACGGCGGAATCGTGTCACCGTAAACGCGCTTTCCCTCCTCCGCGAACCATTCGATGAAACTCGCCGCGTAGGCGATCTCTCCACGGCTTTCGGCAAGGGGCTTGCCCTGCTCTGCGGTCATGATGGCCGCAAGGTCTTCCTGATGGGCGATCATCAGGTCGAACCATTTGCGCAAAATCGCGGAACGCTCCTTCGCCGTATTCGCACGCCATGCCGGTAGCGCAGCGTTTGCAAATTCAATCGCCCGCTTCGTCTCTCCGGCACCCATATTGGGGACCGACCCAACCAGATCGCCGTTCGCCGGATTGTCGACCTTGATCGTCCCGCCGCTGTCAGCAGGAATCCACTCCCCGCCAACGAAGCAGGTGTCGCGCAAAAGAGAAGGGTCTTTCAGCGTCAGTTTCGAAGTCATGGTCAGGATGCCTTGTTAACCGGGGGAACGAGCGTTTCACGCAGCTTGAATCGGATAATCTTACCCGACCCTGTCCGCGGAATCTCATCTACGAAATGCACCGAAAGTGGAACCTTGTACGACGACAGATGTCCTCGGCAATGGTCGAGGATATCTTTTGTTCCTACATCCGTTCCGGAGCGGGCAACAACGAACAATGCCGGGACCTCGCCCAAATGCTCGTGAGGAATACCGACAACAGCGCTGTCGACCACATTTTCGATCGTATTGACCACTTCCTCGATTTCGGCAGGCGCAATGTTCTGACCGCCACGAATGATCAACTCCTTCAGCCGCCCGGTGATGGTAAGAAACCCGTCGCGATCGCTTTTTGCAAGATCTCCGGTATGATACCAGCCCTTTCGCAACGCCGATGCGGTCTCCTGCGGCTTGTTGTGATAGCCACTCATGAGGTTGGGGCCGCGTACAATCAGCTCGCCTTCGTCGCCAATTGCGACATCCTCTCCGGTTGCCGGTGAAACAATTCGTACCGCGAGACCTGCGAGCGGCAAGCCGCAAGATCCCATCACCCGAGCTCCGGTCTGCCAGTTCATCGTTACCATGGTCGATGTTTCGGTAATTCCGTAACCATCCAGCAGCTTCACACCGAAACGGGATTCGAACTCCCGATTGAGCGTCGCAGGCATGATCGCCCCGGCCGACATGCTGAGCCGCAGGTTCGGAATCCTGAGATCCGGCTCCGCCTTGGTCGCCTCGAGGAAGTAATGAAACATCGTCGGCACGCCCGGAAACAGGGTAAACTCGCCTGTCTTCAACAGACGCACCGCTTCGGTGGTCGAGTACTTGTCCATGATGTACTCGGTTGCGCCGACCGCAAGAATGCTGAGAACCGACAGATTCAGCGCATACGAGTGGAACAACGGCAGCGGCGAAAGAACGACGTCTTTCTCGGAAAGGCCTGCGACGGGCGCCCAGCATGCCGCTGTCACCCACAGCATGCTGTGAACCGAAAGAACCACCCCCTTGGCTCTACCGGTCGTGCCGGACGTATAAATAATAAAGGCAGGTTGCTCGATTGTATCCGGATCTCGCGGTTTCGATTTTGGCGCTGAGCTCGCCAGTTCTTCGTAACGTAATCCATCACCACCCTTAGAATCACGATCAACAAGGATGCAAACTCTGAGAGCCGGGACCTGCTGCCGCAATCTCGCAATTAATCCAGCTTGCTGGTCCGTGGTGATGACTACTGAGCAGTCCGAGTCCTGTAATCGATACAAGATCTCGGATTCGGTAGCGTCATAGCTGATCGGCACACTAATTGCGCCGGCGCGATTAATCGCGAAACAGCTCTCGATCCAGGCCACCGAGTTTGGCAGGAAAATCGCAACCTTGTCGCCAGCTCGAATCCCGTTGTCAGCAAAGTGCCCGGCAAGATTTCCGGTGCGCATTGCGAGTTCGGCATAAGTTACCTTCGACGAAGCATCACAATAGGCAATCTTTGACCCGCGCGCCGTCGCGTGGCGCTGAAGCAGCACCGCAACCGGTGCAATTAAATCGGTTTGCAGCATATCCGCTCTCCCGTATCGCTTCGTCAAACCATACTGAACCCGCCGCTGATGCTAACGGTCTGTCCGGTGATCCATCCGCCATGCTTTGACGACAACAGCGTCACCATCGGCGCGATATCCGAGGGAAAGCCGAGACGGCGCAATGGATAAAGTTTGGTCAGCTTATCACGATTGGCATTGACCCATTCGATGTCATGAGGGGTTTCAATCAGGCCCAGAGAGATCGTGTTTGCGGTCGTCCCGAAGCGTCCGAATTCGCGAGCGAGCGACTTCATTAGCGCAATTACACCGGCGCGCGCGGCGGCCACGATGGCTAGACCTGATTCTCCAACGCGCGACGAGTCGCCAACCAGCGCAATGATTCGGCCGTCGCCGGCTTTCTCAAGATGTGGCGCAGCAGCTTTTGAAACATGGATCGCTCCATACAGACAGATGTTGATCTGTTTTTGCCACTCCTCCGGAGTGGTTTCGACGAAACGATTTCGAAGCGCGACGCCGGCGTTGTTAACGACGATATTCAGCCCGCTAAAATCCGATGCGATCGAGGCAACCATGGCGTTGACCTCGTCGAAACTCGCGACATCGGCCTTGTATGCCTTGGCTCGTCCGCCCCGCTTCTCGATCTCGGCGACCACAGCTTCGGCGCCGCTGCGCGATCCATTATAATTTACTGCGACCGTAGCGCCTTCCGCAGCGAGACTGAGTGCGATCTCGCGCCCCACATCACGCGCGCCGCCGGTGACAAGCGCCACCTTCCCCTTCAACTGCATGTCCATTTTTCTTGCTCCTCAAGAGTTTGCTTTTGCGTTTTCGATCAGGCGAAACAGCCTCTCCGGCGTCACCGGAAGTTCAAAGACATCGATACTGAGTGGAGCCAGCGCGTCCGAAATGGCATTGGCCACCGCCGCCGGCGCTCCAATCGTTCCGCCTTCGCCCATCCCGCGGAACCCGCCCAGCGTGGTTTTGGACTCAGCCTCGATATGAACGACAGTAATCGACGGAATTTCGCTGGCCGAGGGAACGACATAATCAACGAGACTGGCGGTTACATTCTGGCCTTCGTCGTTGTAGATCACTTCCTCATAAAGCGCTGCACCGATGCCCTGCGCGACGCCGCCATGCACCTGACCATCAACAATCATCGGGTTAATGAGTTTCCCGCAATCCTCAGCAACGAGGAATCGCTCCAGCTTCACCTGATAAGTCTCAGGATCGATTTCCAGCACAGCAATGTGAGCTGCCGTAGCGGCCGTCCCGAACACCGGGTCATAGGTTTTCGTGGACGACAATTCTTCGCGTTGATTGCTGGGAATACGTCCCATTTCTGAATAGACCGCACGCGCCAACTCGCGAAATGTCATGGCCCGGTCGGTACCTGCAACGACAATCCTTCCGTCCTCGACCGTCAGGTCTGCTGCCGAGGTTTCCAGGAGATGCGATGCGGCGCGCAGCACCTTCTTCTTGACGTCCTGCGCTGCGAGCGTCGCGGCACCACCAGCAAGTACCGCACTACGGCTTGCATAAGAGCCTGTTGCATTCGGAACAGCGGCGCTGTCGCCATGAACGACGAGAATATCCTGCAGCCGCGCTCCAAGGTGCTCAGCCACGACTTGGGCAAACGTCGTTTCATGCCCCTGCCCGTGAGCTGCCGTGCCAACAGCAACGGTCACAGCGCCGGTGGAATCGATCAGTATCTTGGCTGTTTCAGTTCCCGTATTGATCGGCATGCCCGGCGCAACAGAAATACGCGAGCCAATGCCTGTCAATTCGGCGTAGCATGCCATACCGATGCCGAACCATCGGCCTTCGGCCCGCGCTTTTACCTGACGCTCACGCAACGCGACGTAGCCGATCGTCTCGCAAGCTGCCTCGAGACACTCTGTAAAGCTGCATTGATCCCAGACAATACCGGAGCCGATCCTATGCGGAAACTCGTCAGGCTGAATCATGTTTTTCAGCCGAAGGGATTTCGGATCAACGCCCAATTTGCGCGCGGCCATATCCATCAGGCGTTCGGTCACGAATGTCGATGCAGGACGGCCGACGCCGCGATATGGCCCCATCGGCGGCTTCGAGGTTGCCACTCCCCGCACACGGCCACGATAGTGCTGGATCTTGTATGGCCCAGGCAAGAAGCTCACCACCTGAACCGGCTCAAGCACAGCCGTCCATGGGTAAATCGAATACGCCCCGACATCGCCGATAACGTCAGCACGCAACGCAACCGCAAGGCCATCTTGGTCGAAGCCGAGCTCGGCCTCCATGATCTCGTCGAAACCCTGACTTGTCGCAGCAAGATCTTCGAGACGATCGCTTGTCCATTTTACCGCGCAAGCTAGATGGCGCGCTGCGAAGGTGACGAAGAGCTCTTCAGGATAAAGCGATGCCTTACCGCCAAATCCGCCACCAACGTCCGGTGCAATAACGCGCAGCCGATTGCCTGGCGTGTCGAGCGCTTCCGACAACGCATCCCGGATAATTCCTGGAATCTGCGTCGCCGAATAGAGAGTGATGGCGTCCTGCCCGGCCGAATACTCGGCGACGTACGAGCGATTTTCCATTGCGAGCGGTGTCTTTCGCCGCATCCGAAAGCGACCTGACACGCGAACAGCCGCTTTCTCCATCTCCGCATCGACATCGCCGCGCTTGAATTCACGAGAAAGCAAAACGTTCGTGCCGATACTTTCATGCAGCAGCGGCGCATCTGACTGAGCAGCAGATTCGGGGTCTATCACGATCGGAAGAGCCTCGAAATCGATCTCGACCAGCTCGATAGCATCCTCCGCGAGATACCTACTCTCGGCGACCACCGCGACGACAGGCTCCCCGACGTAGCGAACCTTTCCCTGAGCAAGCGCGACCAGCGGAGTGGCGTGATAATTCGCCATGCGGGACGTTGCGAGAAGCGGCTTGATCTTCCCCTCTAAGTCCGCACCGGTAAATACGGCAATTACGCCTGGCGACCGAAGGGCTGCCTCGCAGTCGATTGAGCGAATACGAGCGTGAGAATGATCGCTTCGCCGAAACGCGACGTGAAGCATTCTCGCCGACTGCCGGTCGTCGACGTAGCTACCATTCCCCGTCAGAAGACGCGGATCTTCCGTGCGCTTCACGCGTGCACCGACCATCTTCGGTCGCGCCGCAAGATCCTCGACGTCTCGCATGTCCTTTCTGAAGGTCCGAACCTTGTCAGTCATACGCGTCAGGTCCCTTGCGCAGTTGATTCCACTGCGCGCTATCGTGACTACATATGACGGTTGCGCCTCCGGATTCGATCTTGCGGATTTCGGCGAATGATCTCAAAAATAATTCGGGATTTTTGGTATTACGCGGGACGGCATCCGTATCGAGATTGGCGCGAATACTCACCGCATCCGAAGTCAACAGAAACTCGCCGCTCCGGTCGAGCTTGACCAACGCGCCGACCGTCCCTGGCGTATGCCCTGGCAGCGGAATCAAGGTGATCTTTCCGTCGCCAAAAATATCCGTTTGCTTGTCAATGACGTTCAGAGGGATCGGATGATCCCAGTCAACCGCAAGATAGCCGTTACTCACCGCATCCGGGGCCTTCGCCGCTTCAAGCTCAAGGGCGTGAACAAAGATCGTGGCTTTCTTGAAGAATTCATTGCAGCCGCAGTGGTCGGTATGAAAGTGCGAGCAAACCACAACATCGACATCGTCGGCCCCCAGCCCGACAGACTTAAGACCACTGAGGACGTGTTCACCGGGCGGCATGATAGGTGTCATGAATTTCGCGAGCCCGCCCAGCCGCGCCACAGGGTTCTCAGCCACTTGCGGATGACATCCTGTATCAAATAGTACATTCCCCTGGACGTGCCGCATCAGCATGCAGGACACCGGCAGATCAATCATTTCGCTACGATCAGCATCCGGAAAATAGGTGCTCCTTTTCATTCGAAGACGACCACCAGACAAAACATGCATCTTCATGACGTCTTCTCCTTCAGCGCAACTGACGCCGAGCGCACAGCACGAACGATGTTCTCATAGCCGGTGCAACGGCAAAGATTTCCTGACAGGCCTTCGCGAATATCTTTCTCCGTCGCAAGAGGATGCTTGGCGATCAAATCCTTTGCCGTCATCAGCATACCCGGCGTACAGAAGCCGCACTGCAGGGCGTGATGCTCCTGAAATGCGTTTTGGATCGCACCCATGTTATGAATGGTCCCGAGGCCTTCGACGGTTTCGACCTCGCAACCATCCACCTGAACCGCCAGCAGGAGACATGATCGGACACTGTCGCCGTTTACAATGATCGTGCACGCACCGCAGACTCCATGTTCGCATCCGACATGGGTTCCGGTCAGTGCGAGCGTACTTCGCAAAAAATCCGCCAGCAGGAGGCGCGGCTCGACGCTCCTCTCGTGCACAACGCCGTTCACCGTCACCGTGATACTGCGAGAAATGGTCATGCAACCGCCCTCCCGGCGCGTTGCCATGCCGACATAAGCGCGCGACGCGCCAGCACACCAACGAGATGACGCCGATAATCCGATGATGCGTGCAGGTCCGTGTTAGGTTCGACGGCCGCCCGGATCAAGGCCACGGCTTCGTCCAGCAATTCGTCGGACAATTTTTGGCCGGCAAGAAGACCCTCGGCATCGGACGCCCGCATTGCTGTCTCACCAATCCCCATCATCCCGATCCGTACTTCTCCTGCCGTATCATCGACCAGTGAAATCGTCGCTGCGACACAGGCGAGCGCGAAGTCGCCGGATCGCCGGGCCACTTCCTCGAATCCCCAGCCAGTTTTCGGCGGCAATTTCGGAAACTCGATGTCAGTCAAAAGATCATCGTCAGCCAAATCCGTAGTCAGCGCGCCGAGAAAGAAATCGACCGGATCGACGGTCCGTCGACCGGTGCTTGATGTGATACCCAGCCTTGCATTGAGTAATAATGACATCATTGGCAACTCGGCGGCCGGATCTGCATGAGACAGGCTACCGCCAATCGTGCCACGGTTGCGGATAGCGAGGTGAGCGACAAAGGTCATCGCTTCATGCAACACGGGAAAATGTTCGGCAACAATGGGCGATGTTTCGAGCGTGACGTGACGCGTCAAGGCGCCGACTCTAATCGACTCCCCACAATCCTCGACGCCTGCAAGACCGGTAATTCGATTGATATCGACCAGCACCGAAGGCCGAAGCAAACGGAAGTTGAGCATCGGCACAAGACTTTGACCGCCAGCGATAATCTTGCCGTCCCCGTCCGCAGCTGCAAGTGCGGACACTGCAGCTTCCACGCTATCGGCGACGACATAATCGAAGGCGGCGGGCTTCATCTGCTCAGCGCCCCTTGAATATCGCTGGACGTTTCTCAGCGAAGGCTCTGCGACCTTCTTCGTAGTCCTCGCTCGCGGAAACTTGATCGATAAAGCTTTGTGCAGCCTTCGTCTCCAGTGCGCCTTGCCCCATTGTCAGATCTGTCAGGATCAACTTCGCTCCGGCCACCGACAAAGGAGCCAACATGGCGATGCTAGCCGCAAAGACCTTGGCATCACGCATCGGGTTGTCCGATACGCGATCCGAGAAACCCATCTTCTCAGCTTCAGCTGCTCCAAACCGCTCGGCGCTGTAGAGAATGCGCTTCGCATTGGTGAGTCCGACCAGCGACAAGAGGCGCTGTGTACTGCGAATACCGTAAACGATCGACAGCTTTGCCGCCGGAATACCTATCGACGCATCAGAATGCGTAAATCGGAAGTCACACGCCATCGACAGGTGACATCCACCGCCAAGACAATAACCTTCGATAACCGCGATCACCGGCTTTGGCACACCCGCGATAGCATCCGACGACGCATCGACGGCGACTTCATACGCGGCGCTGCTTTCGGCGTTCGAACGAACAGCGGCGAACTCCGAGACGTCCGCGCCCACACTAAAGTTGCCGCCAGCCCCTGTAAGGACAATCGCTCGCACGGTTGGGGCGCGACCGAGTTCACTGAAAATTCGAGCCACGTCGCGCCACATCGCAAGCGTCATGGCATTGCGTTCAGCCGGCCTGTTCAACCTAACCACGGCAACCGCGTTATCAATCGTGACCTCGATGTTTGCCAACGTCTCTCTCCCGCGGGCGATCTAGACTGCTGCCCGGCTTCCCTTGCTTGCTTCGTTCCTGGACTCTTCCGGGTTGCTGCTAACCAGTTCCCCAAACCGATCGAAGAATTGTCCGGCAAGCTTCTTCGCTGTCGAATCAATCAGCCGCGCGCCAAGCTGCGCGATCTTGCCACCAACCTTTGCCTGGACTTCATAGTGAAGGACAGTATGGGTTGAATCCAGCGCTTTGAGTCTGACAGTGGCACCTCCCTCGGCAAAGCCGGCAATGCCACCCTGCCCCTGACCCGTGATGGTATAGCCTTCCGGCGGGATGATATCGGACAGCGTGACGCGGCCGAGAAACTTGGCCTTGATTGGCCCCACCTTCAGGACAACCGATGCCGAGAAGTCCGTTTCCGACGTCATATCAAGCGCCTCGCAACCCGGGATGGCCTGCTTAAGAATACCGGGGTCGTTAAGCGCCGCCCAGACATCGGCCTGTGAAGCATTCAGAGTCGTTTGTCCCGACATTTCCATGCGATTACTCCTTCAACGCCCTCAGCTATTCGGCGACCGCCGAATGCACGCCGGCAATGAGCAACGGTGCAACCGCCAGCCTCACAGCCTCCGGCAAGGTGACAGGCCTGCTGTTCGCGCGATCGACATAGACGTGCACGAAATGTCCTTGAGCAGATGCAACGCTCTCGTCGTCCTTGAAGAGGCCGATTTCGTAGCGAATACTGCTGTTGCCCTGATGCCCGACGCGAAGACCGGCATTGATCTTCGAAGGAAAAGCAATCGACTTGAAGAAACGGCAGGTGGTTTCAGCGACAAGGCCAATCACCGAACTCTTCTCGATATCGAGCGCTCCCCTTTCGATAAGATACTGGCAGACAAGCGTGTCGAAGAACGAATAGTACGTCGTGTTGTTCATGTGGCGATAGACATCGTTGTCCATCCAACGCGTCGTCATGACCTGAAAGTGAACATACCCGCTACGTAATTCAGGCCTGGCTCGCGCCGTCATAACGATGCCTCATAGATCGCGAGCGCATCAGCGTGGGTGACTTTGCGAGGGTTGTTGACCAGAAGGCGCGTCTGCTTCATCGCATCGTCGGCAAGCATTGCCACATCCGTCTGCGCGATTCCGACATCGCGCAGACGCGTGGGGAGCCCGAGTTCGACCGGAAGATTGGATAGCATTTTTACAAGCGCCCTTGTCCGATCGGGCGCGCCTCCGGTCGCCTGCGGCGTCAGAATAGCACCGAGCTCGCCGTAGTAAGCCTCCGCGGAGCTCGCATTGAATTGGATAACCTGCGGCAACACCAAGGAGTTCGACAGCCCGTGCGGGACGTGGAATCGCGCACCAACCGGATAAGCCAACGCATGCACAGCCGCCACCGGCGCGTTCGCAAATGCCATTCCGGCGAGCATCGAGCCGAGGAGCATATTGTGGCGCGCGTCGCGATTAGTCCCGTTACGGCAAACCTCATAGATATTGGCCCCAAGAAGCCTGAGGGCTTCGCGGGCCAATGCATCGGACAGCGGATTCTTCAGCCGCTTGCTGGTGTAGGCTTCGATAGCGTGAACCATCGCGTCAATGCCGGTAGCGGCTGTTACCGCTGGAGGCAATCCGAGCGTCAACTCCGCATCCAGGACCGCCCAGTCGGGCAACAAGATGGGAGATACGACACCCTTCTTTTCCCCTTCACCGGTGGTCACGATTGAAATCGGCGTCACCTCCGAACCGGTGCCAGCAGTAGTAGGTGCAAGCACCAGAGGCAAACGCGGACCTTTGGCCATGCCGACGCCGTAGATATCCGCGAGCTTTTCCTTCCCAACCGCCAACAATGCAACCAGCTTGGCGACGTCCATTGAACTACCGCCGCCGATTGAAACGACACCGTCGACCTCCGCTTCGATTGCAGCCTTGACCGCAGCATCGATTACATGAACCGGAGGATCGGCCTCAACATCCGTGAATAGCGTAACTGCAACTCCCTGCTGTTCCAGCCCGTGCAAACCAGCCTGCAGCAGCCCCGCCGACTTGACACCAGCATCAGTGACCAGAAGCACGGACTTGCATCCAAGGCCCTTGGCGAGTTCGCCGATACGCGACGAACTCCCCGGCTCGACCAGGATTGATTTTGTTGACTGAAAAACAAACCCTTGCACCGCAAGCTCCGTTTTACGTTCGCGAAGATCGCCGCTCTACCAGAGACCAGCTCGCTGAAATGACCGCTCCGAGTGGCGAGGCGTTATGGGCTTCTTCATCTCAGAATAGTAACTTGCATAACTAGACTAATTTTTAGAGGCGATGTCAACTCGGTTGAATGCGTTTTCAGCATTCTCCTGCGAAACCCGGTTGATCTTCGCGGCTGCGAAAGTCGCACTGATTTCTCCAACGATCCCGCGCCGGAAAAGCATGACGCAGATCATGAAAATCAGTCCGATGACGATCGGGACTTTGCTCGAGAGGTCGACTGCAAGAGGTCCCACTTGAACCACACCGAGGCTGGCGAGCTTGCTTTCGAGGGTCACAACCAGGATCGCGCCGACGATAGGCCCAAGAGGCGTTCCCAATCCGCCGAGCAGACACATCAGGATGACGTTTCCAGACTGGGTCCAATGTGCATCAGGCAGCCCCGCAAACCCCAGGGTCAGGGCCTTCAGGCCGCCCGCAAGACCTGCGACCGCTGCGGACATCGTGAATGCCGATAGTTTATAACTCTGAACATCGTAGCCCAGTGAAATGGCCCGCGGCTCGTTATCGCGAATGGCAAGAAGCACCTGCCCGAAGGGTGCTTCCATGATCCGCTGAAATCCCCAGACTGCAAGAAGCATCACCACGAGTGAGAACGCATACATTGCGTGGTCATTTGAAAGATCGAACAGTCCGAACAGGGCGCGTCGCGGAATCCGCTGAAGACCATCTTCCGCACCGGTAAAAGGCGCTTGTACGCAAATGAAATAGATCATCTGCGCAAGCGCCAGCGTGATCATGGCAAAGTAGATCCCTTGCCTCCGAATGGCCATTCCGCCCATGACTGCACCGAGCACAACGCCAATGATAAGGCTAACTCCCAGCGCAAGCTCCGGCGTGAAGCCCCAGGATTTGGTTACGTAACCCGCCGCATACGCACCAAAGCCAAAGAAAGCGGCATGACCGATCGAGAGAAGCCCCACATTTCCCGTAAAGAAATTGAATGCCACCGCGAATAGCGCGAACGCCACGCACTTCATCAGAAACTGCGCATACAGGCCCGCAAATGGCGCAAGGATGCCGATAGCGGCCAGACCAAGGAGCAGAATGGTCGACGATTTCATGTTCATGATGCTCACGCTTCACGCCCAAACAGCCCGGCAGGCCTGACAAGCAGAACAAGCGCCATGACAATGAACACGATTGTCGATGACACTTCCGGATAGAATACCTTCGAGAGACCTTCGATCACGCCGAGCGCGAGTCCTGTCGCAATCGCACCGGCTGTCGATCCCAGCCCGCCAATGACCACCACCGCAAACGTGATGATCAGGATGTTCGACCCCATCAGCGGCTGGACTTGATAGATCGGCGCAGCCAGCACGCCGGCGAAAGCCGCCAACGCTGCGCCAAGCGCATAGACGAAAGTCACCATCAATGGGACGTTTATCCCGAGAGCCTGTACCAGCCGCGCATTCTCTGTGCCTGCGCGCAAATACGATCCAAGCCTCGTTTTCTCGATGAGGAACCAGATAACAAGGCAGACAAACAGAGAAACACCGACAATCCATATCCGATAGATCGGCATTCTCATGAAGCCGAGGTCGACCAGCCCGCGCAGCGCCTGAGGTGTTTGATAAGGAAGGCCCGCAGAGCCATAGATGTCGCGAAAAATCCCTTCAAGCACTAGCGCAAGTCCGAACGTAAACAACAGGCCGTAGAGATGATCGAGGCCAGCCAACCGACGCAGCAGAAGTCGCTCGATCAACACTCCAAACCCGCCAATTACGATTGGCACGAGAAACAATGACCACCAGTAGTTGATGCCAAACTTTTGCATAGCGAGATAGACGCCAAATGCGCCGAGCATATAGAGCGCGCCGTGAGCAAAGTTGATGATGTTGAGCAATCCAAAGATCAACGCGAGACCGAGGCTCAGAATCGCGTAGAAGGAGCCGTTCACGAGACCAATCGTGATCTGACCGAGCAGAACTTGTGCGGGAATGTCAAACATCGCGATTCTCAAACCCCCAGGCTTCGATCAACGAGCTCGGCCTTCGCTTCAAGCTCGGCCGCAGTTAACCGCATCGTGATGTCGCCGTGCTCCACGACCAGAAATCTGTCCGCGAGCGGCGCGGCGAAATACTTGTTCTGCTCAACGAGAAGGATCGTGTAACCGCGAGACTTCAGTTCGGTGATAAGATCGAAAAGGCGATCAACGATCACCGGGGCAAGCCCCTCGGATATCTCGTCGAGCAGCAATAGCCTGGCACCGGTGCGTAAGATTCGCGCGATCGCCAGCATCTGCTGCTCGCCTCCTGAAAGCCTTGTTCCAGGTGTGCTCCGGCGTTCGGCAAGATTGGGAAGCAAAGAGTAGATTTCATCGAGGGGCATACCGCCCTCGGACTGCTTGGGCGGTAACAGCAAGTTTTCTTCACAAGACAGACTGGCGAAGATGCCGCGCTCTTCAGGACAGTAACCGACGCCCATGCGGGCAATCATGTGAGGCGCGAGACGAATGGTGTCCTTGCCGCCGATTCGGATTGATCCCTGCCGCTTGTCGATCAACCCGACGATTGCGCGTAGCGTTGTCGTGCGACCGCTCCCGTTGCGGCCGAGAAGTGCAACTACCTCGCCGCGCTGCAGGGAAAACGACATACCGTGAAGAACATGCGACTCGCCGTACCAAGCCTGTAGCTTGTCTATAGCAAGAATTTCGCCAGCAGCCGGTCCTTTCATGTCTCCACTCATGACGCTTTTCCCGCCGTACGCGAACGTGAGCCTAGGTAGGATTCGATCACCTGCGGATTTCTGGACACCTCGTGGTAAGGTCCTTCCGCAATGATTTCACCACGGCGCAGCACGCTGATCCTGTCGGCAATTCGTGCAACCATCTTCATGTTGTGCTCGACCATGACGACCGTGCGGCCAATCGCCGCTTGCTTGATGAGGTCCGTGACGCGCTCAACATCCTCATGTCCCAGTCCCTGAGTAGGCTCGTCGAGAAGCATGACCTTCGGTTCGGTCGCTAGCGTCGTCGCGAGTTCGAGCGCCCGCTTACGGCCGTAAGCCAGGTCTCCAGCGCGGGTTTGCGCGAACGCACTCAGATCAACTTGACCGAGCAGACCGCAAATGCGCTCGGACATGTCGTCGGGCCGGAGTCCGCCCCGCCAGAATTTCGAGGGCGATACAAACCTCTGCTGAAGTGCGATTGCGATGTTCTCGCTGACCGAAAGATGCGGAAAAACCGCTGATATCTGGAATGAACGTACAAGACCAAGGCGAGCAAGCGCAGCTGGCTGCTCCGTCGTCACATCGGCCCCTTCCAGCCGGATGCGGCCTGATGTTGGGACCAGAAACTTGGTCAGCAGATTAAAAACTGTCGTTTTACCTGCTCCGTTTGGACCAATCAGCGCGTGAATCGTGCCGCGACGAATGTCGAGGTCAACGCTGTTGACGGCAACATAACCGCGGAATTCCTTTCGCAGCCCGCGCGCTTCGAGAACCACATCGACATCCGTATGATGCGACGCTTCCTTCATCGGGACCATCTCCTCCGAAATTTTTGTGCGTCGCAATGACATTGAGCCTCGCGAGCCTGTTGACATCGTCATATCAAATTAGTCTAGTTATGCAAGCCTGTCGATCAGGTAAGTCTTGAACAAAAAGAGGGAGGAGCAACAATGAGCAAGGTGGCCATGACGCTTGCCGCAAGTATAAGTTTGGCAAGCCCGGCGTATGCACAGACTGCGAACGTCTCTGACGACGTCGTCAGAATCGGCGTGATGACCGACATGTCCGGCCAGTTTTCCCATGAGTCCGGGGAAGGATCGGTGACTGCCGTGAAGATGGCGGTGGAAGATTTTGGCGGAAAGGTTCTCGGCAAACCTATCGAGGTGGTCGTCGCCGATCACCAGAACCGCAATGAAGTGGCAATCGCGAAGGCTCGTGAATGGTACGACGTCGCCAAAGTCGACCTGATCGCAAACCTGATAAACTCATCGATTGCGCTTGCGGTGACCAACGTCGCACAAGAGAAGAATCGCATTGCGATCGTCAACGGGTCGGGTTCGTCACGGCTCACCAACGATTCCTGCACGCCGAACAGCATCCACTACGCGTATGATACCTACGCCCTGGCTCAGGGGACAGGAAAAGCACTTATCAAGGAAGGTCTGAACTCGTGGTACTTTCTGACGGCCGACTACGCGTTCGGCCATGCGCTTGAGGGCGACACATCGAATGTAGTGAAGGCAAACGGCGGCACGGTCGTTGGTTCGATCCGATATCCCATTGATACGGCCGACCACTCGTCATTTCTGCTTCAGGCGCAGGCTTCAAAGTCCAAGGTTGTTGCCGTTGCCGGCTCCGGAACAACGTTCATCAACGCGGTTAAATCGGCCAAGGATTTCGGTCTCACCGACGGCGGAAAGCAAACCATCGCGGGATTGCTAGTCTGGATTACCGATATCGATTCGATGGGCCTGACGACGGCACAGGGTCTCGTCCTAACCAATGCTTTCTATTGGGATCGCGATGAAGAAACCCGGGCATTCTCCAAACGCTTTTTCGCGAAGATGAAGCGCATGCCGCATATGGGTGACGCCGGCGACTACTCGTCGACGATGCATTACCTGAATGCAATCAAAGCTTCCGGTACCGACGACGCCAAGACAGTGATGGCCAAGATGCACGAGATGCCGGTGAACGACTTTTTTGCGAAGAATGGTCGCGTTCGCGAGGATGGCCGCTTCGTGCACGACATGTACGTCTATGAAGTCAAGAAACCCTCTGAATCAAAATACGCATGGGACTACTACAAGCTCCGCGCCGTCGTTCCGGGGGAGGAAGCTTTTCGACCCCTCTCGGAAAGCAAGTGCCCGCTGATCAAGAAGTAAAACAAACCATCGCTCAGACGCGGCCGGGCACCGCCCGGCCGCTCTTCGTGCCGCCGAACTTGTCCGGATCGTAACGCATGCGATATTTCATCGATGTCGCATGAATTGGTTCTCCGCATCGATTGCAGATGACAGTCGGCGTAAAATCCTTGCCGCATTCCAGATGCTTGAGAATAAGCGGTGGCTTGCCATCGGCGCGCCACCGGTCGCCCCAAGCCATCATCATGATTAATGGGCCGTAAAGATCCATTCCCATCGGAGTCAGCAGATACTCAAATCTTTCCGGTAACGACTGGTACTTCCGTTTCTTGAAAACCCCGCGTTCAACGAGCCGCGCAAGACGGTCCGTGAGGATATTTGAGGCAATGTTCAGCTCTGTTTGGAGCTTGTCGAAGCGCCTGGCGCCGAAGAAAGCCTCACGAATAACAAGAAAACTCCAGCGATCGCCGATCACCTCAAGTGACCGGGATACCGAGCTCGGTCGCCCGCGCATAAAGTCGTCGGCCGCCCGGCGCGACCGTCGAGAAGGTTCGACCCGTGTCTTCCCCGCTCCCGGCCCGTCGCGATAGCTGACGCCCCGCGCGACAACACGTTGATGACAGCAAGAGCACGATACGAATGGCTTGCTGACGCAATTGCAACCTTCGTGAATAAGCTGAAGCGGCGCTCCTTTTGGATCGGCCAGCCATCGATCACCAAACTGCATGAGAGCCATGAAGGTGGGATAAAGGTCGATACCGGATTTCGTCAGCTTGTATTCGACGCGACTCGATGTCTCGGAATAGCTGATTTCCCGGAAAATCCCCTCACGTGTCAAACGCCGAAGACGGTCCGTCAGGGTTGCCCGGGAAATTTCGAGAGCTGAGCGAAATTCCTCGAACCGCCGGGCTCCGAAAAATGCCTCCCGGATTACAAGAAACGCCCAGGCATCCGAAAGAATACCGACCGTCCGGGCGACCGAACAGTTCCGTTCGGTCAATACCGGCTGCTTCTGAATGACCCGGGCGGGCGGTACGGCTTTAGCGACCTTGGGCCGCCTTCCCTGCTTTGTCGCAGTCGCCAGCCGCATAATTCCGTCCCGAACCTAAAACTTGATCGCTGGATACCGGCATAACCCATGCAAATGAGCCGCCATTCGCAAAGAGTTTGACGGTATCCGAGCGCGTTCGTCAAGGTCCGTAGTCCATCAACACAGGCTCACACTTCTATGATGCGCTCCACGTGCACACGTCGGCAGTCCATTTCATATTCAAGATCCTGCACTGGCGGCCGATTGAGATGCCATGTCAGGCCTTGTCTGAAGATTCCGCGCTTTCCGATCTCAGTTTCAATGAACGGAAAGATGTCGTGGACGGTGTAAAGCTGCGTCGCGGTTACCTGGCTCCAGTCTCCGCCAAACGCGCTCATGCGCCGTTCCATCTCACCCAGAACCCACTTCGCTTTCTCCAGCATCGCCGCTGGAGAAATATCGCCGAGCCGGACGGCGTGATCGCGGTAATTTCCTTTACCCTCCGGCGCTTCTCCACTTCCAGCGACCACAAAAGATGTTGGCGCATTCACAGCAGGGACCGCATAAGTGAAGGCGTAAAAGCCCGGCTCCGACGGCGGGTCGATTTTCGGGCAGACGTTGCTGCGCGCCACAGGATTTGCGGCACCATCCTGCATCACCCCCCAAGTCTTCAAGGTGCCTGTGTATTCTTCGTTGAACTTGACGAAACCGCTCTCCGTAAACGGCGCGGGCGAACGCAGCTCACAAGCAGCGAATGCGCTCAAGGGGCGACCGGCATCTTTCAAAATCTGCGCGATGCGCTCAAATCCCTGACGCAGCGGCACCGGCTTGGTGAACCGTACGCGCTCGAGCGCAAAGCCGGGAAGCGCCGCAACACCAGCAGAATATTGGCTGACGCCCGGCATAAAACGATAGCCTCCATTGGGCGCTTCGACAGTCTTGATCATGTTGCCTCTTCTTGCTTTTCCAAATGGAATTTGTCGGTTGACTGGAGCTATTCTTCAAGAACGCCGAGATAGGCGTCGCGAATGATCGGATCTGCCAGCAACTCCGCACCCGAACCCGATCTGACGATCCGGCCCATGTCCATGACGAAGGCCGCGTCGCACAAATCCAGTGCCGTCGTCACATCCTGCTCCACCAGCAGGATGGACATTCCCTCGGCGTTGAGGCTGCGTAGCGCAGCAACAAGCTGCTCCACCAGCAATGGCGAGAGCCCTAGCGACAGTTCGTCAATCATCAGCAGCTTCGGCGCGCTCATGAGACCGCGTCCAATTGCGCACATCTGCTGCTCGCCACCGGAGAGCGTCGCTGCCGCCTGATTGCGGCGCTCAGACAGTTTCGGAAACGTTGTGTAAACCCTGTCCATGTCACGACTGATTTCAGCGCGCGTGGCTGTGCGCGAATACGCACCCATCAGGAGATTGTCCTCGATGCTCATCGCACCAAATAGTCGTCGCCCTTCCGGCACATGAACAATGCCGTGCGAGAGGATCGCCGCCGCCGTCGCGCCCGCCAGGTTTTCGCCTTCCGATCGATATGAGCCCGACTGCACAGGAATAAGGCCTGACAGCGCTCGCATAAGGGTCGTCTTGCCCGCGCCATTTGAGCCGATCAGCGCCGTGATCTCCCCCCTGCGCACCGAAAGATCGATTCCCCAGAGCACCTGAACTTCGCCATAACCGGCACGAAGACCTTGCAATTCGAGAATGAGAGCCTGCTTAACCATGGGAAGCAGCCCTCTGGGCATACTGCTGGCCGAGATAGGCTTCGACCACCGCAGGGTTCTTGATCACCTCGCGCGGTAGCCCGTCCGCAATGAGCTTCCCATTGTGCAGCACGACGATCCGCGTACAGACATTAAGCACAACCTTCATCAGGTGCTCGATCATCACAATCGTAATGCCGCTGGCTGCAAGTTCGTGGATCAGACGCGTCGCGCGTTCGACCTCCGCGCTGTTCAATCCCGCATTGACCTCATCCAGAAACAGCAGCTTTGGCTTCATCGCCAGCGCCTTTGCCAGTTCGAGGCGCTTGCGCATTGCCAGAGTCAAGGTCGCAGCCGGCTGACTGGATTGCGCTTCCAGGCCAACAAATGCCAGGCGATCGCGGGCAGACTCGCGCGCAGACTTCAGGCTTTCGTTAGGTTGCGAAAACAGTGCCGCAGCAGCCACATTGTCAAGCGCGGAAAGCTCCGCGAAGGGTTGCACGATCTGAAAGGTGCGCGACAGTCCGAGACGTGCGGACTGATAGGTCTTTACACGCGTAATGTCCTGTCCTGCGAAAGTCACTGTCCCGGAGTTGGCCGGTGTGACACCAGTCACCACATTAACGAGTGTCGTCTTGCCGGCACCGTTCGGCCCGATCAGTCCGAGCACCTCGCCCTTTGCGATACCGAGCGACACATCGCTCAGCGCCTTAAGGCCGCTGAAATGACGCGAGACGGACTGCAATCTGAGTATTTCAGACACGCTTCGGCCTCCATGATAGCAACCGATCGCGCAGCGACATCAGTCCGTGCGGAAGGAACAGCAGCAGCGCCACGATCAGAACGCCAAGCACGCCGCTATGAATCTGGATGTAGTTACGCCAAACCACCTCCTCCAATCCGAGGTAGACCAGCGCACCAATAACGACCCCAAGCGGCGATCCGAGTCCTCCGATCAACGCCATCACAATCGGTTTTACCGAGTAAAGAATGTCGAACACATCGGAGGGGTCGATGTAATGAACCCACGCAGCGTAGATGCCGCCGGCAGCGCTGACGAAACATGCTGACAGACCGAATGCGACACTCTTGTAGAGCGTGGCATTGAGTCCGATCATGTTGGCCGCGGTCTCATTCTGCCGGATGCAGACCAGCCCAAAACCAAGCTTTGATCCTGCAACGGCAATGACCATCAAGGCTGTCCCCAGCAACAATGCCCACATCGCATAGAAGAAGAACGTCGCATCCGACAGCACGCCAGCCGCAGACGTCAAAGGAATATTCAGGCCCATACCCCCGCCGGTGAGATCCGTGGCATTGTTGACAAGCTCGCGAAACACCTCGATCAGCGAGAGGCTGGCAATTGCAAAGTAGTGTCCACGCAAGCGCAGCAGCGCGGCTCCAAGCAGGCTCGCAGCAACGAACGATGCGACCCATGCAGCGGCCACTGCAACACCAAGGGATACGCCGCGCGACATCAGGACACCCGTTGTGTAGGCGCCCAAACCGAAAAAAGCTGCCGTCGCAAACGATGGATAGCCTGCGAAACCACCGACGATGTTCCATGACAATGCAAGGATCGCGTACATGCAGGCGATCGTGCCAAGCCGCAGCGCATAAGCACCGCCGAAAATCGGCAGCGCAGCGATGCAGGCCACCAGCACAAGCAGAATCAGATTTGACCGGGTCATTCGAAGCCCTTCCGGCCAAGCAGGCCCTGAGGGCGGACGATCAGGAAGATGATCAGCAAGACGAACGACAAGGTGGTTGCATGCGCCGGACCGATCAGCGTCGAGCCGATGCCTTCGATCAGAGCCAGCAGGATACCCCCTGCGAGAGCGCCTGACACGCTGCCGAGTCCCCCGAGCACGCAGACAACGAATGCTTTCCCCAGATAGGCCGTTGAAGTCAGGGGCGAGATCGGGAAGATCAGGGCCATGAGCACACCCGCGCAACCCGCCAGGGCGGCGCCAAGACCAAACGCTATCGCGTAGATCGAATTAACGTCGACGCCCATCAGCGTGGCGGCGTCGCGATCGAGTCTTACCGCAACGATGGCTCGCCCCACCCGCAATCGACGCAGGATGAGATAGAGCACTCCGGTCAATGCCAAAGCGGACGCAGTCGCGATCAACCGGTCAACCGGCACGACGACGTCGAACAGCGAGACCGAACCCATCGGCGGCGTGAGCGTCAGCTTCCGGTAGTCAGCCTTGAAATAGTAGATCATCGCGTTGTTGAGGATCAGGTCGAGGCCGAATGTCAGCGTCAGCGTAACCAACACCGGTGCCGTGATCACCCGGTTGAGGATAAGGCGTTGAATGAAGTAGCCGAACACAAAAAACAGCGGCGCCGCGACGACAAGCGCATACCACGGCGAGATGTGGAGCGATTGATAAAGTCCCCAGGCCAGATAGGCGCCGAGAACGATAAACGAGCCGTGGATCAGGTTGATGACGTTCAGAACGCCCCAAACCAACGAGAAGCCGATCGCAATACATGCGTAAAGGCAGCCCAGCACCAAAGCATTGATCAGAACCTGGGCCGCCAGCATGCGATGTCCCCGCCTTCCCGCAGTTGATCAGTTGACGCCGAGCTTGAAGTCGCCCTGCTTGATCAGCGCGGGAGAAAGAACGACGGGCTTGCCGCCCTGAAGCTGAAATACCGGCGGCTCCAATGAATTGATCTGCCCTGTCGGTCCAAACTTCACCGGTCCGAAGAACGTCATCACATCCATCTTGGCGAGTTCATCGCGCACCTTGTCCTTGTCCAACGATCCTGCCTTTTCGATCGCCATCTGGAACAACGCACCGGAAACCGAAGCTGACGCCTGCGCGTAGTCGGGCTCGGACTTGTACTTCTCCTTGAACAATTTCACGTAGTTTGCCGTTGTGCCAAAAATATCCTTGCCGGAGTACTGCGCGGCTGGATGCCACCACGCGGCGCTGGTGATATTTTCCCCGCCTGCACCGGCCGCGTCGATGAATTCCTGATAGGCTGGGCCGGCGATCATCGAAACCACCGTCGCCTTGATCTGCTGATCAGCCATCTGCTTTTTCACCAGCAGCAAATCGTTGATATAGCCGGTGACGAATATCCATTGCGGAGACAGCGACTTGATCTGGGACAGCGTCGCGGAGTGATCGAGAGTCCCGATCGCATATTTCTCGAAATACGCGACTTCGAGACCATTGCCCTTCGCCGACTTTTCCATCTCTTGGGCGATCGCCAGCGGGAACAGATCGTTCCGCGCCAGGATCGCAACCTTCTTCACGTCCGGCGCCTTCGCCTTGACCATCTGGGTGAGCGGCGTGGTCAGCGTATCGTTCGGCGTGAAAGTCCCGAACAGATACTTGTATCCCTGATCGTAGACCTGCGACGACGACGCGGTCGCAGCAATAGTCGGCACCTTGTATTTCTCGGAAACGCTGCTTCCGGCTTTTGCGGCACCGGATCCGAACGGGCCAAACAGGAAATTCACGTTATTCTGCGTGATCATCTGCTCGGTGGTCTGAACCGCACGCGGCGTGTTCGACTGGTAGTCGCTATAGACGATCTCGACCTTGTACTTCTTGCCACCAACCGAAATGCCGCCTGCCTTGTTAGCCTGCTCGGCCCACAGGTCATATCCCTGCTGCTGCTTGATGGCCTCGGGCGCGAGCGGCCCAGTGAGCGGAAGCGGCGCACCAAACTTGATGACATCCTGCGCCTGAGCCGCCGAAGCGGACAATCCCAAAGCAGCGACAATCAAAAGCGAATTCAAACCACGCGAGACGAGCCGGGAGCGAGCCATCCAGATTCTCCATCAGGGACCGAGGGTGCGACCTGACTGAAATCTTGGCAAATAAAGGGGTCGAATAAAAGCATTGAAATTCGAAGCTAGAGGTCTGAATATTCGAACGCTATGCATCGCCTGCTTGGTTTCAAAGCAAACTCCAGCCCTCAACCTGTGAGCTCCAAAGCATGATTGAATCGACAGCTATCCGGTACTTTCGCGAAGTGACCATGCGCGGGTCGATCAAGCGAGCCGCAGAATCCCTGCGGATTGCACCCAGCGCAATCAGCCGGCAGGTGCAGGGGCTCGAAGATGAGCTTTCGGTGAAACTGTTCGAGCGCGGCGCACGGGGAATGAACCTGACCAATGCCGGCCACCTGCTCTATCGCTATGCACAAGAGAGCCAGGCAAAGCTGGACCAAGTTCGCGCTCAGGTCGAGGAGTTCGATTCGTTGCAGCGCGGCCACGTGAAGCTCGCCACCGTGGAAGGTTTGCTGGCGAGCTTTGTCTCGGATTTTGTGGTCGATCTTTCAAGGGATTATCCTGGCATTTCGATCGCAGTGACGACGGTAGGATCACGCGGCGTGGCTGAAATGGTCGGACGGCACGAAGTTGATCTTGGACTCGTCTTTGGCCGCGCTCCCCGCCGCGATCTGATCGAACTGGCGCGGATGCGGCAATCGCTCTGCCTGATGGTCGCACCGCATCATCCAATGGCGGGCATGAATCACTGCACAATCAAGGATCTGGCAGGGCTGCGTGTGATCTTGCCGGATCCGTCCTTCGGCATCCGTCAGGAAATCGATCGTGCCTGCGCCAAGGCCAACATCGAACTCGATCTTTACAGCGAGACCAACTCCATCGCCTTCGCGCGAACGATGGCCGCCAAGACCAGCCTCGGGACTTTCCTGCCGCGAAACGCAGCGATGCCTGAACTGGTCAGCGGCACACTCGTTGCCATTCCGTTACGCGATAAGCGGCTGGAGGCAACACAGGTGACCCTGGTGCAACTCGCTGCCCGTAACACTACACCCTCCGGCCTCCGCGTCGCGGAACTGCTTATCGACAGAATGAAAGAGCAGACGGACTAGCCCGGAACACTTTCAGTAGTCCTCGGCTCCATTTCGACACTCCCCGGGAACAGCCTGCGCACCAGGATGTAGAATATCGGTGTGAAAATCAGGCCGAACACCGTTACGCCAATCATACCGAAGAACACAGCTACGCCAACTGCCTGACGCATTTCCGACCCCGATCCCGATGAAATCACCAGCGGCAGCACGCCAAGAATGAATGCGAAAGAGGTCATCAGGATCGGCCGTAGTCGCAGCCGGCATGCCTCGATAACAGCATCAAGCTTATCGCGCCCCTCACGTTCGATATCGCGCGCAAATTCAACGATCAAAATAGCATTCTTCGCTGCCAACCCCACCAGAACGACAAATCCGATCTGCGTAAGAATATTGACATCCTGATCCATAATGCGCACGCCAATCGTCGCCGCAAGCAGACACATGGGCACGATCAGAATAACAGCGAACGGCAAGCTCCAGCTGCCGTATTGCGCTGCAAGCACAAGATACACGAACAGCACGCAGATCGGGAACACATAGAGACCGGAGTTACCGCCCTTTACCTGCTGATACGAGAGATCCGTCCATTCGAACGTGAATCCGCTTGGCAACGTTTCATGCGCGAGCTGCTGCATGATGTTGATCGCGGTCGCTGAGCTTGTTCCCGGAGTTGTGTCGCCCTGGAGTTCGGCCGCCGGGTAAAGATTGTAACGCGCGACACGATCGGGTCCGGAGGTATCTCTGAAATTCACAACACTGCCAAGCAAGACCATCTCGCCAGCCGTATTGCGTGTTTTTAGCCGGGCAAGATCTGATATCTCCTTGCGGAACGGCAAGTCAGCCTGTGCTGTAACGTGATAGGTGCGCCCGAGGATATTGAAATCATTAACATAGGTGGAGCCGAAATACGTTTCGATCGACTCGGTCACATTTTGAATGGGCACACGTAGCATTTGCGCCTTTTGGCGATCAATCTCAACGAAGACCTGCGGAGTGTTCGCAGTAAATGGAGAGAATACCGCAGTGAGTCCTCGCGCCTTGCGAGCGGCAGCCACCAGTTCGTCGGTTGCCGCAGCCAGCAACTCAGGTCCCCGCCCCTGACGATCCTGTACACGCATCGCAAAGCCGCCACCGGTGCCAATGCCCGGAACAGCAGGTGGCGGCACAACGATAATGAAGGCTCCCTCGATAACCGATAGCCGCTTCCGCAGCTCCGCAGTGATCACCGTCGCGGAAAGCCCCTTCTTCAACCGGATTTCCGGGTCCTCGAATACCGGAAACAATGCGGCCGCATTGCTGGACTGAGTGCGGGTTGCCCCCGAGAACCCGGCAAATGAAGGCACGCGAACGATCCCCGGTGTGTCGAGCGCGATCTTTTCAATCTGACGAACAATTTCCGTCGTGCGCGCCAAAGAGGCTGCACCGGGCAACTGCACCGAAACAATTACATATCCACGGTCCTGCGCCGGGATGAACCCTTGCGGCGTAGTCACAATCAGCCAGACCGCCGATGCAATCAGAACCAGATATGCAATCAACATCACAACCGAATGCCGAATCACAAAGCCAGCGGCACTTCCATAGCCGTGTGACAACCGGTCAAAGCCGCGGTTGAAGACCCCGATGAACTTCTCCCATCCGCGCGCGATAAAATTCCAGCTCGCCGGCTTCTTACTTTCTTCATGCGGACGCAAAATCAGCGACGCCAGCGCGGGAGAAAGCGTTAGTGAACAGAAGCATGAAATTGCAGTCGCTACCGCTATCGTCACAGCGAACTGCTGGAAGAATTGCCCCGAAATACCACCGAGGAATGCAGTGGGAACAAACACCGCGCACAGAACGAGAGCGATCGAAACCAGCGCGCCGCCAACTTCCTGCATCGTCAGTAACGCAGCTTCCCGCCGGCTTACACCCGCCGCCAGATGCCGTTCCACATTTTCGACCACGACAATAGCGTCGTCGACCACTATGCCCACAGCGAGAACGAGACCAAACAATGTCAGATTGTTGATGGAAAATCCAAGCGCCGCCATAACGGCAAAGGTACCCACCAGTGAGACGGGTATTGCCAGGATGGGAATAATTGCTGGCCGCCACCCCTGCAGGAAGATCAACACCACGACGACGACCAGAATCATCGCTTCATAAATAGTCTTGATCAGTTCGCTGACAGACTGGGCGATGAACTCGGTCGGATTATAGCCAATATTATACGCCAATCCCTTGGGGAAATCCGCCTTCAGCCGGACCATGGCGTCCGAAATATTCTTGGCTGTAGCGAGGGCGTTAGATCCCGGCCGCTGCGACACCAGCATCGCAACCGCCGATTTGCGAAGCAAAAAACTATTGGTCGTGTAAGACAGCGCCCCAAGTTCGATCCTCGCCACGTCGCGCAGACGCACCGTACGGCCATCCGCACCAGCCTTGATGACGATGTTCTCAAATTGTTGAGGGTCTCGTAGTCTCCCGGTGAAGGTCAGGTTTGGCTGAAAAGCACGATCGGCGATTGGCGGCTCTGCAACCTGCCCCCCCGCGATTTGCAAATTCTGCGCACGGATAGCCGCGAGGACATCACCCGCCGTCATTCCAAGTGTGGCGACCTTCTCTGGATCGAGCCACAACCGCATCGAATAATCACGTGCTCCGAAGATCTGGATGTCGCCGATGCCGTCAAGCCGCAGCAGCTGGTCACGAACCTGCCGTAACGCATAGTTGGAAATATAGAGCTGATCGTAAGTGTCGTCGGGCGACAGCATGAATACGACCATCAGCAAGTCTGGGCTGTTCTTACGTGTGACGACGCCGTTGCGTTGAACCTCTTCGGGTAACCGTGGCTGCGCTATGGCGACCCGGTTCTGTACCAGCACCTGGGCCTTATCGAGATCGGTGCCGAGCTTGAACGTGACGGTGATATTCAACTGACCGTTCGACGTTGCCTGACTATAGATATATTCCATATCCTCAACGCCGTTGATCTCTTGCTCAATCGGCGTCGCCACCGTGTCGGAAACGGTCTGCGCGGAAGCTCCCGGATACTGTGTTGTGACAACAACCGTTGGAGGCGCGACTTGTGGATACTCCGCCACCGGCAGGGTCGTGTATGCGATCGCCCCCACAATGAGCAGCACGATCGACAAAACCATTGCCAGAATTGGTTGGTTGATAGAGAGGCGTCCAAGATTCATGGCTTGCCACCACCGCTGGCTGCGGGTGGGTGTGGCGCCACTTTTGCGCCTATCCGCGCGCGCTGAAGCCCCTCGACGATGACCCGATCGTCAGCCTTCAGACCCTCCCGGATGACCCTTAAACCATCGTCCAGCGGGCCAAGCGTGACCGGCCTCGCTTCAACCGTATCGTCCGCCTTGACGACGAAAACAATCTTGCGCGACTGATCAGTGGCAATGGCGGTATCGGGCAAGAGCAAGGCTTCATAGGGAGAACTGCCGAGCACGCGGACGCGTGCAAACTGGCCTGGCAGAATCGACAGATCCTGATTTTGGACCAGGGCCCGGCCACGCAACGTTCCCGTGCCCACATCAAGCCGGTTATCCAGAAAGTCCATCGCTCCTTCGCGCGACGGTTTGGTATCACCGGAAAGAATGATCTGAACAGGATTGGCAGTATCGCGCGAGCTCGGCCGTTTTCCTTCAAACCATAATTTGCTGTTTCTGATGTAAATCGATTCATCCATGTCAAAATAGACGTGAATCGGGTCGAGCGAGACGATGGACGTCAGCAGCGTCGCGCCACTTTCGCTTCCCTGCACAAGATTACCGACCGTTACAAGGTGACGGCTGACCCGCCCGTCGATCGGCGCTCGTACCTTGGTAAATTCAACATCGAGATCGGCGCGCTGCAATGCGCCTTCTGCTTGCATTGCCGCTGCTTGAGCCGACTGAAGCTGCTGGCGGCGCTGATCGACAATGGACTCGGCAACAGCCTGCGTCTTTATCAGCGCCTCCGCGCGCGACAGCTCACGCTCCGCCAATTCAATCTTCGCTTTCGCATCAGCAAGTTGCCCCTTGGCCTGCTCTGCAACTGCCTGATACTGCCGAGGATCAATGACGTAGAGTAACTCCCCGGCCTTGACGAGGGCCCCATCTTTGAACTCAACGCTCATGACGAAGCCGGTAACGCGGGCGCGGACCTGAACCTGCTCAATAGCATCGAAACGCCCGGTGAACTCGTCCCAGTCGGTTACAGTCCGCTTGGTCGGGTGGGCGACCGTGACCGGTGGCGCGCTCGCGGCGGGTGGTTGAGCTGGCTTCTCGCAACCGGTCAGAACGACCCCAAACACAGCTGCAGCACCCACCAGAAGTGATTTGCTCCATCTGGCTCGCCAGAAACTACCCGCTAACACTTTCGATCGCATCGCAAGCCCCCGACATCGTTGTCCAAGCACTCGATCAGTGTTTTCATTCCTGTCGAACGCGCAGGTTATCGCGCATTTATGAAGACCGCCAGTATCATGCAACCCGAAGGATCGACGATAACCGGCGATGTCATCCTAAAGAAAGCTTGCCAACAACAGAAATTGCACAACAGCTGCCGCTTAGCTATCCGTGTGCAGTCGACCAAACATCGGCTAATGAAGGACTCTAAAATCGCTTATGCTATTTCTTTGCGCGAGCATGGCGCCTTTGGTCGGCCTTCAGATCTCACTTGCTAGACCTTCCAACTGCAGGTTCTTGTCATTGATATACTACGAATATATGCTTGGGACGGTCGGAACGGTTCATGCCTCACGGGGAACGAGTTGAAATCCAAGAAGGTTACAAAACGCGAGGTGCCAAATCCGGAGATCGATGACGGAACTCTGACAGATCGCGCCTATCGAGAACTCGAGGAGATGATTGTCACCCTTCAACTAACCCCCGGCACCATCCTGTCCGAACATACTCTCGCATTGAAATTAAAGATCGGCCGAACCCCGATTCGGGAAGCGCTGCAACGCCTCGCGCGTGACGGCCTCGTCGTGATCATGCCGAGGCGTGGGATCATGGTCTCGGAGATCAATCTGAGGCTGCAACTGCGATTGCTCGAAGTACGCCGCGAACTTGAAAGGTTAATGGCGAGGCTGGCAGCCGAACGCGCCACTCCTGAAGAACGCCAGGAGTTCGCGGAAGTGGCGCGCGGAATGCTCAAGGCAGCGGCCCAGGCGGACGACATGGAATTTATGCGCCTCGATCAGAAATTCAACCTTCTGATCGCAACAACTGCTCGCAATGAATTCGCCCGGCGTTCAATGGGACTCATGAACGCCCTCTCCCGCCGCTTCTGGTATCAACACTATCAGGAAGTGGCGGATCTCCCGCTGGCCGCCAAGCTGCATGCAGCGGTCGCGGAAGCCGTGGCCGGAAAGAAGCCCAAAATGGCGGCCGCCGCGTCCGACAAGCTAATCGACTATATCGAAGATTTCGCGCGCAAAACGCTTGATACCTGATTCCATCTCAATCAAACATCACAACGCTGCGAATGGTTTCGCCGCGTTTCAGTGCGTCGAAGCCCGCATTGATCTCGTTCAGAGAAATGCGGCGTGAGATCAGATCATCGAGCATTAATGATCCGTCGAGATAGGCGCGGGCTAACATCGGAAAATCGCGATGAGGCCGCGCATTGCCGTAACTGACGCGACGAATGCGCTTTTCCTGCATCAGGGACCCCCAGCGAAACGCCACGTCCTGCTGCACGTCGACCTTGCCAAGCCATATCACATTGCCGCCCGGACGCACCGCCTCCGCGGTAACGCGGAACGCTGCGAGGCTGCCGGCAGATTCGATTACGACATCAACGCCCCGTCCGCAGGTCTCGCTCTTTGCTGCGGCGACAGGATCATCATTTGAAGCATTAACAGCGTGGGTTGCACCAAGTGTCATCGCCAATGCGAGCTTTGCGGGATCGAGATCTGCCGCGATAATCGCCCCCGCTCCCGCTAACCTCGCCCCTTGGACCGCGGCCAACCCCACCGCGCCACAACCGATCACCATGACCGTATCGCCATACTTGATAGCATCCAGATTCAACGCAGCGCCTACACCGGTCATCACCCCGCAGCCGATCAGGCAGGCACGGTCGAGAGGAATTTCCTTCGGCACGGCAATCGCCTGCTGATCCGGTACAATGCAATACTCACCGAAGGATCCAACAAACATCAGCTGCTGAAGATCGCGGCCATCCGCAAGCCTGGCACGGCTTTCGCCGTCAAATGCCTTCGCCTTTGGACCTTCGCCGAGATATTCCTCGCAAACGATCGGCAAATCGCGATCGCAATAAAAGCAGTGCCCGCAATGCGGATTCCACGACAGTACGACGTGATCACCCTTCTTTACGCCGCGCGCGTCGGAGCCGACGTCCTCAACGACACCAGCGGCTTCGTGACCGAGCACAATCGGCATCGGAAAGCGTAACGATCCCTCGATTACCTCAAGATCGGTATGACACAACCCCGCTGCACGAATTCGCACCAGAACGTCAGTGGGCTTCAATACGGTTGCCGTAACAGTCTCAACGGAGAGCGGTGTTTTCGCGGCGTGAAGAATAGCCGCGCGGTACTGGAGCGGCATCTATGCAACCGCCTTGCCGGAGCCGCCGAGCGACTTGAGCGCAAGATCGATATCCGATGACGTCATTTCCCATTCGTTGCCAAAGTTCGCGACCACCTCTCGCATGAACGGCTCGACCGCCGTCTTGGCGGCACCCGCGTCACCGAGATGCTCGGCAAGCAAGGCCAGTGCGAGCTGGCGCGGCTCTGGTCCCTCGTAGCTCCATTCAAAGCCGTTCTTGCTGAATTCCATCACCTCGATCCGGGGATTCAACGGTACACCGTCGACGGTTACCTTCACTCCGTCGATCGTCCGGTCGCCCACATAATGTTTCATCTTGCTCTCTCCACTCGGCGCCCGGTCATCAGGCTAGTGCGTCACTTCCACCTCGCCGGCGATCACGCGCATCACATCGCGATCACGGCGCGCTTCGGCCAGCGATCCGGAAAACATCAATTCACCGCGCTCAAGCACATAGAGGCGATCGACATAATCGGGGATGTGATGAACATTCGATTCCGCCATCAGTACGCCCTTTCCCATCGCGCGGATCGACGCCACGCCCTCTGCGATCAGCGGAATAATCGCCGGCGACAGCCCCTCGAACGGTTCGTCGAGCAACAGAAGCTTCGGATCAAGCGTCAGCGCACGCGCAATGGACACCATCTTGCGCTCGCCACCTGAAAGTTGAGCGCCGCCGCGGGCAAGATACTGCCGCAGCTTCGGGAAGACCGTATAGGCTTCCTCGATACGCTGGTAAGCAGATCGCCCACCCGGCCGTGTCCATGTCGAGAGTTCGATATTCTCGGCCACGGTCAGATCAGCGTAAACTTCTGACTCCTCAGGCGAGAACCCGATGCCACTTTGCGCGATCCGCCACGTCGGAAGCTTCGTCAGACTGGCACCATCGAAGGTGATGTCCCCGGACAGCGGACGGCGATAGCCCATAATGCTGCGGAACGTTGTGGTCTTGCCGGCACCGTTACGGCCAACGAGACAGACAAGCTCGCCCGCTGCAACCGACAGACTGATGCCGTTGAGAATGCGGCTTCCCTGAATATCGACTTTAACATTCGAAAGTTCGAGCATCACGAGGCCCTTCTCAAGGTCGGCGGCCGCGTTCCCACCACCGCAGAGATCATTTCCGGATCGGCGAAAAACCGGTCGGGCGGCATGTCGGCCAGCACCCTGCCCTCCTGCAGAGCGACAATCCGGTGCGAGTAGCGCGCGACGAGATCCATATCATGCTCGACCTGAACAATGGCGCGCACGCCCGCCGCCTTCGCCGCCGACACCAGCACCTCCATGATGGAGTGCTTGTCGCCTGTCGAGACACCGCTCGTCGGCTCATCCAGCAGAATCACCTTCGGATTAAGTGCGAATGCGCTGGCAATATCCAGCAGCTTCTTCTCACCCTGGGACAGAGTTGACGCAATCGTATCCAGTTTGGCGCGAAGCCCGAGAACTTCCGCCACGCGCTCCACGTCAGCTTGGAGCTCGCTGTCCTTTGACAGCGAACGGAATGGATTGGCTATGCGGTGCAGCCGAGAAGCGACGGCAACCGCAAGGGTTTCGCGCACGGTCAGCGCTGGAAATATGTTCACGAGTTGGAAGGCTCGCGACATGCCGCGCCGGGCCAGTTCGACAGGTCCCACACCGGCAATATCATTGCCTAGGAAGCGAACTTCGCCAATGGTTGGCCGCAGCAGGCCAGTGACAACGTTAACAAGCGTTGTCTTGCCCGCGCCGTTTGGGCCAACAATCGAAACGAACTCGCCGTCTGCGACGTGAAAGGAGACGTCCTGTAGCGCTCTGTAGGCGCCGTAGTGTTTGGAAACACCAATGGTCTCGAACAATGGCGATTGAACGTCCGACCGCGCGCTGGGCTGGATCATTACCTGTCCTCCGTCTTGCGGGAAACAAGCATCCCGATCGCCCCAGACAGTCCCTGCGGCAGGAAGATGACAAGCAGCACCAGGACGCCGCCCATCACGAAGCGCCAGTATTGCGTGATCGCCATCACGAAATCCTGCAACAGCACAAAAGCCAGCGCCCCGATGGCTGGGCCGACGAAAGTCCCGCTTCCTCCAAGAACTGCCATGAAGACAAGGTTGCCCGAGTGGGTCCAATACGCGAGTTCGGGATCAGCCAAGCCAGTGGTGATCGCGAGTATCGTCCCGCCGATGCCGCCATAAACCGCTGAGATCACAAACGCGGCAAGGCGCATACGGAAGATTTGCACACCTACATAAGCCGCCTTGCCCGCATTTTCTCGAACTGCCTTAAGATGGAGCCCGAATGGTGACTGGGTAATTCGCCACATTGTCATTCCAAGCAAAGCCAGCAACACCAGCACATAATAGTAGAACGGCCCCGTGAGAAATGCGGTCTTGCCCCCGCGCCATTCCATACCGAGCAACAGTGGACGCAGCACGCGCATTCCCTGATCGCCGCCGGTAACGCTGTAGAACTTGAACAAGAAAGAATGAAACAGCATGCCGAAGGCCAGCGTCAGCATGCCGAAGAAGATACGAGTATAGCGAACGCAGAGACCGCCGATTACAAGCGCGACAAGCGCGGAAACTGCCGCACTGGTCAAAACGATCAGTTCGAAACTCAGGACGCCGAGTTTTGAGGTCAGCGTCGATGCCGTATACGCGCCGACACCAAGAAAAAGGGCATGACCGAACGACAGCAGCCCCGTCGTACCGAACAGGAGATTGAATCCAAACAGCGCGATTGCATAGGCAAAGAACGGCACTAGCAGCAGAAGTGCGTACGGCGAAGCCACTAGCGGCAGCAAGGCCATGAGTGCGATCAACCCGAAAAAGACCCAAAGGCCCTTGATGCGCGGCATTGCCCGACGCCCCGTCGCGGAGAGCGACAGATCGATGGATTGCTCACTCATGCTGCCACCTTCCCAAACAGTCCCGCGGGCCTGAGAATGAGCGCCGCGACAACAACGAGATAGACCGACAGAAGCTCCATTTCCGGCATGATCGAGATCGATGCTGCCCGCATCAGCCCGACAATGAGCGCGCCGACAAGCGCACCGCGCATGCTGCCCAGCCCGCCAATGACGACAACGGCAAATGCCTCCACAACGAGCTCAACCGCCATGTCGAGCGAGGCGGCGCTGGATGGCACCACGAGTGCACCCCCGACCGTTCCGAGCATGCAACCCACCGTAAAGACCAGCGCGAAGATTTTCGAAGCATTAACGCCGAGGCCTTCGGCCATGTCGCGGTTTTCCGCGGTCGCCCGCACAATACGGCCAGTCTTCGTACGCTGCAGGAACAACCCAAGCGCGGCAGCGATGCCGATACTCGCCGCGATCACCAGCAGATTGTAGGTGGGAATCTGCACTCCCGCGACATGGGTCGTGCCGTAGATCATGTAAGCGTTATCCATGGTGCGCGGCGTCGCGCCCCATGTGAAGCGGAAGACATCCTGAAACATCAGTAGCAGGCCGAAGGTGAGCAGCAACTGATAGCTCTCATCCCGGCGGTAGATTGTCCGCAGTACGCGCTCAATGGGCAGCCCAACCAGGCCAATCACGAGTCCCGCAAGAATGAGCACGGGAAAGAACATGAGTGGCGGCAGCCCGAACTTCATCGCAATTGCAACTGCCGTAATCCCGAAGTAGGCGCCCAAGGCATAGAAGGAGCCGCAAGCGAGATTGACAATCTGCTGCACGCCGAACACGAGCTGAAGCCCCGCCGCCACTAGAAACAAGATGGCGGCGTGGAATGTCCCGCCGAGAATGATATCGACAATCGCCGTCATGGCTCAGACAGGCATCTTGGCGGTCTTGATCCATTCCCAGAAGTCAGCACCCGGGGGCTTTTGCAACTGATCGGCCTGGAAGGTGTCGATCGAGGCCAGTGTCGGAAAGTCGTACTTGTTCGTGTTTGTCGACGGCCCTTGGTAAAATACCTGTTCCGCAATCTTGTCCTTGCGGAAACGACCCTTGCCGCCGAGACTCTCAACCTCGAGGCCGGGCATCGCCTCAGCGACCATATCAGGCGTTGGCCATTTCTTCGCTGCCTTCTGCGCAGCTTCAACACCCGCCTTGTAACTCGCCAGTGCGAAATAGGCCCGGTCCGCCTCCCAGTGCGGCGCCTCCTTGTAGCGATCCATATAATCCTGGACGAATGCCTTTTGCAGCGGCGATGCCTGCGGATGATCGAAATAGAGGGTGTTGTGACCGAAGATCACGCCTTCAGGCATGAACTCCTTTTTAAGCTGGTTGAGTTGCCACCCGGCCGCCGGCAGCACCACCTTTACACCATCAAACAAGCCCGCTGCCGCACCCTGCTTCATAAATACCGGCAGATCGGCGAACAACATCGACGAGAAAATCAAGTCAGGCTTTGCGGCCTTGAGAGCGGCGATGTGCGATGTCAGATCTAGCGTACCGACTTTTGGCCACTGCTCGGCGACGAACTCAGCCTCCACACCATAACGCGCAAGGATCTGCCGGAAGGCTTCCCAGTTATTGCGGCCGTAAGAGTAATCCGGATTGATCCCTGCGACGCGCTTGAACTTGCCCTTGAAGTGCTTGACCGCGAGCAGCGACGCCATCACCGCCTCGCATTCGTTGTCCGTCGAGCGAAACACGTAACGCGACTTCGGCATCACTTCCTTGACGCCGTCCTGCGTCGTGCCGTCCCACATCACCAGGAGCGACTGCTCCTCTTCCGCAACCGGAGCAACGCCAAGGCTGACGCCGGTCGAGATCAGTCCATGAACGCTTTCGACCTTCTCCTGCAGTACCAGCCGACGGAATCGCTCGATTGTATCCTTCGGATTGGTCTCTTCCTCGATGACAAGCTCGAACTTGCGCCCGGCAATTCCACCTTCCTTGTTCATACGCTCCGCGGCCCATTGCACGGCCCGGATTCCGCATTCCCCGGCGGTTCCGGCCACGCCGGAACGCGGTGCGATGATGCCGATTTTGAATGGTTTCTCTTGCGCGATGGCCGGAGCGAACAGCCGGGGCGCCGCTGCAGCAGCGACGCCAGCGCCGGCAAGCCTGGAAAAGGCACGACGGGTGATCTTCATTTGGTGTCCTCCCATGTCAATCATGCGCATCTGTCGTGCGCTATTGCCATACCATAAATATATCAGACGCATTTCAGCAAGCCCTTTTTGCGTGCAACAACGCCGCAGCGCTCGGTTGCCGAACTAATAGATTAGTGATATGTTAGAAGGCGAAGGCTGGACGATATTGCCGGCCGCTTAAAAAATGACGGAGATTGCGCCATGGAACTGACATCCAGCCCAATGACCGACCGGCAGCGGAAATACCGGGCCACCTACAGAGATCGCATCGCTGGCTGGTACAACGGCTGGCTTCACGCCTTTGTCATCTATGTGATTGGGTTCACCGCCCTCTCGGTCTATGTCGCCAACATCAGCGCTGTGCGCTGGTGGGAATGGTTGATCGTGCCGATCACCTTCCTGGCAGCCAACTTCTTTGAATGGTGGATTCACCGTTTCGTCATGCACCGGCCATCACAGATCAAGGCATTCCGCGCGATCTACAACCGCCACACCTTGATGCATCATCAATTCTTCACCGAAGAAGAGATGCGCTTTGCTGACCACAACGACTGGCGCGTGACATTCTTTCCGCCCTACGCTCTCGTCACCTTCACACTGATGTCCATTCCGCCGGCGCTGGTGCTGGGCTGGCTTGCGTCACCGAATGTCGGCTGGCTGCTGATCTGCACCACGACATCGATGTATCTTATTTATGAGTTCATGCACTTCTGCTGCCACGTCGATGAAAACTGGTTCGTTCGCAATATGCCATTCGTAAACACGATCCGGCGTCATCATGCTGCCCATCATAATCAGTCGATCATGATGGAGAGGAACATGAATCTGACTTTTCCCGTAATGGACTGGCTGTTTGGCACCTCCGATCTCGATCGTGGACTGATCGGCCACATCTTCAACGGCTACGATACCCGCTATATCCGCAAGAATATGCGTAAAACCTCTCGCACACCGAAACCCGATATCGCCGGCCAGAATCCGGGTTTTGCAACACCGGCCGAGTAAGTGCGGTCAAAATTCGGAGGCACGACATGAGCAGTATCGAGCCGAACTGGTTGTCGCTGATCTGGTTTGCGGGGTTTGCAACCGTGTGCGGTATCGCATTCCTCATTGTCGCCGGGAAGTTTCCGCTCGATACCCATCCAGATACAGCAAGATCGCTCCCCACGATCTTGCTGAGTCTTGGCAATGTTGTTCTGCTGGCGATGCTGATGGCCGGTACCGGACTCTATGGATACGCCGAACTGCAATGGAGCACGCTGATTGTCGTCAGCGGCCTTATCTTCCTGTTCACGCCGGCGCTGTTCGAGGAATGGCGATGGCCTCTGCGCAGCGCGACGGTCGAGCTATCCGTCCTCGTTGGCATTCAAGTCCTGGCGCTGGCCATACTTGCCAAGGTCGGCGGTTCAGCACTCGCAATCCTGTCGTAACGTTCCATCCACACAGCCAAAGGAGCAATCGATGCCCGTAAAGATCAAGTTGGCGCTATCTTTGGTCGTTGTCGTTGTGGCGACTATAGCCTTCCATATTCAGCACACGCTTGGCCATGATCGAATTCAGTATCTGGTGGCCTTCCTCGGAGTCTTTATGGTGTTTGCGATGTGGCTGTTCCCAGAAGTGAAGCGCGAGGAAACGGCGGGCGGCATTCGCCGCGAATCAACCCAGAATCGCGCCAGCTAAGACCACCCACCAAAATTTTCGCCGCGCTCCAATGAAGGAGCGCGGCGATTTTCTGTCCGCAGAGGGCTGGCGCATGCAAACGCGCTGCTAGAGCGTCAACCGCCCAGATACGCCTCACGAATGTGCTTGTCGTCGATCAGTTCTTCTCCGCGACCCGAGAGCACGATCGATCCAGCTTCCATCAGATAAGCATAGTCGCACATATCCAGCGCTGAGTAGGCATTCTGTTCAACCATCAGCACCGTGGTGCCTGACTTACGAATGCCGTCAATGATCTCAAACACCTGCTCTACAATATTAGGAGCGAGTCCCAGAGACGGCTCATCGAACATCATGAGTTTCGGCTTGGACATAATCGCGCGCCCGATCGCAAGCATCTGTTGCTCACCACCCGACAGCGTTCCTGCGACTTGACTGCGGCGCTCCGCAAGCCGGGGGAACTGCGTGAGCACCCGGTCGCGGTCCTCAGCAACGCCATCAGTATCTCGTCTGAGATACGCGCCCATGTCGAGGTTCTCCTCGACCGTCATATCGGGAAAAACCCGGCGTCCTTCCGGACAATGGGCAATACCCCGGGCAAGAATCTCGCGCGCAGAGCAGCGCGTGATGTCCTCCCCTTCGAAGATCATACGGCCGGAGGCCGACGGCAGGATTCCGGAAATGGAGCGCAGCGTCGTGCTCTTCCCGGCCCCGTTCGCGCCGATCAGCGCGACAAGCTGCCCCTGCTTGATCGAGAGAGAGATCCCTTTGATCGCTTCAACCTTGCCGTAACGGCAAACAAGATCGCTAATCTCTAGCACGTTTCTTTGCTCCTTGCCCGAGATAAGCACGAATAACTTCAGGATTGCCCTGAATTGCCGACGGTGGGCCCTCGGCAATGATCCGGCCGTAGTTCAAGACGACAATGCGATCCGACACGCCCATCACCATCGGCATATCATGCTCAACGAGCAGGATCGTGACACCGAGGCCACGCAGCTTGTCGAGCAACTGCATAAACCGCGCTGTCTCGGTTGCGTTCATGCCGGATACGGGTTCATCGAGCAGCAGCATCGAAGGATCTGCGGCCAGAGCCAATGCCACACCCAGGAGCCGTTGATCGCCATAGGCGAGCGAGCCTGCCAGCTCGCGCGAACGGCGCTCAATGCCGACCAGCGCTAGGATCTCGGCAGTCCTTTCACGCAGTTCCTTTTCTGATTCCCGCTCCCGCGGCAGCGCTAGCAATGTATCCCACAGCCGCGAGCGACCGCGGCGATGCAGGCCGATCATGACGTTCTCAAATACGCTGACGCTCTGGAACACGCTGGTCCGCTGGAAGGTGCGCACCAGACCCAACGCCGTAACCTCGTGCGGCTTCAGATTGTTCAGCGACGTCCCGCGATAGATGACCTCGCCCTTTGTCGGCCGCAGAAAGCCGGTGATAACATTGAACGCCGTCGTTTTTCCTGCGCCGTTCGGCCCGATCAGGCTGACGACTTCGCCTTCGTTGACGACGAAGTTCATATCCGAGATCGCAACGAGGCCACCGAAATGAACCGCGATATGCTCAATCGAAAGCGCTGGTAACGTCTTGGCTGCTTGAACCTTGGTTGCTTGTGCCTGCATCATGGCGCATCCTGCATCTTGGCTTCCGGAGCAACGGCGCTATCCTTGGTTTCATCAACCCCGAACCATTTCTCGATGGCCGGAACGATCCCCTGCGGCAGTACGAACACGATCAGGATCATGAACAGTCCGTAGAGAATCCACTGAATCTCAGGGGCTGCGAACGAGCGGGCGACAACCGGGATGAAGCCGAAAATCAATCCACCCACGAGAGGACCAGCCAGCGTTCCCTTTCCGCCTGTAATCACCATGATCACCATGGTCACAGTGTAGAGAAAGAGGAAGACATCGGGATCTATGATCTTCAGATAGTGCGCATACAGACTTCCCGCAGCACCGGCTATGCCGGCAGACACCACGGCCGCCAATATCAGATAACGCGTGACGTCGATGCCGACGGAAACCGCCAGCGACTCGTTTTCCTTCAACGCCACCATCGCGCGCCCGACCCGCGAATTCACCAGACGGCTGATGATGATGTAGGAGATGACGACAACGGCGAGGACGAGATAGTAGTTCGATTGCTTGCTGAAGAAATCGAAATAGCCAAGCCCCGGAAGTCCAAGCGTCATGGGAGGAATGGAGGTCAGCGCAAGCGGGCCTTGAGTCAGTTCCACCCAATTTAGCGCCACTAGGCGCACGACCTCCGCAAAACTGATCGTCACGATCACAAAGTAGGCGCCGCGAACCCGGAACGACAGTTTACCGACAATGTATCCGCACAGGCCGGACACGAGTACGGCGATGACGAAGCCAAGCCAGACTGGCCATGGCTCATGAACGACGCGAATGCCGCCGATCAACTCGACATCGAACCCGAGCGCTGTCAGCGCGCTGACATAAGCGCCGATTCCGAAAAAGGCGACGTGACCGAGACTCAACTGCCCGGTGTAACCCAGCAGCAGATTGAGGCTCATGGCTGCGATGATGAAGATACCCGTCGTGATAAAGGCGTTCAGGAGATACGGATCCTTGAGCCACAACGGAACCGATGCGAATACGACAATCGCAATCCAGGGGAGAAGCCGTTTCATCCAATGCGCTCCGATCGTGCAAAGAGGCCGGTCGGTTTGAACAGCAAGACCGCGATGATAATCAGGAAGCCCATGGCGTCCCGGTAACCCGATGAGATGTATCCGGCGCCCATTTCCTCGGCGAACGCGAGGATGAAGCCACCGATGGTTGCACCGCCGATACTGCCAAGACCGCCGAGGATGACGATAGCAAATGCCTTCAGCGATGCGATGTTGCCCATCTGCGGCGAGATCACATAGACCGGCCCGAGCAACGCACCGGCAGCGGCGGCCAGCGCGGAACCGATGGCAAACGTCGCCATGTAGATTGCCTGAATGTTGACACCCATCAGCGATGCCGTGTCGGTATCCTGGAATGTCGCACGCATCGCCTTGCCCAGCTTGGTGCGGTTGATCAGGAAATATGAAACAGCGATCAACGCGAGCGCCGCAAAGAAGACGAAAAGTCTCAGCCACGACACAGAGAACGGGCCAATCGTCAACGGCGTCTCCGGAAATGGCGTATTGACTGCCTTGGCAACACCACCCCACACGTACTGCTCGGCGTTCTGCATCACAATCATCGCACCGATCATGATCAGCATCGTGGTGTCGATATCGGCGCCGCGCATTGGCCGAAGGAGAACGAACTCAATCAGCGCGCCGAGAAGACATCCGGCGACGATCGCAAAAAGCAGCGCGAGAAAGAAATTGAATCCGAGCATCACCGCGATGAAGTAGACGAAGTATGCGCCAAATGCATAAAGCTCGCCGTGCGCGAAGTTCACCACACGCATGATGCCAAAGATCAGGGTCAGGCCGATTCCAAGCAGCGCATAAGTGCTGCCGAGGATCAGCATGTTGATCATATGTTGCAGGAATTCAGTCATTGAGCCTTATCCAGGTCAAAACTCATCGTTCGGCGGGAGCGCCGTGGCTTTGGGGCGGAAAGGTGCGGGCATCGCGACGATGCCCGCGCCTGCTCTGCTTACAGCTTTGGAAGAACGACCTTCGAGTTGTCGATCTTGATCAGGTAGACGTTGGGCATGCTCTGCCCGCTCTCCTTACCGGAGGGCCCCTGCTTCTCGAACTTGATCTTGCCGTTCAAGCCGAGCAGCTCCGTCTGCCACAATGCGCTAGCGATCGCCTCGGGCTCCGCCTTGCCTGCCTTTTCAATTGCAGCCGCGATCGTGCGAATACCGTCATATCCGCGGAAGCTTTCGGTCGCGCCAGCAAAGTTGAAGCCGCGCTTTTTCCATTCGCCAAGGAAGTACTTGGTCGCTGGCGGATTTGGCGTCTCGTCCGGATACCAGGGCGCGAACGTGGTCAAGTGGAACGTTCCGTTGGCAGCAACGCCGGCCTGATCGATCAGCTGGTCGGGATTCTGCGAGCCACCGGTTGTCACGATCTGCTTCTTGATGCCGAGCGCAGTTGCCTGCTTCAGCACCAGGGTGAGCTGCTCGACTGCAGTCGTCACCATGATCGTGTCGGAGTCTGTTGCCTTAATTTTCGACAACTGGGCGCTCATATCTTGAGCGGACTGGTCCATCGTCTCAACGAGGCCAACCTGAATGTTGTCAGCCTTCAAAACTTTTCCGAAATCTTCAGCGGCGCCACGACCCCAGTCGTTGTTGATGACAAGGAAGTCCGCCTTCTTGATCGACAGCTTCGGAAGAATTGGTTTGAACGCCGCGGCTTCGACTGACGACGGCGGCGAGATGCGGAAGATGTAGGGATTGCCGGTCGTGGTAATCTTGCCGGACGAAGACGTCTCAACCACCATCGGGACCTTGTATTCCATCAGCTTCGGCATCACCGCCAGCGTCAGGCTCGATCCCCAGGCGCCCATGATAACCGGCACCTTGTCGGCAGTAATCAGCTTTTCAGCCACTGCGGCAGCTTCGGTCGGGTTGCTCTTGTTGTCTTCGATGACAAGCTCGATCTTCTTGCCGAGAATGCCACCCTTGGAATTGATCTCATCAGCGGCAATCTTGGCGCCATTGACCACATAGGTCCCCGAGGCCGCGAACGGTCCAGTCAGCGGCTCGTTCACGCCGATCTTGATCGTCTGGGCCGCTGCCTGACCGGCAACACCTGCCGATAGCAACGCGATTGTCGCAAGTAGTTTGGTATGTTTCGCCATCTTCCATTTCCTCCGTTTGGTTGCGGAAATCAGGTCTTTTTAAGCAAAGCTTGTGCCAGTTGTCCGCATGTTTTTATCTAACTGTCGTCCCTAAACCAGATAGTCCTATTTTTAGTACCTTAGTATCATCTGCAAAGGCCGCGCGCCGTCAAGTTCTTTCAGCAATCAGGCACACTGACCGCAAGCCCTCCGCGCGACGTTTCCTTGTATTTCGTCTGCATATCGGCCCCGGTATCCCGCATCGTACGGATTACCTGGTCCAAAGTAACGTGATGCGACCCATCGCCGCTCAGCGCCAGCGACGCCGCATTAATGGCCTTTACCGCGCCAAATGCATTACGCTCAATGCAGGGAATTTGCACGAGGCCGCCAATCGGATCGCAGGTCATTCCGAGATGGTGCTCCATCCCGATCTCCGCGGCATTTTCTACCTGCCGGCTGCTGCCGCCCAATGCCGCTGTCAGGCCGGCCGCAGCCATGGAGCATGCCACACCTACCTCTCCCTGACACCCGACTTCGGCGCCCGAGATCGACGCATTCATCTTACACAACCCGCCAACCGCGGCGCTGGTGAGGAGAAAAATCCTGGCGCCGTCCCGGGAGGAGCCCTCGCAATGATCGGTGTAGTATTTCAACACGGCAGGAATGACGCCTGCAGCGCCATTGGTTGGCGCAGTGACAACCCGCCCTCCTGCCGCATTTTCTTCGTTCACGGCGATGGCGTACAGGCTCGCGTAATCCATGGCTGCGATGGAATGCCGCACGTTACGGTTTTCGGACGCCTGCAGCCGGGCATGCAGCGAGCGGGCGCGCCGCTTGACTTTCAAGCCGCCCGGCAACTGACCATCGGTGCGCATTCCGCGGTCGATACAGTCGAACATTACCGAAGTAAGACGATCGAGGCGGTCGTAAACGGACGCTTCATCCGCAAATGCGGTTTCGTTGGCAAGCACCACCTGCGCGATCGAGAGACCGGAACTGTCGCACATTTCGATCAGTTCAGCGGCGCTACGGTAATCGAATGGAATCGCAGCGGATGATTCCGCCGCCGAGCCAGCTTCGCCTTCCTGCTGAACAAATCCGCCGCCGATCGAGTACCAGGTTTGCGCCTGCAATTCATGTCCAGCCTGATCGAAGGCCGCAAGTCGAAGCGTATTCGGATGAACTGGCGTCGGTTCATCAAAATCGAAAACGATATCCTTTACCGGATCGAAATGGATCGTCATTCCATCCTTCAGCACCAGTCTGGTTGTGGTCGCAATGACACCGATGCGGCGGTCCGCATCGTCGGGATCGACGGTTTCCGGCGAAAGACCAGAAAGACCCAGCATCACGGCCTTATCCGTTCCATGACCACGACCGGTCCATGCAAGAGACCCAAGCAAGGTGACTTTCAGCCGGCTCAATCGCGAGCGCTGGGATCTGTCGAGTGCTTCCATGAAGGCCGCAGCAGCCTTCATTGGACCAACCGTGTGAGAGGATGACGGCCCGATCCCGATCTTGAACAGATCAAAAGCACTGATCATGACAGGTGATCGGGCATCGCCCGCTCCAGCTTCGGTTGTTACTTCGCCCTCAGCCTTGGAATGATTTCCTTCGCAATCGTTTCAACCTGATCCATCCTGTACTTGTAGGGCACAAAGATGATCTTCTGAACGCCGACAGCCTGGTGAGCCTTCAACTGCTCGACGCATTCGTCCACCGACCCCATGATCGCGCTGTCACGCGAACAATCGCTGTGTTCCGGGAAATCCCATTCCTTGTTCAGCCAATCCATCATCTCGTCTTTGACCGCAGCCTTCGACGGGCCGATCATGATCGGCAACTGCGAGGCATTGAGGAGCTTGTCTGGGTCCTTGCCGCCTTCCTTCGCGAAATTGCGAAGCTTGGCCCATGATTTCGCGAATGCTTCCGGGGAATAGAAGTAGGTCAGCCAGCCGTCGCCCACGGTCGCCGCGCGCTGAAGAACCCTGTCGACGTAGCCGCCGATGAGGATCGGCAGGGTGGGCTGTTGCGCCGGCTTGGGGTACATGACCGCAGCTGAAATATCGTGCGCCAGATACTTTCCATCGACCATCGGCTCCGACCACAGGCGCCGCATGATTTCCAGATTCTCATCCATCAGCTTGCCGCGCTTGTCGAACGGAATGCCCATGGCATCGAATTCGCGCTTGTACCAACCCGAGGCCATGCCCATCAGCAGGCGGCCACCAGAGAACTGATCCATGCTGGAGAGCTGCTTGGCCAGAGCGACCGGGTTACGCAGCGGCAAAACGAGAATGCCGGTGCCGAGCTTGATCTTGCTGGTGCGCGCGGCAATCGCAGTCAGTGTCGTCAGCGAATCCAAAATCGGGAAGTGCGGGTCCACGCCAAGAAGGATGTGGTCCCAGACCCAGAGCGAATCGTAGCCCAGTTCTTCGACGCGCACACCGTAGTCCACCAGCGCTTTCGCGTCCGGCATTTCGGGATAGGCGGTAAAATTGCGTGCGGCGATACCGAACGTGTTCGACAGTAAGGTCATGTTGCTTCCTCGTTTTTTTCTTATGCGATGAAGAGACGATCGGGATCGAGCATTCGCAGCGTCGTCAGTTCGTGCTCGGTGGGTGGTTCTGTAACGCCGACCTGATCGTCGAAGATCAGATCGAAGCCGGTGTTGTCCTGAACCTGTTCTTTCGTGATGCCTGGATTGAGGGCAAGCACCTTCATCCGGCGAGATGTCTCATCGAAGCCGAACACCGCAAGCTCGGTGATCACGCGAAACATGCCACCTTCCGGCAGACCGCTTTCAGCGCGGGACTTTCCACCGCGGATGAAACCAGGGCTGGTGATGAAATCCACCTGATCGACGAACCGGCGCTTCTCGTGCTTCATCGCAACGATCATGTTGGTCAGGCTGGAAATATCGTTGCCGCCGCCGGTGCCCGGAAGCCGCGTCTTCGGCTTTTCGGAATCGCCGATAAAGGATGAGTTCAGATTTCCGTATTTGTCGATCTGCGCGCCGCCCATGAAACCGACATCGACGTACCCACGCTGCAATAGCAGCAGAACTTCGGCGCTGCCCAGCACCATGTTGGCACGCTTGGTGCAGCGCTGGTCATTGGTCGATGGCGGCAACTTGCCGGGCTCGACAAAGGCGCCGATCACGCCTCCTTCAAAAAGGATTGTGAGGCCCGGGCAACGCAGGCGCTGCGCGAGCGTCGCTGCCAGCAGGGGTACGCCGATCCCGGCGAATACGACCTGTCCTTCCTTAAGCTGGCGCGCACTCAGGATCGCCAGCATCTCCGAAGCTGTATGACGATTCTGTTCAGTCATCGAAAATGCTCCTGCCCCTGCGGCTCGCCGTCACGACCTCGTCCATTCCGATCTTCGCGAGAAAATCGTTCCAGGTTTTCGGGCCATAGACGTATTCGTCGAGATACTTCTTCATTCCGCCGACGGGATCGCCGTTGACCTGCGCCACGTAAGCATCGAGATGGTTCATCATTGGCTCGTAGACGCCGTAACATTCGTGGGGCGCGGAGCCATAAGGCACCTCAACCACCGCATCGACGCAGAAGAATGGAATCTTGGTCTGGTCAGGCGCGCGACGGATCTGATCGTTGGAAACAATCCGCTCGGTGGTCAAGATCACGCGGTTGGCTGCCATCGCAAGATCGATATCCATAAACTGCAAGCCATCGATCTGGGCATTGCCGTAAGCATCGCAGCGCTGTACGTGGATCACAGCAACATCGGGATTCAATGCAGGGACCAGCAGCACCTTCTCGCCCGTAAAGGGACAATCGAATTCCTTGGCTTCCGGCCGGATCCGGGCGACATCAGAGCCCAGCATCGAACGCATCGGCATGAACGGAACGCCCATCGCGCCGGCACGGAAGCGCATACCGACACCCATATGGCTCCATTCGTCGTAACGCGCAGTTCCACCTTCAACGTGATGGCGCATCACCTTCGAAAGGCCCCACAGGATGCCCTGGGCGAACCAGCTCGAAATGATGTGATTGGCTGCGCCAGATCCCAGCAGCAGATCGCCGTCAGTCGAGATAATGCAGCGCGAACAGGAGAGATCTTTCTTCCGCGCCCGGATCAACTGCCAGATCATGGCCATCGGGGTGCGTGAGATGGTCGAACCGCCGATACCCACCGAGGCTCCGTCGCTGACGAAAGACGCCGCTTCTTCGAGCGTCACCACCTTCTCGCGAAGACTGCGATCGCGGCGCGAGAGATTCTCCCGCAACTTCTGATATGGCTGAACGGTATCCCGACTTACGCTCATGACCCTGCCTTGCCTGCCATTTCGGTCTTGTACTGCGGCCCGAAGGCCTCAACGTTGAAGTCCTCGATCAAGCGATCCCATTCCGGAAGGCTCGATGCGAGATCATTCCAAAACGACTGGTGCCTGCGGCGCTCGAAATCCTGAACGCTAACCCCCTGCTGCTCCACCCAGGTGTAGTAGCCGAGATTGAAAACCTGCCGCCGCAACTGATCGGTCAATTCCACGACGTTGTCGGTCGCGACCGACGCGAGGCAGGAGCCAAAAATTTCGCCCGCGTTCACTTCGTCAAACGACGCGAAATGCTTCGCGCGATAGCTGTCGCGCTCGCTGTCGTAAAGCGACGCGCTGTCGGTGGCGACGGTGATAATGACGTCGTCGGCCCCATAATGAAGCTGCTTCGCCAGCTTGATCGACGCGACAATGTTGGCAAAGCCGGAAATGCCGACATCCGCGAACGCCGCAATCAGCTTGCTGTCGAGCTTCTGACGCCCTTGCAGATACTTGCGACCGACGTCCGAACCGAACAGCAAATTGAGACTGTCGGTGACGCGATCCGAGACACCGATCACCACGTCGGTATTCATCACGTTATGGATGAAGGGAATGTGCTTGTCGCCAATGCCCTGAATGTTGTGCTCGCCGTAGCCGTTGTTCAGCATTGTCGGACACTCAAGCGCCTCGACCGCGGCAATCTTCGTCCCATGCTGCGTCTTCAGATAGTCGCCCGCCGCAATAGTGCCGGCCGAACCTGTCGCAGACACAAAGGCCGCGAGGCGGCGCCCGCCGCCACCGTTGAACGCGAGAAACGCCTGCTCCGCGGCGCTGCCCGTGCAGGCGTAGTGAATGATGTAATTCGAAAACGCCGAGAACTGGTTGAGAATGACATTCTGCGGATCGCGCGCGAGTTCGGCGCACTTGTCGTAAATTTCCTTGACGTTGCTCTCGGTGCCCGGTGTGCGCACGATATCATCCGGATGCGCAACCCACTTTTCGAGCCATTCAAACCGCTCGCGGCTCATACCTTCGGGCAGCACAGCCACGCCGCGACAACCGAGCACGCGCGAGACCGAGACGCCGCCGCGGCAGTAGTTTCCCGTCGAAGGCCAGATCGCCTTTTGCTGCTCCGGATCGAAACGCCCCGTCACAAGCTGCGCTGCCAGCGCCGAATAGGCAGGCAGCACCTTGTGCGCGCCGATCATCGGAAAGCGCCGGCCGAGCAGCACGACAATGGGGGCCTTTACACCGGTGAGCGATTCAGGGAGCACGAGATAGCCCGGCACGTCGATCCGGCTGGTCCGATCGGCCCCGTTGTACCAATGGACGCGCCAGAGATTTCCGGCATGCGGCTCATCCGGCGCAACATTTGCCAGCCCCTTCGACGCAGCGGCGGGAATGCTGGATGGTTTGGCAAGCTGTGAGAACGTCGGCATCACCACGCCGCGCTCACGAACCCGAGCGATCGCCCGCGCGCGCTGCTTGCTGTCGACTATTTCGGGATTGATGACCGCAGACATCGTCAGGCTTCTTTCAGGCTTGCATCGATTTCAATGATACTAACGTTAGTAAAATAGGATGTCCAGACCGACGCCAGCCATCCTACGAAATACTCGCGGCATGCACGTTTTTCTCGCTATTGCCTGCCATCCGCGCAGAGGCGGCATCGAACGAACGTTGCCGGACGGCCTCTTCGGCATCCGCATACAATGTCGTCCGCTGCCTCGGGGTTCGGCCTGCGGAGCGGATGATGGCCTCCATGTCCTGGGGGGTCATTTCCTGGCCGTGTGAGGCGCCGGCGGAGCGCGAAATGCTCTCGTCCATCAGGGTGCCGCCGAGATCGTTGACGCCGGCCGCGAGACATTGCCGGACGCCCTCGGCGCCGAGCTTCACCCAGGAGGCCTGAATGTTCGGGATGTGCGGATGGAGCACCAGCCGCGCGACCGCATGCATCAGGATCGCTTCGCGGAACGTAGGGCCCGGCCGCGCGCGGCCCTTGAGATAGATCGGCGCCTCCATGTGAACGAACGGCAGCGGCACGAACTCGGTGAAGCCGCCGGTGTCGGCCTGCAGGTTGCGGATGCGCAGCAGATGGCGCGCCCAGTGCCGGTAGCCTTCGATATGACCGAACATGATGGTAGCGGTCGAACGGAAGCCCACCGTATGCGCGGCACGCATCACATCAAGCCACTGCTGGGTATTGATCTTGTCGGCGCACAGCACGGCGCGGACTTCATCGTCGAGGATTTCGGCCGCGGTGCCCGGCAATGTGCCAAGGCCCGCCGCCTTCAGCTCGCGCAGGAACGCGATCACCGGCATCCCCAGCGTCCGCGCGCCCTGATGAATCTCGAGCGGCGAGAACGCATGCATGTGCATCTGCGGTACAGCCTGTTTCACCGTCCGGCAGATATCGAGATACTTCTGTCCGGTATAGGACGGATGAATCCCGCCCTGCATGCACACCTCGGATGCGCCGCGCTCCCAGGCCTCAACCACACGGCCGGCGACTTCGCTCATCTCCAGATCGTATGGCCGGCCGCGCAGGTTCTCGCTCATCTTGCCCTTGGAGAAGGCGCAGAACTGGCACTTGAACGAGCAGATGTTGGTGTAGTTGATATTGCGCGTGACGACATAGCTCACCGTGTCGCCATTCTTCTCACGGCGTAGTTCATCCGCCGCACGGCAGATGGCCGCGAAGTCATCACCCCGCGCCCGAAACAGACTGACGATTTCTGCTTCGCCCAGCGTGACTCCGCGCTGCGCTTTCGCCAACACCTGTCCAAGGTTCGCGGATGGTGTGACCGATGGCGCTCTTTGAATCCACCCGAGTTCACGTGAAGGCAAATGCCCGACGTGGCCCGGGCACCAGTCATCGACGCGAGGCGCGCCGTCACCGTCGATGTGATTGAGCACCGCGGTCCGCAGACCCGCATCAACCCACCGGGTGGTGTCGCGCGCGTAAGCTGGGTAGATCGCCAGGCGTTCGACGAGATCCTTGCCCGCCGCTCTGGTTGCCGCTTCCAGAAGCCGCAGATGCGGCCATGGCGCTTCGGGATTGACATGATCCGGCGTGACCGGCGACACCCCGCCCCAGTCATTGATGCCGGAGGCTACAAGCCTGCCCAGCGCCCCCGGGCTCAGGTTCGGCGGCGCCTGAATGTTCATCTGCGGTTCGAAGATCAGCCGTGCGATCGCGATCGTCCAGAGATGGTCCTCGACATCCGGTGACGCAGCATCCGCCATCCGGGTGCCAGGCTTGGGACGGAAGTTCTGGACGATGATTTCCTGAATGTGTCCGTGCTGATCATTGAGATCGCGCAGCGCCAGCAGCGAGTCGATCCGCTCCTGCCGCGTCTCGCCGATGCCGATCAGAATGCCGGAGGTGAACGGCACGCTCCGCTCGCCGGCCAGCCGCATGGTTGCGAGGCGGGCGGCCGGGATCTTGTCCGGCGAGCCGTGATGAGCCCTGCCCTTCTCGCCAAGGCGATCCGAGATGCTCTCCAGCATGATGCCTTGGGAGACCGACACCTTCCGCAGGGCGTCGATGTCGTCCCCGCTCATCAGGCCCGGATTGATGTGCGGCAGCAGGCCGGTCTCACGGAACACCGCCGCCGCGGCTTCCGCCAAATATGACAGCGTGGTGGGATGACCCAGCCGGTCCAGCTCTTCACGAGCGACGCGGTAGCGCAACTCAGGCTTGTCCCCCAGGGTGAACAGCGCTTCCCTGCATCCGGCCTTCTTGCCTGCTTGCGCAATCGCAACCATCTGCTCGATTGAGAGATAAGCCTTCTCGCCATTGCGCGGCGCATGCGCGAAGGTGCAGTAATGGCAAACGTCGCGGCAAAGCTGCGTCAGCGGAATAAAGACCTTACGCGAATACGATACCTGATGCCCATGGACAGCGTCGCGCCGTGCGGCAGCGGCGGCAAAAAGCTGATCGAGATCGCCCACATGAATGAGTTCGGACGCCTCGTCGCGGCTCAATCGGTGGTCCAGCGGAAATTCCTTCAACAAAGAAAGGACCGTCATCACATATGCCTCACGCAAAGCGGCAGCGCGCCGACACCGAGGCGCGCCGGCACGTTCAGTTCCGCGAGCAGCGCCGCGGTCAGCGAATACTTCCTGCTCGCGATCGGCGCGACCAGGTCCTGTGGGCGATCGATATCCCGCCCGATGCCGTCCGAGCTGACGACCCCGCAGGCAAAGCCCTTCGCCCGTGACTGCATCTGATGACGCAGATAGCTGTCCTCGCCGAATTTCGGCACGATCATATCTGGCGCGCGCATGGCGAGAGCGTTGGTGCCGCCATCGGACAAGGCCGGCGCCAACACCACAGGATTGTGGTGAAGTTCAGCGATGATCGCCTGCAGATCACCTGCGGTAGCAAACGGCACATCGGCCGGAACAATCAGTGCACTTGCCGCTGCATCGAGTGATTCCAAACCCTGCTGAACCGCCGCATTGACACCTGCTTCCGTGCCATCGTGGACGACCCGCGCATCGAACAACGACGCAAGATTTGCTACCATCGGGTCGCTGGTAACGACCACAATGCCAGCAAGTTCGGAGGCGCACAGTGTCGTCAGAACTTCGTGCAGCATCGTCCGCGCAAGCGTCACCCGCTCGCTCCGCGACAACACAGGCGAAAGCCGCTGCTTGGCCTGGCTCAGCCGTTTAACAGGGACAACAGCCCAGACGTTTGAAGGGTTTTCAGTAAACGCTTCCATCACGTCACCTTCCTTCTCTTGGGCAGCCGCGCGGCAAAGTCCAGGCAATCGGCCGCAAGCCGGTCACGGTCTTCCAGGCTTCGCATCCAGGTAGACGTTACATGCACCGGCATATCGATTTTGCCAGCATCGCCACGATCGGTCTCATCGATGATCAGCCCGTCGATAAGGCGATAGTGCTGCGCAATCGCGACGGAATCCGCCGAGATACCCAGTTCTGTCATGATCTTTGCCGTTGGCCCCTTCACCGCCTGCCCACCGATCAGCGGAGAGATCGCGACAATAGGCGCGGTCACGCGCTCGAGAGCATTCCGAATATCCGAAACGGCCAGAATGGGATCGACGCTAAGATAGGGGTTCGATGGGCAGACGATGACCGCCGCAAGATCCGGATTTCCGAGCGCTGCCAGAACCTGATCGGAAGCAATGGCGCGCTCTGCATTCTTGAACTCAAGCTGTTTCACCACTGGTGCGCATTGCAGGCCGACGAAATAGCGCTGAAATGGCAGCGGCCCATCGGCTGTCATTACCACGGTCTCGACGCGATCATCCGACATGGGAAGAATCCGCGCGGCTATCCCGAGTCGGCGCGCCATGTCGGTTGTGAAATCCGTGAGCGACGCTCCGGCGCGCAGTGCACGCGTGCGCTCGATGTGCATGGCGAGATCACGATCGCCGAGGCGGAACCATGTTTCGCCGCCAAGGCCACCGAGCGACTCCATAAAATTCCAAGTCTCATCCGCCCTGCCCCAGCCCCGCTCGATGTCGCTGAGCCCGCCAAGCGTATACAGAACAGTATCGATGTCCGGTGAGACATGAAGGCCGAGATGCTCGAAATCGTCGCCGGTGTTGACGATCACAGTCAGGTCGCTGCCGATGAGACGCTCCAGTCCCAGCGCCAGCTTGGCGCCACCGACGCCACCGCACAGCGCGACGATCGGCCGTCCACGAAGCGATGATGATCGGACGCTCATCGGAACATGTCCCGTTCGCGAGGACGCACCAGCGCCGATGCAGAACGCGGCGCTGCGTCGAATGTCAGACCGCGCACCACAACCACCGGCAGACCTTCGGCCGCCTGCCCCATCACCAGCGACGCTCCGGCGGCAATTTCATCGGCCACCGCAATCTCGGTCATCTGCATCTTGCGGCCAAACATGTCCGGCTGCCCGATCATGTCGAGCAAGGACGGCAGACCCGCCGCACCGAGCGCAACACCCACAACGCCGTTGCGCCACGGACGCCCGAAACTGTCATTGATTATGACGCCAACCTTGGCGCCAAATGCGGCGTCAAACCTGGCCTTCAATTGCACCGCTGCTCCATCCGGGTCGCGTGGCAACAACAGGACGCGCTCCGCACCGTTGACGTGCTCGATGTTCGATTGATCGATCCCGGCATTCGCCATCACGAATCCAAGCCGATGCGCGACGATCATGACATTGGGGCGATGGCGCACGATCTCGTCGGATTCCGAAAGAACGACTTCGATGTAACGGGCGTCCTTGCCGACCTGATCGGCAAGCATGCGCGCCTTGTCCGAAGGAACAACGTCCTTCAATGCAACGTAGCGGTTCTCTGCTTTTGAGAGGACCTTCTGAGCGATAACGACGATGTCGCCGGATAGCAGCGAAAGCTCCGCTTTGTTCAGAGCCTCGACGATGAGCGCAGCAAGATCATCGCCCGGAGCAATCAGCGGGATACCGGGTACAGCATGATATGTGACGCTCTTCGCCATCGCGCACGATCATTGTGGAGCGGGTGGAGAAAGCCCGGTGATACGGATGCCCGCACCGGGAACCTTGTAACGGCGATTGATTCCGATCAGAACCGACGTCAATGCCTCCGCAGCAGCCGAATTGGCGAGCACACCGCCATCGATACCGGCACTGGCAACTTCGTTCGCCAGTCCGATCACGACGTCACGGGATTCCTTGTCGTTACCGAATACGAGCACGTCGCAATCCGCGCGACCGCCTGCATGCAGCTTCGTGGCGCCGACGTTGTGAAACGCGGAAACCACTTTAACACCCTCGCCGAGCAGAGCTTGCGCGATCTGCGCCGCCGAACCCTCGGGAGGAAGCTGCACGACCGACACCTTCGGCGGCACCAGCGGCACAGCCGCATCAACCACGATCTTGCCCTGCACCGCGTCCTTTACCTCGCGCAATGTCGCATCATGACTGCCGAACGGCACCGCAAGCACCACGATGTCGGCAGATTTCGCCGCGCCGACATTGTCGTCACCGCGTGCACCGCCGCCAAGCTCCTTGGCAAAGGCCTGCGCCTTCTCGGCCGAGCGCGAACCAATGACCACGGAATACCCCGCAGCAAGCCATCGCTTTGCGAGACCTGAACCGAGATCGCCAGTGCCTCCGAGAATAGCAATGCTTGGCTTAGCGCTCATGTAACCGGCCCTTCTTCAGATGCAACGTCAGCGGAATGTTCAGTCGAGCGCCATTTCGGTCAGCGGCACCAGTTTGACACCGGCCTTCTCGAGACCTTCGCGCACCGACTTTGCCAGCGCGACCGCGGTCGGCTCGTCACCATGAACGCACAGCGAATGAACCTTGCAGGGAATCTGCTTGCCGGTGCGCGTGGTAATCGTGTTGTTCACCACCATGTCGACAACCTGCTTGGTCGCAACCGCCGGATCCTTGATGACCGAGCCCGGAATCTTGCGCGAGGTCAGATTGCCGTCCTCTTCGTACTGGCGGTCGCAGAAGCCTTCCAGCGCGACCTTCAGCCCGAGACTGCGCCCGGCCTTTTCCATTTCGGAGCCGGAGAGCGCCAGATAAATGATGCTGTCATCGACCGCCTTGATCGCGCGGCCGATCGCCAGTGCGTATTCGTAATTCTCAGCCGACATGTTGTTGAGCGCGCCATGCGGCTTCAGATGCGTCACCTTCACGCCCGAATAAGAAGCCAGGGCTTGAAGGGCGCCAATCTGATAGGCAATCATGTTTTCAAGATCGTCGGGACGCATGTCGATGCGCCGACGGCCGAAGCCCCAGAGGTCGTTGAAGCCGGGATGCGCGCCAACACTGACGCCGGCGCGCTTTGCATCGGCAACAACCTGACGCATGGTCAGCGGATCACCTGCATGGAAACCGCAGGCGATATTGGCAGAACCGATGATCTTCAGGATCCCGTCGTCGTCGCCAATATCATAAGCGCCGAAGCCCTCCGCCATGTCTGCGTTGAGGTTGATCTTGATGGTCATTGCTCACTCCGGATTTAGCACGATTGGCGGAAGCGCTTGTTTTTAAGGTCCCGCCAAGCATAAGGTACTATTGTTAGTAAGACAATATCTTTTATCGATATCGTCGCCTTAACGAGAGCCAAAAAGTCGCCCGAACAGGCGCTTGAGCCTCGCCTTCAGGACGTCGAATACGAGCGAAGCTGCATCGAGGCCCGGGGCCTCTCCCTGTATTGCCTCTGTATTCCCGGAGAGCTTTGCCTCGAGGTTCCGGACGAACATGGCGATCAGGCGTCCGGCGACGTCCTGGACGAGCCCGGAGCGGCTGAACTGCGCCAATGCGCCCGTCAGCGTGAACCCAATACTGACGTCCACGCGTGTTTCATCGGGGTTGTCGCCCTGCTTCACAGCGTACCCGACCAGGCCACGCGTCGCAGAGTTGCTGCGCCTGTCCTTGCCCGAACCCATAATGATTCCGGTCCGCTTCGCATCATCGCGAGTGATGTCGGCGACGCCTTGGAACTCCGCTGAGATCGGACCGACCTTGACCTTCATCTGACCTTCGACGTGGCCGTCAATCGGCTCCCCCGCCAGCGACGCGCCGGGAAGGCAAGAGGCCACGCCCGCGACATTGCCGAAGAAGTCCCACACTACATCGACCGGATGCGCGACGACGAAACTCTCGTTGAACGTCGTCTGCGGCTTCCAGTCAGGATCCATCCGCGCAGCAGACGCGGCGGGGATGCTCAGTTTCTTCGCAGCTTTCGGCGCCGAGACCGCGCGCGGCGCGGAGTCTGCGGCGATCGGAACCGCATGCCCCGACCCCGATGGGCCAAGCCGTGTCCGGTTGCCGTTTGGAATCGCGGCAATACCTCGGCTGCGGCGCGCTTCGACGACGCGCTGCACCGCACGAATGATGCCGACATAGCCCGTGCAGCGGCACAGGTTGCCACTCATCGCAACACGAATGTCATGCTCGCTCGGCGCCTGCATCCGCAGCACCACATCGCGAGCGGACACGAGCATTCCCGGCGTGCAATAGCCGCATTGCAATGCATGTTCCTGAGTGAACGCGATGCGCAACTCGGCCGCGATCTCGTCGTTGTCGAGACCTTCGATTGTGGTCACATCGGCCTGCTGACAGGCGACCGCAAAGGTAATGCAGGAGCGCGTCGGCACACCATCGACCAGAATCGTGCAGGCACCGCAAACGCCGTGCTCGCAGCCAAGATGAGTGCCGGTGAGGTTCTGGGTCTCACGCACGAAATCGGCGAGATGGGTGCGCGGCTGAACATTCGCGCTGACCTGCTTGCCGTTAACTGTGAGGCTGACTGTATTCATGCCGATTGCGCCTGTTCGATAGCGCGCCGCAACGCGACAACATGTGTTTGCTTGTCCAGCGGATCGGTCATACCCGCCGCTTCGATGACTTCGCCAACCGCCTGACTGTTGAAACCAGCGCCAAGGCGCTCGGCGCGTCCGTCGCCAAGGATGTTGCTGGCTTCAGCGACCACGATCGGCCGGCCCTCCGTCGCCCCGATGACGACACGGCTGACCCCGCGATCCGGATCGGAAAGGAATGCCCCGATGGCATGCGCGAACTCACCGGTCTTCCGGCAGCTCTTGTAATAACCCCAGCGCGCCGTGCTGCTCAGCTTGGGAACCTTGACGCGGACCAGCATCTCTCCGGGCTGCAAATCAGCTTCCAGTGCGCCGACCATATAATCCTCAACCGGGATCGTACGCTCGCCGCCAAGACCCCGTAGCACAACCTTGGCGCCGACGGCCGCCATGATCGAATGCCAGTCCGCCGAAGGGTCCGCGTGCGTCAGGCTGCCCCCGATGGTTCCGCGATTGCGCACGGCGCGGTAGGCAATACCCCGCGCCACCGTCGGCAATGCACCGCAGGTCACGTCCGGCACGCGCCGGTCTTCGATGTCCGCATGGGTGATGCATGCGCCAAGCACGATCTCGTCGGACCGTTGATCAACGCTGCGAAGCTCGTCGATGCCGGTGATGTCCACTAAAAGATCTGGCTGCACGAGGCGCATGTTGAGCATGGGCCCGAGCGACTGACTGCCAGCCATGATCTTGACCGTGAGACTGTCGTCACTGATCAGCTTGAGAGCTGCACCGACGTCACCGGGACGCGCGTAATCGAAATTAACCGGCTTCACGCGAGCACTCCTTCACCGGCTTTTGCGCGTGGTGTGCTCTTGGCTTCCTGGATTGCCTCCAGCACCCTGCGCGGCGTGATCGGCGAATGCCGTATTTCAGCACCGAGCGACTTCAGCGCGTCATTGACCGCATTGCCGATAGCTCCCGGAGGCGCGATCGCGCCCCCCTCGCCAAGGCCCTTCACACCGAACTCGGTGTACGGCGCCAGAGTTTCCATATGGCCAAGCTTCGGCTCCGGTACTTCGGTCGGACCGGGCAACAGATAATCCGCGAACGTCGACGCAAGCGGCTGACCGGATGTATCGAAATTCATCTCTTCGTACAACGCGGTGCCGATACCCTGCGCGAGCCCGCCATAAATCTGGCCATCGACCACCATCGGATTGATGAGTTTTCCGCCATCCTCGACGATCACGTAATCGAGGAGCTCGATATCGCCCATCTCCGGGTCAACCGCGACGACAGCAATGTGGGAAGCGTAGCTGAACGTACCGGAGTCACGCACAGGCTTGTAACCGATAGTCACTTCCAGACCGCGCGGATCGACCGACGGTGGAAGATCCTGCGGGCGGCGGTACCAAGTGTAGGCGATTTCCTGCAATGTGACGCTGCCGTTGGGTCCGACCACAGCACCATCACTGAGCTTTACATTGCTGATGTCGGTTTGCAGCAGGTGCGCGCCGATCCCCAGCGCAAGCTTGCCGAGTTCGCGCGACGCCGTCGCGACCGCGCCGCCGGCCATCACCGCACATCGCGATCCCCAGCTTCCGGTGGAGTACGGCGTGTATTCGGTGTCGCCGTGGACGAGTTTGATCTTGGCCGTATCGATCCCGAGAATCTCATTTGCGACCTGCGGGAGCGTGGTTTCCATGCTCTGTCCATGCGAATGGACACCGACGCGCAGTTCGAGCCCGCCGTCCGGCGTCATGCGCGCGGTGGCCTGCTCGTGACCCGGCACCATCGGAATACCCCAACCGGCGTAAACCGACGTTCCATGTGCGCCTTGCTCGCAATAGACCGACAGGCCGACACCGATCAGCCGTCCATCTGCCTCGGGCTTCTTCTGACGATCACGCAGCGCCGCCAAATCGATTTTCGCCAATGCCTGCCGCAGTGATTCCGGATAATCGCCGCTGTCGAAATGCTTTTTCGTGATGTTGTCGAAAGGCATCTGCTCCGGCTGAACGAGATTTTTCAGCCGAACTTCATAAGGCTCAAGGCCGGTCTCGCGCGCAATGGCGTCCATCATCAGCTCGATCGCGAAGCAGACACCCGTGCGGGCAACGCCGCGATACGGCAGGATCGGACACTTGTTGGTCGCGACCGACCACGTACGGCAGCGATACGACGGAAAATCGTAAGGCCCAGGCAGAATACTCGCGACTTGCGCGGCCTCAAGGCAGGCCGAAAACGGATAAGAGGAATAGGCGCCCGAATCGACCGTCGCTTCGCACTCTACGCCACGCAGCTTGCCGTCGCGATCGGCATAGACGGTGATGTTATAGTGGTGCTCGCGGCAATTGGCCCCAGCGGTGAGATGCTCACGGCGATCCTCGATCCAGCGCACGGGATATCCGCAGCGCTTCGCAAGCCAGCCAAGGCAGATGTCTTCCGTCAACACGATGCCTTTGTAGCCAAAGCCACCACCGACATCGGGCGAAACAATGCGAACCTGAATCTGTTCGAGCCCAAGGCACTCCGAAAGACCGTTGCGCACGATGTGCGGTTGCTGGTTTCCGGTATAGAGAACCAGTTGCTCCATGCGCTTGTGCCACATGGCAACCGTACCGCGCCCTTCCATCGGAGCCATGCTCTGGCGCGCCGTGGAAATCTCGCGCGTGATCTTGATCGGCGCATCGTACGCCGCTTCCATGTTCACATCGACGAATGTCTCCAGGAAGATGTTGTCTCCCCAGTGCTCATGGAGCAGCGCCGAATCCGGACGCTTCGCCAGCAGCATGTCGTGAACGGCAGGTAATTCCTCGAAATCCACCTCAACGGCGCCAGCGATGTCCTCTGCCTCAGCGCGCGTGTCCGCGACGCACATGGCAATCAATTCGCCGACCTGACGCACTTTTTCGAAGGCCAGAATCGGCTGCTCGGAAACCTTGAAACCCGGAAGGCCCGATACCGCCCGGATCGGCTTCACGCCTTCAAGGTCAGCCGCGACGAAGACGCTGTCCCGATACTGCGGCGGGATCCGTATGCCCTTGATACGCGCGTGAGCCAGAGGGCTCCGGACAAAAGCAACATCGCGCATGCCCGGTAATCGTATATCGCCGACAAATTCGCCGCGCCCGCGCATCAGACGGTCATCTTCCTTGCGAAGAAGCCGCGCGCCTACCCCTTGCTCAACCATGTCAATTTCCTTCAACGGAAGGCGGGACACCACCTGCGCAAATTCATCCTATTTTTAGGACGATAGCAAGACCTCGTTCATGCGAATTAAGGAACAAAGTAAAGCTGCTGAAAAAGACCGCGCACTGCCCTGGAACTAGGCTTTTCCTGACTTTCGCCGCGCCAGATTGACGGCCTTGTGCCCGTTCCTGGCTTTCTTTTCGCGCAGCGGCTTGGTGCCCAGAAGGTCCATTTGCAGCTTGATGCTTTCGCTGCGGTAAATGATATCGCCGACATAGATCGCGATACCGCCGTCATCGATAACCACGCAATGGGCCTCGACAGTTGGCGCACCGATCGAAATCTTGAGAAGATCGGCGATTTCAGGATCGGCGCTGCCGATTGTCAGCGTCTGATGCGCCTCCGACAGCGTAATCTCATCCATGGCATCGATAGCCACGAGCGCCGCCGCATTCTTGAACCGCACGGGGTTCAGGTCGAAGATTTCCCGCGCCAGAAGAAGATTGACGACGGAATATGGATCCTCATTGCGGTACTGCACGCTGCGTAACTTGACGTAACTGGAAGCCAAATCGCCGTCAGATTCGCCCAAAACAGGCGGAGCGACGCCTTCGTCGATCGCCAACCGCCGCGGCACATTGTCCTTGAGCGATTCAATCAAAGTGGCCCAACTGGTCGCGAGCTTCACCCAGTGCCGGTCCTGGGTCTTCTTCGAAACGAAGGTACCGAGCCCCTGGCGCGCCTGAAGCAGACCTTCCTCGCGCAGGATATCCACGGCTTGTCTTACCGTGACGCGCGCCACCTCGAACTCGCGCTCGAGTTCTTCAAGGGTGGAAATCTTGTCCCCGGCACTCCACTGTCCGGACTGGATCCGCGTCCTCAACACCGACGCGACCTGGATGTACAGGGGCACTCTGCTGCGGTCGTATGCCTTTAACAGTCTGGACACATTATCACTTCTTCTGGAATCTGGGACTCGCAGCGAAGATCATAACTGACACCGACATCAAAGCAATGCGCTAGCTGAAGGCACAGTGAGCTAAAGCCAGAATCTTCGGCCATTCGCTAAGCAAGGATGGCATTCAATTTTCAACCTGCCCGCACAGATATTCAAGGAAGATTTGACGAAATCATACTATCTTTAGTACTATAATATCAATTGAATGAGTGTGGACAGCATGGCTGATTTCCGGATCTTGAAGGCGGCGGACAGCGCCCTTGTCGTTGAGTTCGGATCGGCGATCGACCGCAAAACCAGTGACCGCGTTCTCGCATTGGCTGAAGCGCTGGAACAAGCCGGGTTGCCTGGCGTGACTGAAGTGGTCGCGACATTCCGCTCGCTCAGCGTGAACTATGATCCGCTGGCGACGGCCGGCAGCGAGCTTGAACAAGCCATTACATCATTCGTGGATCGGCCAGCACAATCAGCGCATCACAAGCGGCTCTGGATGATCCCTGCCTGCTACGATCCGAAATTCGCCCCCGATATCGAAGACGTTGCAAAAACAAAGGGTCTTTCCGCGGCCGAAGTCGCCGCACTCCATGCCGGCACGCAATATCATGTGTACATGATCGGTTTTGTCCCAGGCTATCCTTACATGGGTGACCTGCCGGAAAGACTGCAACTGCCGCGTCGATCGGATCCCCGCCTGCGTGTTCCGCCCGGCTCGCTGGCGATCGCAACCAGCATGACCGCCGTTTACCCGTATGAGAGCCCGGGAGGCTGGCATCTGATCGGAACCTCCCCCGTCCGTTTTTTTGATGCTGCATCGGCAAAGGGCTCCCTGCTTGGCCCCGGCGATGGCGTCAAATTCGAGCCGGTCTCGCCCGAAGAATTTGACCGCATCCGCAAGGCCGTTGATCGCAATGACTATGTTCCGGAAAGCACGGAGCTTGCGGCGTGATTTCAGTGCTCAAAGTCATCGCGCCCGGCTTCCATACAACCGTACAAGACGAGGGGCGGCGGCGCTTTCAGCATGTCGGCGTACCGGTGTCCGGTGCTCTCGACCGCAATGGCTTTATGTTAGCCAATGCACTGGTCGGAAACGAGCAAAACGCTGCATGCCTGGAAATCATCGGCTCCGGTCCGGAGCTGGAGGTCGTGAGTTCGTCGGTTCGACTCGCACTGGTTGGCAGCGGCGGCGGGCTCGATATCGTTGGGCGCGAAGATCCCCTTATCCGCTCAGGACAATCCATCCGGCTGACCAAAGGCGAGATCGTGCGGGTGCGCTTAGGTGGAGATGTGTTCTGCTCTTATCTGGCGATCGAAGGCGGTTTCGATGTCCCGCTGTGCCTTAGCAGCCGATCGACCTATACCCGCGCAGGTTTCGGCGGACTATTCGGACGGCAGCTTCGAGGCGGTGACGTCCTGGATGGAGCAACCGAAGACGTCTCTGCACGTGAAGAAGTCACTCTGAGCGAACAGCGCAATCTTCATTTCGATCAGGCGATCCGCGTCGTGCTCGGCCCGCAGGATGACTATTTCACCGAAGACGCCATCCGCGAATTTCTGTCGAGCACCTACACCATCACGCCGGCATCCGACCGGATGGGATTTCGTCTGGATGGACCAACTCTTGTACACAAGAGTGACTACAATATCGTCTCTGACGGCATTGTAGCCGGATCAATCCAGGTGCCCGGCTCAAAGCTTCCCATCGTTCTGATGGTCGACGCACAGACAACAGGCGGCTATCCGAAAATCGCTACCGTCATCTCCGCTGACTTGCCGCTGCTTGGTGTCCGCGGCGCCGGACGCACCGTCAGATTCAAGGCTGTATCGCGCGAAGAAGCGGAGGCGATCCGCCGTGCCGAACATCAGAATGTCCTGAATATCATTCAGGACATTCGGCCTGTGAGCGAAACGCAAGGCATCAACATCAAAGCACTATATACCTGCAACCTGATCGACGGCGTGGTCGACGCGAAAGCCTGATCTGGAATTGTGGTCAGGCCGGGACAAGAATGCGTGGATCGACGCCGGTCAAGCTCTTGTAGATCGAAGGATCGGTCGCGCCTTCCGTATTAAAGAGCAGCACGCGCGAATTTGCGTCCAGTCCGAGCAAGGCGCGGCTCTGCGGATCGTTCGCCGCAGCGAGCAGACCGGCCAACCCGGCACCACCGCTTTCACCAGCAATTACACGGCTTCTTCCGTTTTCCGCTCTAGCCAGCTGTTTCATCGCCGCGATCGCATCGGGATCACGCACCGTCATGTAGGCTTCCGCCAGCCGGGAAAGAATGTCCCAGGCCAGCATCGATGGCTCGTAACATTCAAGCATCGCCATCACAGTCGGCTCGACTGGCGCGATCTTGACCGGCGTGTCGGCCTCATTGCTGGCGAGCAGACACGCCGCGCGATCGGGCTCGACAACGATGAATTTAGGCCGGGAAGCGCCGCTACGGAGCGTGAGATTTGCAGCAATGGCGGCGGCAAACCCGCCAACACCTGCCTGCAAGAATACATGCGTCGGCAGTTCCGCGATTTCATCAAGAATCTCGGAGACCATCGCAGTGTAGCCCTGCATCACGAGACGAGGAATGCGCTCGTAACCCGGCCACGACGTGTCTGATACAATGATCCAGTTGTTGGCATGACAGACGCGTTCTGCTTCGGCGACCGCGTCATCGTAGTTGCCGTCAACTTCGATAACATTGGCGCCAAAGCGCGCAATCGCCGCGATCCGCTCAGGACTGACGCCTTCATGAACGAAGATATTCGCCTGGCATCCGGCGAGATTGGCTCCGGCGGCAACGGACCGGCCGTGATTGCCGTCTGTCGCACAGCCGACATTGATATTGCGCACAACGGCGCGCACGTCGGGGTCGAGCAATTCGCCGGGAAGCACGGGGCGGCCGAGCACGCGGCCAGCTTCTTCAAGCGCGAGGCAGACAACGGCATAGGCCCCACCCAATGACTTGAAACTGCCAAGCCCGAACCGCCCGCTCTCGTCCTTGATATGAACCGATCGCACGCCCGCCGTGGCCGCCACCTCGCCCAGAGAGCGTAGCGGCGACGGCCGATAACTCGGGTGCAGCCGCAGCATTGCCAGCGCCTTTTCGGCGGCCACCGGTCCAAACATCTCCTGATCCAAGGCCAGCAGGGGCTTGCCGCGGTTGATGCTCTTGTTGCGTTCAATCATATCTGCACCTCTTTCAGATGCAAAATTAGCTTACTTGACGTGCTATTTTGCCCCTGATTTTATGGCCCAGACGCAACAATTTTGCGAGAACTCGATGGCACCTTCAAAAAGCATCCAGCTGGACGACTTCGACCTCGCCATTCTCGAGGAGTTGCAGGTCAACAACCACACCTCGCTTCAGGAAATCGGAAAATCCGTCAACCTGTCGGCCGCCGCCGTGCAGCGGCGAGTCCGGCGGATGGAAGACGCGCGCGTTATTCAATCCAACGTGGCAATTGTTGATCCCGCCAGCGTTGGGCGTCCCATTACGATTGTCGTGGAAGTACAGATCGACAGCGAACAGGCGGACCTGATGGACTCGGCGCGCCGTGAGTTCGCCGCGGCACCTGAAGTTCAGCAATGCTACTATGTGACAGGTGCTGCGGACTTCATCCTCGTTCTCACGGTGTCAACCATGGAAGAGTACGAACAGCTCAGCCGCCGCCTATTCCTCGAAAACCGGAATGTGAAGCACTTCAATACGTTTGTCGCGATGAACCGCGTTAAAACGAGTCTGAGGGTGCCGCTGATACCGGGCAAAGGCCTTTGAAATTTTTGCCGACGCCAAATCTTATCAACGCTTCAAAAGGAAATACCCGCACAACAGGATCGGAATCGTCAGCGTTAGCCACGACACGCCATCCCAAAGGCCATCCCCGACGAGAGCCGATATGAGGCCAACCACACTCAGCACGCCAAGCACGAGCGGTACTGCGAAAATCTGAACGTTGGTCTGCCGGCGCGGCCGAACTGACATATACATCATGACGTATAGACTGCGCGATGATCCGAGGCCGCTGCATCGACGACAACTCGCTCGATACTTGCCCCAGACTGGCGGCGCCTGAGCCACAGATAAAGTCCGGTGATCAAAACAACGATGGTGATGATATCGAGAATCGCCCAGATGATTTTTAGCGGCATGCCGCCATAATCACCAAAATGCAGCGGCTGCGAGATCAAAAGCGTTGCAACATACCACGGCAGATCCCGACTGTCGGTCAAGATTCCCGTCTCCGCATCGATCAATGCAGGCTTGAGCAGCTTCGCCGTCAGCGGCGTATTTCCCTTCATGAAGACCGCGTAGTGACTCTTGCTGCTGAAGATGGTGCCCGGGAATGCCACGAACGCCGGCTTCATGTTCGGCGCCGCCTTGATGGCGACCTGCACCGCCGCGTCGATCGATGACGGATGGGACGGCAGCGGCTTATCTTTGTATTGCGCGGTCATTTCCGCAAGCTGCCCGAATTGCCAGATCTTGATGACGAGTTCCGCCCAAGTATTGATGACACCGGTGAATCCGACAACCAGCATCCACATCACAAGCACGATGCCGGAAAGATTGTGAATATCGAGCCACCTGACCACGCGAACCCTGTCACGCCGATAAGTGCCGAATTTCAGCTTCCGCATCGACGGCGCATAGACGACGATGCCGGAAATGATCGCCACACAAAAGAGAATACCCATCAGCCCGAGGAAGAGTTTTCCCGGCAGACCAGCGAACATGTCTGTGTGCAGCTTGAGCATGATGTAGGTGAAGCGCCCCGTGACATCCGGCGCATCCAGATATGCCGCGGTGTGAGCACCAACACGAACGATCCGATTGTCGGAGGGATTGGCCTCCAATGATTTACCGATGCTCACCATTAGCGCATTGGCGTCATCCGGATCCCAGATCAGGAAATGCGGCACCATTCCCGGATCTTTCGACAGGCTGTTCTTCACAATCAGGTCGAGACTGGCGAGCGGTGTTCCTTCGGTGACCGGCGCGGCCTGCACTTCGTCATGCAGCAGATGGTCGATCTCGTGATGAAAGATCAACGGCAAGCCGGTGATGCAGAGCATCAACATGAACACGGTGCAGATGATGCTGGACCATTTGTGAATCCAGCCCCACCTGCGTAATGACCTGCTGCTACTTGCCACTGTCTCGCTCCTTTAGTTCCAGGAATACTTCAGAGTTCCGAGAACCGTACGGGCCGTTCCAAGGCCGCAATAAGCCAAGCCCGTCAGGCAAGACGCGACATAGTACTTGTTCGTGAGGTTCTTCGCGGTGACTTGCGCTGACCAGCCCTTCAGGTCCGGCCTTACGTGAGCAAAGTCATAGCTCACGCTGGCATCGAACAGCGTATAGTCGGAAAGAGCGAAGGTGTTGAATTGATCGCCATAGCTCTCGCCTACATAGCGGACGCCGGCACCGAGGCCCAGGCCCGCCAACGGCCCATCAAACCAGGTATACTTGGCCCACAGCGAAGCTTGATCAATCGGCACGCCGTTTAAATACTTTCCCTGAGCACCGACCGCGCTCGCAGTGACCTTGGCATCCGTATGCGTGTACCCCGCGATAATTTCGAGCTCCCGCGTGATATTGCCCCGCGCCTCAAGTTCGACACCGCGCGAACGGACGGCATCGGTCTGAACGTTGAAGAGGAAGTTAACCGGATCCGCTGTCAAAACGTCGTTCTGCTTGATGTCAAAATAAGCAGCCGTGAGCATCAAGTTAGCGCCAACAGGCTGAAACTTAACTCCAGCCTCCCAGCCCTCGCCTGTCGTCGGCTTGAATGCCTGTCCATTACGGCTCGCATTGGCATTCGGAACAAATGATGTGGAGTAGTTGGCGTAAGGCGACAGGCCGAAGTCAAACAGATAGTTCAGACCAACACGGCCGGTTTGAGCGGCATCGCTACGACGATAAGTGCCCGGGTTCGGATAAGAGGCGAGGCTAACCAGCTCGGTATTCACAAAATCCTGACGACCGGTCAGCGACAAGGTCCAGCGATCCAGCTTGATCTGATCCTGTGCGTACAAGCCAACCTGGTCGATCTTGTTGTTCAGCAACATAAAAGGAGGCAGCGCGCTTGCGGGTGGAACAAAAGCCCCGTAAGCGGGATTATATGCGTTGATCGGATCGATGCTGGTTGATCGATAATCAGAATTCCCCGTCTGGCGCAGATAATCCATGCCCACAAGAACTTTATGAGTCAGGATACCAGTTCGGAAGTCGCCCTGAAGCTGATTGTCCAAGGTAAGGTTTTGCGCCTTAGAGTTAACGTAGTTGTAGCTGCGGCTGACAAGCGAGGTGCTCGTACTTGCGGGCGTTGGAGGGAAGATCGGCGAAAACATCCCCTCGGAGCGCACACTCTGCAAGTCGTTCGTTACCTCCATGTAACGAAGGTTTTGCCGGAACTGCAGATTGTTGTCGAAGCGGTGCTCGAACGCATAGCCGATAGCCGCTTGCTCGAGCTTGTAGCCATCCAGACCAGGCTCACCAATGTAGCGGCCGTACGGGACGCGTCCGTTCGGGTTGGGTAAGAACGACACCTGCCCGGGCACATACTGCTGGTAACCCTTGTTGTCGATCTTCTGATAGTGCGAAATGATCGTGAAGCTCGTATCCATCGTTGGTCGCCAAGTCAGGCTCGGCGCGATGAACAGCTTGTTATCCTGCATGAAGTCGGTCTGCGTATCACTTTGGCGCGCAAGGCCGACGACGCGATAGAGAAACTCACCGCTCTTGTCGCTGGGGCCACCGATATCGAACGCGCCTTGGATGCGATTGAACGACCCAAACGTACCTTCGACATCATAGTGCGGCGTCGCGGTCGGCCGCTTGCTGATCATGTTGATGAAGCCACCCGGATCGGTCTGTCCATAAAGACCGGAAGATGGCCCTTTCAACACTTCCAGCCGCTCCAGACCATACGTTTCGATCTTCGGCATCGCGAATTGAATGCCATCTCTGGGCAGCCGCAGGCCGTCCAGATACTGGGGCGCATCGAATCCTCGTATCTTGAAGCCATCGAAGAAGGCATTCGCACCGTAGCCTTGGATCGAAACGCCGGGCGTATACTGAAGCGCGTCCTGGACTGTTTGCGCGCCCTGATCCTTGATCTGGTCTTTCGTCACGACCGAGATGGACTGAGGCGTCTCCAGCAACGGCGTGTCGGTTTTTGTCGCCGTCACGCTTTGCCGAGCGGAATAGCCAATAACGGGTCCTGTGCCACTTTCACCGACCGGAGCTGGAACAGGCTGCGCAAGCGCGGGGGCTGGCGCCACGCGTGGGGCACGACGAGGCTGCGCACGCCGGCCCGCCACCCGGACTTCGGGAAGGGTCGTCGCCGATTGTTTCTCGGACGTCGCTTCCGAGGACTGTGCGAAAGAAGGAGTGGCCTGACAAACACCCCCTAGAATCGCGATACCCAACGCGCTCCGCATTGTCACGCGCAGAACATCCTTCGAAAGCAGCCGCTCCATCTCAAGCTCCCCATCTTGCTAGGCTTTTCAGCCCCCGCAGACGGAGAAAGCAGATTTGGTGTACGGTCGCCTTTGCGTATGCGCAAAAACTCTTTGATCGTATGTTGACGCTCTCAAAGGTAGCGGCGTTGCCTGATCGATGCGGCACTTAGGACGCACTGATCTGTCAGTTGTGCAGCGATTTCTTTCTGTTCAGGACAAGGCCTGGCTGCGGAAGAGCCTGGGGGCCGAGCCAAAGTGTTTCCGGAACGCCGTCGCGAAATTCGCGGGATTCGTATAGCCGGCAAGATCCGCGGCTTCGGTCACTGACAGATTTTGATACACCAGCGCTTCGCGCGCCACCTCAAGCCGTCTTGTTCTCAGATAGTCAATGGCGCTAATGCCGTATGCCGCACGAAAGCGCAGATTAAAGGACCGCCGGCTCGATCCCGCCCGGCGCGCCAGTTCAGCAATCGTCCAAGGATAACGCAGATCCGCGTCCATCATGTCCTTCGCGGCCTGGAGGCGCACACGCTTGTGATCGACCGGATTGGTCAGTTCAACATTGTGGCGCAGCGCAAACATTCCCCTCGCCAATATCTCCGTCGCCTGCGCACTCATGAGCAACTTTGCCGCCTGACCGTCGATTCCCGGTGACAGGATTTCCGACGCAATAGCCTGAATTCGCGGCGGGGCCTGCACCGAAAACGCCAGAACAGGCCGCTCTGTTGCCTTGAACAGGTCGAGAAACTCCTGTTCGAGACCAAGCGCCTTGATGGACGAGTGGGGAAAGGCAATGCCGACAGCGCGTATGGCGCCGCTGGGAGCCTCGCCGTTGCATGGCGTTGGCTCACGTATCGCCATTCCCAATAACCTGTTCTCGGAATAGCGGATTTTTTCCGGGCCATCGCGTGCACAACTCTCACCCGTGCCTTCAAGCACGATCGTCATATAGAGACCCGGCTTCATGGTCCCCTGTGTACGAAGATCGCTCGGAAGGTGAAGATCGCCGGGATTAAGAATACAGCCCGGATTATCCAGCCAGATCATGTTTTGGGAAAACGTATCCTCAACCGGACGGTTCTCGCTATCGAGAATGCGGTAATCTTCGATAATCAGGCTGTGAAGGTTTGTCATGAGGCCGCTTGCTCTAAACCACGACTATGACGCCCCTCCCCCACGTCCTCAACGGGGCAAAGGCCAATTTAGAGCTATTAGAAACAGTGGGTAGATCCCCTCGGCCTATGGAAACAACCCGCGCCTCATCTTTGCAGCGCGCACGCGTTCCACCCCGATGGCCATTGCGGCGGTCCGATTGAAGATTTTATCACGCTTCGCGCGTACAGACATCTGATCGAACGCACGATCGAGAATCTGATACTCGCGCCGCATGACCTCCTCTTCCTCCCAGAATAACTGCTGCAAATCCTGCACCCATTCGAAATAACTGACTACGACACCGCCGGCGTTACACAGAATGTCGGGTATCAGGAAAATGTCATCCTGCCGCTTTTCAAGCACGAGATCAGCGTCAGGTGTGGTGGGACCGTTCGCCCCTTCGGCGAGAACCTTGCATTGCAGTTTTTCGGCAATATTCGCGTCAATAACGCGTTCGGTCGCTGCCGGCACCAGGACATCGCAAGAAAGTGTCAGGATCGAAGATGGATCGCACGTCAGCTCCTCGGAGTATCCCTGAAGGCAACCATGCTCGGTGACGTGACGGATCAAGGAGGTTACATCCAAACCCGCAGCGCGATGCAAGGCGCAGGTGTGATCACTGACCGCGATCACCGTTACACCCATCGCCTGCAATTCAGCAGCGGCGACTGATCCGACGTTTCCGAAACCCTGAACCACGGCCGTCGCATTGTTCAAGCTGATTGCTCGCTCGAGCATCACGCGCTTGGCCAGATGAGCAACTCCGCGTCCCGTCGCCTCACGCCTTCCAAGAGTGCCGCCGGCACTGACTGGCTTTCCAGTCACGATTTCCGTGACGGTCCGCCCCTGATACATCGAATATGTATCCATGAACCACGCCATCACCTGCTCGTTCGTTCCCATGTCGGGCGCCATGACATCAACATGCGACCCCACGAACGGAATCATCTCCTGCATGTAGCGGCGCGACAGGGATTCCAGTTCTCGTGCGGACAGGCTTAAGGGATCAACTCCGATACCTCCCTTGGCGCCGCCATAAGGCAAACCGACCAGTGCGCACTTCCAGCTCATCCAGATCGCCAGCGCTGCAACCTCGCCAAGATCAACGCTTGCAGCGAACCGCGTTCCTCCTTTGGTCGGGCCAAGAGTCAGATGGTGCTGAACGCGATATCCCTCGAAGACAGCCGTCGATCCATCGTCGCGATGAACGGGACATGAGATAACGATCGCACGCTTCGGCATGAGAAGCCTGTCGCGGTCGTCCGTTGGAATCGCCAGATAATCTGCGATGACACCGAACTGCTTCACCGCCATGTCAAAAACCGGACCGCTATAGACTGTCATCTATTTCGCACCTGTTGATGAGGGTGAACTGGCTACTTCTGCAAGGCGGGGTACACCATCGAGGTACGCGGAAACGTGACAACCGCAGGAGTAGGGCTCGCGATTCTCCATCCACACATTAGCAAGTTGAGCGTTGGTTTGCCCGGAATTCGTCGTCGGATTGAGTGTGGATCACCGATGCTGCACTGCATACAGCATCTCAGGCCGCTTTCCGCACGATAAGACTCAGTATGCCACCGGCTGCGGCCGCCCGACCCCGCAATAGAGGAAACCATTTCGTGAGACCTCGTCCGGCGAATAAATATTTCGGAGGTCTACAATGACGGGAGTAGCCATGATCGCCGCCATCTCTTTCAGATCGAGCGCGCGAAACTGCTCCCACTCGGTAACGATAACCAGCGCGTGAGCGCCCTTCGCGCATGTATACGCGTCGTCGCAGAAAATTACGCCTTCAAGAACCTTCTTCGCCTGCTCCATCCCCACCGGGTCGAATGCATTCACAATTGCTCCCATGTCCTGGAGCGCGGTGATTAGCGGAATGGAAGGCGCATCGCGCATATCGTCGGTATTCGGTTTGAATGTCATGCCCAGTACAGCGACGGATTTTCCGCGCAGGTTTCCACCGAAGGCATTTGCAACCTTACGAGCCATTGCGCGCTTGCGCTGATCGTTGACCGCTACGACAGTCTCGATAATACGTAGCGGCGCCTCGTTGTCCTGTCCCGTTTTAATCAACGCCAGAGTGTCTTTTGGAAAACAGGACCCTCCATAACCCGGACCCGCATGAAGGAATTTTGCGCCTATGCGGTTATCGAGACCAATCCCACGGGCAACTTCCTGCACATCCGCACCAATCTTTTCAGCAAGATCGGCTATCTCGTTAATGAAGGCGATCTTGGTCGCGAGGAAAGAATTCGCCGCGTATTTTGTCAGCTCCGCCGTGCGGCGGTCCGTATAAACCATTGGCGCAGCATTCAGATACAATGGCCGGTACACCTCGGCCATGACGTCCCGCGCCTGGGAATCGTCGGTACCGATGACAATGCGATCAGGATGTTTGAAGTCGCGGATTGCCGCCCCTTCGCGAAGAAACTCGGGATTCGATACGACCGCAAACTTGGCGTCGGGCCTTTGTTCCCGGATGATACGCTCAACCTCGTCGCCTGTGCCGACAGGTACGGTCGATTTCGTTACGATCACCGTGAATCCGGAAAGAGCATCAGCAATCTCACGTGCTGCAGCGTAGACGTAAGAAAGATCGGCATGACCGTCGCCGCGGCGCGACGGCGTCCCGACAGCGATGAAAACGACGTCAGCTCCATCAATTGCCGGTGCCATGTCTTGAGCGAAGGCCAGACGGCGCTGCTTGACGTTGCTTGCCACAAGCTCGGCGAGGCCAGGTTCATGAATCGGGATTTCACCGCGGCCAAGAGCCGTCACTTTCTTTGCATCATTATCGATGCAAACCACATGATGTCCGAAATCCGCGAAACATGCTCCCGAAACTAAGCCGACATACCCCGCTCCAACCATGGCAATACGCATCGATCATCCTGTCCGGCCAAACCGGTATTGTGGCGCCTTCAGCGCATGTTGCTTGAACTACAGACGAAGGTGGGAGAACGTTTAGCTGGATAGAACCGCCCATCCATCCTTCCCAGATGGGAAGAAGAAGAAGTTGTTGACGTAGGCGCGGCCGCGTTTGCGACCGCCGTCAGGCAGCAACGAACTCTCGTCCTGAAAGATGCCTGCGTCGAACTGCTCTACCGGAACGATGTCTCCGTCCTCCACAAAGAAGCCGCTGTACTCTCTTTCATGAAAGAACTCGAACACGGATTCCGTCGCCGACGCCCGATGCCGGTTTTCGGCCTCGACAAGAAAGACCGGCTGGCTGCGCTCAAGCAATCCGACCGCTCCATGCAAAACACTTAACTCATGACCTTCTACGTCGATCTTTACAAAAGCGACCTCTTCTCGAATCACTTCATCGAGACGCGCGGTTGGAACGCTCTGGATCGCGCAAGATTTGGCGGAAAGCACAAGCTGAGGCTCGATAGATGCAAGACCATGCACCGCGCCCTGCTCGCCCTGCGGAGTCAACAAATCCGCTTTACCCTCGTGATCGGACAACGCGATTTCATGCACCATCACATTTGGTGCCGAGGTCTGCCGAAGGACGTCGGCCATTTTATGCGACGGCTCGAATGCATGGACACGCCAGGAAAGTCGCGCGAGTTCACGGGTATACAAACCGCAGTTTGCGCCGACATCGACGGTAATAGCATCGCTTGGGATAACCTTGTCCAAAAAGGAGAGTTCGATCTCCGCCGACTTTGGACGGTGGATGAAATGCCATCGCAGCCAAAGCGCCGGAAATGCCTCCTTGAGCGCATTTTTCGCTTGTCTCACCGTATTCATCACGGCCCCCTCTGATCTTCAAGCACCTGGATGGTGCATTTAGATTTCAAACCCTGTGGTAGATGTCCTCGACGCGAACGATGTCGTCTTCACCAAGATACGGACCGGACTGCACCTCGATCAAATTGAGCGGCACTTTGCCGGGATTTTCGAGACGATGCATGCAACCCAGCGGAACGAATATCGACTCGTTTTCGCGCAACAAGATCTCTTCGTCGTCACGCGTCACGATAGCGGTTCCATTGACTACCACCCAATGTTCGGCTCGATGGAAATGCTTCTGTAGTGACAGCTTCGCGCCCGGATTGACGGTGATCCGCTTGACCTGGAACCGGTCGCCAGCGTGAATCGACTGGTAATAACCCCAAGGGCGGTGGACAGATTGCGTTTGGGTCGCCGAACGATGACCGTTAGCTTTCAGCCGTGCGACGACCTTTGCCACATCCTGGTCGCGGTTCTTGGACGCAACAAGAACGACATCGGGCGTTGCAGTGATGATGAGGTCCTCGACACCGAGCGCAGCAACAAGGGGTCCTTCACCACGGACATAACATCCGGCCGCGTCTTCCATAACCACATCACCGATCGCGACATTGCCTGAATTGTCCTTGTCACCCATCTTCCATAGAGCCGACCAGCTCCCAACGTCGCTCCAGTCGAAGTCTGCTGGAACAACCGCGGCCCGGTCGGTCTTCGCCATCACGGCATAGTCGAGCGATATCGACGGACAGGTCCTGAAAGCACTTTCATCAAGCCGCAGGAAATCCAGATCGCGTATGGCACCACCCAACGCCGCCCTGCACGCGACCAGCACATCCGGAATCAACCGCGCCATTTCCTCAATAAGGGCTCGGGCCGGCAGCAAAAAGATCCCACTATTCCAAAGATGGTCGCCAGCGGCAAGAAGGCGCTCTGCCGTGACGAGATCGGGCTTCTCAACAAAGCTGGCGACACCGTGAACGCCGGCTGCGATGGCGAGTTGATCCGAAGCGCGAATATAGCCAAAACCCGTCGTCGGAGCCGTTGGACGCAATCCGAAGAGAACGAACTTTCCCTTTCTCGCCGCCGCTGCTCCAACAGCCACTGCCGCCCGGAATGCTGTAGCATCTCGAATCCAGTGATCCACCGGTACGGCAAGGATGATTGCATCCGGATCAGATTCACTGGCAATGAGCGCAGCGACCGCAATGGCAGGTGCTGTATTCCGCCCGAATGGCTCGAGCACCATGTTCGGTTCAGCAATGCCGAGTGATCGCAATTGCTCCGCGATCGCGAACCGGTGCTCGGCATTTGCGATTACCATTGTCCGACCGAACATCGATGAATCGCTTACACGCAGCGCCGTCTGTTGGAGGAGCGTCTGTTCACCGAGAAGAGTGAGAAGCTGCTTGGGATACGCCTCACGGGAGAGCGGCCACAATCTAGAACCGGCGCCGCCTGACAGGAGAACGGGAATAATAGGGCGTTCCTGCTGCGTCATCTTCGTTGTCCCCATGTATACGACAGAAGCAAATGACGGAATTCGTTTCAGAAGCCGCTTCCCGAGAGAAATTCCCTGCGGACGGTTTGCGCGATGATCGTCATGTCCATCCGTAGCGACCACCTCGAAATGTACTCGAGGTCGTGATCGATCCGCGCGATCGCCAAATCTGGCTCGACCGTACTCCCCCGGCAACCGCTGACCTGAGCAAGGCCGGTGATCCCGGGACGCGCCGTATGACGCTGAAAGTAGTACGGGACCAGATCCTCGTAAGGCATATGAGCCGCGAGCATACCCGGCACATGAGGCCTCGGCCCGACCAGGGACATATCGCCCTTGATGACATTGATCAGTTGCGGAATCTCATCGAGACTGGTGCTTCGCAGGATTTTCCCAACGCGGGTGACCCTGGAATCGCCCTGCACCGTTTGCCTAACGCCTGCGACATCGCCGAGATCGATATGCATTGATCGGAACTTGTAGATTTTAAACAGGCGATTGCGATAGCCGTACCGGTACTGCTGAAAGAACACGGGTCCACGCGACGTCGCCTTGATTGCAATCGCGATAGCTATGAACAATGGCGCAAAAAACAGCAGGGCGAGACTCGCCGCTGTTGCGTCGAAGATCCGCTTGCTCAGCGCGGATGCCGGCTCGGAGCGAATGTCGCTGGCAGGATGACGGCTACGATAAGCGATGCGCGAACGATAAGGGCTATTGCTTGCGTACTCCACAGGCCGGACCGAGATCAGCCGCGGTCCTTTCCATCGTGCTAACGAGTTATCCTGAACAAATTGGGTTGTGACTGTCGCCGCCATTTCTCTTGCTCTCAACTGGACGTCCGCAGGAATGGAACTCGACGCGTGGCACACTCATCAGCAGTCCAGCTTTCGCAATCGCGAAAAAATATCTGCACGACGAAGGCGCCAACCTTCCATCGCTAAAGTTTTCCTAAAGTTTTGTACGAAATGGGGCGGCAAAACGAAAAATTCGCGCGCACGACTCGCGCTAGACTTTCGCTATAATTTTGCGGCGCGGAAAATTATCGCGTTGCGAAGCGGTTAGATCGAGATGCCGATTTCTTGCGCTGCGCGTTGGTTGACGCAGCCATGCACAATCACCGGCGTAGACAACTTTGGAAAATAGAGTCGATTATCGTCTCAGATGAGAGCACATTTGATTCGCTGAAGGATACGCCAGACGCAGCGATAGTTTTAAGCAGCTGCATTCACCGAAAACTAAAAGACACTTGGTAAATTCACTGAGCACAAGAATTTCAGCTCCCAGCGAGCCCGCATATGGTTGCCCGGCTACAAAATATTAAGACAACGATCGTCGATGGCTCAGATGAGTCGTCTGCGCATTCAGCGGAACCATCCATGATCGCTGAGCATGCAAATATCTCGTCGTTGCCGCCCAAGGGCGCCAACCGACGACTGAGGAACTGGCTAATCCTCGCCAACATCGCCGCCTGGGCTCTGATAATCTGGATCATTCGGCTGATTTTGTCGTAAGCTCATTCCGGACGCACAACTGAAATTGTGACGCGATTGACCGCGGAACTTTTTCATGACGGACTCCAGCGATGCGATCCGCCCCCCATCAATCGCGAACAATTCCAGCTGCGGTCCCCGCGGATACGCGGGTTTATGCCATCGGCGACATTCACGGCCGCGCCGATTTGCTGGCTGAGGTGATCGGTCACATCGATGACGATCTGCGACGTCGGCCCATTAATTATGCAGTTGAGGTTTATCTCGGCGATTACATCGACCGTGGCCCCGACTCCAAGGGAGTGCTGGATCAGCTTGCAGTGCGACTTGTACGACAGCATGCGATCTGCCTTCGAGGCAACCATGAAGCCATTCTCGAGAGATTTCTTCGCGATGATGCAGAAGCCATCCACCACTGGATGCAAATCGGTGCCCTTCACACATTGGCATCCTATGGTGTTGTTCCACGTACGCCTTCGGGAACCATGACACCCTCCGATCTTCGACGGTCATTGCTCGACGCCTTCCCGCGCACACACGAGTTGTTCCTGCAATGTCTTCACAACAGTTTCGTATTTGGTGATTTTCTCTTCGTTCATGCAGGAATACGGCCGGGCATCTCCATCGAAAAGCAGGATCCGGAAGATTTGTTCTGGATACGCGACGAGTTCCTGAACTCAACGCAAGATCATGGCAAGCTTGTCGTGCACGGTCATACGCCCGTGGATCACCCCGACATTCGCGCCAACCGGATCAATATCGATACCGGCGCGTGGCGAACGGGAACTCTCACCTGTATCGCGATCGAAGGCTCCACGATACTCGTACTGTAAGACACAGCATCTGCCTAATTGAATTGCTCGAGCGAGACATCGGGCTGATATTTTATGCGCCGCATCTGTGAGCGGCGTTTTTGAATAGTCCGTAGAGATGTTGGAACAAATTATCACATTCTTTTGCCTTGTTTGACCGACTATCATCACCAGCCGCTCGTGGGATCGATCCTGTTGATCGATGTATGCGGCTTTATGCGTTGAGTGGGGTTGAGTCATGCCGCAAACATTCGTCCGCCTTGCGAAAGCTCTTCTTGTTGTTGTCATAACGAGCAGTTGCGTCGTTCCCCAATTCAACTCCGAAGCTCGCGCTCAGCAAAAGCGGCCTCCGACGGCTTCAATTTCCGGTACGTATGTGCTTGGCCCGACCGACAGGGTTCGGGTGAAGGTTTATGGCGAGCCCGACGTGGCCGGTGAATACGAAGTAGACAGCGGCGGTTATGTGTCTATCCCACTCGCCGGTCGCGTCAGAGCGGCTGGATTGACGACGCGTCAGCTCGAGCAATCAATTGCATCAGCCTTATCAAAGGGGATTGTTCGCGATCCTCGCGTCAACGTTGAGATAGCTCTCTATCGACCCTTCTATATCCTCGGCGAAGTAAAGAAGAGCGGCGAATATCCATATCGCGTTGGCATGACCGTGCTGGATGCCATTGCAAGTGCAGGCGGATTTACGTATCGCGCCAACGAGAACAAGGTCTACCTGCGCCGCTCCGGCAGCGCCGGCGAAGAGATTTATGCGCTCGACGCACCCGTTCTGATCTATCCCGGAGACAACATCCGGGTTCCCGAACGTTTTTTCTGACGAAGAATCTCTACTTCATATTTTCACCTCTCCACTTTGGAAACTCTCGGTCGAACGCAGCATCGATCGATGGCCCATCTGTTGCGATGCCATAGTGTCGTCTCTTTGAAGTGCGAATCTTTTCGCGATGCACATCTGACATGGCAACGAATGAAAGTTCGTCTCTCATGAGTGAAATCTTGCGGCACTACCGAGTGCATGAATCGTTTCCACTATGATGCCTTACTAGGCGACGACTTGATGATTGTGTGGGCGAATAGAGATAATCGAACCTTGATCACCGACGCCCGAGATGAATGCCGCCCGCAAGGGACTGCGAATGAAGTGTGTTGTTGCGTTGAGGGCGTTGAACGAAGCAGAGACTCACGAGCGACAGGGTATATGGCCCGGTCGCCGTGGACCGAAATTTGCACATTTGAAAGTGGTGCGGTGGGCAGCGACGGCACTCATGCTTGGTCTCGCGTCGCCCTCGAATGCACAGGTGATACCGTCAGCTCCTGAACAACTCGCTGCACCCTGGAATGCGCAGCGCGTCTTCGAACCGTCTTCGTTGCCCGATTTGACCGATCCAGAGACGCGCGATGAGATTCAGCCCGAGGACATGCCTGTGAGAAAGCGACAGCAGCCTGGATACGAACCGGTCGGAATTCGCGCTGGCTCATGGATGTTCAATCCCAAGCTGATGTCCGGCGGGCTCTACGACAGCAATGTGTTCTCCTCGAACACCACAAAGCGCTCGGATATTGCGGCCGTCTTTGAACCCTCCCTGCGCGCCCATACTCTCTGGGAGAAGCACGGCCTCGATCTCAAGCTGGATGCGCAATCGACAACATATAATGAGAACTCCAGCCTGAATCAGACCAATGCGACTCTGAAGGGTAATGGCTGGCTCGATATTGCGCATGATCTTGCCCTCCTTGCCAACTTTCAGATCGCTCATTTGAATGAGGGCGTTGGAACGCTGAGCTCGCCAATCAATGCCATATCGCCGACGCCCTATGACCTCTTTTCGGGCGATTTGACCTTGCGGAAGGAGTTCAACCGCGTGACCACATCGGTCGGGATGCGCGTCGACTCCTACGATTTCGGAAAAACACGCGCTCAGGATGGATCGACCATCAATCAGGACGGTCGCGACGGTCAGATCTATTCGCTTCACGGCCGCGTCGACTATGCGTTTTCGCCCGTTCTGGGCTGGTTTGCTGGTGTCGAGGGCAATCAGCGCAACATTCGCGGAACATCTGCACAGACACTCGAATCGCAAGGTTATCGCGCCCTTTCCGGCCTTACGATCGGCTTCACCAATCTTCTCACCGGTGAATTCGGCGCGGGTTACGTCCAGCAACGCTTCGACGATCCCTCAATTGGTTCGATCGAAGGTCCTTCCTATCGCGCCATGCTGACGTGGCGGCCGAGCCGCCTGCTCGATGTTCATTTCAAGGCCGAACAGATCGTGACGCAAACGTCGGACACCAGCTCGACAGGTGTTCTGGCAAACGCAATTCAGCTTGGTATCGATTATGAACTGCGCCGCAACGTGATTGCTTCATTGGCAGGCGGCTACGAAAACGACAGTTTTTTTGGACAGCAACGCAAGGACAGGGTCATCACCTCAGACGCGCGCCTCAAATACTTGATGAATCGATACAGCGCTATTTCCGTCTTTCACAGATATACAGAGCGCAACAGCGATGTTCCCGCCTTCAGCTTCGATAAACATCAGGTAGGAATCAATGTTACAGCGCAGTTCTGATTACGATCTTCAGGCTTTGGACGAGCCGGCGGGCACATCATCGGGGCGCTGGCAACAGCCAACCGTCGATCTACGTGAGATGACGCGTATCCTGCGCCGGCGCTGGAGGATGGTTGCCGCAATTCCTCTGACGCTGGTAGTTCTTGCGCTGATCTACCTGATGGTGGCCAATACTCTCTATACTGCAACATCTACCGTTCTGGTCGATCCGCGCCGTGCCAACGTGGTGGATACCAGCCAAACCGTGCTGTCTAACTTCGGCACGGACGATGCCACTATCGAGAGCCAGACATTACTGATCCAGTCGGTGGCGATCCTCCAGCGGGTCGTGGAAAGGCTCAAGCTTACGGCGGATCCAGAATTTACTCCGACACCTGGCATTCTTGATCCAATCAAGCGGCTGTTCAGCAGCAGCGGTCCAGCCGAGGGCGCGAGCCCGGAAGACGCAGCAAAGGCAAGATCGGTCGAAATTCTTCAAAGGCGCATGAAGGTGACGCGACAGGGCACTACCTTTCTCGTAGACATAAATGTCAGTTCGATAGAGCCGCGCAAGGCAGCGGCAATAGCCAATGCCATCGCCGAGCGCTACTTTGAGGAACAGGTCCGCGCCAAATACGAAGCCACGAAGATCGCCGCAAGCTGGCTCAATAGTCAGATCGAGGGATTGAAGTCACGCGTCGTCGCCTCTGAACAGGCCGTGGAAGATTTCCGCGCCAGCAACAACCTGTCGGTATCTCAGGGCGTCACAGTGAACGACCAGCAGATCACTGATCTCAACAACAAACTGATCGCAGCCCGCGCACAAACTGCCGAAGCGCGCGCAAAATACGACCAGGTGCAGCAGTTATCCAAGTCCGGGAGCGACCCCGGCGGTATCAACGCGGCCATCACATCAGATATGATTACCAAGCTGCGGACTCAGTACGCAGACATCGCCAAGAACGAGGCCGATCTTGCGAGTAAATATGGCCCTCGCCACCCTCTGGTCGCAAACGTCCGCGCCCAATTAAAGGACACCCAGCGCCTCATCAACGAAGAAATCCGCCGCATTCTTGATAGCACGCAGCACGACTACGATGTCGCCCGCTCTCGCGAGGCGTCGTTGCAGCAGAGCCTCGATCAGGTTCAAGGGGTATCGACCTCCTCCGGTCAAGCCTTGGTACGCCTGCATGAGCTTCAGCGAGAAGCGGAAGCCAACCGGACGCTCTACGAATCTTACCTGGCCCGGTACAAGGAAACGTCGGCACAAGAAAGTCTCGAGATGCCGGATTCCCGCGTCGTGACACGGGCCAGCGTTCCCATCCGGCCGTCCTCTCCTAAAACCATGCTCATTCTTGGCCTTGCGGTGATGCTCGGCCTCGGCGGTGGCTGTGTCCTGGCATTTCTTGCCGATTATCTCGACCGCCGCGTGAAGACACTTGAACAGGCGGAAGCGATTTCCGGCGTGCCCGCGCTCGCGGCCGTTCCGCTGATCGGTACGCGCGAACTCGCCGCACGGGCGAAACGCGGGCGTGATGAACTTGCCCACTATAATCCGAGAACGGTGAGGCTGTTGCCGCCTCCGTTGCAGCCGCCATTGATGCGGTATGCCATTGACGAGCCGGGCACCTTTTTTGCGGAGGCCATCCGCGCAGTCCGCCTGGCACTTCAACGCACGATGCGGATCCAGCCGCTCAAGGTAGTACTGGTTACCTCCTCGCTCGACAACGAGGGAAAGACGACGCTTGCCGCCAACCTCGCCCTTTCGCTCGCTACGCTCGGCATCAAAACACTTCTAATCGACGGCGATCTCCGCAACCCTCAGTTGACGCGCGCGCTTGCCCCTCATGCCGACGCCGGACTGATGGAAGTCGCCATGGGGCAGACCCCACTAGAGCGCGCGATCTTGCTGGATCGAAGCTCCGGACTTTCCATCCTGCCGTCGCCCGCGGCGAAAGATGTCGAACTGATAACCGAGCTGATGTTTTCCGAGCGGATTGTCGACATTCTCGATCATCTACGTCAGCACTACGAGTTGATTATCATCGACTCTCCACCCCTTGTCCCATTGGTTGACGGCCGCGCCCTCGCCGAACATTCCGATCGGATCATCCTTGCCATGGGTTGGGATCAGACACCGCAGGAGGTTATCTCCCATACGATCAATCTTCTCTCTCCGGTTCATGAGCGGATTCTTGGGACTGTGCTGACGCGGGTCGATCTCAGTCGTCTGCGATTTTATGACTATTATAAAAGTTCCGCCTATCTGAAGCCGTATGGCACCGCTGGACTAAAGCCCAGGCCGGCAGAATGAGGTCACGCGGACCGATGCACAAATCCGCGCGCGCTTTTTCGGTGAACGAGCCATTGCCGCCCTGTCTTCGCGGGTATCCTGCCGCGACAGGATTTCGTCAGCCGCCGCGCCCGCATAACCAGGAGTCGGCAGTTACCAACAGCGCTATCGATAGCATGATCATCGGCCTGATGTTGCTGGCGGTCGTCGCAACATTCACATTGTCGTCGGCAATGCTGACCAACTGGAAGATTCATTATCTGACCGCCGGTGGCAGCTTTTATGAGAAGCTGCATCCTGCAACATATGCATCGTTTTTGGCATTCGGTCTTCTATTGGTACGCAACAGCGATCCGGTTGGCGAGATCGATCGTATGTTCTCCGAAGCCAAACTCATTCTTGTCTATCTGGCTTGCTGGTCGTTCCTGCTTGTCCAGATGTTCGTGCTAACTAGACCGTTCACAGTAATCATAGACACCTTCCTGCTACCGGTCGTGCTCTGCCTTGTGATCTGGCGGCTTCAGTCGCCACAGCGGAAACCATTGGTGTGGGCCGTTCACCTTACAATCCTGCTGAACGTCTGCGCTGGATACTATGAATATTTCTCCGGCCATCGCCTCATACCTTTGACGCTCGGCGACGTACTGGTCGTCGGAGAGTGGCGTTCCTCGGCCTTTCTTGGACACCCCCTCACTGCCTCCGGCATTGTCGGCGCCTATATTCTTGCGATGACTCTTCGCCCTGCCCTCTGCTCCGCGGCCATGATCCGGATTCCACTTATCGCGTTGTGCCTCGGATCGTTGATGGCATTTGGCGGACGAACTGCCCTTGTCACGGTTTTGCTCTTGATGAGTTTTCTCGGCGCAGCTGAGGCGTTCCGGATCCTGCGCGGCAAGCGGGTTTCACTCCCGACGGTTATCGGGACGATCTGCCTGTTGTTTGTAGCGGGTGCGGGAATCTTCGCTGCTTACGATCTCGGAATCTTTGACAAGATGCTGTTGCGGTTTTCATCCGACAAGGGCAGCGCGCTGGCACGCTTCGCGACATTCGATCTGCTGTCTCATTTCGACTGGTACGAACTCGTCATAGGCCCGAATCCCGTCCGTGTGAACGCGCTTCAGGCACAGCTTGGTCTCAATTATGGAATCGAGAATTTCTGGATTTCATGCGTTGTTCAGTTCGGCATCATTCATACGACACTGCTGACGGTCGGACTTGTCTGCTTCTTTGTGGAAATTCTCAAACGAGCAGATCCGGCGGCTTGGGCGATCATGGTTCTGATACTGGTGATCGCAGCAAGCTCGGTAAGCTTTTCATCAAAGAACATTCAGTTCGCGCAGTTTATCATCCTTATCACGCTGCTGTTGCCACGATACCCGGTCCGGATCGCGAGGACGCAGTGCGGAACTTCCAATAAATCTATCCGGACTCCGGCAACATCGAGATTCGCATGACCATATATGTCGACCACACTCATGTCGGACGCCACGTCACCGGTCTCGAGCGCATCACGCTTGAACTATTCTCGCGCAAAGCACTGGCTCCGCTCGATGTAACCCCGGTGCTGGCGCAAGGCACCGGGCGAATGGTGGCGACGCAGACATTCGGATTACCTCTGCGCCTGCTCAGCGTTCCATCGATCCTGCTTTGTCCCGGGTTTCCGCCGAGTCCGCTGCTATGGCCATTCGCGGCAAGAGTCGTTCCATACATTCATGATATTTTTCTGCTGTCCCGGCGAGACGATCTTAATCGGCGCGCAAGAATGTATATGGCCGAACCGTTCAGGCTTGCGGTGCGAACGTATCCCCGCTTTCTCGTCAACTCGGCGGATACCAAGCGCAAGCTCGCGACTCGCTGCCGAACCGATGCAGAAATCACGCTATACCGGCCGCCGGTACGGAACGTGTTCAGCATCCGTCAGGATAATCGCCCTGAACGAGCGGGAACGCCATCAGCGCTCCGTCTCGTGGCCCTCGGAACTGTAGAACCGCGCAAGAACTTCGTCGCAGCTGCCAGAATCCTCGCTGCCCTGCGCGAACGCGGATTTCCCGATGCGACACTGGAAATTGTCGGGCGTCAGGGCTGGGGCGCTGACTGGGATGAACTCGAAAAGTGCCCCGGCGTGATCCTGCACGGCTATCAATCCGCCGACCGTGTCCGCCGGATTCTACAGAGCGCAGATATGTTCATTTGCGCCTCTCACGAAGAAGGCCTGGGGTTACCTCTGCTTGAGGCTCAGTATGCAGGTCTCCCGATCGTAGCGCCCGACGCTGCCATCTTCCATGAAGTTTTGGATCAGTCGGGCATATTTGTTGATCCCGTCAATCCGACTTCAGCGGCCGAGAGAATTATCGCTGCGGCATCTGCTCCGGAATGGCGGGCATTGCATGCCGCACAAGCAGCGAAAAACCTTGATCGCTGGAACGATTTGGCCTCAGCGGATCGTGACGCCGTCCTCGACCTGATCGCACGACTCGCCCATCGGCAAATTGGGCTTTCGACGAAACTTGAACCGCATAATCAGAAAGATCGCGGCATCACGCTTTGAAACGCGACGAGGCTGGAACACGGGGCGAGGATAGGCTTGTTACAGACAAGAGACAGCACACGTCATCTGGATGGACTGCGGATCATTGCCGCCGGCGCTGTCGTCATTTTGCACTATTCAGACTACGTAAAGGATCACTCCGCGGGGCGCTTCGTGTTTGAGCACACCCTGCACTTCAACCTGTTTGTCGATCTGTTCTTCGTTGTGTCCGGCTTTGTGATAGCCAGCCAGTATATCGGCAAGGTTGAAAGCTTCCCCGCGATTTTTCGCTTTCTCTGGCGCCGGCTGGCGCGGATCTATCCACTCCATCTGGCCACGTTAATGTTCTACCTGGCCATCGCCCTGGCGATTTACCTTGGCTTGGCGAAGACCGACAATCCCGCGCGCTACCCATTATCTGATGTTCCCGCACAGCTGTTCTTGCTTCATGCTGTCGACGGACAACGGCTGACCTTCAACTTCCCGAGCTGGTCCCTGTCTGCGGAGATGTTCTGTTATCTCCTCTTCCCGCTCGTTGCCCTCGTTACGAAACGGCGCAGAATGCTGGTAGTCGCGCTGGTGATACTCCCCGCACTTGCCAATAGTACCTACGTGGCAGCAGCAGGCGCTGAACCGTGGGCCGAATGGATCAACAAGGGTGGCATCTTCAGGGCGCTGCCGGGCTTCAATCTCGGCGTTGCCTGCTATCTCCTTCGCGACCAAATCGCGCGGTGGCCAGTCTCTTCCCGGGTATTCACCCTCTCCTTGCTTGCATTCACCCTGTTGGGCTGGCTGCTTCCGGAAATGGTGGCGCTTGTCGCGGTATATACGATCGCGGTTCTCGCTATCCAATGTGACTATTGCGGCGCAACGACTTTGCTGACGCGCCTGCGATTTGATCGAGCTTCGGCATACACCTATTCCTGCTATATGCTGCATATCCCGATCGCTACCTTGGTTCTGACATTCGGTGCGAGGGCCTTAACCGACCTGCCCGGCGGAAAGCTGTCGCTATTGCCCGTCGCAATAGCTGCCTTGGCGATGGCAAGCTTTTTGTCCTATCGCTTTTTCGAAACCCCTTTGCGGCACTCTCTCAACGAGATTTTCGACCGGCAACTTCCCGCTCATAGATCCATCGCGGCGACCTCATCCTCGGAGGGGGCGCGATGACAATTGCCGCCCGGATACCGGAAAGTTGGATTGCGCATCAGGATGAGCGCGTGCAGATAGCTGGCCGGGACACTGGCATCGACACCATGCGCGGTATCGCGATTCTAATGGTGATCGGCATCCATTCGCTCCCGCAGCCACTGGATACATCATCGGCCAAGCTGGCCGATGCAGCATTGCGCCCTTGCGTGCCGATTTTCCTGTTTGCGTCGGGATATCTAACTGCTCTCTCCGGGCGGATCGCCTTGTGGAAGCGGATCAAGACCGCGCTCATTCCCTATGCTATCGCCTTTGTCGCAGCCTATTTCTATATGGCCTGGCACAATTCAGCGATGGATCATCGCGTTACAACGACTGTTGCACGCTTCGTTCTCGCCTACGTATTTGTCTATTACTACGTCTTTGTTTACATCGGCTGTACCATCGGATTGTGGCTGATGTTGCGGTTGTCAGGCTCTGGTAACTCAGAAACCTCGCAGCGACTTGTCATCTTCATCGCACTATCGTTTGTATTTGGACTCATCTCCGGCAATTATCTCGACCCGCTCCTGCTGCACGCTGGCTTCTCCGAGTCGTTTGTTCAAGAAGTCCGTCTACGCGACATTCCGTTCTGGTTCTCCTTCGCTTCGCTCGGAGCCCTTGTCGGGGTAACAGGCATCGGCTTGGTACTACGCCACATGCGTATACTAATCTTGGGCGCAGTGGTGACTGCCTATCTGATCTACGCCGCAGTGCGAATCTTCAACATAGGCGACGCTGCTGATTATGACTCGGTCGCGTTCTTCGGCTACGCGGCCCTGCTCAGCACCTTGCTGTTCATCCTTCACCTAAGACTGCCATTTCTCGCCGCTATCGGCTCGGGTAGCTACTTTATCTATCTCTGGCATATTTTCGTGGTGATGGCCCTGCGCGACCACGCGTCCTTGCGCTCATTTGGGGCTCTCACAGATTTCGTGATGACCTTTGGCATATCAGCATCGATCAGCATCGCTCTCATGCTGATAGTCCGGCGAGTTTTCCCGTCACGCATTTCAAGCCGGCTGGGGGTCTGATTATGCTATTGCGCCACACCTTGCTCTATATGCCTGCGCAACTCATCGGGCCGCTGTTCCAGTTGATCGCCATGATTGTCTGGACTCACGTCGTCAATGAACACACCTTGGGCGTCATCACACTGGTGACAGCGACGCACGAACTCCTGCAAATCGGCTTTCTCGCCTGGTGGTCTCAGTATGCACTCCGTTTCTTCGGCCGTTTTCAGACCGGAGAGGAAGCTCAACGCTTCTATCGGACGGAAAATGCGATCTTGCTGCTTTCCGTGTTCATCCAGAGTGTTGCCATAATCGGCATCCTTTTTTTGGTGATTGCACCAGACGCCAAGGCCGGACTTCTGACGGCGACAGTCGCCTACGTCCTCACCCGATCGCTCAATCTTTACATCGGTGAGCGCGCTCGCGTACAGCAGAAGATCGGCGTCTACTCAGTTCAACAGATCATCGGCCCAGCGTTAGGCTTTCTGATCGGCCTCCTCATGATCGATCTGTTTGGTCAGAATCCCGAATGGCCGCTCGCCGGCTACGCTATCGCGCAGCTCGCCGCGGTACTCATTGTTCTACCGAAGATCGGCTTTGGGCGCAATCTCTGGCCAGTTGATCGCACAATCGTCAATCATGCATTGCATTACGGTATTCCAATCATTGTCGGCAGCGGACTCGGCTGGGTCGGCCTCAATGCTTCACGCTTTATCGTCAACGACATATTGGGTGTCGCTGCAGCTGGCCTGTTCGCCGTTGGTTACGGCCTCGGCCAAAGGGCTGCCGCCGTTGCTGCAATGCTGGTAACAGCTGCAGCCTTCCCGATAGCCGTAAAGCGGATGGAAAGCAGCGGCAGCAACGCCGCGATGCAACAGCTTTCGGAAAATAGCGCGCTTCTTGTCGCTATTCTTGCGCCGAGCATCGTTGGGATCTTCATGTTGCGAACGGAAATTGTCCACCTGCTAATTGCAATGCCATTCCAGCAAGTGACCCTCGCTGTCCTGCCGCTTTCGGTTCTGGCGGGTGCGATCCGTAACCTGCGCGCCCATTTTGGCGATCAGGTGTTTCTCCTTCATAGTCGAACCCGCCTGATGATCGTCGTCGCGAGCATCGACGCAGTGGTGACTGTGGCTCTCAGTTTCGCCTTTATCTGGTATTGGGGCATTATCGGCGGAGCCGTCGCGACTGTCATTGCCGCTGCGGCTGCCGCGATTACGAGCTTCGCCATCGGATTCTCCCAGTTCAATCTCACACTGCCGCTGGGCCATCTTTTCCGTATTGCGATTGCGACCGCCGCGATGGGAGCGGCTCTTCGCCTGATGCCGGAAGCCGCAAACTTCATATCGCTGGCTGCGCATGTGGCGAGCGGTGCGGCCATTTATAGCGTCGTGCTGGTCCTGCTCTATGCGCCCCTAATGTTCAGGATGCTGCGCGCCCGTCCACAACGATCGCAAGCATGACAAAGAGACAGGAGGGAGGCTATGTTCGTTTTGAATTACGGAAAGCCCGCGCCATCGCGAACCAAAGCGGCTTCTTCTGCATCGCATCGTCGAACGGCAAAGGCCGCGGAAGCCGTTCCGCAAGAGGGTTCTTCTTCTTTGCTGCACCCGTGTAGAATGAGTAATTGTCGGCAAGCTCCCAGGCGATCACCATTTTGACAGCGGCGATACTCAAGACGTTATTCAGAAACCTCTCGGCCGTATCTGCAATCATGGCGTCACGGGCTGGAATGTCGTCCGGAAACGTATCGTCGCGTACGTCGAATTCCGTGACGTAAATATCGACCTTTCGTTCAGCGAGCGCATGAACGAATTCGGCGAATCGCCCAGCATCGTACGGGTAGCGCGGCTGAAGGTGACCCTGCAGGCCGACCGCATGAAGCGGCACGCCCGCATCCTTCAACTCATCAACCAGACGCAACAATCCCTCGCGAACGGCTCGACCGACCGCATCATCGCGCTCAGTCTGAGCTTCGTTGAGTACAAATCTCGTGTTCTTGTCGGCCAAAGCTGCGCGTTGAAATGCACGACGAACATAGTCGGTGCCGAATGTCTCATACCATGGGCCAAGCCGATACTCGCCAGGCGCCTTGTGTCCGGGCCAGAACGGCTCGTTGACAATGTCCCACGACTGCAGCTTTCCTTCATAGCGACCGACGACTTCTTCGATGTACTCGTCGAAGAACCTCTTCCGCTCCGCCACACTCATGCTCTTGATCCATGACGGAACCCATTCGTTCCAAATGAGGCAATGCCCTCGCATGGGAATGTCGTTTCTTGCACAGAAATTCAGCAAGCGATCTGCGCTCTCGAAACGCTTCGGTCCGGATTGCGGCGCGATGGTGCCCATTTTCAAGGCTATGTCGGTCGTGACGATGCGCGCGTGCCTTGTGTAGAGTTCACGGTAGGCAAGATCCTTATCGATAACCGGACCGGCAGCAGCTCCGAACACGAATCCATTTGCTGCCGCAATCGCGCCGAGACTTTCATCCGCCGCAGCGAACGCATCACCGCCGCTCACTGCAACTCCCGCGCCAGCGAGCACCGTTATCGCCTCCCGGCGAGACAACTTCACATGCATGGCAGATCTCCATCGCGAGAATGATTTAGTTTCATTGTCATCGTGCTCTTTGGACAAGACGCCATCGTTGCGACGCATTGGTACGTTTTCGTGACGATGCTCATCGATAGAAGTTTTTGGCACGTAGAGTTCCGTCGCCAGAAACGTCCAAGCCGTTGAGCACGCCACATTGTCATCAGGGGGATAGACATGCTGGAACCGAATCTGCATCGTTCAAACGATGTGACTGTCGATGGAATCACCATCAACATTCTCTCTATGCCTCAAGCTGTATCGTCGATCGTCTCGGCAACACAAAGCGGCGATAGCTTTATTGTCTGCACACTCAATCTCGACCACGTCGTGCAATTGCAGCGACGGCCGGACTTTCGCGCCGCTTATCGCCGGGCGCGCTTTGTCACCGCCGATGGGTTTCCCATTGTTGCACTCGGCCGTCTCGTGGGCGCGCAGATCGAGAGAACGACCGGTGCCGACCTTGTCGAACCTCTCTGCGAGCAAGCCGGACGAAGCGGAATTCCTGTCTATCTGCTTGGGTCCGACAACCTGACACTTCACAGAACAACGCGCCGCCTGTCGCGCCGCTTCAGCGGGCTTCAGATTGCCGGATACTATGCACCCAGCGGCGATTTTGACCCTTACTCGGACGAAGCAGACCGGGCGATCGAAAGTATTCGAAGATCGGGAGCGAGACTTTGCTTCATCGCGTTAGGCGCCCCCCGGCAGGAGGTTTTTGCCGCGCGTTGTCTCGACAGCCTTCCGGGGGTTGGGTTGCTCTGCACCGGGGCGGCCCTCGACTTCATCGCCCACACTCAGAATCGCGCACCGCGAATCACTCAAAAGATCGGTCTTGAATGGGCGTGGCGAATGCTGCGGAGTCCCCGCCGGCTCGGACCACGTTACGCGCGCTGTATGGCCATCGTTCCACGGCTGGTAGCGCGCAGTATCCCGCAAATTGTAAGTGCACGGACAAGGAAAGCGGCATGACATCCTCGGTCACACTGGCGCAGCGCGCGCGCAATGCAAGCCACGCCGGCGCGCGGTATCAGATTTGCCTGATTCATCCATTCGATCCGCGCGGCCAGAAAGTCGGCGGTCTGGAAACCTATATCCGGGATTTCATCACGTTTCACCCGACCGATACCGATCTGCTTTTCATCGGTACCGATTCCGTCGGCGATCTAAAGCTCGGAGAGGTCCACAAGCTCACCTTTAGGGGCCGTACGTTCGATTTTCTGCCCATACTGCATTACTCTGACAGTCGGGCGCGGGAAGCCGCCCGCACTATCCGCTCGTCACTGACCGGGCAGTTCTTCGTCGCGCTTCTACGCAACTTCGGCCTGATCTCCAGACAGATTCGCAAGAGGCGATGCTCGATCGACCTGCGCCGTGTTGAATTCTCCTGGCTACCGGCTGTCCTTCGCCTTCCGTTCGTCCAGATGCTTCACGGCGAGGGCGTTCCCAAGCTCCAGATGGATTCGCTGCTTCGCAGATATTCCTTCGTCCACAATGCGGGCGAGCGCTTTGCCATGGCGACGAGTGAGAAATTCCTGTGCGTGAATCCCTACATCACCGAACGTCTTCAGAAAACCTATCCTCGTCAGAGAGAGAAGATCGACACGCTGTGGACCTGGGTCAATACCGATATCTTCAAGCCTCAACCCCTGCCTCGCGATAACAAGTCTTTCCGCGTCGTTTTTGCCGGTCGGCTCGACGAGTTCAAGGATCCGGCGTTGATGTTCCGGACCATCGACCGTCTGCGTCAGGTGATGCCCGAGAAGGTGGAATTTCATTACATTGGCACCAGTGATCCGCGTCGATTCCCGGAGTTCGCGGCGATCGAGACCATCACAGTTCGTCATGGATTCAAGGACGCAGCCGGAATGGCTGCGACACTCGCGTCAGTCCATGCAGGCATTCTGACCTCCGAGTTCGAGGGAATGCCGCGATTTGTTCTCGAAACCCTTGGGGTGGGACGACCCGTTGTTGCCGTACATCTGCCTCAACTCGAGGCGGTGATCCGCGATGGCGAAGCCGGGTATCTCGTTCCGCGAAGCGACTCAAAGGATGACATGGTGGAGCGCCTCGTTCACCGTTTCATCGACGTTCGCAACGCCATCGCAAGGGGCGAGATGGAATCATCCCGTATCGCGGCCAGTATTCGGACCTTTACGCCGGGCACTCAACTCGCCCGTGTCTTCCGCTATCACCAGGAAATTCAGAACACCCGGGGCTTGGTGACTCCGCAAGCCTATTGAGGGACGCTCGATGAATATCCTCTTGCTGACGAGTGAGTTCGCGCCCGCGACAGGCGGAATTGGGACCTACGCAAGGGAGATCGCATCGGCGGCTACCGAACTCGGCGCGCGGGTCACTGTGGTAGCTCCAGATTACTCCGAATGTTCGCTGGAGATCGACAGGTCCCTTCCCTTTCAGCTTTATCGCTTTCGCGGTGGGCTACACTCGATGCGGAATCTTCCCGCCAAAATTCTTCTCGCCTACAATCGGGTGCGCATCGAAGACTACGATGTAATCCATGCGGCAGATTGGCCGTTCTTCATTCCCTTGGCCCTGTCGCGGCATCGGACCCAGGCGCGCTTACTGATGACCGTCCACGGTTCGGAAATCAATGAGACTCAAACACCGCTCAAACGGTTTGCGATTCGAGCTGCAGGCGTATTTGGACCGAGAACCGAGGTCGCTGCCAACAGCCGGTTCACGCGGGAACTCTTTCGAGAACGGTTTACAATTGAAAGCGAGCGCATTTCTGCGATCCCGCTCGGCGTCTCGGATTTCTGGTTCGGCCCGCGCAAAAACCGAAAGGCAACGCGTCATGCCTATGGCGTGGGGCTGGATAAGATTGTCATGGTGACCGTCGCCCGTCTTACGCGCCGCAAGGGGCACCTCATGACGCTTGCGGCCTTATCGCGCTTGCCGGACGAATTGCGCAGGCGCATCGCCTGGCTCGTGATTGGTCCCAACGGCGAGGCAGATTATGTCGAGGAATTCCGCGACATGATCGAGACTGCGGATTGCGAAGTTCATCTTCTCGGATCATTGCCGAACGAGAAAATCCGCGACATCTATGGCGCAAGCGATTTCTTTTGTCTGACCGGAATTCCGGATTCGCTGGGGCGCGTCGAGGGTTTTGGCCTGGTCTATCTCGAGGCAGGTGCGGGTGGCTTGCCGAGTGTCGCGACAGCAATCGGTGGGGTTCCCGATGCTGTTCTCGCCGACGAGACAGGAGTGCTTATTGAGCCCGACGTCGAGGCCGTCGCCCAGGCAATCACTGAACTGGCCGAAGACAGTAATACGCGCTCAATTCTCGCGGCCGGCGCAGCCACACATGCCCGCGCGCTGTCCTGGGAACGTTGCGCCGCCGAGACATACGGCCTGCCCCGTTCGAGTCTGCGAACTGGTGTTGAAAAAGTGGAGCAGCCCCTTCCGGCAAGGGCGGTGCCCCGGGAACATCCCGCACCTCGCGCCGCGGCCGTGGGCTGCTGACAATGCGAGCTTTGATTGCAGCCGTCACTGGGATTCTGATTGCGGTCAACTCCGCGAATGCTGAAAGCTGCACAAAAAGCCGGGATTATCTGCTTGGAAGTCTGGGCGGGGACCTGATGCAACCCCCGCAATCCTATCAAAACCTGTTCAAGATCTGTCTTGCGACCATGAACATGTCGAACGTCAAGGACGCCTTTATCCTGAGAGACGGTGGGATCGCTGTAATCCCGAAGCAGGACAGCGTGGCGGCAACGGCTGCGACGCTGTCGGCCTTCTGCGATGCCTACCCGCGCGGCACCTTGCGGTTTCTCAGCCGCAAGGATCTTGTTCAGCCCCCCTCGGTGACGAGCATTGTCCGAATGTCATCCACCGCATCGACGCCTTGCCGGAAGATAAAGGGCAACGCTTCGTCCTGAGCATCGACCAGGCCACTTGCACAGGGGATGAGATCAGCAGACCGCCGGCATGATGCTGCTATCTGCAGCGACGCACACGCACGCCATCGACCCACACCGTACGGCAAACAACGGCCGGCGGCCGGCGCACAACCACCGCTCCCCGGGCCCCGGCGCAGCCGGCGCGGTACACTCCGCGGGCGCAAACCGCCGCATTGGCATCAGTCGTTTCGACAACCATTGTTCCTGAAAATGCGAGGATGGCGGAAGCAATAAGCAGAAGCGAGCGCATGGCAAACTCCTTAGGCTGTCTTGGTTGGTCTTGGGGCAAACAACATTCGCAAGAGCGCGTCAGGGCCTGAGAACTATTTCTTCTCTGCTGCAGTCAGCACTTTCTTGCATTCAGGTGTGAGCTTGTCGCTTGACTTGGACAGGCAGGCGATAATTCGCCCTCCTCCCGGAGCAACGCCTTTACAGAATTTTTCATAGTCCCCCATGCAAGCGCTGCGCTGCTCGGTTGTCAGATCCTGTGAGTACGCGGAGCCGGAGACGCACAGAAGAGTGGCTATCAACATGGCATATCGCATGTGTTTGTTCCTTTCCGATTGTCAGTGATCGTGTGTGGCAAACAGAGATTCATTCCCTGCAGTTCCGCACGTGTCTTAGGGAAACGATAAATTGGGGTTCTTGCTTCTTGTTTAAGGAGCCGCTGTACTGAGACGAACCAAAGCCTTTGATCAGACAACTGTTCAAGGCCAGTTTGTCGCACGCGGTCAGTCGCGGGGGGAGAACCATGCAGGATATCAGGACCAGGTGGCTTACATTCTATGCTGAGCATCTCGAGCAAGCCTCGAAGGAAATGTTCGGTCACGTCGAAAAAATGATTGTGGCCACGTTGGTCATATCAGCAGGCGCACATGTCTCCAGCACCGACCCGGCCATACTTCTGTTCGGTTACTTGCGTCATAGCTTCATTGGCCGCGGCGTCGAACTATTCGGTATCGTTCTTCTCTTTCTCAATTTTCTCGACGGCTTCTACAAACTTTCAAAACTGAATTGGCATGTCGCCTACCAGATCCTGATGTCGATTTTTTACATTGTCCTCAGCGTCCGGCTGGTTCAGTTGATCCTTGCCTTTCGTGGGGAATAGCCGACCGCTGCGCGACCTACTGCGCGGCGAACTGACTCAGAACATCCTTGCACGCCGGTGAAAGCGAACCGGCCCGCACAGCCAGACATTGAACGATGCGGCCACCACCAGGCACGACGCCGTCACAAAGTGTGCGGACATCCGCTCCGCAGGCGGATCTCAGGACAAACAATTCCTCCCGCGGCCGCATTGGGCGCAAGACCAGGGCGGGCGCCGGGGCTGCTGCTGTAGCTCCTGCGGGGGCCGCCGGTGTGCCCCCGGCGGCCGGCGCGGTTGCGGTGCCGCTCACCGCGCTCACCGCCTGCTGGCAACTCGCCGAAAGCTTTGACTTGTTCCTTTCAAGACAATTCAACGCCGGCGCACCGCCGGGCGGGACACTGGCGCAGTTCTTCTGGTAATCCGAGCGGCAGGCGCTGCGCATGGCTGCTGTCTGCGCGTCGCTCGGCTTTTGCGCTGATGTGGTCGCTGCTGCTTTGGGAGCAGCGGCTGGCGCAGCCGCTTTCGCCGGTGCTGACGCGGCGGGAGCCGGTGCAGTTTCTGCGTTCGGTGCAGCGGCCGGTTCGATAGCCTTGACCGCCTGCTGGCAGGAGCCCGACAGCTTCGACATATTCTTCTGCAGGCACTGCAACGAAGCGGCTCCGCCGGGCGGTACGCTGGCGCAATTCGCTTCATAGTCTGAGCGGCATGCAGAGCGGATGGCATTTCGTTGCTCATCGGTAGGTTGCTGCGCGACGACCGATATCGTTGTCACCCAGAAAATCGTTGCCGTGAGCGACCATAGCGCTGCCACACGTCTCAACGTGTCGATCATTTGAAGAAATCCTTATTGGCGTCCGGAAGACGATGCCCGCAAAGAAGTGAATTCAAAAAAATTGTCAGAAAATTCTTAGCGGTCGATATCATTTTCTCTTTTGGGTTCCACCGCAAGTAGATTGTTGGTATCCATGAGACAGTGATTGCTATCCCGGAGCGGAATAATTTCCGCGAAAAATAATTTAACAGGGCATCGAAATGAAACCTTCGTGTCCGGCCAGCATTAAATTTCCCAGCGCTGCGAAGCGCAGTGCATCGTCTATGCTGCGTATTCCTCCAGTCATTTTTTTCCTGACTGCGCTAACAGCTTGCGAACAGAATAGTTTTGTACCGCCACCGCCGCCGAAGGTTGACGTTGGTCTTCCTGTGCAGCGCACCATCACTCGGTATCTAACAGCCACTGGCAATACCGGACCGGTCAATACGGTCGACCTTGTTGCCCGCGTCCAGGGATTTCTCCAATCGATCTCCTATCAGGATGGGGCTTTCGTAAAGCAGGGCACGACGCTATTCACAATCGAGCCTGAGACTTACAAGCTGAAGCTGGAGCAGGCACAGGCGGCGGAAGCTGGTGCGCAGGCCTCGTTGAGGCAGGCTGAGTCCGACTTCAAGCGTCAATCCGATCTGGTCTCGCGGCAGGTCGTGTCGCAGGCGACTCTCGAACAGTCCACATCCTCGAGGGATAATGCGCAAGCCAATCTCCAGCAGGCTCAGGTCAATACCAAGATCGCGGCAGTCAATTACGGCTATACGAATGTCGCCGCGCCGTTCGACGGAGTCGTGAGCGCGCGCCTCGTCTCGATCGGCGAACTCGTCGGTGCTTCTTCGCCGACCCAGCTCGCGACCATCGTTCAGCAAAGTCCGATCTATGTAAATTTCAACGTCAATGAACAGGACGTCTTGCGGATACGCGCGGCTGCCGCTGAGAAGGGTCTCACGACGCAGGATCTCAAGGAAACGCCGATCGAGGTCGGGCTTCAGACCGAAAGTGGCTTTCCTCACCGAGGAAAGCTCGACTACGCCGCGCCGACGGTCAATCAGTCGACCGGAACGCTTGCAGTCCGCGGAATTCTGACGAATGCCGACCGGGTCCTGCTGCCGGGATATTTCGTACGCGTTCGCGTTCCTCTCGATCAGCAGAAGGATGCCTTGCTGATTCCCGATGTCGCGTTGGGAAGCGATCAGGCTGGAAGATATGTCCTTGTGGTCAACAAGGAGAATGTCGTCGAACAACGCAAGGTACAGACCGGCCCTCTCGAAGGTGAGTTGCGTGTGGTCGAAGACGGACTGAAACCTGATGACCGTGTTGTGATCGCTGGCCTGTTGCGCGCAATTCCCGGCCAAAAGGTCGATCCTCAGCTGCAAAAAATAGAACAGCCTCGCGCTTCGACAAACTAAGTCCGGAAACCGGCCATGATCTCGAAATTCTTCATCGAACGGCCGGTCCTTTCAAACGTCATCGCGATCCTGATGATCCTGATCGGCGGCGTGGCCTTGTTGGGCCTTGCCGTCGCACAGTACCCCGACGTGGTTCCGCCGACCGTGCAGGTCACGACACGCTATCCAGGCGCCAGCGCCAAGACGGTCATCGACACCGTCGCGCTGCCGATCGAGCAGCAGGTAAACGGCGTCGAAGGCATGCTCTACATGCAGTCCTACAGCGCTGCTGATGGCACCTACTCGCTCACAGTAACATTCAAGATCGGCACCGATCTGAATTTCGCGCAGGTGCTGGTCCAAAACCGGGTTTCCAGCGCGTTATCCTCCCTTCCACAATCGGTTCAGACGCAAGGTGTCACGGTCCAGAAGAGGTCGACGGCAATCCTGCTGTTCGTAACTCTGACTTCACCGAACGCCACCTACGACAGCCTCTTTCTCAGCAACTACGCCACGATCAACATTCGGGATGAGCTATCGCGCCTTTCCGGAGTTGGTAACGTTACTGTTTTTGGTGCTGGTCAATACTCCATGCGAGTCTGGCTTGATCCAGACAAGCTGCAAGCCCTGGCGCTCACGCCTCAGGATGTCATCCAGGCAATTCAGCAGCAGAGCCAGCAAGTCACTGCCGGGCAAATCGGAATGCCCCCGACGCCCCCCGGGCACGCGTTCCAGTACACTCTCAACATCAACGGTCGGCTCGAAGATGTCCGCGAATTTGAGAATGTGATTGTCAAGACTGGTAACAACGGCGATGTGGTCCGCGTTCGTGACATCGGGCGCGTTGAACTTGGCGCCCAGACCTATAGCCAAATATTTTCGCTGGACGGAAAACCAGCGATCGGAATTGGCGTCTTTCAGTCGCCGGGCGCGAACGCGCTTCAGGTCCAGCAGGCCGTAAAGCAGAAGATGGCCGATTTGGCGCGCGGATTCCCGCAGGACGTGAAATTCGACATTCCGTTCGACACGACAAAATTTGTCACGGCGTCGATTCACGAAGTTTATAAAACATTGATCGAGGCGGGATTTCTTGTCCTCGTTGTGATTCTGGTGTTCTTGCAGGACTGGCGCGCCATGCTGGTTCCGGCAACGACAGTCCCAGTTACCATCATCGGGGCTTTTGCCGCGATGGCGGCACTTGGCTTCACCATCAATCTGTCGACACTGTTTGCCATCGTACTTGCGATCGGAATCGTGGTCGACGACGCCATCGTCGTCGTTGAAGGGGCTGCCCACAACATTGAGCAGGGCCTGTCGGGTCACGATGCCGCGATCAAGGCGATGGATCAGTTATTCGCGCCGATTATCGGAATCACACTGGTTCTGGTGTCGGTATTTCTCCCGGCGGCTTTCCTTCCTGGTCTGACCGGCCGCATCTATGCGCAGTTCGCGCTGGTAATCGCCGCAACCGCTTTGATCAGCGCTATCAATGCTGCGACCCTGAAGCCCACGCAATGCGCGCTCTGGCTTCGGCGGCCAATCCCGCCAGAGCAGCGTAACTGGTTCTATCGCGGCTTCAACTCGATCTATGACCGGGTCGAGAGGGGTTACAGTTCATTCATCGATCGCATGGTTCGGCACAGCAATATCTCATTGATCATCGCGCTGATCCTGATTGCTATCGGCGGCTATGGCCTGTCTCGCGTGCCAACGGGATTTATTCCGATCGAGGATCAGGGATATCTGCTGGCAACCGTGCAGTTGCCAGATGGTGCCGCGCTCGACCGCACCCAGCGCGTGCTGGATCAGGTTACTGAAATCGCCGGAAAGACACCAGGCGTTGCGCAGGTTATCGGCATCTCCGGCATTTCGGCACTTGATAACAGTTCCAGTCTCGCCAATGCAGGCGTTGCCTATCTCATCCTGAAGGACTGGGAGGCACGTGGTCCCGGAGAAGATTTGCGCTCTCTCGTCGTGGGACTAAATCGGAAGCTCGAGGCGATTACGGAAGCGCGGATTTTCGTGCTTCCCCCTCCGCCCATTCAAGGTATCGGCAATGCCGCCGGTTTTGCGATGCAGGTTGAGCTGCGTGACGGCAATTCCGATTTCGGCAAACTCCAGGCCATCACCCAAGCGGTGGTCGCTAACGCCCTGACGCAAAGCGCGCTACAACGTGTCAGTTCTCCGTTCCGCTCAATGGTCCCGCAGTTCGACGTCGAGGTTGACCGGATCAAGACACAAACACTACATGTCACGACCGATCAGGTATTCTCGACACTGGCGGCCTATCTCGGGTCGTCCTATGTCAATCAATTTAACAAGTTTGGACGCACCTTTCAGGTCTATGCCCAAGCCGATGCACTGTTCCGCCTGACTGCTAAGGATATCGCACACCTGACGGTGCGTAATCAACAAGGCGCGATGATCCCGCTTGGCACGATCGCGACAATTACCCCGGCTGTTGGCCCTTCTCTGATCAGCCTGTACAACCTCTACCCGTCAGCGACCGTTATTGGATTGCCGTCGCAGGGTTACAGCTCTGGCCAATCCATTACGCTGATGGAGCAAATTGCCGACAAGACATTGCCGCCGGGCACAGGCTACGAGTGGACGGCGATGTCATATCAGGAGAAAGCCGTCAGCAACCAGATTTACTACGTGTTCGGCTTCGCCCTGCTGCTGGTTTATCTGGTTCTGGCTGGACAGTATGAAAGCTGGTTTGCACCAATTGCGGTTATTCTTGCCGTGCCGCTATCCCTGCTCGGCCCTATGGCAGTCCTCACAGGGCTAAGGATCGAAAATAACCTTTACACACAGATCGGACTGATCCTGTTGATCGCGTTGTCGGCCAAGAACGCCATTCTCATTGTGGAAGTCGCGCTGGAACTCCATGTCCGGGATCGCAGACCACTGCTGGAATCTGCCGTCGAAGCCGCGCGGGCAAGGTTCCGGCCAATCCTGATGACGTCGTTTGCCTTTATCCTCGGCGTGGCTCCGCTGGTCTTCGCTACCGGCGCCGGCGCGAGTGCCCGTAAGTCAATCGGCATCACCGTGTTCAGCGGGATGCTTGCTTCGACCTGCCTTGCCGTTCTGTTCGTTCCGACATTCTTTGTCGTGATACAGCGGTTCGAGAACTGGCTCGCCGAGCGCAAGACGAAGAAGGCCGCTTCGCAGCCAGTCGGAGCGGGACCTTAGCGGCCAGGATATGCTCCGAACTGCTTAGGCCAGGTGGAAATCGCTCTGGTGCGTGTGCAATTCTACCGATGAACTGAAGCGCGTCGTTATCGCGTGATCGTCATGGCTGGTGAAAAACTCGACGCTTGTCACGGCTTGAACAAGAGCGGCTACATCGCCCCCGTTACCGGACCACGATTTTTCGAACTGCGTGAAATCGGATGTCGATTGGCTGTGGTCAAAATTGCGACCGAGATCAGACCTGAAATCGAAGCTGTCCGCATCGCGCCCTCTCCCGGACGTGCTGCTCCAGTTAAATGTCACGCTGTAGCTGGTCGAGAAAGAGCTGTGATTATCGTGCGATGAATTCATCTGACTTGAGTAGTCGACCGCTGAGCGAGACCATCCAGTATGCATATCCGTGTGGTCCGAACGATCGGAGTCAAAATTGCTCGGAACAGGCGTCTGTGCTGATCCATGGGCGCGCATATCGCTGATGCCGCTTACGCCATTTGACTCATATGTGACATGCTCCCTGTGGGATAATGAAGCTATGTCTGTCGACGAGTTTGGTCGATCGTCTCTTTCCGGTTTTGATTCATTGGAGCAGTTATCGCTGCAACCGGCAGAATCTATCATTTCCGATTTGTGACGATCTTCTCCCTGATTTTCCGAGGCGACGTCGCTGGCTCCTGTCACCGGTTCACGGTTGTCGCTTACTGTAGTCAAATCTTGGTCACTCAAGGCACTCGCACTGTCATCGTGGAAATGATGATGGTGCTGGTGACTTTCCGCGATCACGAGATCGAACTGATCAACGGCTGTCGCATTGTGCTCGTCGCTCGCGATAACTTTGATATGGAGTACGCATTCTTCTCCCTTCGGCGACGTTCCGGAAAACGTCATCGACACGGGATCGAACGTAAGCCAGCTTGGAAGTGGATCGCCATTCGCCAACGTCGCACGGAAAGTCAAGGTATCGTTTGCATCGAGGTCGGCAAACACGCACGCCGGGATGACATACTCGAATCTGCAGCCTTCCCTAGCCCGCTGGTCCGGAATAGGATGTTCGACGGTTGGCTTGTCGTTCAACCCATTGATGGTCAGCGTTAAAGTCTCAGGAACAATGGATGTTCCGGGCTGGCTATCGAACCCAATCGTATAGATTGCCGATTCCCCAACGCCCAAAAATGCAAACTGGCTCGCGTCGTATGTTACGACGCCCGTTGCAGGATCGATATGCACCAGGCTGGCAAGATTGACGCCCTGAGGGGCCGGTACAGTGCTTTCCACGCCGGTCACGCTACCAGTGCCTGATACATAGCGCCCTGTCGACTGATCTACCACCTGTCCATTGATTGAAACCGTAACTTGATCGCTGATGGCAAAATTCCGTTCGACGGGGCCTTGCGACGCCTGAACATCCACGACGTTTGCCACTGCAATCGCGCGCACCGCCGGAGCCGGGGGAGCATCCGGAAAAATCAGGAGATCCTGCGGCGTCGCGAGGGCCGGCGTAATAACAACGCCGCTTGCAAGAGCGATCAGGCCCGGCACACCGGACTCGATTCCTAGCGCAGAAGAAATCCCGGCAAAATTTGCAAGGGGGTTTACGCTGGAACCGGTTTTGTCGCCTCCCGGTCCGTTTGGATTGTAGTTGGGATAGTAGATCTGGAAAACCTGCTGAATAAGACCTCTCTCGCTTTGAATATCGGCAAGCGTCTTTAGCTGATCTATCGCGGAGACCGGCTGCCCTGCGCCGAGCGGCGTGACAATCGTGACGAGACCAGCGTGAGATACAACCTTGAGGAGCTCTCCGGTCCCCTTGTCGTAAAGATGAAACGATCCAATCTTTCCGTCTGGCTCTTTGAGCACGGAGAACTTGCTCGGCCCATCGTCTGAGACGATTTCCACCATAACAGCTGTGCCCCGGATTCCCATTGTGGCAACCGGTGTTTCGACGCGCATGTTTCCGAATTTCGCAGTATGCCCGGCAACAAGGGTAATCGTGCCCTGTATCAGGCTTAAAAGCGACGAATTGGACGACCCGTTTGGATCATACGTCATCTCATCCAGAACAATGCGCGCATTCGATGCAAGTCCCAGCGCCGTGCCATCTACGAAGCTGATTCCAATCGTCGTGTCCGGACCGGTCTGGACGACGTCTCCCTTGAGAAGCCTATCGCCTTGCTTTAGTTCGACAGGCACACCATTACGCGTTACGACTGCGGTGCCGCTCACCTTCGCGACATTTCCCACAGCAGCTACCGCGCTCGCAATCTGGTCAGCCTGCACGTACTGGACACGTGCCGTCATCGCTTCGATCACGCGCCCCGCAAGGCTCGCTCCTTCCGGAGACATCAGTGATGCGCGGTACTCGCCCTTGAAGTATTCTTTTACGGTGAAACTTTCCGGTCCGCTGGAAATAACCAGATCAAGGCCGAGCCGATCGTAATGACCAGAAAACAACAGGCCGGCATCGACAAAGACTGCCGGGGCGCATACAGCGGGGCACTCAATTCCGTTCGCAGCAAATACGAACCCGTCAGAAACTACAGTCCCGGCCAACCCTTGCATACTGAGATTGCTGCTCATTTGGGTTCTGGTGCCTCGCTACACTGCTGCTGCTTCACCCTGCGCTATACTGCCATTGACAACACGTCGTGTTTTCGACTCCCGACCGTTCATCTTGGGTACGCTTTCCACCCGTCCAATAGCCGCGACAAGCGCCATATTGACGTCTTCGATCCGACCGAGTTTGACGAGTGTCGCCGCTAGACTGGAGAAGGCCTCCGGTAGATCTGGCTTCAATCGAATGACCTCTCGATAGGCGTTGACGGCTTCAAGATGGTGCCCCAGCGCATCGCACGACTGCGCAAGGCACAGCCAGGGTTTGTAAATCTCTGGTCTGATCCCGGTGAGCGTCTCGAAGAGCCTCTTGGCGCCGGCGTGGTCGCCCTTGCTGACCAACAGCTGACCGAGCCGATGGATCGCATCGGCATTCTTCGGTTCGATCTCCATAATCTGCCGGTAGCCATGCTCGGCTTCCACGAGCTTTCCCTTCTGATGAAGCTCCGTCGCCTCTTGTAGAACGTCGGGGATGGTTCGCTGATCGAGCCTGCCGCCGAGATTCAGTCCATTCTTTGTGCCTATCATGACAAAACGAATGCGGCGCTCCTTCACACCGAATGAGTACTTGTAGGTTTCATTGCCGCGCAGAAAATCATATTCGGTAAATCCGTTCGCAATTGCATGCCGAATGCTATGGGCATGCAAAATTACACCTGGCGGCGGGCCATCGAATGTCTCATCTCGTCCGGTCATGTAAAACAGGAAAGAGCGTTTCCGCTTGTCGATCAGTGTCGCAAGCGCCGCGAGCGGTCGGTCTTCTTTCCAGAGTGTCGGCAAAAATAGAAGATCGGCCCTGAAGCTTCGCGTCAGCATGGCCCGATTAGAGCGTATCAGGGTATGAACCAGGTCGCCTTTTCGCGGCGTCCATTTAACCTCCCAGAATCGAAGCAATGTATTGAGATCTCGCTCAATCGTCTCTGATGTTGCGACGGTGATGCGGTACTCGCCGGTTTCGTCAACAAGCCTCAACAGGCGTCGTATTTTCTGCCGGGTGTTCGCACTCAGCATATCGAGGTATGCATTCCAGTCCGGCGGAAGCGCCGCAAACGGACATAGATTATTGTCGATATTGTCGACCTTTCCGATGCGGTTGATCTCGCTGGTCTGGAAACTGGCTTTCGGAAAATGCGCCAACAGAAGTCGGATACGTGGCTCCGACATACGAATGTTTTCGAGGTTGAGGCGGGCCCAATTCATCCGCTTCAGATGCCGGGCAAATGCCGGAATGGCCTGATGCTCTAATCCCGGCGCGCAGAGAATGCCGGTGTAATCGGCGGAGAAATTACCGGCCATATTTAGTTCATTGTGGAAACGCGCGTTCTCCAGCTTCGTTTGGATACGCAACGGCAGAAATGCCACGTAAGGCGCATCTGCCTTTTCGCTCGCTTTTGCTCCAAGAACAAACCAGGGGCTGGAGATTTGCCCGAGCCAACCCGAAAGCCATTTCCAGGACATGAACAACTGGGCATCCGGATCCGCGTCATAAACGGCGTTCCAGTTCTCTTCCAGCCGGGTGAAATCCGGTAGCGTGTTTATGACATCAATTCGCACGGTGTGACCTCGCTTGTGATGCTCAATACCTTGAACCAGCGCTTCAACCTTCCTCCGCAAACCTCGTTTAAGATCGCAATTTCCTTCCTCATCGCTCGCGGAACGCGCGCGTCATACTGTCGTGGATCGGCTTCACGATGTACTGGAAGAACGTTCGTTCAGTCGTCTTGACGTAGACTTCCGCCGGCATACCTGGCGTCGGGCTGAAACCCGGGATTGCGGCTGCTTCCTCATTATTCAGCTTGACGCGGATGATATAGATGTCGGTCGGCCCAACTTGTTGGGATTTTTTCTCGTCGGCCAACGTATCGGCTGAAAGATAGATGACTTCTCCCGATATCATAGGCGTAATGCGCTGATTGAGAGCGCTGAGCCGAACCGTTGCGTGCTGCCCATGCCTGACGCTGTCGATATCCTGCGGGCGCACGCGGGCTTCGATGATAAGTTCATCCTTGAGCGGCAATATTTCCATGATGTTCTTGCCGGCTTCGATCACGCCTCCTTGCGTGTGATACCGCAACTTGACGACTACCCCTCTGACGGGCGCCGCAATGTGAATGCGGTCGAGCACACCCTTTGCACTCAGCATTCGCTCGCGTACATCGACCAATTCGCCCCGCACCTCATGCATTTGCTCTACTGCGGTCTTGATCGCGGTCTTCTTGACGCCGTTGATCTGTTCAAGAGCTTTCGCGATGCGCTCTTTTGCGTCGCCGATATCGCCCATGATCCGGCCGACCTCTCCATCAAGGTTCGCTTGCGACCTTTGCAGCAGCAGAACCTCCGGCTTCCTTACCAAGCCGGTCTTCAGGAGATACTCCTTGGCTTCGATCTCCTCCTCGATGAACTTGATCTGGCGGCGGACACCGTCGAGCTGAATCCTGGAACCCTGAATTCTTTCGTTCAGCGCGTTGATGCCTTCATTGATGCCCGCGATATCGCTGTTCATGTTATTCCTGCGGGCTGTGAATGTCAGTTTTTGACTACCCAGAATTTCCTTCACTTCGGGCTCATCCATCGCCTGAATCAGTTCATCGGGAAACGTGATTTCATCGGCTTCGCTCATTTCGGCCTGCAACCGGGCATCCATAGCCGTCAGTCGCATGCGGCGGAGAAACAGGCGACGCAGCTCGGCGCGCGGAGCGGTTTCATCCAGATCAACCAGCAACTGTCCCTGCTCGACGATATCGCCCTCGCGCACGTAGATTTCACGTATGACGCCGCCTTCGAGGTGTTGAATGATCTTGTTTTGGCCTGTTGCAACAAACACACCTGACGCGACAATGGCGCCGGCGATCGGAGCCATATTGCCCCATACGCCGAAACCCATGACCATAACCGCCATAATGAGCACGCCGCCAATCGTCGGGAGACGCGTCGACCGCGGAAGCGAATCGTACCAAGTGCCTTCAGCTACCGGCTCCTGCGCAATGAGTTTTTTGTCTGACACAACGGCACCTCGATAATCCTGTTAGATTCAGATTTCCCTCATCAAGAATTCAGCATCGGCGGCCCGTCACCGCCGCTTGGTTTGCGCCCGGAAATGAGCGGGATGATCTCGTCGCGCGTGCCGAACGCCTGTACCGCACCGTTGTTGAGGATCATGATCTTGTCGACGCTCCTAAGAAGCGCGGCACGCTGCGTGATCGTCACGACCGTTATCTGCTTCTCTTTTGCACGAATGAGCGCCTTGGCCAGCGCCCGCTCGCCATTTGCATCTAGATTTGAATTTGGTTCATCGAGAACCATCAGGCGCGGATTGCCATAGAATGCGCGCGCGAGCCCAATTCGCTGCCTTTGACCGCCGGACAACGGGCTTCCGTCCATGCCGACAATGGTTTCATAACCCTGGGCGAAACTCGATATCATCTCGTGAACGTCGGCTGTTTCTGCCGCGTCGAAGATATCTTCATCGATCGCATCCTGCCGCATGCGTGCGATATTCGCCTTGATGGACGCGGGGAAAAGCTGGACGTCCTGCGGCAGGTAGCCGACGCTTTCGCCGAACTGACGCGTGTCCCAGTTCCGAAGGTCCATCATGTCCAGGCGCACATTGCCGGCCGTCGGGATAATTGAACCCACAAGCATGCGCGCAAGCATGGTTTTTCCGGTTCCCGAGTCACCCACGATCGCCAGCGACTCTCCGGGTTGCAATTGGAAGCTGATCCCGTTCAGGATGACTTTCTTGGTGGGCGGCGGAACGTACAGAATGCGCTCGACGCTGAGATGACCCTGCGGGCGCGGAAGCCGTAAACGGTCCATGTTCAGCGGTGAATTTTGCAGAAGGGCTTTGACACGCCCGTAGGCGGAACGCGCCTGCACAAAGCCACGCCACCCCTCGATGGTCCCTTCCATTGGAGCAAGCGCGCGGCTCGCCACGATCGAGGCCGCGATGATCATGCCGCTGGTCAGTTGGCTCTCCAATGCCAGCCACGCGCCCCAGCCCAGAATCGCGATTTGTGTGCAGAGGCGCAGGAATTTCGAGATTCCCGTCATCATGATGTTGAGATCTTGCCCGGCGACCTGCGCCTTCAAAGACTCGACCGTTTCGTTGCCCCAGACCTGAACGCCCTCCGGGATCATGCCCATGGCATTGATAACCTGAGCGTTGCGCGCCATCGCTTCTGCCTGCAGGTTGGCGCGGGTCCCAAAAGCATTCGCCCGTGTAAATGGAATGGCCGTGATCTTTTGATTCAGTATGGCGACGGCCATAAGACCCAAGCCGGACGACAGAACGATCAGCCCGAGTTGGGGATGGATCAGAAAAACAACCGCGAAGTAGACAGGAGCTACTGGCGCGTCGAACATGGTCAGCAGCACCGGCCCGGTGATGAATGCGCGCAGATGCTGAAGGTCCGCAAGTGTCTGAAACTCACGACTCGAACCACCCTGCGCTGCTTTCGCAGCTGCGCTTAAAACAGGACCGCCCAGCCGCGCTTCGGTTTCGACTGCAACGCGCATCAGGATAATACGGCGCATCATATCCATCAGCACGTGCGCACCAATCGCCACCACCACGATCATCGACAGCATGACAAGCGTGTCGGTGCTTCTGCTCGTCATCACGCGATCCGACATGTTGAAAAGGTAGACGGGGATCGCGAGGACGAGAAGGTTGACAGCGATGGAGAATATCCCGACGGTCACAAGGTTGCGCCGCGCGTTGGCGAGGCCTTTGCCGAGAGCATCTCGGAATTCATTATCGCTGGAACGCTTATGCAAGGGTGTCGAACCGCCGCCGCCTCCGCCGCCTCCCCCGCCGTTCGACGCTCCTTTATTTCCACCCCCGCCTCCATTCACTACGGATGGGACCGGTGCACCGGGGCTGATCGGCGAGCCGCTTGCCGGCGGACGCGCATCACTTTGCGGTTCTGGTGGGGTCTTCGCCACCTCCGGTGGCGCGGGATCGTCGGATCGCTTGGCTGCGCTGTCTGCCGCGGACAGGGCTTGCTGGATTGAAACGGCGACCCCGGACTGATCTTTCGCCAGTTCGGAAGCTTCCTTATGCGCCACGTTTGTGCCGCCTCGCGTATCATGACGGGCCGGAAAAGGGACAACCGCTGCAGGGCGCAGTTTCGCGCTCTCTTCGTCGGTCAAATGCGCAGACGCGCTGGCCTTAATGTGAGGTTCGTTGTCGCCCCGTGTCATGTACCCCGGCCTCCACAACGCCGATTTGGTTCAACTCGATGCCTTCGTTTTTCACAGCACCTTTACCGTTCAGTGCGTGACACTTGCTATTGGATCCTCATGCACCGGCGTACTTAGTACCGGCTGCGCCACGGGCGCCTCCTCCTGACTATCGTTGACGAAAGCGATCAGCTCCGGAACCAGGGCCTGTGCATCGTGATTCAGCGCATGACCTTTGTCGTCCGGCAGGAGATTTGCCTGCACAAGGATGGTATCGCCGTACACCTGACCGTTCACGAAGGTGTTGGTCGCGCCAACATCGACGATTGCCGCGTCATTGCTCAAGCTGTCTTTCCCGCTTGTCACAGACTGAATTTCGTTTCCATCCGGGTGGAGGGTTTGAGCGGCAACCGACGGCGCGCCTATGAGCTGCGCGATGACATTGACGTCAGACGTGACGTTGGTCTGCCAGATAGCATTCAGATCGTAATAGTCACCGTTGACGTACAGCACGTTGAATACGCCACCGGACCCGTCAACGAATTTTCCGTAAGAAGGATCGAGGGTTGTCGCACCGTCTCCGACCGCAGAAACAAGGCTCTTGAGATTGTCATTCATCGGATCGAAATTGTTATCGCCATAGTTTTCGATCGTTGCCGTATTGCTTAACTCGTTCTTGCCCGACACGACGGACTGTGACGGATCTGTACCGTCTGCAAGCATCTTGATGTAATCATTGTTCAACAGGATGTTGTTCTGGAAGATCACATTCATCCCGTGATACGCACCGGTCACAATGATCAGATCATAGTGAATCGATCCATCAAAAATCTGAGCCAGGTTACCAAGCTCATTGCCGCCCGCCTGAATGACGTAGTGCGAGTCCGAACTACTCTGAGCAATGATATCGTTGTCAGACAGATAGTTCATCTGAACTAGGGTATGCACGTCGTAGTAGTTGCCGTCTACGACATCCACATTCCAGTGTGGCCCGGCAAAGGTGGCTTTCAAATCAGCATAAATGCCGGGGTGCTGGACGAAATCGGCGGTATTGGTTGCCTGATCGCCACCTGTCGCGATTGGGAGCCCTTGCCCTCCCATAACATCGACGTGGTCGTGATCCATTGTGGAATTGGTCTGGAAGATCGCATTGGTCTTGAAGTAGTCGCCCATCACGATCATCGAGCGTCCGGACTCGCTCAGATCGACGATCAACGAGGCGTTCCAGCTATTGTTGCCTCCGGCCAACGCCCACTGTCCGAGATCGTGTCCTAGATCTGGAGTGGGGTCAGGTGGGGGTAGCGGCACTTGGTCCGGCGGTGTCATAGCCGGATCCTGCAACACTCCGTTCAGGTAATAGCCAGGCTCGACGGAATGGGTTTCAGGTGCTCCAGCGCGCAAGGCAAGGTTGTCGTCGTGCGAGTTGGCGAGATCGGTGAGGCCGGTTCCATTTTGGGGAATCCACCACTCTTTCGGAATCTGATCGTTGGCCCCGTCCGCCATTCGTTGAAGGATCGCCTCGGTGTGAGCTGTAAGCTGTTCGGCCTGAACAGATACAAGCGCGGCGGCCGCATCTCCACATCCAGAAGGCAACACAAGAAGGCTGTCATCATCTGATAGAGCATTGACTTGATGAACATGCAGCAACGACTGCTCTCCGCCCGGCTGATACTGGACGGTGATATGAAAATCGTATCCCACGCCTCCGGCTCCGCCGGCCGAAGTAGGCCATGACAATCTTGGAAGGCCTCCTATCCCGTCATCATCCAGGTCGGGGCGGAGTGGCGGCGGGCTTAATGATCTTGTTGGATGAACCCGGGACGCTTGATAGTCTTCAAATGGAAGTGCCTCCGGCCCCCCCAAGCCCCGGCCGTCAAGACCAGCGAAATCTGGATTTGCATTGTAATCTGGCAACTTCGCAACGTAATCGTCTTGAATTTGCCGAAACGACGACTGATCGTAGTCGATACGATCTCGCGCGATGTCGTTTATGATTTTGAGATAGCCTGCGAAATGATAAACTACTTCGGTAATGCCGCCGGGCACCATGAGAGCCTCCTATTTCAGGCTCAAGGAATCGACGATCCTGCGGAGCTAGCCGCGACATCAAATCGTTTTTGGTCGTGTGAGCATGATGGTTCAGGGAAAACCCGCGCGGCGGAGCCGCGCGGGTCTAATTGTGTCAATTAGCTGTGCAGATCGTGACTGTCTTGAATATCGTGACCTGCCGCCTGGATGGTCATGCTGTTGAACTGGATGTTCGCACCCTGTGTGATGGTCTGGTTGAATGCGTCTTGTGTCAGGGCCGCGTCGGCGTGCGAAACTGCACCGCTTGCGTTGGCACCGATGACATCTCCCATCTTGGAGTCCAGCTTGGCGTCGCCGCCCTCGGCCTTCGCGTCCATATGGAAGTCACCATCGCCGCCCTTGAACGAAACCTTCGGATCGCTCAGGTGGTCATTGTCAACCAGATTGTTGATCTGATTGAGATCGAAGGCGTTGCTGTACCCGCCGTTGAGGGTCTGGTTCACCACTTCCGGTATGATCACCGAGTTGTGGATATCGTTGATCCCGTGGAGATCAATAACCGGGCTGCTCAGACCGTCAGCCTTGAGGTCAAGGTCAACCTTCACATCGACAGCGACATTGACCTTGTTGTCGACGGTATTCTCGACCTTGTTGTCAACATTGTTGTCGACGCTGTTGTCGGCCTTGTTGCTTACCTTGTTGTCGAGATTGTTGTCGACCTTGTTGTCGTTGGTGTTGCTGTTCTTGTTGTCGTTCTTGTTATCGTTGCTGTTGTCGTTGCCGTTCTTATTGTCACTCTTGGAATCGAGCGACTGAACAGCGAGCTGGGCTTGACCTTGGGCCTGACCTTGACCTTGTCCCTGAAGCTGTCCCTGCAAGTTGGCCTGCTTCTGATCCTGGTCTTGCTTCTGGTCTTGATTCGGATCGTTCTTCTTCGGCTTCGGATAACCCATGACGAACTCCTATGGGGTAGGAGCATCTCATCGCCTCGAAGATCGCTGATCTTCTACGTCTGCGATCGTCAACGCGCTACGATGCGGTTGAGGTCGGTCTCCCGACTGCGATCCCCTCGCAATTATTTGCGAGACTCCGCATCGTCAGCGTTGCTTATGTAGAAGGCGGGGAATAGCCGCACATTCGAGCATTACGAATCGTCTTAAGCATTAGGCGAAAGTCACCGATCGATGTGATTCCAGCGGCTCCTAAGCCATTCGAGAGTCCCCAAGCTAATCCTTTCGACTAGTCAGGGGTCACCCAAGTGGATTATCATGCACGTCAGGATTGTGGCGATCACGGTGCGCATAGCAACAGCTAGCAGAAGAAGCCTAAGCGCAGGACCGCGAGAACGCAGCAGTAATTTAATCAGCTCGGCGGCTTGTCCACCGAAAAACCCGTCGCCTCACCTGTAATCGCGGAACTGCGCCAAGCCATATCAAGGCGATGGTTTGGCCGAACCCAAATGACTTTCCAGGCGCGGCAGTAAATCCCAGATATCGCGGTTGATGCGCGTCATGTCCTTTGTCGCCTTCACCATGCTTTTCAGCCGCGCTTCATCCATCGGCTTCATTTCACCGAACCGAAGACTATCCTTTGTTTGCACGATGCGCATCGATTGCGTGTGGGTGATCTGACCGCTCGCGTCGACAATGTACATGCAGTGGTTGAATTCGTTACGGATAACGGTCGACTCATTAAACCGCTCAATGATCTTGGAAAGCGCCTTCTCGAGATTTGGGTCCCGGATGGTGATCTTCGCCAGACGCTGAATCAGATCCAGCCGTGCGCGCGTGGTGTTAAGCGTGGCAAAGGTCAGCGCCGCAGATGCCTGATCCGTTCGCAGAAGGAGCATGAGAACGTAAATGAACAGACTCTCGTTATTGGTCCAGCTTGAAACCAGATTACCGATCAGCGCCAGAATGAGCGTGCGGCGATCGGCCGACGCGGGCGCCGATGCTGCAAGCGCCTCGAAATCGGGCTTTGTCGGAAGCCGGCTGGACACCATGGACAGGTCCACTCCTGACGGGTCTGGAGCACCGCACGATTATTGATGTATGATCCAGCAGGTCCTTGAACAAAACAAGGGCGGCATTGGCATTCTGAGACTTTTTGGAGACATTGCGGAGTGCAGCGACATGTGGCGCTGGGCCCTAGACCTATCCAAAGTTCGCAGAGCTCACAGGGCTGCAACCGCTGTGATCTCGCCCATGGTCGAGAAAAGCCGCCACCGCCTCGGGGGCATATCTGACCTCACATGGTCGGACCCATACATGGTCGGCTTCATGGTCATGTTGATCACCATCGCGGCCAGGATCGAAGCCGGCAAGATCGAGGGCGAGGCTTTGTGTCGCGTACAGGCCAGATCTTGGGAAGACATCACCACGATACGATCCGGCCTAATCGGCGAAGAGGTGCTTTTGTTGAGCACCTCATGCAATCGAGATTTTGAAACCGGCTGCCGGAATGCATTCACCTTCGGCTCGATGCTTGTCGGGAATTCAATCCTCTTTGCCGGCGCCGGGGCAGGATGGCAGGACCGGCCCCGCGACCTGCAAGAAGCCGATTGGACAATCGCAGAGCGGGATGACGTATCAGCTGCGTGGGAGCGCTTTTTCGATGCGCACGTTTCAGCTCCCGTTCGTGACATGATGGCAGAGTCAGGCGTAGTCCCTCTCTAAAGTTCCTTGTGGAACCCGTTGCAGGACACGTTTGACGTGCAGGCAACTTTCAAAACGCAAGTTTGTGCAGCGCGATGGAGCCCTCACATAAAAACGTTGCAGGATTGCAAAAAAAGGGGACTATACTGAGGATTAAAGGCAAATTGATTAGACCCGCTAAACATTGCGTTTTGAAATGGAAAGGCCCGTGCGACCACCGAAGTAATGAGTAGGGGCGTATTATGAGTATCAACGGCTATTCATACTCACTTTCATTCCGTAAACGACACCAACCTTTGGACGATTTGTCTGAACAATTTTCTAGTAATGAATTTCCAGAACCTCGTGCCAACCAGAATACGATTCAGCCGCACAAGATTCATCCCAGCGATCGTTCTCAGCAATTTGCAATCAAGCAATCTCTTCTAAAACGATCGTTGCCGAATAGAGCTCGTCTTTTCACACTAGCTCCTTCCGATGGCCAACGTATCCAGCGCGAGACAAGTCCCCGCCCAGAATCGGTGTTTCGACGCGAGATCAACTCCCAGGATCCGCATCCTCACCCACCGCATCATCGCGCAGACACCAAAACCCAAACCAAACCGAATGAGATCACGCGTCTCAACGGCGTAAACGGGAAAGACCACAAGCCTGCTGCGAAGAAGCCAGGAATCGTTGTGATCCATCCACGCGCATTCTTTCGAGACTGCTTTGTTCGCTGTCTTGAAATTTCTTACAGAAGCCACGACATTTTCGCGTTCACAAATATCTGCGAATGGCGAAATTCTACCGAACAAAGCGCCCTCACCCCGACGGTCATCGTATTCTTCGTCGATGGCAGCGGATCATCCAGCGTTGCCGATCTCCAGTTTCTTGAGTCAAGTGCGGCAAGTATTCCTGTCGTCATCATGTCCGACATAGACGACACCAACTATGTGATGCATGCCTTGCGGAATGGCGCGCGCGGTTACATTCCCACAAGTTTGCCATTCAATGTTGCAGTTGAAGCCGTCCGTCTGGTGGAAGCTGGCGGCACGTTTGTGCCTGTCAGCAGCCTGGAGCTTGATAGAAACAAGCAATCGGCGACATCAAAAACGAGCGAACTTCTGACAGAACGGCAGATGATGGTTGTCGAAGCACTTTGCCAGGGAATGGCCAACAAGCAGATTGCCTATGAACTCGGAATGAGCGAGCACACCGTTAAGGTTCATCTTCGCCACATCATGCGAAAGCTCAAAGTCAGGAACCGGACGGAAGTTGCCGTCCTGACCAAAGACTTCTTTGAAAAAACAAACGAGCAAAGATGGCTGGACTCCGGTGCCGCCTCCCCTAAGGACGCTCAGTCGTCCTGAATCGCGTCGGGTAGCTTGCATCGAACCCGAGGCTAGGTCATACCGACGAAGCGCAGCACGTTAGAGGCTGCGATTGCATCTCTATAGAAACGCGGTGCTGCGGTTGGCTTGGCCAAGCGCATCAATCAGGCTTTGCTCGGTCACCGTTCCGGTAAATTGCCTGAGATACGGCGCTTCAGCGATCGACCGCTGAGCGATCGTCCGGATACCAGCCTGCTCGTCGCCGAAAAATCCGAGGTCCTTCAGGCTGGTCGGAAGGCCAATGGTCTTAAAGAAGGCAACCATGTCAGCGAGAAATTCAGGCGATCTTTGCTCAAGACAAAGCTGCGTCAACAGACCAAATGCCACCTGTTCGCCGTGGAGCGCGCCATTGAGTGACGGAACCGCCGAGAACCCGCGTGTCAGCGAATGCGCGATCGATAAGCCCCCGCTTTCAAAACCGAGTCCGCTAAGCAGAATCGTCGCTTCCACAATATTCTCAAACGCGTCGTCTGGCGCCTGTCGATCAATCGCCGCAAGTGATGCAACCGCTTCCTTCCTAATCACCCGATAGCACTGATCGGCAATCGCGACTGCGAGCGCGGCGGGGCGCGCCTTATAGAAATTCATGCCGCCCGAACCAAAGCACTGTTCCGCTTCGAATTTCTTGGAGAGCGCATCGCCGATTCCGGCAACGAAGAAACGACGCGGTGCACGCGCGATGATTGAAGTGTCGACAACGACCACGTCCGGGTTCGTCGGCATCAGCCTGACTTCCTTCAGGACATGATCGTCGGTGTAGATGATTGCAAGCCGGCTGGTTGGCGCGTCGTTCGAGGCCACCGTCGGCACCACGATGATGCCTCCGCCTCGCTGGATGCGGACACCTTTCGCAGTATCGATCGCCTTGCCGCCCCCAATCGCGATGATGACATCGGCCCTTGCAGCGTTCGCCATGGCCGTCATCGCGTCGATCTGGGCAGCAGAACATTCTCCCGAGAACTCAGCGAACTCCACGCCGTCGGTGCATGGCTGGAGCAATGTTTCGAGCTGCTTGCGAAGGGTGCCGATCACCGCCACATCCGCCACAATGAATGGTCGGCGGCCATATAGCGGAGCCAGCGTCACAAGCTCATTCAGAGCGCCGGGGCCCTGAACGTATCGATGCGGGCCACCGAATGCTCGAATGGTCATTGATCACCCCAGAAAAAATCACGCTTGCCGCCGTCCATGCAGATCAGCGCGCCATTGATAAATGCAGCCTGAGTGGAACACAAAAAGGCGATCAGCGAACCCACCTCCTCTGGTTGGCAGAAGCGGCCGAGCGGATTTTGCCCGGCGATGATCGCCCGCTTCTCCGCGGAAAACCCCGCAATCAGCGCGGTCTCGACATAACCGGGCGCGATCGCATTCACGGTAATGCCAGCACTGCCCACTTCCTTTGCGAGCGTCCGTGTAAACCCAATAACCCCTGCTTTCGCAGCCGAATAGTTCGTCACGCCAGGACGTCCGCCACCCGTAACATTCATCGACGAGGTATTCACGATGCGGCCGAAACGTCCCTCGCGCATTAACGGAACTGCGTGCTTGCTGCACAGAAAGGTGCTGCGCAGATGGGTGCGGACAATAATATCCCAGTCGTCGAGGGACATGTTTTCGGCCAGGCTTCCGAGGTGGCGTCCGCCCGCTCCGGCATTATTCACCAGAATATCGAGATGACCGAGACCGCGATGCGCTTCGCCCACGACCGCCTCTGCGCCGGACTCCTCGGATACGTCGCCGATGCAGGCTACCGCCTTCGTCCCGCTCGCGCGCAATTCGGCGACCGTGGCGTCAGCGGCCTCGCGATCGATATCATTGATCGCAATCGAACAACCTTCTGCAGCAAGCGCAAGCGCTTCAGCCTTACCGATACCTCTTGCCGCGCCGGTCACCAGTGCGGCCTTGCCTTTCAGTCCAAGATCCATGATTAGCCTTTTACTGCGCCGGCACCGAGGCCTTGAATGAAATACTGCGTCAGCAGCGCGAATGCCGCGAACAATGGCAGCGCTATCAGCGTCGATCCCGCCATGATTTCCCCCCAGCGCAGATCGAATGATCCAACCATCGAGGCAAGTCCCACCGGGAGCGTTTTGTTCGCATCACTTCCGATCATGATTAGCGCGAAAGTGTAGTCGGTCCACGACAGCAAAAACGAGAAGATCGCAACCGTGATCAGTCCCGGCAACGACAACGGCAGAACGACCCGCAGAAATGCACCAAGCCGCGTACATCCATCGACCATCGCAGCTTCCTCCAGCTCGAAAGGCATTCCCTTGAAGAATCCCCAAAGGAACCAGACGCCCAGTGGCAGCGTCAGCGTCAGATGCGACGCAATGAGCCCGGTCAATGTATCGCTAAGACCAAGTTGCGCGAAGATCGTGAACATCGGAATCGCGATCAGCAACGGCGGAAACATGTAGGCATACAACATGGCTCCGACGATCAGCTTCTTGCCGCGAATACGCTGACGCGTTACCGCATAAGCAATCATAATCGAGAAGATCATCGTTACGGCAACGGTTACCACTGCAACGATGACACTGTTCAGGAAGTGCGTCGGATAATCGGTCAGCTCAAGGAGATTTCGATAGTATTCAAGCGTAAACGGTCCGGGCAGCAAAGAGACGCGGCTCAAGAGACTCGTCGGCTCGCGCAGGCTTGAAATCACCATCCAATAGATCGGAAATGCCGAATAAACGGCTATAACAGCCGCCGCGATATAGATTCCGAGACGCGCGGGAAGCGAACGGCGGGTGATGGCCATTAGTCATCCTCCAGCGGGAAAATACGAAAATAGAAGAACACAGCTACTGACAGGATCGCGAACGAGATCGTGGCAATCGCTGCGCCTCCACCGATGTCGAACAGACTGAAGGCGTGACGATACGAGAGAATGGCAAGATTTTCCGTCGAACCGACGGGACCGCCTTTTGTGAGCAGCCAGATCACATCGAACTTGTTGAACATCCAGATCGCACGCAGCAGCACAACAACCGTCAGGATCGGCTTCAACATCGGAAGCGTGATGTGAAAAAAGCGCTGAACAGCCGTCGTCCCGTCGACCTTGGCGGCCTCGTAAAGAGATACCGGAATGGTTTGAAGCGCCGCGAGGAAGCACGTCGTGACAAACGGCGTCCACATCCAGACGCTAACCAGGATGGTTGAACTCATCGCCGCGCCGGAACTCTCGAACCAGTTCACCGGTGGCAATCCGATCGCCGCAATGGCCTTGGTGATAATGCCAATGCTGCCATCGACCATCCACTTGAATGTCAGGATGACAACGACCGTTGGCAACAGGTACGGAAGAATGGAGAGGCCGCGCACAAAGTTTCGGCCCGGGAAAACCTCGTTCAGGATCAGTGCAAAGCCTATTCCGAGGATCACCTGAAGGACGATCGATCCCAGGGAGTATACGATGCCGTTCCAGAGCGCCCGCCAGAACTCTGGCAATTGCAGGATCGTAACGTAGTTGTCGAAACCGACCCACTTGGCCGCACCGACAAACGAGTCGAGCTTGTAGAAGCTCAGGCTGATGGCATACGCCACCGGCGCGACGATCAAAACGAGCGTCACGAGAAGTCCGATCACCAGGAAGGTGTATATCGTCGCCTTCGAACTCAAATTCGTCTTTCCGTGGAAAAACCCGGCCGGGAGCATCCGGCCGGGCAGTTGGCACACGCGTTTCTTATGCCGTGAGCTTGCGCATCTTGTCGCCTGCCGCCTTCACGCAATCGGCTGCGGGCATATTTTTCAGGATGCGGTTTTGCAACATCTCGGGAATCACGAAGCCCTCAAATACCTTGCCGGGACGCAGATCCGGCACGGGGCCTTCAGTATCCACGGACGTCAGGATCATCGACTTGTCGACGATGAAGTTCTTCATCGTTTCAACAGCGTCCTTGTGCTTCTCGATCAGCGGATGAGCTCGCCAGCGAGCGTCCTCATAGACATCGAGACGAGGCGGCTGGAAGTGCAGCGGCGCCGTATGCAGGAAGTTGATATACTGGTTCTCTGTGAACCATTTCATGAACTTCATGGACTCGCTGGAATTCGGTGTCTTCAGCACAACCCAGCCGTCATAACCGTGGTTAACTGCCTTCGCTTTTCCGGCGCTGTCCATGTACGGCATGATGCCATACTTGGTCGCGAGAGCCGGCGACGTGCGCTCGAGGGCCTCAATGATGCGGCCCGCATAAGCTGTGTGCCCCACCTTGTCCGAGGAGAAATTCGACAGAACTTCACCGAAGCTCGCCTGGCTGGTGCCTGACGGCATGGTCTTGTAAAGGTCAGCGAAGAAGTCGAGATAGGCTGCAACTTTCGGAGCGTTGGCGGCATTGTCGATAGCGACATTCCATTTGTCGTCGAACAGCTTGACGCCCTCAGCCCACATGAATCCCGGCGAGAGCCAGTTGGTCGCGCCGTTGCTGCCGATCGGAAACAGCGAGCCCGAGCGGCCGTCTTCATTGAGCGCCTGCGAATTCTTGAGCATGTCGGCCCAGGTCTTGGGAATGCTCAGGCCCTTCTTCTCGTAAAGGTCCTTGCGATAATAGACCCAGGCCAGATTGTAATCGTAGGGATACCAGTAGGTCTCCCCCTTGATGGGGAAGAGAATCTTCGGTCCCCACTTGTGCTTGCTGGTCAGTTCGGTCAACGGCATCAGATGACCTTCTGCCTGCAGCAGCAGAACGTGACCAACGAATGCGAAAGTCGCAATGTCGTAAGGCTGGCCGCCGCGCAGAGAGGTCGTCACCTTGGTGAAGGCATCATCAAGCGGCACCGAGTCGACGATGACTTGCGTACCCGTCATCCGCTCGTATTCGGCACAAGCAACCTTCAGCGCACGAATGCTGTCAATCGACGTTTCGGTGTTGAGGAAACGCAAGGTCTTCTTGCCCTGTCCCCAAACCGCCGGCGCGCCGAGGGTGCCGACAGCAAGACCTGCGCCAACGGCACCCGCACCCTTGATGAGCGTCCGACGATCGATATTCGATATCTTGTCCTTAGCCATTTCCCTTGTCTCCCCTAGAAGTTTCACTGTTGTGAATGCTTGTTCTGGTTCTTGGTCGTCTAAAGTCGCTGTCCCGTTGCCTTCGAGAACAGGTGGAGCCGCCCGGCTTGCAGCCGTACGGGAATTCGCTGTCCGAATTTCCAGTTATCAACACGATCGGTGAGAATACGCAGGCGAGCGCCGCTCACCTCGCCGATGCTGAGGGTCTGCGCCCCGAGCTGCTCGATGACGCCGACCTCAAATCCGAGCGTATCGGCTCCTTCGCCTAGCGCGATATGTTCCGGGCGAATGCCAAGCACGGCATCTTCGTTGATTGCCTGGTATTGCTCAGGAAGCCTGATCCGAAGTTGGCCACTTTCGAACACGCCGCTTGTAGCCCGTCCTTCGATCAAGTTCATTTCCGGCGAGCCAATGAAGCCCGCTACGAACAGATTTACAGGGCGATCGTAAACTTCGAGCGGAGCCCCAACCTGCTGCACGTGACCGTCGCGCATGATCACGATGCGATTAGCAAGTGTCATCGCCTCAACTTGATCGTGGGTCACATACACCATGCTGGTGCCGACTTCCTGGTGCAGGCGGGCAATTTCCTCTCGCATCCGGACGCGCAGTTTGGCGTCCAGATTCGACAGCGGCTCGTCCAGCAGAAACACTTCTGGCTCACGCACGAGCGCGCGGCCAAGTGCAACGCGCTGCATCTGGCCACCCGAAAGCTGCTTCGGCTTGCGCTTCAAAAATTCATCAAGGCCCAGCATCTTTGCCGCGCGCTGAACACGCATGTCGATCTGCGCGGGCTCCATCTTCCGCATCCGGAGGCCGAAGGCGAGGTTCTCGTAGATCGTCTTGTGCGGATACAGCGCGTAGTTCTGGAACACCATCGCGATGTTGCGATCCTTTGGCTCCAGCGCAGTGACATCGCGGTCGCCAATGAAGAGCCTGCCTGAGGTAATTTCCTCAAGGCCGGCCATCATGCGAAGCGTCGTCGACTTTCCGCAGCCTGACGGCCCCAGAAAAACAACGAATTCACCATCGCGAATCGTCAAGTCGACGCCGTGAACGGCAACAACCGGACCATAAGCCTTGCGAACTTTCTCGAGCCTAATCTCTGACATGCATCACTTGCTCTGACCGGCCACGAAACCGTGGATGCGATGGTTGATCGGCGCGAGCGCCTTCTGGATATCGCGGTAAATCGGAAAACCCTGATCGTAGACAGCCGCTCGAGCTGGGTCCGGCATCGCCTGGGACACGATTTGGACGACACCGGCGGCCGCGTGCTCGTCCTCGAACACACCAATGCCGACGCCTGCCAGCAATGCGGCTCCATATGAAGCGTCGGCAACGGCAGGAAGCTCAACTGTGATGTTCAGGACATCCGCTACGATCTGCCGCCACAACGCGCTGCGCGCGCCGCCGCCCGTCAAGCGCGTCGCCGAGAACCCAAGCCCCTTGGATTTCAGGACCTCGAGGCAATCCCGCAACGAATACGCGACGCCTTCATAAAGCGCACGGACGAAGTGACCGCCGCCATGATTGAAGCCCGCACCGACGAAGTCCGCGCGCAACAGCGGATCCCAGTACGGACTGCGTTCGCCATTAAGATAAGGATGAAAGAACAGCCCTTCTGAACCCGGGCGCACCACAGCAGCACGCGCGTCCATGGCGTCGAATATGGCGCTGCCATCCTCGCCTTCACGGCGGAAGAATGTATCACGCAGCCATTTGTGCGCGGACGCGCAGGAATTGGTGGCGGCGATAACATACCAGTGATCCGGTACGACGTGGTAATAGTTGATCAATGAGAAGTCCGGCCGCGCCTTCGGTGACAGGACATTCACGGTGGCAGCCGTTGCAAGTTTCACAACGCCCATGCCCTCACGGACCATACCGGCGCCGAAGGTTTCCGCAGCGGTATCTGACGTACCGCAAACCACCGGCGTGCCTTCTGCAAGACCCGTCGCCTGCGCTGCTTTCGCCGTCACCCTGCCGACAATGGCGCTCGGCTTGACGATCGGCGGCAACGTCGCCATCGGCCAGCCGATCATGTCGCACAGCTCTTTGGACCACTCGCCTGTCTGCGCATCCAGCATCAGGGTGCCAAGCGCATCGATGGTGTCGGTTTCCCACGTTCCCGTGAACTGCGCGCGAAGCCAGTCCTTGGCAAGGTAAAGCCGTCTGACACGTGCAAACGCTTCCGGCTCGTGTGTACGCAACCACAGCATCTGCGGTAGCGTCCAGGTTGGATTGGCGCGGTTGGCCCCGATTTCCAGAATACGCGCGTCAGCCCTGTCGCGGAGTTGCTGCGTCTCCTCGCGGCTGCGCTGGTCGTTCCACAAGATCGCGGGACGGATCACTTGGCCGTCAGCATCCTCAAGCACCTGCGTATGGGCGCCCGCGGAGAACGAAATCGCGGCGATATCGGACGCAGGACGCCGCGACGCCTTCAAACCACGGAGCAGTGCGTCACATGCCGCCAGCCACCAGTCATCGGGGTTCTGCTCGCTCCAGCCCGGGTGCGGCGACGATGTCGCGACCGGTGCGGACGCCTCACTCACCAGCGAACCATCCCCCTTGATGATGCTGATCTTGAGCGAACCCGCACCGAGATCGATGCCGACGAGGAGGGGATCAGACACAGCCATGCGCCCGCTCCCCGAATGCCGCGCAGCTGGGCATCATCTCAATCAAGGTGAATGTCTTTCGCGTTCGGACTGGCACGCAAGCCAAGCTTGCCCGGATTCAGAAGATTGCCCGGATCGAGCGCATCCTTGATTTTCTGGAGTACTCCAAGGCCCGCGCCGAGTTCGCGCTGCATCCATGGGTTTCTGAAGAGGCCCACGCCGTGATGGTGCGCGATCGAGCCGCCATGCTCCAACGTCAGTTTCTGCACAGCATCCCAAAGCTTGGCATGAATCGGCAACGCCACCTCATCCGCCATCGGCGGCAGACGGATCGTCATATATTGACAAGCGCCTTCCGGATAGACGTGGGACCAGTGCGCGCCAAAATGGATGCCCGGATGAATCTTCCGCACGGCATTGCCGATGGATTCATACATCGCAGGAATCGCTGACCAGTTGCCGGTCACCTCGATGGTGTCGTTGAAATAGCCTGCATCGTGCCATTTCTGCGAATAGGCAACGTAGCGGTTTTCCTTCCAATGATGGAAAGGAGCATCAGGCCCGATTTCGCCGCCAAGTTTCTTGGCGATGCCCAGCGCCATATCCTGCTCGACCGAAACCAGCGGCTCACTGCCACTGAACATCATCATCGCCAGGTAGGGCTTGGTCTTGAACAAGGCGATGTCCTTGGTGCGCTCATCGCTCTCGACCCGATCGTAGAGCCGCACGATAGCCGGGCGCAGCTCTGCCTGCATGATGAGGCGCGCGCAGTCCAGGGCCGCTTGCTGCGTCGGGAACGCCAGCACGACGCCGCGCTCGATCTCAGGCTTTTTCCAGATTCGCAGCGTAGCTTCAGTGATAACACCGAAAGCGCCCTCACCGCCGATCATCAGATCGCGGATCGACGGTCCGACCGAGCGCCGCGCGACAGGACGCACTTCTAACGGCGTACCATCCGGCAGCACCGCCTTCAGGCCGACAACAATGTCTTCGATCTTTCCATAACGGCTGCTGGCCTGCCCGCCGCCACGGCATGCCAGCCATCCGCCGACAGTCGAAATCTCAATCGACTGCGGCAGGTGGCCGCATGTATATCCCGCTTCATTCAGCTGGCGCTCGAACTCCGCGCCGTTCATGCCCGCCTGCACGGTCACGATAGCGTCGGTCGGATTAATCGAGACAATCTTGTCGAGGCGGCGCGTGTCCAGCATGATTTCGCCGCCGAGCGGAATAGCACCACCCAGCACACCCGAGCCATTGCCATAGGGAATGATCGGAATGTTGCGCGCCTTCGCAAGCTGAACGATCCGAATGATCTCATCCTCGTTCGCTGGACGCACAACCAGGCGCGGCACCGCTCCGGCGAGCGTGCCTGCGCGTTCGCGGAAAACCGCGAACGGAAGACGGTCGCGTGCATAGCCGAGACGCTGATCGAACGATGCCAAAACGTTGGCGTTGCCAACAATTGCGCCGAAAGCTGAGACAAGGCTTTCATCAACGCGATCCGTTTCGCGCACTGCGGCGATGGTGGTAGCAGTCATGACAGCCCCTTTTCAGAGGCCAAATTCGCCACGCTCACTCGGCGCACTCCCCTGATCGCATTATGTTTTCTGGCGATTGAACAAGTAGCTTGAGCAATCGTTTGTTCAAAAAGTCGTATAAACTACGCCAGTGGTCAAGCTAAAATTTCAGCGTGGAGCTGGACCTGTGGAAGCGCGGATGACCAGACCGTCTGGCGCTAATGGCGCGACGGGTTGCGGTGTACCGCCATTCAAAAGGTCGATCAGAAGATCGGACGCAATTTCGCCCATCACTTCCGTAGGCATTTTCACCGACGTCAGTTGCGGATAGAGCATCGTCGCCACCGGTGCGTCGTGCAGGCCCACCACCGATATGTCGCGCGGGATTTGGAGACCGGCTTCATGCAACACCGCCATCGCACCAGCTGCGGTGACCAGCGTCGCACCAAGAACAGCCGTGGGCTTTAGCGCAAGAAGGCTGCGCATCGCATCCGCTCCACCCTCCGCAGTATACCCAGCGACGGCGACGAGTTTCGGATCGAACGGAATACCGTGCCGCTTCAATCCGTCGCGATAGCCGGCCAATCGTTCGCCAGCATTGAATCCGCCGGGACGGCCCGCAAGATGCGCAATCCGCCTGTGCCCCATCTGCGCCAGATGATCGACGGCAATCGCTGCAGCGGCGCGGCTGTCCAGCACGACGCAATAAGGACTCCCCGACAATTGCCGGTTCAGCAGGACGAAAGGCGTGTGAGTGGATTCAAGCTCTTCGCGCAACAAACTGTCGTCGTCGAGACTCGCGACGAGCAGCCCATCAGCACGATTGCCGTGCGACAGGCGATGATACACAGCGTCGGTCGCACCTGACTCCCTATGAGCGATCAGCAATGAATAGCCATGCCGTGCTGAAGATTTTTCGGCACCGCGAATAGCCGACGCAAACACCGGATTGTCGAGCTGGGGAACGATAAGACCGAGTGTTCGACTGCGCGAGGTCCGCAAACTCTGCGCGAGCGTATTCGGCGAATAATCCAGGCTACGAGCGCTTTCAAGAATCCGTTGGCGCGTCTCCGGGCGAATGCGCTGGCTTTCCTCGCCGCGCAACACGCGTGAAGCGGTGGATACGTCCACTCCCGCCATACGCGCAACATCGGCTAATCTCGGCCTCATCGATTTCAATATCCCAAGCAATGCCCAGCGCAACGAGCGTAGACTTGGAGGCTTGATAAAACAAGCAACCGTCAACCAATAGGCTCGACGCCATCCGGCCATCCACGTACAAAGCCTGTCGAAGAGCCCAGATAAGCGAGCCGGGATACATCCATGAGCGTTACCATCTATCACAATCCGGATTGCGGAACGTCACGCAACACGCTTGCAATGATCCGGCAAAGCGGAGCCGAGCCGGAGATTATCGAGTATCTGAAGCACCCGCCCACCCGCGCGAGGTTGCTCGAGCTTACTGCGGCGATGAGAATTTCGGTGCGCGCGCTGCTGCGCGAGAAGGGCACGCCCTATGCCGAACTTGGGCTCGGCGATCCAAAGTGGGCAGATGACGAACTTCTCGATCTGATGGTCGCACATCCCATCCTGATCAATAGGCCGATTGTCGTGACGCCCAAAAGCACCAAACTATGCCGGCCATCGGAGGCGGTGCTCGATATTCTGCCCAATCCCCACATCGGCAGATTCGTCAAGGAGGACGGAGAAGTCATCAACGCGATCTGACCGCCCGCAGGCGGCTGAACCGACACCTCACGTATGCGAGATGAAGGTCAGCTAGCCCGCGGCTCAGTTCTGTGAATCAGCCTTGGCGAAACGATCGTCGAGCGCATAACCCGCGCCACGAACTGTGCGGATCGGATCCGACTCACGCCCAAGATTCAGCAGTTTCCTGAGGCGGCCGATATGCACGTCCACCGTACGCTCGTCGATATAGATGTCACGGCCCCACACGCCGTCAAGCAACTGCTCACGGCTGAAGACGCGCCCTGGATGCTCCAGGAAGAACTCCAGAAGCCGATATTCGGTCGGACCAAGATCGATCGGACGGCCGGAACGGGCAACACGCCGGCGGTCCCGGTCAAGTTCGATATCGCCGAAGGCTAGAACCGTCGCGAGGCGCTCGGGACTCGCGCGCCGCAACAATCCTTTCACGCGCGCAAGCAGCTCCGGCACCGAGAACGGCTTGACGATATAGTCGTCTGCTCCGGTAGCGAGCCCCCTCACCCTTTCGCTTTCCTCGCCGCGCGCAGTCAGCATGATGATCGGGATCTGCTTGGTCTCCGGCCTTGCGCGGAGCCGACGGCAAAGTTCGATCCCCGAGAGACCCGGAAGCATCCAGTCGAGCACGATAAGATCCGGAACATGCTCCTTGAGCCGGGTATCCGCATCATCGCCGCGCGCGACTGTTTCGACGTCGTAGCCCTCGGCATCCAGGTTGTAGCGAAGCAGCGTGGTCAACGCTTCTTCGTCTTCGACCACAAGAATTCGGGCGCTCATTTCCAGTCCTTTAGTTCGTCGTACAAATTAACTGCCTGACGCGGCCGTTGCAAAGTTCGTCATGTCGCCCTTAGGACGTTGATCGAGCATTTGCTGGCCTTCGATCATGTAGAAAACCGTCTCGGCGATATTGGTTGCGTGATCGCCGATACGCTCAATATTCTTGGCGCAGAACATCAGGTGAATACAGAAACCGATATTACGCGGATCTTCCATCATATAGGTCAGAAGTTCGCGGAACAGAGAAGTGCAGATTGCATCGACCTCTTCGTCGCCCTTCCAGACGGTCATCGCGGCAGGCAGATCGTGCGCCGCATAGGCATCGAGCACCGACTTGACCTGTGACTGAACCAGGTCGGTCATGTGCTCCAGCCCACGGATCAGCTTCAGCGGATGGAAGTCGCTATCGAGCGCTGCGACGCGCTTGCCTATGTTCTTTGACAGATCCCCGATCCGTTCAAGATCGGTCGCAACACGCATCGAACTGACGATTTCGCGCAAGTCGACAGCCATCGGCTGACGGCGAGCGATGGTCAGCACGGCACGCTCTTCGATCAGATGCTGCAACTTGTCGATCTCGAGATCGGCGGCGACAACACGCTTGCCCAGCGCGACATCGCGCCGGATCAACGCGTCTACGGAATCGACGATCTGCCGTTCAGCCAGGCCGCCCATCTCGGCAACAAGCCGGTTGAGCTCCTGAAGATCGTCGTCGAACGCTTTGGCGGTATGATCTGAACCCATGGTATGTCTCTCCCGCGAATGCGCGTCAGCCGAAGCGGCCGGTGATGTAGTCTTGTGTTCGCCGATCGGTCGGCGAAGTGAATATCTTGTTGGTGTCGTCGAACTCGACCAGCTCACCAAGATACATGAACGCTGTCTTGTCAGACACACGCGCCGCCTGCTGCATATTATGCGTCACGATGGCGATCGTGTAGTCCTCCTTGAGTTCCTGGATCAGTTCTTCGACCTTGGCGGTCGAGATCGGATCGAGCGCCGAGCAAGGTTCGTCGAACAGGATGACCTCAGGACGGACGGCGACAGTGCGTGCGATGCACAGGCGCTGCTGCTGGCCGCCGGACAGGCTGAGCCCACTGGCGTTCAGCTTGTCCTTGACCTCATTCCAGAGCGCGCCGCCCTTCAGCGCGGCCTCGACGCGGCCGTCCATTTCGGACTTCGAAATCTTTTCATAGAGCCTGATGCCGAACGCGATGTTCTCATAAATCGTCATCGGGAACGGCGTCGGCTTCTGAAACACCATACCGATCCGGGCGCGCAGCAGGTTCAGATCGAGCTTCGGATCGAGAATGTTGGTCGAATCCAGCATCAACTGACCGACAGCACGCTGACCGGGATAGAGGTCGTACATGCGATTGAAGATGCGCAGCAACGTCGACTTGCCGCAGCCCGACGGACCGATAAACGCCGTGACGCGATTTTCGCCGAGAGCAAGGTTGATGTTCTTCAGTGCGTGGTGTTCGCCATAGTAGAAATTGAGATCGCGTGCAGTCACCTTGGGCCGCGCATCCAGCCGGCCGGCAACACCCGGCACGGGCCCGCGAGGAATATCTACGCTAACAGAAAGCTGCTCGTTCATTTCGATGTCCTCTCGGCGCCAAGAATGCGCGCGCCAATGTTAAGGGCAAGTACGGTCAAGGTGATAAGCAAAGCCCCGGTCCATGCGAGCTGTTTCCAGTAATCGTAGGGGCTTTGGACGAAGTTGTTGATGGTGACCGGCAGGTTCGCCATCGTTTTGGTCAGGTCGAGACTGAAGAACTGATTGCTCAGGGCTGTGAACAGCAACGGCGCAGTTTCACCGGCGACACGCGCGGTCGCCAGCAGAACGCCGGTGATGAGACCAGAACGTGCAGCACGATATGCGATGCGTTTGATGACAAGCGACCGCGGAAGACCGAGCGCGGACGCCGCTTCACGCAGCGGATTAGGCACCAGGCCGAGCATGTCTTCGGTGGTCCGAACGACGACCGGGATCACGATCACGGCGAGCGCCAGCGTACCCGCCAGCGCCGAGAAGCCGCCCATCGGGACAACAATCGCACCATACACGAACAAACCGATGATGATCGACGGAGCGCTCAACAAGATGTCGTTGATGAAACGAATCACCGAGGTCAGACGATCGTGCTTGCCGTACTCAGCGAGATAGGTACCTGCGAACAATCCGATCGGCGCGCCGATGCCAACGCCGAGCACTGTCATGATGATCGAGCCGACGATTGCGTTCAGCAATCCACCCTCGGTGGATCCGGGCGGCGGCGTGTTCTCGGTGAAGACACCGAGATGCAGGCCGGCGAAGCCGTTGTAGAACAGCGTGAACAGGATCAGCGCGAGCCAGGTGACTCCGAAAACAGCGGCGCCAAGGCACAGGAAGCGGACGACGATGTCCCAGCGGCGGCGTGAGGCATAAATCGCGTTCATGGCTCAGTTCCCCGCCTTCTTTTCAAGACGCATCAGCATCAGCCGCGCAGCAGCCAGCACGAAGAACGTCAGCACGAACAACAACAGGCCGAGCAGAATGAGGCCCGACTGGTGCAGACCGTCGCTTTCGGCAAACTCGCTGGCGATGGCCGCTGAAATTGTCGTTCCCGGGGCGAAGACCGATGAGGATATCCGGAACGAGTTTCCGATAATGAAGGTCACTGCCATCGTCTCGCCGAGCGCGCGGCCGAGCGCGAGCATGATGCCGCCGATCACGCCCACCTTGGTGTAAGGAATAACGACGTTGCGGACGACTTCCCATGTGGTGCAACCAACACCGTAGGCTGCTTCTTTCAGAACCGGCGGCACCGTCTTGAACACGTCGACGGAAATCGCGGTGATGAACGGCAGCACCATGATCGCCAAAATCAGCGCCGCATTGAAAAGGCTGAGATAGGACGGCGGCCCCGCGAAAATCGTGCCGAGAATCGGTACACCGTCAAACAGCCGGATCATGAAAGGCTGAAATGAGTTTGCCAGGAATGGGCCAAGTACGAAGAAGCCCCACATGCCGTAGATGATCGACGGAATGCCTGCGAGCAGTTCGATGGCGATGCCGATCGGACGGCGCAGCCACTGCGGGCAGAGCTCGGTCAGGAAGATCGCGATGCCAATACCAACCGGGATGGCGATAATCATCGCGATCACCGAGGTTATCAGTGTGCCGTAGATTGGGCCAAGCGCGCCCAGAACCGGAGGATCAGCGGACGGCGCCCAGCGCTGCGTCCAGAGGAATGCAAACCCGTATTCCTTCATCGCGGGCCACGCGCCAGCGATCAGAGAGAGAATGATGCCGCCGAGAATAAGCAAGACGGCGATCGCGCACGCCCTGGTGGTCCAGTAGAATGCCTTGTCGCCGAACTTGAATGCGCTCAGAGCTTTTGCGCGATCGTAAGGTCCGGCTGCTTCCATTGAGGTGCTCTGAACCGCCATCTCTGCCACGCTAGTCCCCTGTCCCATTCACTTTGCATAGTTGCCGGCTGCACACGCGTTGCGCCAGCGGTCGTCCAAGAAAACGGAGGAGAGGTTACCCTCTCCTCCGGAACGTTTGCTTAGCTCTTGATGTCAGCCGACCAGGTCTTTTCGATCAGCTTGACCACCGGCTCAGGCATCGGAATGTAGTCGAGCTCTTCAGCCATCTTGGCGCCCTTCTCGAACGACCACTTGAAGAACTTGATCGCTTCCGCGGAGGCGGCCTTGTCGACCGGCGTCTTGTGCATGAGGATGAAGGTTGCGGCGGTGATCGGCCACGAAGCTTCGCCCGGCTGGTCGGTCAGGATCACATAGTAACCTGGAGCCTTGGCCCAATCAGCATTGGAAGCCGCCGCCTGGAACGCAGCAACGGTCGGCTGAACGGTCTTGCCGGCCTTGTTGATCATCGCAGCGTAGGTCAGCTTGTTCTGCTTGGCATAGGCATACTCGACATAGCCGATCGAGTTCTTGGTCTGGCCAACGTTGCCGGCCACGCCTTCGTTGCCCTTGGCGCCGACGCCGGTGGGCCATTCAACAGCGGTCCCCTGACCAACCTTGGCCTTCCACTCAGGGCTGGCCTTCGACAGATAGTCGGTGAAGTTGAAGGTCGTTCCCGAACCGTCCGAACGGCGCACCACGGTGATGGCATCGGTCGGCAGCGTCAGCTTCGGGTTCAGCTTGGCGATTGCGGGGTCGTTCCACTTGGTGACCTTGCCGAGATAGATGTCGCCCAGCAGTTCTCCGGAGAGCACCAGTTCGCCCGGCTTGATGCCTTCGAGGTTCACGACAGGCACGATCGCGCCCATCACCATCGGCCACTGAATGAGGCCATCCTTCTCGAGCTGTTCAGCCTTGAGAGGCGCGTCGGTCGCGCCGAAGGTCACGGTCTTGGCCTGAATCTGCTTGATGCCGGCGCCGGAACCGATCGACTGGTAGTTCAGACCGTTGCCGGTCTCTTTCTTGTAAGCGTCAGCCCACTTCGAGTAGACGGGGAACGGGAACGTCGCACCCGCGCCGGTGATGTCGGCAGCAAAGGCCGAGGTCGATGCGGCAACAAGGCCGGCAGCGACGATCGTTTTTGTAATGAAATTCACTGGGTCTCTCCATCGTGTGAGCGAAGCGCCTGACCGTTCGAGATCGTTATCGCGCTTCGAGGCCGCCTTCTTAGAAGGCCGAGCCTGCACTTTTTATGAAATCCACATGACAGCGGTGTGACACCGTTTACCGCTGGGTAACACATGTGTAAGATATTGATGCAGCTAAATAATTATCAAAATCCCGGCGCGGGATGACATGCCGCACCAGCAATATCTGCGCGGCCGCGCTGGAAGGCCGCCGAGTGTGACAGCGCCAGCCCGTGGCTGGCAGCTTGGTAACCGCACTACGGTGAAGAGTGACGCCCTGCGTTCGAGCTGGCGTTGACGGACAGCCCGCCTGGAACCTCCCGCGCTCCGCAGTTGCCCCGCCACCGCCGACGCCTCGCGAGCCTCCTAGACCCTATTGGACCCTATTGTACACTTACCTGCCTGATGGCGGGCGGAACTGCCTCTGCTTTCTTCCCCTTGGAATCGAACTGCTTGAGGTAGGCGACGACATCGTCAATCTGCTTTGGATCTTTCAGGCCCGGGAAAATCATCTTGGTGCCCGGGATCTTGGCCTTTGGATCCTTGATGTATTCCCGGAAGGTCGCTTCATCCCAGGTGAGGCCGGAGTTCTTGTTCGCCGCCGAGTAGTTGAAGCCTTCAATACTCCCGGCTTTGCGCCCGAACAGTCCGTTGAGCACGGGCCCGACGGCGTTCTTCGCGCTTTCGCCGATCTGGTGGCACGCCCGGCATTGAGCAAAAACCTTCTCCCCCGCGGCGACATCCTGGGCGATGGCGGGAACAACCGAGAGAAGCCCTGCTCCTACGACGAGAACGAAAACGCGCATGCGACCACTCCATGTCTGAAAAACAGAACGGCTGAGAAAACCAAATCTGAAACGAGCGCGCTGTTGGCTGGGCGGGTTAGCCCAGCGAATTGATGATTTCCCGGTAAGCTGCTTCGGGGAACGCCTTCAACGTGCGCGTCCTGATATTTCCCATTATTCCAAGTTGCAGGTTGAAACGCGCGGCGACCGCGTCGTCTGGGGCTTCGTAAACCGCGACGATGTCATATTGTCCCATGGTCAGGAAAAATGATTTGAACTCGCCGTCCATATCCTTGAGCGCCTTCTTCGCCGCATCCAAGCGGCGCGGCGAATCCTTCACGGCCTGCACGCCTTTGTCGGTCCAGTTCGCCAGCATGATATATGTCGTCATGGCAGTCCTCCGTACGTACGAGGCCCCCACCAGTCTCAAGCTCCTGACTTGAAGAACACGATCCGGGTCAACAACGTGTAGTCCGACTCCAGAACCATGATGGCCACGAACACCAGCAACACCAGCGGCGGCAGCAGGATGGCATAACTCAACGCGAGCCGCTCCCAGGCCATATGCATGAAAACGGCAACGATCAAACCTGCCTTCAGAATCATGAACAGCAGGATCAGCGACCAGCGCAGATATCCGTGAAAACCGAAATAATCGACGAGATACGAACAGGCGCTCAGGACAAACAGCCATGCCCAGACCACGAGATACAGCTTGATCGGGTGCTGTTGTCCTTCCGCATGCGTCGCAGCGGGCGCAGCGGCAGGTGCCGCATGAGAAACTCCGTTCATCGTGACTTCAGCCATCTGTCACCTCACCACAAATAGAAAAATGCGAAGATGAAGACCCACACCAAATCCACGAAATGCCAATAGAGTCCGGTGATTTCGACGATCTCGTAGTGTCCCTTCCGGCTCGTGAAAAAGCCGCGCCGCTCGGTGTCGAAATCCCCGCGCCAGACCTTTCGCGCGATGATGATGAGGAAGATCACGCCGATGGTGACGTGGGTTCCATGGAAGCCCGTAATCATGAAGAAGCATGAGCCGAACTGCGCCGCCCCCCACGGATTCTCCCATGGCCGGACACCCTCCATGATCAACTTTGTCCACTCAAAGGCCTGCATGCCAACGAATGTCGCGCCGAATGCAGCCGTCACCAGCATCAGGATCGCAGTCTTGCGGCGGTCGCGGCGATAGCCGCAGTTGACGGCCATCGCCATGGTTCCGCTGCTGCTGATGAGCACGAAGGTCATGATGGCGATCAGGATCAGCGGCATGTGATGTCCAGCGATCTCGAGCGCGAACACTTCACTGGGGTTCGGCCACGGCACCGTCGTCGACATGCGCGCCGTCATGTACGACAGCAGGAAGCAGCCAAAAATGAAGGTGTCGCTGAGGAGGAAGATCCACATCATGGCCTTCCCCCAAGAGACATTCTTGAAGGCCCGCTGATCTGACGACCAGTCGGCCGCAAAACCTCGCCAGCCCTTGGCCCGTGCGTGGGATTGTCCGGTGTTTGTCAGCACAGTCTCTGCCATCCGTCCCATCTCCCTAGGTCAGCAGTTGGCGGCAGACAGCGGCGAAATCATCCGCCCAACCGGTCAGCAGCGCGAGCAGGATCAGCCAAACCAGAAGCAGAAAGTGCCAGTACATGGTGCATAGTTCGACGCTCAGGCGCAGCCGCGAGACCTCAACGCCGCGCCAGGCCTTGGCGACGGTCCTGCCCAGCGCTGCGAGGCCGCCCAGCACATGCAGTCCGTGAACCGCGGTGATGAGATAGAAGAAGGCATTGGCCGGGTTAGCCGTCAAAAAATAGCCGGCTACGTTGAGTTGTTGCCACGCCAGCAACTGGCCAAACACAAAAACGACGGCAGAGACGCCTCCTGCGAGCAGGCCGATCAGCGCATTTTCACCGTCATCCCGACGCGCCGCGACTTGCGCCCATTGAAGTGCTGCGCTGCTTACGATCAGAACGCCGGTGTTGAACCACAACAGCTTCGGTACCGGCAGCGACCGCCAGTCAATCAGCTCCATGCGCATGGAGTACGCACTGATGAAGAGGGCAAACAGCGATCCGGCAACCGCCAGAAATACACCCAGTCCAATCTTCGCGGGCGGCAGCGACGAAACGCTCCCACCGGGAAAATCGCCGATGACGCCCTCCTCCAGCCATGGCTTGGCGGCAAGGCGCTGCTGCGAGAGCCACCATCCCGCAATGGCCGCGATTCCAGCCATGAACAGGACAATCGCTGTCACGGGTGCGCCCCCTTCGGTGCCAGAGCAGCCGGTGGCTCATTCTGCGGAATGAAATCCTGCGCAGCACCAGGCACGCTGTAATCGTAGGCCCAGCGATAAACCACGGGGAGTTCCTTGCCCCAGTTGCCATGCGCCGGCGGAGTTTCAGGCGTTTGCCATTCCAGCGTGGTCGCCCGCCACGGATTGCCGCCAGCCTCTTTCCCCTTGCGCAGGCTCCAGAACAGATTGAACACGAACACAAGCTGGGCAAATCCCACGATCAAGGCTGCAATGCTCATGAATGCGTTCAGATCGTGCGCGGATGCCGGGACGAACGCCGTTTCACCAATGTCGTGATAGCGGCGCGGCATACCCAGCAGGCCGAGATAGTGCATGGGGAAGAACACTGCGTAGGCGCCAATGAACGTCACCCAGAAGTGAAAACGCCCGAGCGATTCGTTCAGCATCCGCCCGGTGACTTTTGGGTACCAGTGATAGATCGCACCGAACACGACCATGATCGGCGCAATGCCCATCACCATGTGAAAATGTGCGACGACGAACATCGTGTCGGACAACGGAACATCCACAACGACGTTACCGAGGAAGAGGCCGGTCAAGCCGCCGTTGACGAAGGTGACAATGAACGCGAGCGCGAACAGCATCGGTATGGTGAGATGAATGTCGCCGCGCCACAGGGTCAGAACCCAGTTGTAGACCTTGATCGCAGTCGGCACCGCGATGATCAGCGTCGTCGTCGCAAAGAAGAAGCCGAATTTCGGATTCATGCCGCTGACATACATGTGGTGCGCCCACACCACGAAGCTCAGCGCGCCGATTCCGACGATCGCCCACACCATCATGCGATAGCCAAAAATGTTCTTGCGCGCGTGGGTGCTGATGAGATCGGAGACGATTCCGAAAGCCGGCAGCGCAACGATGTAGACTTCTGGATGACCGAAGAACCAGAACAGATGCTGGAACAAAAGCGGGCTCCCGCCGGAGTATTTCATCTGCTGGCCCATTTCCACCAGCGTGGGCATGAAGAAGCTGGTGCCGAGAAGCCGGTCAAGAAGCATCATCACCGAGGCGACGAACAGAGCGGGAAACGCGAGCAGCGCCATCACGGTGGCTGTGAAAATTCCCCACACCGTCAGCGGCATCCGCATCAGCGTCATCCCGCGGGTGCGGGCCTGCAGCACCGTCACCACATAGTTCAGGCCGCCCATGGTGAAGCCGATGATGAACAGAATCAGCGACAGCAGCATCATGATGATGCCGGCCTCCCGCCCTGGCGTTCCGGAGAGAACTGCCTGCGGCGGATAGAGCGTCCATCCGGCGCCGGTCGGTCCGCCGGGCACGAAGAAGGTCGCCACCAGCACCAGCACGGCAAGCAGATAGATCCAGTAGCTCAGCATATTGGCGTACGGGAAAACCATGTCGCGAGCGCCGACCATCAACGGGATAAGATAATTTCCGAAACCTCCGAGAAACAGCGCCGTGAGAAGATAGATCACCATGATCATGCCGTGCATGGTGATGAACTGGAGATACTGGCTTGGATCGATGAATGAAAACGTACCGGGGAATCCGAGTTGCAGCCGCATCAGCCAAGAGAGCACCAGCGCGACCATGCCGATGGCCATCGCAGTGAGCGAATACTGGATCGCGATGACCTTCGCATCCTGTGAGAAGACGTACTTCGTCCACCAGCTATGCGGATGATATAGATCGACCTCACCCACTTCAGCAGGCGGAATTCCTGCGAGCACGTCAGACGGGACATCAACCATCGAAATGTCCTCCTTGGTCTTCCACTCATCCGAGAAGAGTTTGCTTCACGAGGTGCCGCGCCTCTTCGTCAGTATTTTTATTCACTGCCTGTCTTGAAAGTTGCCTTCATGATGTTGCGCTGACCGGATAGCTCCGCGAACGTCTGCTGCTTCTCAAGCCACGCGTGATAGTCCTTCTCTTCCTGAACGATAACCTTGCTTCGCATTTGCGCGTGCGCGATGCCGCACAGCTCTGCGCAGAGAACCTCAAACGTCCCGGTTCGTGTTGGAGTGAACCAGAAATAGGTAACGGAGCCGGGCACCATGTCCATCTTCGCCCGGAACTCAGGCACGTAAAAATCATGCAAGACGTCGATCGAGCGCAGCAATACCTTCACCGGTTTTCCGACAGGCAGATGCAGATCGTCGTTTTCAATCACGACGTCATCCTGTCCGTTCGGGTCATTTGAATTCAGTCCAAGGGGATTTTCGGCGCTGACGTTGCGGGCATCGGATGTACCGAGCCGGCCATCCTTACCCGGAAGGCGGTAGCTCCAGCGCCATTGCTGGCCCATGACCTCAATTTCGGTGGCGTTGGCCGGAACGGTGACGAACTGGTGCCAGACGACTAGACCAGGGGCGAGCATGGCGCCGACGCCGATGGCGGTTCCTATCGTAAGCCACAATTCGAGCTTCTTGTTTTCCGGCTCGTAGGCCGCCCGCCGTCCCTCCTTGTGATGAAAGCGGAAGACGCAATAGGCCATAAACGCGATGACCGCGAAGAACACCGCTCCAGTGATCCAGAACGTCATCGTGATTGTATCGTCGATGTAGCTCCAGTTTGAAGCAATCGGCGTCCACCACCAGGGACTCCAGAGGTGGAACAGCACGGAAGCGACCGCGACCAAAAGCAGTATGAGTGCTACAGCCATCCCTTGTTCATCCTTGCCTCTGGAGGCTACGGACAAGACTTAAGGGGCACGGCTCATGTCGACATGGATGGCACAACTTTGACCTAGCCATCGCAATGCTGGCCGCCTTGCCCCTTAACCGGTCGCAACATCGAACCCGACGTAGTCATTTCAAGAGCGGTTCAAGCCGGTCGGGTTCAATTCACGATCGCTGGTGTCATTGAACTGCGGGCATTACCACCAGAGGATGTTCCTCGGCAGGCTTGATTGTCAATAGACCGGGTTATGCGGATGGATGATGCTTGTTGATCGCGGCGTCGGCGTGCGATGCCGCATTGCAATCTGGATCAGCCAAGCGCGCTCCTTCCACAGGGTAAATTTTGCAGATGCACAATGGATCTAACAACGCGTGCTATTCTTATCAGGCTGCGCTATACTTGTTTCACAGGTCGCGACCCGCTTTTGCCCGGCAAAGCTCTTTCGTGAACTTGGCCGTTTGTCTGGTCGCCATTTCTGCGCACGAAGGCGATTGAACGTCGCTTGAAAAAGACGCCCAATCTCGCCGGTGCGAACGCATGGGGGATTGTGACCATGGCCACACCGTATTCCGACAATATTTCACAGGCTGGACCGGACGCGTCTTATAACGCAACAACGCCTGTCGTTCGCGACATCCGCACATCTGACCTGCGTGAAGCCTTGCGGCTGGGCTGGGAGGACTTCAAGGCGATTCCAAGTCACGCGATTATCCTGTGCATTATCTATCCGGTGCTTGGACTTGTGATAGCGAGGACGGTGCTGGGCTATTCGGTGTTGCCGCTCCTGTTTCCGCTGGCCGCTGGCTTCGCGTTGATTGGCCCCTTCGCCGCGCTTGGTCTTTATGAGCTCAGCCGCCGCCGCGAACGCGGGGAAGAGCCTTCAGCGTGGGACGCTTTTGCCGTGTTGAGATCACCGTCCTTCGGAGCGATGCTCGGTCTGGGTGTGATCCTGCTCATTCTCTTTGTTGTCTGGGTCACCACCGCAGATTCTATTTACGTTGCGATCTTCGGCAACACCCCTGCTGCAAGCATTCCCGATTTTGCCTCACGCATTTTCACGACCAAGGAAGGACTAATGCTGATGGTGGTGGGATGCAGCGTCGGCTTCCTGTTCGCTGTCATCGCCTTGTGCATCAGCGTTGTGGCGTTTCCGCTGATGCTCGATCGACATGCAAATACGATCGACGCAATCCGGACCTCGCTGCGGGTTGTGATGAAGAATCCTGTTGCCATGGCAACGTGGGGACTGATTGTTGCCGCGCTGCTGGTGATCGGATCGATCCCACTGTTCCTCGGTCTCGCCGTCGTTCTTCCGGTACTCGGACATGCGACCTGGCATCTATATCGCAAAGCACTGGAGCCGGATCCAAATCCCTATCAGGAACCACCCCGCGCGCCAAAAGGACGGCGTTATGCCGCGGATTTCCCGGCTTCTCTGCTCCCCTGGGGGCGCGACAAGCCGTAAGCCAACCGCCGAACCGTTTCCGCTGTGACTCTGTCGTCAACAGCGGAAACGCTTGGGCCGTTACACGCCTAGTGCTCGCCCGTCGCTGCGCGGATCGTGGGCTCCGGTCATCCGTCCATCGGATTCGATGCGGATGGCGCCGGGATGTCCGGCCAGCGGACTTTGCGCAGGAAGCGGACTCATTTCGTGACCCCGCTCCGCAAGTTTCCTGAACACTTCTTCACCGGCGTCCTTTTCCAGCTTCAGGCTGTCGCGTGAATCGGAGAACGTCTTGCCGAGAAGGAAGCGCGGCCGGGATAGCGCGGTGAGCGGGTCCATATTGTAGTCGATCAGCCGTGTCAGCACCGCTGCAAGTGTTTGCGGCTGACCATCCGCGCCCTGTGTTCCGTAGAGAAGATGAGGTCTTCCTTGTTTGAGATACATGCCCGGATTGAGCGTGTGGAACGGACGCTTGCCTGGCTTGAGGCAATTCGGGCTCGCGGGATCGAGATTGAATGAGGCGCCGCGGTTGTGCCAGAGAATTCCAGTATCGCCTGCGACCATGCCACTGCCCCAGTCGAAATAGACCGTTTGCAGCATGCTGACGCAATTTCCGTTCTGATCCGTTGCCGCGATATAGACTGTGTCCCCTCTCTTGAAGACGTGCGGCCAGGACATCGCCTTTTCCATGCTGATGGCCTTGGCATGAGCTTCCAGGCTTTCCTTCGAAAGCAGCCGGTTGACGGGAACGTCGACGAACTCCGGATCGGCAATGTAGCGATTGCGGTCGATGAAAGCATACTTCACGGCTTCCACCATCAAATGATAATAATCCGCGCTTCCTTCCCGATATTTTGCAAGATCGAAACGATCGAGAATGCCCATGATCTCGAGGGTGGTGATGCCTTGCGTCGGCGGGCGCAGCCCGACTAGTTCGCCGCCGCGATAGCTGACACGCAAGGGAGCTTCATCGCGTGCACGGCAGCGAGCGAGGTCTTCGGCTGTCAGCGGCGAGCCGATCTTCTTCAACCCGGCAACGATGCGTTCCGCGAGCTGACCTTCGTAGAAATCACGCCCGCCATTTGCGGCCAGCATTTCCAGAGAATTGGCGAGCTCGGGCTGCACCAGCGTTTCGCCAATTTCCGGCATCTTCCCGGCTGGCATAAAGATGCGCTGAACGTCGGGCCAGTCTTTCAGATTCTTGGTTTCAAATTCCTGCCAGAAACGCTGCGAAGGTGTGACGGGAAATCCTTGGCGAGCATATTCGATCGCGCGGTCGAACAGCGACGCCCAGCTCAGCTTACCGCCCCATGACTTGCGGCTGAAGTCGAAAGCCTGATCCCAGGTATCGACAGTGGCAGCAGCGGTCAGCGTCGATCCGGGTCCCCGTATCGGCACGCTGCCACTGTAATTCGGAGGGTTTGCAGCAGCCTGCCCCACCCCGGACAATGTGCGGATGTTGCCCCTGCGATCGCTCATGACCATGAACGAATCACCGCCAAGACCGGTGAAGTGCGGGTAGGTCACGCAAAGAGTCGCGCCGATGGCAATGGCGGCCTCAATGGCGTTGCCACCCTTTTTCAGGACTTCAAGGCCAGCCTGCGTGGCCAGTTCGTGCGGGCTTGTGACAATGCCCTTCGTGGACTGGGCAAGCGCCGACGGATTGGTGAGCGCACGTACCGGGGCCGGCATCGCCGCCGCAACGGCCGCAAACGCCGACGAGACAAGAAGCTCTCTTCGCGAGAGGGCTCTATTCGTGACATGGTTCATTGGTGATCCCTTCCCATTTGCCGGCGTGGCGAGATCGTCAAGGCGCGATCATTGAATCCATGCCAGGGCGAGTTACGGTTCTTTTCTCCCAGTCAGCGAAGCCTTTTTTTATTGTGAGTACGAAAGCGGCTATGGGTTCCGCACGATATGCGTTCCTGTTTCGCCGCGCAGTGCAGGCATCGCATGGTCAAGGTGACTGATAATCGCCCGCTTGCCGCCGCCCTCCAGGAAGCGGATCGCCGCATCGACTTTCGGCCCCATGCTGCCGGGCGGGAAATGCCCCTCCCGGTGATAGGCCTTGATTTCATCGAGCGTCACCTCCGCAAGCTCCTTCTGGTTTGGCTTGCCGAAATTGATCGCGACACGCGGCACCGCCGTCAGGATCAGCAACTCGTCGATATCGAGTACGTTTGCGATATGCGCGGAGGTCAGATCCTTGTCGATGACCGCGGGCACCCCTGTGCGCACGCCCTTTGCATCGCGGATCACCGGCATGCCGCCACCGCCACCGGCAATAACGATAGTCCCGCGCTTGACCAGTGCATCGACCAGCGAGATGTCGCAGACATGCTTTGGCTTCGGAGAAGGCACAACGTGTCGCCAGCCGCGACCTGAATCCTCTCGCATCGCCCAATTCAGTTCCTTGCTGATGTTCTTGGCTTCATCTTCCGTAAAGAAAGGCCCGACAAATTTGGTCGGGTTGCGGAAGGCGGGATCGTCGGCATCGACTTCCACCTGGGTCAGTAGACTTGCAACGTGCCGCTGATTACCCTGTTCCCGCAAGGCGTTCTCGATCGCCTGCATCAGGAGGTACCCGATCCCGCCCTGACTATGCGCCACGCAGATATCCATCGACATCGGCGGAATGCGGCTCATGGTCAGCATCTGACGCATCATAATTTTGCCGACCACGGGGCCATTGCCGTGCGTGATCACCAGCTCATTGTCGATCTGGGCCAACGGCAGCAGGGCTTCTGCGGTCTGCTGCGCGACGGACTTCTGCTCTTCGGAAGTGCCGCTGATGTCTTCCGGATGCACGGCGTTCCCGCCGATGGCAATCACAAGGCGGCGCGGAACTTCATTAAGTGTTCGCATAACGGCTCACCTTCATGTCATTGGCAGCGAGAGCAAGCACGAGGTCGCAAGCCTGCGCGTTCGACGGCGCGACCATAACACCCGCCGCCTCCAGACGCCGGACCTGTGCGGAGCGCACCTGCGGATCGAGCTCGGTGCCGGTCACCGAAGCGACAATGACGGGCGCGCTATCAGCTCGATCTGCCACGATCTCCGACAGATGTGCCGCAGGATCGGCATGCGCGCCGTAACCGATCACGAGATCGACGAGAATGACCGCAACCTCAGGATTGATCAGTGCCGCACGCAAGGCATCATCGCGTACCGACGGATCAATCATCGGATGCGGCCGGCCCTGGGTATATTCATCAGCCCCGAGATCGATGATCCGATCCCGGCCAGCGCTCTCTGGCGCATCGAGATAAGGAACGTTGGGAATCGCCGCGTTCGACGCCACCTTCCGTCCGCCAGCTCCAAGGATGACCTGCGCTTCGGCGCAGAGTGTTCCTCCCGCAAACAAACCCTCGATCCGTCGCTCCCCTCTGCGCCGGGGCAAGCGCGTGGCCAGCTTCGTGACATTGAAGTTGCCGCCGATAGTCCGGCCCCCGAGCGCGAGTTCCGCCGCGTCCTTGAGAGTACGCGCAAACTTCGCATTCGGCGGAAGATCGGCCGTAGCTGCGCCGATGAAGCACACCGTGTACGGCTTCGGACTTCGGGCAATGCGCGCGATCACGATCTTCGCAACATCCGGATGCGGCGGCTTTGAAATCAGCACCACACGATCTGTCTCTGGATCGGCATCCAGCGCGTCCATGGCCATCAAGGTGGTAATGCCGCCGATTTCCTTTTTCAGATCACGACCGCCAACACCGATCGCATGCGAGATGCCCTCGCCTGCTTCCGAAATGAGACACGAGACTTCCTGCGTGCCGGTTCCTGACGCGCCGATAATTCCGATCCTGCCGCGTTTCAGCTTGTTGGCGAACGCCAGCGGCGCACCGCCGATGATCGCCGTGCCGCAATCCGGCCCCATCATCAGCAACCCCAATTCGCGTGCATGCAGCTTCAGCGACAACTCGTCTGCGATCGAGACGTTGTCACTGAACATCAGCACATGAAGTCCGCGGTTGAGCGCCTTGCGGGCTTCCGCCGCGGCGAACTCACCGGGAACGGATATCAGCGCCAGGTTGGCGCCTGGCGTGGCCTTGGCTGCGGCACCGATGCTACGTGGTCGCCATGCGGCTGTCTCGCCCGAACCTTGTGTCTTCGGCTTGTCGAGCGCCTTGAGCGCATCGCCAAGCGCAGCCCGCGCCGCCTGCTCGCTCTCGGCCTTGACCGCAAGAATCAGATCGTTGCCTTGCGCAGCGACGTCGCCTTCAAGAAGTCCCGCGTTGCGCATGATGGCCACATTGGACGGCGTCGCCATCATCAATGCGGCTTCCAGAATGCCGGGTGCCGAAGCGATCTCACGCGACAGCCGCATCAGTGCGACCGAATCCAGATAGAAGCCTTTTCGAATTTCATTCAGAACGAATGCGCTCATGATACCCCCAGATCTTTCGCAATGGCCCGGACGGCTTGCTGGAAGCAGGCCATCGGCGCCTTCACCACGCCGGCGCCCACCTGACCGATCCCAGGCTCTCGATGGGCAATGCCGGTATTGATCACCGGCGCCAGCCCGGTTTCGACCACCAGCCGCACATCGATTCCGGTCGGAACGCCGGCGAAGTCGAGCGCGGCGATCGTCCATTCAGGATTCTGACCCACCGTGATTTCGCCCATCGCTCGCGTGAAATTTCCCGCTGACGACGGCGCACCGGCACCGATGAAGCCCGCGACTGCTGGTGACGCGGCCATGGCAAAACCACCAAGGCCGATGGTCTCGACGATGGCGGAGTCGCCCATGTCAGGATTGGCGTCCTTTTCAGAGTATCCAGCGAAGTAGAGACCCTCCGGCATTTCGACCGGCGCGGTGAACCACTGGTCGCCGAGGCCGCTGACACGCACACCGAAGTCGGTTCCGTTGCGGCACATGGCGGTGACGATGGTCGAGCCGCGAATGCCCTTCGCCGGATCGGTCATCGCCTTGCCCATGGCCATCGCGATATTGAGAAAGAACTGATCGTTCTGCGCAATGAAGGCGATGCAATCGGCGAGAATTTCGTTGTCAGTCGAAGTTCGCGCCAGCGACGGCCCCACCTCTCTCAGAAACACGCTCGAGCAGGCGAGATTGCGTTGGTGCATCTCGTCGCCCATCGAGAGACCGCGCGCGATGATCGACTTGAGTTCAATTCCGCCCCGCGCCCGGATCGCCCTGGCGAGTACCGGTCCAAACACATCGCGCAGCCAGGCAAGTCGCGCGAGTACACTCGCGTCATTGCCGCCAAAGCGCATCACCTTCCCAAGTCCCTCGTTGATCGCACAATAGGCGCGATTACCAAACCTGGTGTTCTCGACAACAAACAACGGCATCGACACCGTCGTCATGCCGGTCATCGGACCGACCGCGCCGAAATGATGGTTCGGATGAAATTCGATACCGCCGCTGGCGGCGAGCTTGGTGGCAGCCTCGAGATCTGACGCCCAGCCTTCAAAGACAATTGCGCCGGCGACCGCGCCCCGCATCGGACCGCACATCTTGTCCCATGTGATCGGCGGCCCGGCATGAAGAACCATCCGATCCTTCAATCCCTTCAACACATCCCGTGCCGGAACGATATCGATCAGCTTCGGCTCGCCCTCGAGAATGCGCGCCAGCGCCTGCTTGTTTGCGTCTTCGATCAGCTTCATGAACGCCCCCTCATACGCCAAGCTTTGCGAGCAGTGCGGCCATCTCGGGATCACCGCCGGCCGGGGGCGACCAGTCGACGTGGACGACCTCGATGTCGCAATCGCGCAGATCCTTCACAAAACCTTCTAGCCCGACGTTCACGACTTTCACGTCGCTCGTCAGCAGAACCTGGTATGGCGCATTTTTCTGGGTTGCCACGAACGTTATTCCTCCACTCTCTTCGTCGACGCCTCAAGATTAGTAAGAAAATTCTTACTTTGTCAAATGTCAATGCAACAGAACTTCATGGATCTGATGAAAGTCATGAGTGGATAAAGGATGCTGTAACAACAGCGTTGAAGGCCGCCTGCGGCGGCCAGGCCATATCGAAGACGCCGCGTGATCGGCTCACGAGATCACACCTCAACGATCAGATTCCGACGACGCCACACCGCAAATCGCAGCTATCTCGCGGCGACCACGCCATCGCTGCGGGGGTCGCTTGCACCCTCAAGCAATCCGTCCGGATGCCGCACGATTGCACCAGCGTGTCCCATGAATTCCTCGAATGCGCCCACGACCTGCACGTCGTGCCCAAGGTTGCGCATCGCCTCGATCGTTCCCGGGTCAAAGCGGGATTCGATTTTCAGATTGTTGTTGACCTCACCCCACGTGCGCCCGAGCAGCCAGCGCGGAGCCGTAACTGTCGACTGGAGGTCCTGGCCGTGCAGCGCATAGCGCGAAAAGATTGCGGCCTGTGTTTGGGGCTGTCCTTCGCCGCCCATCGTGCCATAGGACATCAGGCGACCATCGCTCAGTTCTGCCATCGCGGGCTGGATGGTGTGGAAGGGCAGCCGCCACGGCTCCAACCGGTTTGTATCGTTCTCACCGAGGCCGAAGCTTGTTCCGCGATTTTGCCAGGTCACGCCACTCTGAGGAAGAACGACACCCGAGCCGAACTCCCAGTAAATGCTCTGAATGAAGCTGACGCTTAGGCCGCTGCGATCGGTCGCTGCGAGCCAAACCGTGTCGCCTTGCTTGGAAGGATGCGGCCACGGGGCAGCGCGTTCGGTAGCAACAGTTTCGTCGAGAGCCGCGAGTGCCTCGTCCGTCAGGAAGTCGGCTGCAGTTCGCTCCATGTAATCGGGGTCCTTCACATGCCGGTTGCGGACACGGAACGCCGCCTTGGTACATTCAACCAGCCGGTGCAAATGATCGACGCCATCGGCCACGTTGGCGATATGTCGCGCGTAAAGCCCTAGGATCAAGAGCGACGCAAGACCTTGTGTCGGCGGCGGCATATTGAAGACCTTGTGACCGGCCACATCGAGCGACAACGGGGTTACCAGCGTGGCCTGATGACGCTCAAGATCAGCCAGGCGGATCGGGCTGCCAGCCCTTTCAAGATCCGCGGCCATCGATCGGGCGAGATCACCGCGATAGAAATCCGACAAGCCCGCTTGCGACAGGCGCGCGAGGGTGTCCGCGACGCGTGGCTGCCGCAGCTTTGAACCCACAGCAAGAGGACCGCCATTCGGCAAATAGACGTCGGCGAAGCCCGGCACGTCCTGCAGCTCGGGGCGCTTCTTCTTGATGTTTTCGTGCAGGGTTTGCGGAACCGGCACGCCTTCCCACGCGTAGCGAATTGCGTCCTGCAGTAACCGCGACATCGGCAAACGGCCGCCGTGCTGCCGACGGCTGAGATTTTGCGCCTTGTCCCAGCCGTCAACGGTGCCAGCAACAGTCAGCGCCGCCAGCGGACCACGTCCCGGAATGGCTGTACATCCAAGCTGCCGGTACCAGTTGCGATCAGCGGCCATCGCCGAGCGCCCGCACGCCTGAATTCCGATCGGAGCCGATCCCGGCTTGCCGATCAGCCAGAAACTATCCCCGCCGAGGCCGTTCATATGAGGATAAACGACGGCGATTGCCGCAGCCGAGGCAATCATTGCCTCAATCGCATTGCCGCCGTCCGACAGGACGGAAAGACCGGCCTGGGCCGCAAGGTGATGCGGCGCCGTGACCATACCTCGATAGCTTCTCTTCGTCTGCAACATCAGACCACTCCGCAGAAGAATAAGTAATAATGTTTTTACTTATTAATCGTCAAGAGCTCCAACATGCGAGTAACCCGACGCGATCGGACGGCGCAGCTTTGAGAACACTTTGACGCTGAAAGCATCACTCAGCAAAGAAAGGGCTGCTCCGGGCACGGCCCCGAAGCAGCCAAGTTGGGAGAAATCCGTCGGACGTGGAGGCGCTAAATATTACAGAGAACCGCAGGCACCTCTTCACAGGCGAAATACCGTTCGACAGCCCTTATCACCATCAGGGCACCCGCAAAGCCATCCCTGCCCGAACTGTGTCCGATCGCTGATACCGCGGCCAAAGCCGGCGCCACACGATATCCATCACCCTGAATGGTGGCCTGAATTGCACCATGCATCGCGGCGGCTCCATAACCCTGCGCCGCCGTCTGCAAATGGATCCTGCTGATGTCGTTGGTGCGACCAAGATGATTGCGGAAGGTACTCCAGAGCACATCCCGGATATTCGGTAAATCGAGTTCCGCGAGCGCAATTAGCGCGCCTCCGACCAGGTCATCACCCGACGGTGTGAGACCGGGCCCAAGGCCGATCAGATTTACAAGTGCAGAACAGTCGACAGGAGACGGCGTGCGTTCATGGAGCGCGTCCATAACGATTCGATCAAGAGCAACGATTCCCGGCGCAGCGGCGATAGCAAGTGGCGTAAGCTTCGTTGGAAGTTGAACACATCCCACCGCCCCCAACCCCGCCTCCCCCGGACCCACCCGCCAAAGTGCGTCAACAGCTCCAAGCCCGCACCGCAAACCGGCAAGCGTCCAACCTAACGTCAGCTCTGGTTCCCAGATGAAAGCATTATTGAAGGTAGCAAACGGCTGGTTGTCGATAACGAGAATCGAGCCGAGCACTGCGGCCGCAGCACCTACCACTGGCCAGAATTCCGGCCGTTGCTCACACAAGACATGCAACGGACCCGAGCCAAGATGCGGAAGGCCAACACAAATCCATTGGCTGCCAAGCACAGCATAAAACGAACTTTCGAAAACAGCAGCGACCCGCCCCTCGCTCTCGCTCCGAAGAGCCTTCCTGGCGAGAAGCCCCATTTCGAGAATCGCCGGCAAGGGCCGGGGTCCGACTCGTCGCGGCACTGATACCGAACCCTGAATTCGATCCGCTATTTCCACATCTGCCTCTCGACGATCCGCGCCCGAAAGCAGCTAAGTAATAATATTCTTACTTAATGATGTCAAACGGCAAGGCCGCACCGCGCATGGATCCGGCTAGCGTCAAGGGCACGATCGCCCGGAATTATGGACCACGCGTCCGCCGAGCCGCACCAAGACGGGGCTAAACGAGGTTGGGTGCTTTTCCCTGCACAGGAGAAAGCTTCGGCGAGGAAACCTTCTTTCCGTCCTTGCGCAACGCATCAGGAGCCGTCAGCCACGTTACAATCACATCGTGAGCATGCTTGCGGCGATCTTCAAGCCAACTTGAATCGGCCAAATCCTTGTCGAACATCAACGACAGCGTGTGCCGGTTCGACACATGGAAATAACTAAATGCCGTAATTGTCACGTAGAGCTGGATAGGGTCCACCCCACTACGGAAAACGCCGGCCGCAGCGCCCCGGCGAAGAATATTCTCGATGTTCGATACAAGCGGCATCGTCAACGCGGCAATCTTGCGGGATTTGCGAAGATACTTTCCGCGCTGCAGATTCTCCGTGTTGATCATCGCGACGTAGTCTTGATGATTCTGGAAGAACGTAAATGTAAAATCGACCAGCTCACGCAAAGCCACTGCGGGATCGAGACTATCGAGATTGAGCTGCTGTTCGGCGGCGCGGATATCCGTATAGACGTGCTCCAGAGCAGCCAGGTACAGTCCGTCCTTGTCGCCGAAGTAATGATATAACAGGCGCATATTGGCCTTTGCGCGGTGGGCAATCGCGTCGACACGCGCTCCACCAAGTCCGTTGCGACAGAACTCATAAGTCGCGGCTTGCAGGATCGATTCCTTGGTAAGAGCGGAATCCCGTTTACGCTTGCCCCCAGTGGCTTTCTTTCGCGCGGGCTGCTTCTTTGCTGACGTCTCGTTCATTCGTGCACCTGGTCAACACCATGAAAGCATTTGATGACTTTAACACAGTTGCCGTTACCGGCAGGGTCATTCGACCTCTGAAATTGCATTCTGTGGGCAATATGGGTCCTAGCTACCACATCGCCGCAACAGCAATCAAATAACCGTCGCACCGCCGCGGGCGATCAGACGGCCGGCTTTGTAGACGTCACGGGCCTTCGGCCGCGCGATAACCGCCTCCTGAACATGCTGCGCATCGATCACGAGAAAATCCGCCGGCCCGCCTTCCACGAGACCGTATCCCTTAATGCCAAGGGCACGGGCCGCCTGTGATGTCACCATGTCGAATGCAAGCGCGAGTTCCGCGTCGGTATTGAAGCCGGAGCGGTATCCCACGATCATCGCCCGTTCCAGCAGATCGCCGTCGCCGTAAGGCCACCAGGAATCGCGAATGTTGTCGTTGCCCGCGAAGACATTCACGCCAGCCTCGTGAAGCAGCAGGACAGGCGGAAAGGCGTGAGCGCCGGGCGCATTCGTCAGAATCGAAACTCCAGCCCCCGCGAGCTGATTTGCCGCCCGTAGTGCGACATCGCGCGGAACCTGACCCAGCGCATAGGCGTGACTGATCGTCACCCTGCCTCCAAGTCCAAGCACCTTCGTGCGCTGCGCGATCTCCTCGATTTCGAACACCCCGAGCAGATCGCCGTCGTGCAGATGGATATCGATGCCGACACCATGACGCTCCGCGACATCGAAGATTGCATCGAGGTGTCCCGCGATGTCACCGTCATAGCCGGCGGGGTCGAGACCGCCGACAAGATCAGCCCCATTGCGGACGGCCTCCTCAAGCAGTTCGCGCGTGCCGGGCGCAGTCACGATGCCGCTTTGCGGAAAGGCAACGATCTGGATCGACACTTTGCCCCGATGCGCATCGCGTACCGCCAACACCTGTTCAAGATTACGCAACCCGATCTGCGGATCGATATCGACGTGGCTGCGCATGTGGGTCGTTCCCTGCGAGACGCACAATTCGATCAAGCCAGCGGCGCGCACGGAAATCGGCTTTGCCTCGGCAAGCGCCTGCTTCTCGAACTCAACCCGTTCGCGGACATTGAAACCCGCGGTACATGGGCGATGCGGCTTCCATCCGTCACCGATGAATCCCTTGTCGAGATGAATATGACCATCGACCAAACCCGGCAATACGAGGCGATGCTTCAGATCAGAACTCTCTCGTGCCGCAACGCGCAAACCGGGCGCTATGGCAAGTATCTGTCCGTTTTTCACAGCGATATCGGCCGTTCGCCCATCGGGCAGTCGCGCGTTTTGAAACAGGGTATCGATGTCAGTCAATTGATATCCTCAAGTGTACGAGGGTGTTGTCAGTTGCCGGCGCGATAACGCAGCATCACGACTGAATGATCCCTTCCGGCAACGTTCGGCAATAATCAGCAATGCCGCCAGACGTGGTCATCCAGATATCACTGCGCTTTGCGACAATAGCCTGAAGCGCACGCCGCAGCGGCCGCAGGCGGTGGGGCTGCCCCACCAGGTAAGGATGGAGCGCTATCCCCATCACGAGAGATTGTTTCGCCGACTGCTCCAACATTTCTTCGAAGTTATCGACTATCATTTGCGCGAACTGCTCACCCGAATCCTTTCGTCCAACGATGGAAGGGATGTCGTTCAACTCCTGCGGATAGGGCACCGAAAGAATTCTTCCGCCATTGCGGGTTGAAAACCAGATCGGCTGATCGTCCATGCACCAGTCGAGCAGATAGCCGTAGCCAGCCTCGGCCAACAAATCCGGCGTGAGATGGGATTGCGAAATCCAGGGACCGAGCCAACCTGCCGGCTGACACCCCTCAGCATCGACAATGACCCCGGTACACTCGGCGATCAGTTGCTGCTCCTCCGCTTCGAGCAATGTGCCTTGCCGTTCGGAGTTCGTACGCCCGTGACCGACCACCTCTGCTCCCCGCTTCCGGAAAGCATCCATCACTTCTGGGCAGTAGTGGTAGATGCTGCTGTTTGCGAGCACGGATACAGGCAGCGAAAGTTCGTCGAAGAGATCGATCAGCCGCCAGACACCAACGCGGTTACCGTAATCGCGCCACGCATAGTTGAGAACATCCGGGTGCGGCCCACCGGGACACAACTCCGCGCCAAGTCCATCGCCAAATGTGAAATGCTCAAGATTTAAACCGATATAGACGGCAAGGCGCTTGCCATCGGGCCAATTGAAATCCGGCCGATTGACGATCGCGCTGTAGCCATATCGCCCGTGCGAAGCAATCTCGAGAACTTTCCCGGCACGCGCGGGCATCTGACTTTTCGGAGTGCCCGACGTATCGGCAACTGCCGCAGATATGGGCACATTCCTCGCCTCTGGTGGCCTGAACGTTTTCTCGACCATCCGAAAACTCCTTCAAAGTAATTATGGCCGCTTGACATTCCGACTATAGTTGAAGAAAGTTTTTACTTCCGTCAAGTTCGCGAAACGACGAACGGCGGAAACGCCGGCGAGTTTGTTCTCGATACGGAGAGCGATCGCCTTATCGGGAGGAATAACAGAATGCGCTACAATTCGACATCATCGAACCGTGCCTTTCCTCGTCCTTCGATCCTGCAAGGTATGATGGGCGCGGCTTTCGCCGTAACGCTGGCCGCTTCACCTGTTCATGCCGCCGATCCCATCAAAATTGGTCTCGTCACCGCCCTTTCCGGTCAATCGGCACGGGCTGGCGAAGCTCTAACGCGTGGAGCGACCATCGCCATCGAAGAGATCAACGCCAAGGGCGGCATTCTCGGCCGGCCACTCGAACTTGTTCGCCGCGACGACGAAAGCAATCCAGCGAAAGGACTCATTGCTGCACGCGAACTAATCCAGCGAGAGAAGGTTTCAGCCCTACTCGGCGGTCTCGATACACCAGTTGCTCTCGCCATCGTGCCGTTCGTCAACAACGCCAAGATGCCTTTCGTCGTGCCATGGGCCGCAGGCACCAATATCACGCAGAACGGCGCTGCCGATAACTACGTATTCCGTGTGTCGGCGATGGATGACGAAGTCGACAAAGCCATCGTCCAGTTCGCGCGCAAGACTTACGATACCAAAAAGCCGGGTCTGATCCTGGTCAATAATCCATGGGGCGAGTCGAACGAACACGGCCTCAAAGCTGCGATGAAAGCATCCGGCACCGAACCTGCCGGCATCGAGAAATTCGAGGGCAACGATGTCGACGTCGTGCCGCAACTGTCACGATTGAAGCAGGCGGGGGCCGATACGTTGTTCCTGGTCGGCAACGTCGGTCCTGCCTCGCAGGTGGTAAAGTCGCTGGACCGGATGGGCTGGACCCCGCCGATCGTCTCTCATTGGGGTCCGGCCGGAGGCCGCTTCACCGAGCTTGCAGGGCCAAACGCCAAGAACGTGATTTTCGTTCAGACCTACAGCTTTTTCGGCGACCTTTCGCCCGTCGGAAAGAAAGTCATCGCGGCGCTCCAGGCGAAATATCCTGACATCAAGGGTCCGGCCGACATCACGCCTGCCGTCGGCGTTGCCAACGCTTACGACTCCGTCCTCGTCATCGCGCGCGCGATCGAGAAGGCCGGCAAAGCAGAGCCAGTCGCAATTCGCGATGGCCTCTATGCAATCGACCGCGTCGACGGTTTGATCAAGACCTATGAGAAGCCGTTCACCAAGACGAAGCACGATGCGCTCACGGAGAACGACTACATCTGGACGCGCTTCGAGGACAATCACATCCTGCCGTTCGTGAAGAAGTAACCGGCCCGTTAACCGATAAACAAGGCGGTCAGCACATGTCACTTCTTCCTGCGATCATCACAGGACTGGCGCTCGGCAGCATGTACGGGCTGCTCGCGCTCGGCTTTCACGTTACTTACGCCGTATCCGGAACGGTGAACTTCTCCCAGGGCAGTTCGATGACTCTGGGAGCCGTTGCCGGATACTTTTTCCTTGTCCTGTGGGGATGGCCCGGTGCACTTGGCATTCCGGCCGTTCTTGCGATCTGTGCCATCTATGGCCTGATCATCGAGCGCTACGCCGTGCGCCCATTCGTACAGCGCGGATCGGACAACTGGCTGATGGCCACTGTCGCCGTGGGTATTATCGTCGACAACCTGATGCTGTTTGTGTTCGGAAAGGAGCCACGCGGCTTCCCCTCGATGCTCGCGGTGAAGCCTATTCAGATCGTCGAGGGAGCTGGCGTTTATCCGCTTCAGCTTCTGATACCGGTGGTTGGCCTCCTGCTGGCAACGGCGCTTCATCTTTTTACCCGCCGTACGCGCCACGGCGTCGCCATGCTTGCGGTCGTGCAAAACCCAAATGCCGCGCGCCTGATGGGCATCGATGTTGGCCGCGCCATCGCGGCAAGCTATGCGATATCGGCGGTTCTCGCCGGGATCGCCGCCCTCCTGATCGCGCCGCTGTTCAACGTCTCTTCGGAAATGGGCACGCTGTTCGGCATCAAGGCATTTGCCGCTGCGATCATCGGAGGCCTCGGCAGCGCATGGGGCGTCATGCTGGCGGGACTTTGTCTCGGACTCATCGAGGTGTTCGCCACCAGCTATCTCGGCTCCGTTTACACCCAGATCATCACATTCGCTTCCGTTATCGTGATTCTTGTCGTTCTGCCTCATGGGCTGCTCGGCCGCGCTGGAGTGAAAAAGGTATGACTTCCCGCACGTCTATTCTCATCGGCAGCGCCGTACTTGCGATCGGTCTTGGCTATACCGCTGTTGCCGACAGTTACGCGGTGTTTCTCATCGCCACCATTTCGCTGACTGCCATTGCCTGCATCGGCCTCAACGTCCTGCTCGGACTGGCCGGACAGATCTCGCTCGGGCACATCGGCTTCATGGCAATCGGCGCCTACACCACGGTGCTTCTGATGGAAAAGGCCGGCTGGCCTTATCTGGTAGCCACTGGAGCGGGCATCGTGCTTGTCAGCATCATCGGCGGCCTTCTTGCCATGCCGGCACTACGCGTCCGAGGACCATATCTGGCCATGGTCACGATCGCATTCGGCTTCATCGTCGAACACGGCACTATCGAATGGCGAGACCTTACCGGTGGCGGCAATGGCCTGGTCCTCACCGTTCCGCCGAGCGTTTTCGGAATGCCATTGTCTGAGCGGGGCCTCGCAATTGCGAGCGTCGTCCTGATGTTTGCGGGCGTCATCCTGTTCGATCGGCTAAAACGCAGCGGCTGGGGCTATGCCATGCGCGCCGCGCGCGACTCCGAAGTTGCAACGCGCTCGGTCGGCATCGATCTGGTTCGCGTGCGTACCATGGCTTTTGTCATTTCAGCAGCAGCCATGGCGCTGGCGGGATCATTGTTCGCCCCGCTTCAGGGCTACATCAGCCCCAGTTCATTCCCCTTCCTGCAGTCGATTCTACTGCTGTTCGGTGTCATGATCGGCGGAGCAGGTTCGGCTCTCGGTCCGGTCATCGGTGCAGTGCTTGTCGTGCTGCTGCCGGAGCTTCTGTCCGATTTGGCGGAATATCGCCTGCTTGCATTTGGCCTTTTGCTGTTCGCTGTTCTGCGCCTCGCTCCAAACGGAGTTGCAGGTCTCGTTGGACAACTCTTCGCAAAATTCAATCCGGCCGTACGATCACAATCCGGCGCCGAGGCTGTGTCTACGATTGGCGACGTCGGCACCGGACTTCGCGTGGAAAAAAATTCCATTCCGCCGCTCAACGTAACGGATCTCTCGATCGCATTCGGAGGTGTTCGGGCGGTGCAGAATGTGTCGTTTGCAGCTCGACCGGGGCTTGTCACGAGTGTGATCGGTCCCAACGGCGCCGGCAAAACGAGCGCGCTCAACCTTCTCTGCGGGTTTTATCGGCCAAGCTCTGGCACGGTGAAACTCGGCGACAGGGACCTGACCGGCCTTCCGTCGCACGTCCTCGCCCGCGCCGGCGTGGCGCGGACATTCCAGACCACGCAACTGTTCGGTTCTCTCACCATTATCGAGAACACACTCCTGGCGGAAACCGCAGGCAAGCTCGGTGGCATCGTTTCACCCCTTCGCAATCCGGACGCAGAACGGTTCGCACAGTCGCTGTTGCGATTCGCAGGAGTTGACGGCGATCTCGACCGGCTCGCGGAATCCCTGCCGCACGGCGAGAAGCGCCTGGTTGAAATCGCACGGGCACTTGCGCTGCGACCAAAGGTCCTCCTTCTGGACGAGCCGGCCGCCGGTTTATCAAAGGGCGACAAGCAGCGGCTGACAACACTGCTGCGACGCATCGCAGACCTCGGTGTCGCTGTGATTATTGTCGAGCACGACATGCCGATGATTATGTCACTCAGCGATCACATCGTGGTGCTCGACGGCGGCAAATGCATCGCCGTCGGCGAGCCTGCGGCCATTCGAAACGATCCTCTGGTCCGGAAAGCCTATCTCGGCGATGCGACGGCAAGCGAAAAACAGCGCCGCCCCGCACGTCAGGCCGGACAAGAGGCTGTACTCGATATCAAGAAACTCGATGCATTCTATGGTCTGTCGCAGGCGCTCGAAGACATTAACGTCGTTGTGGGAGACGGCGAAGCCATAGCCGTTCTTGGTGCAAACGGCGCTGGCAAAACCACACTGATGCGCTCGATTGCGGGATTGGAACCGCCGCGTGCAACCGGGGAGATTTCGCTTTCCGGCAAACGTATCGACAGCCTGCCAGCGCATGCGCGTGCTCGTATTGGTATTGTGCTGGTGCCGGAAGGACGACAGGTATTCCCGGAACTCACTGTCCGGCAGAACCTGCAGCTCGGGGCTTATGCCCGCACGGGTATTGATCTCGATGCCGAAGTCGAAACCATGCTGGCCCGCTTCCCGCGCCTGAACCAGCGTATTGATCACCGCGCCGGTCTCCTCTCTGGCGGTGAACAGCAAATGCTGGCCGTTGCTCGCGGTCTGCTGACGTCGCCGAAGGTGCTGATGCTGGACGAGCCCTCGCTCGGCCTCGCACCGCTTGTGGTCGACGAGCTTTTTGCGTCCTTCGAACGCCTTCGCGTTGAAGGCATGACGCTGATCGTTGTCGATCAAATGGCCGGACAGGCTCTTGCCCTGGCAGACAGGGCTTATCTCCTGGAGACGGGCGCGATTGTGAAAGCCGGACTGGCGGAAACCATCGCGGAAGACCCCTCGCTCGAAGCCGCCTATCTCGGCGGAGATGCTCAAGCCAGCGGCACGGCTCAAAGGATTGTTGTCGGCGCCTGATAAACGACGAAGCTGGCGCACTCGAAGTGCATCAGCTTCGATCTCTTCAGGTAAGGTCCGTCAACGCGATGCGATCGTTTTCTTGTCCGAGGCCTTCTTGTTTCGGCGAAATTCGAGAACATTCACAATATGGACGCATTGCCGCGGATACCGCGCGGAAGCAACGCAATAATTATGCTGCGCGCAGAGCGTCCGATGATGGTTTGATGGATGTCGACGTTGCGCAACGAAAGCGGCGCAATGATCACGCCGATGAGTGTGATTGCACCACGCCGCAAGGTCAAGGAGGCTTCTCACTGCGGCGGGACACCGGCCTTTGTCAGAGCCCGCACCTCAACGCGCAAGGCAGGCGCTGAGATCACGATACTCAGCGCCTGTGCATCCCGGTCCCGCTATTCAGCAGCATGCTGCTTTTTGACATCGTCTCCAAATGGATCCAGCGACGAGCTTTCGCCGTATCCGTATTGCTTGTCTCGCTTAATCAGCAACGATGACCTGTCCGACGACGGTCCGTATCCGCCGCCGCCCGGCGTCTGCACGCGGATGACGTCGCCTGCATGCATCTCAATGTCCTGATCCTTGGACAGGTGAAGCGGCACAACCTTTCTTCCCGATTGAAAGATTTCAATGCGGTTCGGCTGCCCCGGATCACCTCCGAGAATTCCCGGCGGCCCCACCCTGCCGTGATCCATCACGAACGATGCGCGCGCATCGCCGCGGCGAAGCGCCACCGCGTAACGCACACCAAACCCACCGCGCTGGCGGCCTGAACCAGCGGATCCCTCGGCAATGGAAAATTCCTTGAAGAGGACGGGAAAGCGTTGCTCCAGAATTTCAATCGGAGGCGTCTTGGCAATGCCAATGGTCGAACAGCCATTGGATATGCCATCGAGTTCGGCAGAACCGCCGTATCCGCCGCCGGTCACAATGTACATGACGAAACCATTACCGGTTTCCGGATCGACGCCGCCGATCGCCAGATTCCCGCTCGTGCCTGCCGGCGCGGCGAACAGACGTTCTGGCAGCGCTTCGGCAAGTGCGAGGAAAACCGCTTCGGCAATACGCTGACTCACTTCGGCTGCGCATCCCGACACCGGCCGCGGATATTTCGCATCCAGAAACGTATCTACAGGAACGGGGATATTGAGAGGTTCAAAAGTCCCGGCGTTGATCGGCACCTCCGGGAAGATGTGCTTGACCGCCAGATAGATCGCAGATTTCGTTGTTGCGATGACGCTGTTCATCGGGCCGCGGCACGGCGGGCTCGATTCTGAGAGATCAAATTCAAGGCTCTCGCCACGTTTCCGGATGATCAGATTGATCTCGAGCGGCGCATCAATAACCCCGTCTGAGTCTACAATCGTGGTGCTGCGATACTCACCGTCAGGAATCGTCGCGATTTTCGCGCGCATCTGCTGAGCAGCACCCTGCCTGAGAAGATCAATCGCCTGTTCGACGGTATCGGCGCCATAGCGATCGAGGAGCGCCGTCAAGCGCCGCTCGCCGATCTCAAGCGCCGCAGCCTGCGCCCGGATGTCACCGATGCGCTGATCGGCGATGCGAATGTTCGACAGGATAATCGAGAGGATCTCTTCATCGATGACGCCCTTCTTGAACAGCTTGACCGGCGGAAGCCGCAACCCCTCCTGCTCAACCTCGGTCGCTTTCGCCGAAAACCCACCGGGCACCATGCCGCCTGTATCCGGCCAATGCCCGGTATTCGAAAGCCACGCGAATAACTGTCCTTTGTATAAGAACGGCTTGACGAACTTGACGTCCATCAGGTGCGTGCCGCCGAGATACGGATCGTTGAGAATGAAGATGTCACCGTCGTCGACCGTCTTGGCGCGATCGATGACCGCACGGGTCGAGAACTGCATCGTTCCGACGAATATCGGCAAGCCTAGCTCGCCCTGGGCGATCAGTTCCCCGGTAGAGCGATGATAAATTCCGTCCGAACGATCGAGGCCTTCAGCAATCACCGGGCTGAAAGCCGCGCGAACGAAGGCCATGTCCATTTCGTTGCAGACCTGCTGCAAGCCGTTTTGAATAACCGCAAGAGTGACTGGGTCGATGGTTTTCACGTTACTTTCCTTCAGCTACTTGCAGAATGACGTTTCCGAGATGATCGACATGAACGCGATCGCCAGGATGGACGACCGTCGTCGCATCCAATTGTTCGAGAATTGCGGGGCCATCGAATTCACTGTTAAGCGGAAGCTGGTCGCGGTCGTAAACTGGGGTTTGGAACCAGCCGCCGTCGAACCAGACACGCCTCGTGTTTAATTGTGCATCAGCAACTGTTTTCCCCGTCTTCCTGGATGTCAGCGCATCCACCGGAAACGGTTTTCGCTTGCCGATGACCGCCGTGTGCAGATTCACCAAAACGGGCTTGATCTCCGGCAACGCGACCCTGAAGCGATTCCAGTAGGCCTTGGCAAACGCATCGTGGAGTTCGCTGATCTTCACATCCTTGCCCGAAACAGCGACATTCAGGATGTGCGTTTGACCCTGGAATTGCATGTCCGCGGTATGGAAGACGTGAACACTCTCGATTTCCACATTTTCCTGCCGGACGATGCGTTGCCCCTCTTCGATGTGAGCGTCGAGTATTCCAAGCACATCCGCCTCGCTTAGCAACGGAAGCGGCTTGTTGACGGTACGCACGAAATCGTGACGGAGGTCGGCAACCAGGCATCCAAGAGCGTTTGTCAGACCCGGACGCGCCGGGATCAGAACTTTTGGAATTCCGAGTTCGCGTGCGAGTGCCGCAGCGTGCAACGGCCCTGCTCCACCAAATGCAAGCAGAACGAAATCGCGCGGATCGTGACCACGCGAAAGCGAGACCAGACGAATTGCGCCTGCCATCTTGTCATTAGCAACCCGCACAACAGCAGCGGCAGCTTCCTCACCGCTCAGATTGAGGGGGCCGCCGACTTGGGTCGTCAGAGCATCTGTCACTGCTTCCAATGTGGTTGATTTCTCAACACCGAGGAGACGCTCTGGGTTTAGGCGGCCCAGCGCGAGATTGGCGTCAGTTATTGTTGGTTCGACCCCGCCGCGCCCAAAGCAGATCGGTCCGGGAATGGCGCCAGCACTTTTAGGTCCGATCTGGAGCAAGCCGGCCTCATTGACATGAGCGATCGACCCTCCTCCCGCCCCGACAGTGTGAACATCAACCATCGGAACGTGGATCGGCATCGCGTATTCAATTTCAAGCTCGGATGAGACGAGCGGCACACCATCCTGAATTAGGGCTACATCGGTGGATGTCCCGCCCATGTCGTAGGTAACGACATTAGGATAGCCAGCTGCCGTCGCCGTACTTGCGGCCGCAATCACACCGGACGCAGGGCCTGACATGACCGTATGAACCGCCGCATGCGTTACAATGGAGGAAGAGGCAGTCCCGCCATTGCCCTGCATTACCAGCAACTGACGTTTCAGCCCGCGAGATTTCAGTTCCGCCTGGAGCTTGTCGAGATAACGATCGAGAATCGGCTGAACGGAACCGTTCACCGCGGCCGTTACACCGCGTTCGTATTCGCGGCACTCAGCAATAATCTGATGTCCGGCCGTGACATATTCATTGGGCCAGATCGATCTGATGATCTCGACGGCCTTCAACTCATGCTCCGGGTTGGCATAGGAGTGCAAAAAATGCACGACGACAGACTCGGCGCCTTGCTCAAGAAGCTTCTTCGCAACGGCCCTTAGCTCGTCTTCGGCGAGCGCTGCGACGACGTTGCCCGACGCATCCATGCGCTCGGTGACTTCATGGCGAAGATCGCGAGGAATGACAGGAACGAATGTTCCGATCAGTCCATAAGGATTCGGCCGGGTTCGACGACCAAGCTCAAGGACATCGCGAAATCCTCTTGTGGTGATCAGCCCGCATTTCGCCAGTTTGCGTTCAAGCAAGGCATTAGTCGTCGCAGTCGTACCGTGAATGAAGAGGTCTATGCCGTCCGCGCTTCGGCCCGTCTTCTCGAAAGCAGCAAGCACGCCGTGGGCTTGGTTGGCAGTTGTGGTCGGCACCTTCGCCAACTGCAATCCGCCATTGGCAGGATCATGCAGAATAAGGTCCGTGAATGTTCCACCAACGTCGCAACCGACAATGACCGATCCCATGAGAATACCATCATCCCTGTTTCGTTCGTACTCGAACGTTATGCATTTTCTGTGCCGAGCACGGATTGCGAGAGCGATGGGCTCGCTCACGCCAACGCTTTACCCGCAGTGCCGGCGGTTTGATTGCGAGGCGTCCGGCCACGAGTGAATCGGAGCCGGACGAGCCACATCATTTTAATGTTCGAGATCGGCGGGTTCGTAGGCCTTCACCTCGTCAGCCTTCAGATTCATGCGGCCCGCATAGACTGGTCTGCCGCCGGTCGTCGGCCCCGGGTACTGCAAGAAGATGATCTTGCCTCCGGTTTCCGTTTTCATTTCGTATTCGAAATGCGGATCCGGCATGAAAGCAAACGTGCCCGGCTTGTACAATTTGTCACCGAACTGGAATTCGCCCTCCAGAATGTACCAGACCTGAGCAAAGTCGTGCTTGTGCAACGGGAAACTTGCGCCTGGCTCATAGTTGAGAATACCGGCGTTCGGCTCGGTGGGGCGTTCCGGACTCGGGTGAAACAGAAATTTGGTCTTGTTTTTGAACCGACCCATTTCCCATTCCATTTCGCTGACATGCTTGAATTCTGGCGCATAGTGCGTCGTGGTCTCGTTGGTCATCCTTATGCTCCCGGCAGAGTTTTACATCCAAGATAATTATTATTGTATCCAAGAATTGGAAAGTCAAGCAGCTTTGGTTTCTACAATGCTTGTAAAGCTTGGGATAATCCCACTGGGTTTTGGAGGTTATTTCGAGCGAGGAGCCATGGATCACTTGCCTATCCGCCATACAGCGACTACGCAAAACTGGCCGATTCACAGAACGCGGTTGAAGCCTTGAAAGTCGCAGCATCTCCGAAGTTGATCGAAGAACTCGCCAACAAGATTCAGGCGAAGATTGTTGCCGGCGATTACCCGCCCGGCACCCGCCTGAAGCAGGAATTGCTTGCGCAGGAATTCGATGTGAGCCGCACGCCGATCAGAGAGGCGCTTTCGCGGCTCGAGGCAAAGGGCATCGTCAGTCAGGCACAACGCCGCAGCGCTGTCGTACGCGCGCCATCGAGCCGCGAAATCAGCGAGATGTACCAGGTGCGAGCTGAGCTCGAAGGTCTCGCCGCTCAACTATCTGCGCGATGGATCACTGACCAACAACTCGCAGAACTGCGAATTGCCCACGATGAATTTGTAAGTGCCGTGAAAGAGTTGCGCAGTGACCGTGGCGGCGATACACGCGCATCGCGGGTCAGTCCCGACTGGTTTCAGGAGGCATCGCAACGCTGGATCGACATGAATGCCAAGTTTCACAAGACCATCTGTGAATCTTCAAATAACCGGTATCTCGCTCGCACGATCCAGGAGGTCACCTCGGGCTATGCACGCAGCGTGATGCTATCGTCAGCGCTGAGCATGAACAGCTTCCGAATCGAATCGAACATCACTCAGCACGAAAAAATCCTTAAAGCGCTCGAAGATCGCGAACCCGCGCGTGCCCGACGTGCAATGGTCGATCACATTCTGGAAGCTGGCGAATTCGTTATTGCGTCATTTGCAAATCAACCGGCTGAGGATTGAGATCGGCACCCTTGCCTGCTTCGATCACAGCCTCAATCCTTTCGAGGCGCACGCGGGTCTCACCATATGCGGCCATTTCCCCAAAATTCGACATAATATCTTCCGTCAGCACGTTAGCGCCGCCGCCGCGCTTCATCCATGTGCCCACCGGCATGATGACCATCCCTGCACCCACGCGCGGATCAACCAGGACTTCGACTAGCAACTCGCCGACGCTCGATCGCAGTAGCGCGATCTGCCCATTTTCGATCCCCGCCTCCTTCGCAACTTCCAGTCCGATACGAACCGAGGCTGTTTTCGGATGCTCGGTTTCCAGCATTTGGGACAGCAGCCACTTCTTGCTGAAATTGGTAACAAACGTCAGCGGATAGTTAGGATCAACGCGCGGCGTCGTTTCAACGTCATCGACAAATTCGAAACGCCCGGAGCGTGTCGGAAATTTTTTGTCCGCGAACGGCACCATCGGTGCCACCGGACAGCGTATCGGCCCTTCGAGCAACGCATCGACCGACACACCCCGCTCCTGCATCGGCGAGAGAATCCGCTTCAGCCATTCACGCGGCGATCCGGCCATCTCAGCGCCGACACCAAGGCGGTCTGCAAGTTGCTGAAATATCCACAGATCGGATCTGGATTCACCGACCGGCTCAATCGCGGGATTGACACCGCCAAGAATGTTGTGCCCCCAGGAGACGAGCGCATCCTCTTCCTCCAGAAATGTCGTTGTCGGAAGAAACACGTGCGCATAGTCCGTCGTGTCGGTGAGGAAACTGTCGACCACAACAACAAACTCCAGCCGCTTGAGGGCTTCGGCGACGAGATTTGAATTCGGCGATTGGTTGACCGGATTTCCTCCATTCACAAACATCATTCGGACGGGCGGTTCGCTCGCGTCCATGAGTCCGCGGCCAAGCAAGGGCTCTGGGATTGTGCGACGAAATTCGGCACGGTCGGCTGCTTCGATGCGTTTGTCGAACAGCCGTTGGGTATCGAAACCGTGCGTAACACCGCCACCCGCAATACCGATCTGGCCACAGATCGCCGCCAAGGCATCAACGCATCGGAATATTTCCGCGCTGCTTTTATATTTGTTGAGCCCCCATCCAAGCAGAATGGACGACGGTCTTGTTGTCGCATACTCGCGAGCGATCACCTGCATGTCGGATAGGGCTACACCGCACTGAGCACTCAACTCCTCCAGAGAATGCCGCTTCAGAAGAGAGCGAAATTCAGAGATCCCGTGCGTATGCTTTTCAATGAAGTCCCGGTCTTCGAGGCCTTCCGACAAAATGATCTTGGCAAGCCCCAGCGCAAAGGCGGCGTCTGTGGCAACCCGAGGCTGGATGTGCTGATCGCAGATTGTCGCGGACTCGCTTTTCACGGGATCGACGAGAACCACCCTACCACCTCTCTCTCGCACGCTCTTCAGCAACGGCACTTGATGGAGGTTCGTCGCCAGCGGATTCCGCCCCCAGAGCAAAACAAGCTTGCTATTGACCGTGTCAGATGGATCATGACCTAGCCTCACGCCGAAATCGAGTTTCTGTCCAGCGCGCGCTGCTCCACTGCAAAGCGAACCGCTCGCGGTCGTAACGCCGCCCAGAAGATTCCAGAAACGATGTCCGAGTTTTTTGGTGACGCCCCAAGATCCGGTCCGCTGATAATGCATCATGGAAAGTGGACCCGAGGTCTCTTTCAATGTTCTTATTTTTTGCGCGACCAGATCCAGCGCCTCGTCCCAGCCGATGCGCACCCAAGGCGAGTTTATCGAGTTGTCAGCCCTTCGAAGCGGATGAAGCTGGCGCTCCGCGCTATAGACACGACGCGGAAACCTGTAAGTCTTGGCGCAGAGATAGCCGTTCGTGAATTCATGATCGGGGTGACCTTCGAGCTTGATCACTCGCCCGTTCTCGACGTGCGCGATGACACCGCAGCCATCCGGGCAGTCGAGAGTGCATGATGTGTAAATCTTCTCAACCATTGAGCCTGTTATCCAATCCCGTTTCATCCTTGCAGGCACCGCAAGGCAGGCAGATGCCCGTCTGCGCGGCCGCTTCGTCTCCGGCTTTTGAAGCCTGGAAACGCACCCGACCGCAGGTGGCGCTGGCGAACTTGGTTTAAAATATTGTATCCAAAATTATTTGTCTTGCATTCAAAATTATCATTCTGGTAATCTTTTATACAGGCAAGTAATACAAAACAGGCAACCCATAAGAAGCCATCAACGGTCGCCATCTGTAAACTTGCACTTGAAATAATTGAATAAAATTCCCGTCAGACCTGCTGGGGAGGGTCGCGCGGGGACTGGCACAGGTCTTGCGAACCTGAAAGTTGTCATTCCCTCAAGGAGAACGAAATGAGTGCAACATCATCAGCGAGCGTCAAACGCCAGCCCGTGCGGGCGGCAACCGCGGCGTTCGCCGGCACCACCATCGAGTGGTACGACTTCTTTGTCTACAGCACGGCCTCCGCCCTGATCTTTCCGCAGCTCTTTTTCCCGAACAGTGATCCGAGTGTCGGACTGTTGGCATCGTTCGCAACATTCGCTGTCGGCTTCTTCGCAAGACCATTCGGCGGATTTCTATTCGGCCATCTCGGCGACCGCTTCGGGCGAAAGCGCTCGCTGATCGCGACACTTCTTCTGATGGGAACGGCCACCACAGCCATCGGCCTTCTCCCGACCTACTCGCAGATCGGAATCTGGGCGCCGATCCTGCTGATCGTCTGCCGCCTTCTGCAAGGCGTCTCCGTCGGCGGAGAATGGGGCGGTGCAGTTCTCATGGCCGGTGAACATGCGCCAAAGGAGCAGCGCACATGGTATGCCTCCTTCGCCCAGCTCGGCAGCCCTGCCGCCGTGCTCCTGTCGATGGGGATATTTGCGATCGTCACCCGCATGTCCGGGGAAAACTTCGCCGTATGGGGATGGCGAATCCCGTTCCTGCTCAGCTTTGTTCTGCTGATCATCGGCATGATGATCCGGCTGGGTGTCAATGAGTCCCCCGAATTCGCCGAAGCCACCGAACGCAAGACGCTGTCGCGCTTTCCAATCATCGAGGCTTTTCGCAGCGCGACTAAACCTATCATCTTCACGCTGCTGGCATTCACAATTGGCACGGCCGGATTCTATTTCACCAACACCTTCCTTATCGCTTATACCACAAGGACTCTGGGCCTCGACCGCTCGCTGATCCTGGAGTGTCTTGCGATGGTCGCGGTTGTTCAGTTTATCGGGCAGCTGGTCGCAGCAAAGATCGCGGAGAAAATCGGTGACAGCAAATTCCTGCTGATCGCCTCAGCGCTCGCAATGCTCGCACCCTACCCGATGTTCCTGCTGGTCGAACTGAAAACCCAGATCGGCATTGTCGCCGGCGTTTCGCTCGCCACGCTTTGCGCATCAGGCTTCTACGCGGTGATTGCAGGATACGCGAGCAAGGTCTTTCCGGTGGAGGTGCGATACACCTCAATCTCGGCAGCCTACCAGCTGGGCGGAGCGATCTTTGGTGGCTTCACGCCGATGATCGGCGTCGTCCTGACCAGCAATTATCCCGGACAATGGTGGCCGCTTGCGATCTTCTACAGCGTCCTTGCCGGCGTCTCATTTCTCGGCGTCTTGTTGCTCTCATATGCCGGGTTTGCTGCCAAGCCCGGCCAGGCCAACGTGGCTCCGGTCATTTCGGCGAAAGCTGTCGCGACCAACTAGTGCAACCGGAGGCAGCGCAGGACACGCGCGGCCTCCGTCATACCTGCCACTCAAGGCCCGCCAACGGCGGGCTTTTTTGCGTCCGGATCAAAGCGTTGGCTCGCGGCCGCCACGTCAAGATTCGCATGATCCGTTGGCGCTTAGAAGATCTCGAAACTCGCCTCGCCTTATATATAGGACTACTCTATAATAGAGAGATGAATAAGCTCTCTGTCATTTTCGACCGCAGCCGTATGCCTCTGTACTTGCAGTTGGCATCGGTAATGCGGCAGCGCATTGAAGCGGGCCGCTGGCAGAATGGGGACAAGATATCGACGATCGAAGAACTTGAAGCCGAATTCGGCGTCGCCAAGATCACCATCAGCAAGGCCATCGAGATTCTTCGCGAAGAAAAAATGCTCGATTCCCGGCAAGGTCTCGGCACCTTTGTATCCTACGTGCCGAAGGAACGGCACTGGCTGAACATCGCCAATGACCTCGACGGCCTTATCAGCTCGATCAAGGACAATCGCGTCGAGATCGTCCATATCGAGGAAAAAGTTGCCAGCCCTCCCCTCGGCGAGAGCGAAGGTGTCCCCGCGCATAGATATGCGCTGCTGAGAAGCGTGCAGTACAACGGGGATGAACCGTTCTCGGTCGTCAACCTGCACCTGTCGCAGGAGATATTCGCACGCGAACGGAAACAGTTCACGCGGTTACCGGCCCTGCCGCGCATCATGGAGATGAAGGATATCTCGATCAGTCACGCCTATCAGACGGTGACGATCGGCATAGCGAATCCCGAGGTCGCCGACCTGCTCAAGATCGGACTTGGCGAGCCCACCGCCGACTGCAGGATCGTTCTTCTGGACGACCGGAATGTTGCGATCTATGTCGCGGATTTTCATTACCACCGGAATTGTTTCGCGCTTCGGCGCGATCTGATGAATCGCAGCTAACCAAACGCTCCGGCGAAGCCCCCGCCCCGAAAAAATCCTGGGGCCGAAACCCCAGGCAGTACAGAGGAAGTGTCCGCGCGCCAGAGATCATCTTTGGCGCGCGCGATTGTGTATGGATCGTCAGCTCACCCGGCAGACTCCAGTTCCGCGATAATAAGTTTATCGACCATCCGGCGCATCTTCATCGGCGCCGCGTCGATTCCCAGAATGATGCGCTTGTAGTTCGGGTCGCGCTCTTCCTCGAGCTGGATTCGCTCCAGGATGACCTTGTCTTCCTTGAACGCCATATCGAGATCGGCGGTCAGCGAGGCGTCCATGTTGTGCTCGTTGGTGCGGAAATTCCGGACATGGAACCAGTGCTGAAGCACCGTTCGTTCATCGACCGGCGTCAGAACGTGGCAGGCGAACATCCGAACGCCCTTATCTCTGTCCTCCGTATCGGGAATCGAACCGGCAGGGCACGATCCCATGTCGATCGCGAAGTAGCACGGCGTCGAGTAATTGTAGTAGTGCCAGCGATCGACTGACCCGGTGAGCTTGCCGTACTTCGAGAAAAGCGGTATCGCCGGCCCGTTGCGGATCCATCGCCACACGGTGATTTCGTTGTTGCGGTATTCGTTGTTCACCGGAACGGTGGCACCGGCCGGAGTGCCAAGAGTTGTTGTGTGAACGAACGTGACGTGCGCCGGATCAAGCAGGTTGTCGCAAAGGCTGAGATAGTTGCACTCGATCCGCAGCGTGTCGCCCTGCACGGCGTGCCAGCCTTCGGCCTCATACTGCGGCAGATGAAACATCTTGCTGAGATCGGCTTTCTTCGGATCGCCCATCCAAAGCCACACCAGCCCGTACTTGATCTGAAGCGGGTATGAGCGGACCAGCGCGTTGCCCGGAATCACATCCTGCCCCGGAATGAGGACGCATTTTCCGCTGCAGTCGAATGTCATGCCGTGATAGCCGCATTCGATGTTGTCACCCTTCAATTTGCCCAGCGACAAAGGGGCAAGACGATGCGGACACGCATCCTGAAGAGCTGCGATGCTTCCGTCCTCCAGACGATAGATGACGATGGGTTCTTCGAGCACCACGTGCCGAGTCAACTCCCGGCCAACACGATCGGCCCACACCACCGGGTACCATGCATTGGTAACGTATTTCATTTTGTTGCTTCCCTTCGACAGTCAAGAATTCCGCAGCCGTCAGTGGTAGTAAGCACCGCCATCGACGACCAACGTCTGGCCGGTGATGAAGGCCGCGTGCGGGCCCGCAAAGAAAGCGACAGCGCCGACGACGTCGCCAGCCAGCATGTCCCGCTTTAGCGCCCTGTTACGCACGGAAAATCCCGATACCGTGTTCGCCAACTCGTGGTTGTTTTGAACCCCATCGCTCAACGTGAATCCTGGAGCGACGCTGTTGACGAGAACGCCATGTTCGCCAAGTTCTGTCGCGAGCGTCCGCGTCATGGACACGATCGCGCCTTTTGAAGCGACGTAGTGCAGCATGCCCGGATTTCCCTTGAAGGCGACACCGGACGAGATGTTGATAATGCGCCCGGAGCCCTGCTTCTTGAATGCCGGCAGTACGGCTCTGCAGCACAGAAACTGCCCGATAACATTGACGTTCAGCATCTTTTGCCAGTCATCGACAGTGAGTTGTTCGAATGGCTTAAGAGATAATGTCGAATAGATCGCCGCGTTGTTCACAAGGACATCGATGTGGCCGAACCTGTCGATGGCCGCCGCGGCCATGAGTCCGGTGTCCTTCTCGCTGGAAACGTCCGCATCGACATGATGGGCTTCATATCCACTCTGGCGCAGCTTCTCGGCGGCAGCCGCTGCTCCCTTAAGATCCGCAATCATGATCGACGCACCTTGCTTCGCGAGCGCCTCACATATCGCATAACCGATACCCATCGCACCGCCAGTGACGACAGCCACCTTTCCCGTCAGGTCCATTCCTAGCCTCCAATTCCAAAGAGTGAGCGCGGCACGATGTAAAACCCCCTTCCGATCGGGGCGGCAGCGCCCCTTTCGTCAAGAATCGCAAGGTTGATGATTGGCGTAACACCTGTCGCGCGAACGGCATCTGTATCGATGACGCCCCGGTCGCGATGAATGATTGCGCACCCGCGCGACTGCGCATCCAGCGGAAGCAGATGCGCCCACTCCGACGTAAGCGCCGACGCATGGTTCAGTGCCTGCCCGCCGAATCCGCAAACATCGACGAGCGCGCTGTCGCCGATGGCACCGAGCGGGGGCGCGCCGTGCTGCGGATCGAAACGAATTCCCGTTGGTGGCGTAGATGGTACAGTGGCCCAATGTGTTTCGCCGCGCCGGCGTAAACCGAATTCAACACCGTTGCCGCCGATGGCCACGACTTCGCTTGCCGAGGTATGCAATTTCCAGGCGGCCCATGCCATCCAGATACCCAAGACGAATCCCGGATTTGCCCTGATGTCGGCCACCAACCCCGCCGGCATCTTACTCAAGAGTTCGAGGAAACGTTCATTTCCTGCACGGGTGATGGCATGGCAGTCATCGCCCTCGCGCAGCGCCTGTCGCATCATCGATTCAACGTCCGGGAGAATGGAAAGCTGCGGATTGATCGTGCGAGCCGCTTCCGCGATCCAATCACGCGCACGCACACCGCAGAGCGGGTCTGCTGAACCAAAACGCAGCGCTGGCGGTGGCCCCTCAGAGACAGGTGAATGGAAGACGCTATCGCTGTCCCCGACCTCGAAGCACCACATCGACGGAGCAACAACCATCGCAAGCGGAACAGCAACGCCGTGGTCCTGCGCTGGCTTGAGCGGAAGCGAACCCGATTCAAGCATCGCGCGCGCAGTCGGGGCATCTTTGGCAAAGCCGCCGATCACGGCGGCTTGCTCCGCCGCAGCCATGACGGCTCCGGGGGGAGTACCTTTGTAAGGCGGTCCGGCATGGAGCAAGATGCGCTCAGGCAGATTCACCCTGGCTTCACTCAACCGAACGAGACGACGAAGATGCGCAACCTTCAAATCCATTCCGCACTCACCTGGCGCGCAGGACGCGCGGCTGTCACGACGCTGATTTGCAGCATTCGGCACTTCAAAAGTGTCTTCCTGTCAATCCAATCATTCCATTTATAGTATGATAGAGATACATAGCAAGCGTACAAAGCAAGATTTTCGTGCAGATTGCTTCAATAAATAGCACGCATCGATCAGATTTGTGACTTGGTCATCCTATTAATAGGGTGATAGTGTGACTTGGCACCGCTAGCAGGCGGGCGGGTGAAAACCGGAGGGAGGAACATTCGATGAAGACGTCTTGGTCCAGAATATTGCTAGCGATCCTGTCAACCAGCGTCGGGACAGGCGCGATAGCTCAGGAAACCATCAAGCTCGGCGTCAATCAGCCCCTGACAGGCGTGGTCGCCGCGTCAGGGAATTTCGTCACCAATGGCGCGAGGATCGCAGCGGACGACATAAATGCAAAAGGGGGCGTGCTTGGAAAAAAAATCCAGCTGATCATCGAAGACAATAAGAGCAATCCCACCGAAGCCGCGAACGTCGCGGAGAAGCTGATCACGCGAGACAAGGTGCCTGCGATGATGGGCGCGTGGAGCTCGACCTATACACTCGCGGTCATGCCGAAGCTGATGGAATACAAGGTTCCTATGCTGGTCGAGACCTCCAGCGCCGACAAGATCACGACCATGGGCAACCCCTATGTGTTCCGGATCAGCCCGACCAACAGCATGGAAGCAAAGAGCTTCACCCGCTTCGTCGAACCGCTGAAGATCAAGAAGGTCGATTTCCTTGTCGTCAACAATGACTGGGGACTCGGTGCAGCCGCGGAATTCGGAAAGATGCTCAAGGAAAAGGGCATCACGGTCAACAAGACACTTCATATGGACGCCGCGGCGCAAGATATGTCTTCGCAGCTTTCGACCATCAAGAGCACGGACAGCGATACGCTCTTCACGACGTCCGGCCCGGAACAGATGACGCTGGTGATGAAGCAGGCGCAAGCCCTCGGTATCAAGCGGCAGATCATCACGACCGGTGGAACCGTACCGGACCAGTTGATTGCTCAAGCCGGCTCGGCGGCGAACAATTCGCTGCATGACGCGATGTTTGCACCGTGGTTTCCGGAAACATCGGCCGACCCGGCAGCCGCCAGGTCCTTCATCGCGGCGTGGGAAAAGACCGGCCTTCCGTTTGCCGGACTGCCGGAGGGCGCGCGCGGCTATGACGGCATCCAGGTGCTTGCCGCAGCCATTAAGAAAGCCGGTGTCGCCGAACCAGAGAAGATCCGTGCGGCTCTTTGGCAGGTCGATTACCCCGGCCTGACCGGCCGCATCGTCTTTGAGAAGGTTGGCCCGGCAGGTTCAGAAAGTGGGCAGAGCCCGGCGACGACCCACCTCGTGAAGATCGACGATGGAAAGGTCGTTCTTGTCAGCAAATAA